>JADKLW010000818.1_pt1 | contig 10277 bp, 10 predicted proteins | sample 8641881 | NCBI WGS metagenome assembly JADKLW01 (sample SAMN16272185, study PRJNA661076) | feces metagenome | isolation source: fecal sample from diarrhoea affected cattle B | host: Bos taurus | place: South Africa: Lokaleng Village, Mahikeng | collected 2019-09
CCGACAAGCATTACAGCGTATACGCGATGAGGTGCGTATTGTGCTATTTTCTTAATATTTCGTAACTTGTCATTCATGGTATATCTCTTTCAAATTATTTTGTTTGTTTTGTTTTTATCTGTTTAAAATATAGCATACTTATGTTTAAATGTCAACTATATACACACAATAAGTTATAAACATCAAATAAGGTAGCTATGATAGCTACCTTATTGAACTCGTCTCTACTTATGGGGCGCCAGGGTCACCTGTCGCAGGGGCGGTAGGAGTAGGCGCGGGGGCTTCAGGCGTTGGAACGGGTTCGGTGCGAACTTCAGGGGCTGGGGCTGGTGGAGGAGGAGCCGTATACTCAGCTGGTGGGGGAGTGGCCTCTTTTCGTTCGCCAGCAGGTATTCCAGGATCAACCTTTACTTGTTCCGGAAGAGCGGAATTGGCATTAATATCATCTGCTGGCTTCTTGCTATTTCCGTTATCTGGCGTGTCGGTTTCTGGTGTAGGATCTGTTGTCCCTTCTGGAGTAGGGCTTGGGTCTTGGTCGCGACGTGGCCCGCCCTCGTTTGTTATTTCACCAGCGTCGCCACCATTATTGCCTCCGCCTTCGAGTCGATCAGTATAACCACCACTTGGATTACCACCAGTAACGATTCCTGTTTCTGGGGCTGGTTGATAGGTGACGGGAGTTGCGGGTGCTGCTTCTGCTACTACATAAGGCTGCTTTGAAAGAAGGTTATAACAGTCTTCCTTAACAGCTAGTTGAATAGTTTTACCTTGGCCGTTTTTACCTGTAAGAATATATACGTCTTTGTCAACACTACCACCGACAACTGTTTTATCATCTAGGCCTCGTTTAAGATCACCTTCTACGATCCCGGCATTAACATTGAACCCACGGTTCATTGCTTCTTGTGCAGAAACTTTCTCAACCTTTGCGTGTTCCACAAAATTACTGAAATGTTTATAGGCACGTTCACCAGATTCGCTTAAGTGAGTACCCTGGGCGTCAAGGTAATGATCGGTCATAATGCTTATCTTGTCGATACCGCCAGCATAAGTTGCCGCCTCATTGCCTTCAAGCATTTTAAATCGCAGATTAGCAAGGTATTCACCACGACGACCGGTTTTACGTTGCATATCTTCTCGGAACGTTTCAAGGTTTTCGCCTTTGAGTTTGCCGTGTTTTGCATCATCAAGCTCGCTAGTTACACCTTTTGAAATCATTTTGTTGCCAGTATGGTTTTCGTGAACCGCTTGCTTAAACTGATCTTTGGTTTCACTGCCTAAATTGACCGTTGTAGGGGAAGCATCAGGATTAATAGGGACACCTGTTGTAGTAGGGGTGTCTATTGTTGGTATTCCAGGTACCTTAGGTAGGTTAAACTGTGATTGATCAAGTAGGTTGCTAGACGGAGCTGTAGTTGTGGCATTAGCAATTTCAGGAGAGAGAGGGCCGACATGAAGTCCAAAACGGCTTGTCACAAGACCCGCTGCTATAGTTGCGCCAGCGCCTAGCATTGCAGTGCGACGCATTTTAGGAGGCATTTTTTCCCAGTTTCGTTTGGCGAAACGGCCAACCCTAAACGCTGCATTCGTGCTAAGGGCGGCAACTCGGTCGCGGAGTCGTATTTTTTGCTCTGGTTCTGAAGGATCGTCAACTAAGAGAGCATCTTCGCTTGCTAGTTTAAATTCAGATAGTGCAGCTGCAGTTTCTTCCGGGCTAGAACTTCGATTTTTTTCTGATGCGCTAGTAATCGGGGGCATTTTTTCGCCAGCGGTATATCGGTCGAGGTAACTAATAAGTTTTGTATCACTAAGCAGACCGATGTTTTCAATATGACTAAGTTCGGTACGAGCATCAATAAGCTCTTCTTGGCTAAATGCACTTGTTATTTCTATTTTTTTTGGAGCCGATAGTTCATTAATCGCAGCCCATTCATCTTTTTGAGCTGCCCAGGCGCCCATTCCTTGGTTGTTAATCTTTTTATCAAGATCATTGGCAACGATTGTATCGAGGTCTTCGTTGATTGTTCGTGCTCGTTCTGACATATTTTTACCCTTCGTTGATTTGCTAACTGTTTTGTTTTTATTTATATCTGTATGTATACTAGCATTTATTTATAGATATGTCAATACTTAATACCATTATAAATTAAATTAGTAAATCATTATTACCTTGAGTTCCTAGTAGGGACTTCGTGACCAGACGTTGCGAAATTATAAGAATGCAAGAGAATTTGTTTCTTTGTAGTTACTTGAATACACATATTCCGGAAGGAATGTTGTCGCGCAAGTCAAATTCATTCGTCAGCCGGCAATGCAGTGCAGCTAAGCCCCGGAGGTAACTGTTCGTACCCCCGTCATTAATTACTGTATAATGATTATTTGACGTAATAATCATTATAAGTTATAAATTAGTTGAGTTCAGCTGTGCATCTCGGGATGTACCCTACTAGAATATTGGTAGGATTTATTAGCTGAGTTACCAGGGGGTAGTTTGCATGGTTGGTGACTGGAAGCCTCATTACTTGAGGCGTCAGCCAAGCGAAGAAGAGGTTTCCTTGGCGGCAGAGAGGATTCGAGAGTGGATGGAGTTTCGTAGTAGGGGGTATGTGCCCGCTGTTACGAAGAGTGGGGTAGCTTCTTCTGTAGTGGAGGAGTATCTCACTTCTCACCAAGCTCAACGGCAAGACTTCTGGGCACTTCGTTTGGGGGTCGAGCTGTTGATTGAAGGCGGAGTGCTCGTGAAGGAGTGTCGAATGGGTCGGCTCTATCTGGCCACAGCGTATCTACCGATACGGAAACCCAGACTACCCACTCCCGCTAAAAAGGCTGCTCAGGAATCTCCACTCGCCTCGATGGTGCTCTGAACTTATGCGGTGCTTGCTCGTTTTGGTGGTGGCCAGAACGAGCAAGCCGCTTCACACTTTTCATATTTAATTTCATCTGTTAGAATAGTCAAAGTCTTGGTCTCATCGTCTAACGGTTAGGACACCAGGTTTTCATCCTGGCAATCGGGGTTCGATTCCCCGTGAGATCACCATAAGGGACCCATCCACATAGGATGGGTTTTTTATTTGGTCTTTTATTACTATGCTCATGCTTGCGGCAAAGATTATATCATGGCATTATCTAGGCTAGCGGTGTGTAGTATATGCACTGCGTGAACCTTCTACAACCCAGACAAGCAAACCGCAGTTCAATATCGACAGGGAGTTTTGACCATGAAGCTGGATCTGCCCATTGTCATCGAAGGCAAGACCAAGACCATTTACGGGGTTGGTGACGGCACCGTACTGGTAGTTAGCCGAGACGACATCACCGCAGGTGATGGTGCCAAACACGACGTCATCGAGGGTAAGGCCGCCGCTTCGACGCGGACGACCTGCAACATCTTTGCGCTGCTCGAGAACAACGGAGTGCCGACGCACTTTGTGCGTCGTGGTCCTAACGACGTCACCTTTCGGGCGCGTCATGTAAAGATGATTCCGCTCGAGTTGATCGTGCGGCGTTATGCCACCGGAAGTTACCTGGATCGGTTTCCCGATGTGGCGGATGGCACGCGCTTTACGCGTCCGAAGTTCGAGGTGTTCGAGAAGGATGACAAGAGTCATGACCCGCTACTGAAGTTCGACTTCGAGAACGGGCTTCTTCTCAGGTATGTGCCCAACAAGAAGGCTGCGGAAGCTCTTGGGGGGAGCTTCGTTGCTGGCGGCTCTATGGGTATGGAATCGCTGGCTGGTAGTCGTTACGCTGACATTACGCCAGCGTTGCTTGATCAGCTACGTAATCTGGCGATCCGAATTTTCGAGATCATCGAAGAAGCGTGGGCGACGGTCGGTGGCACCTATATCGATTTCAAGATCGAGTGTGGCTTTGATCTGGAGACGGGCGAGCTGGTGGTGGCTGATGTCATCGACAGCGACTCTGGTCGGCTCCGCTTTGGCGGGGTTGATGGCGACGACAAGTCGAAGGAGTCCTATCGCGATGGCAGCAAGTCTCTGCCCGAACTTAGAGCGAGTTTCGACGAGGTGGCTGATCTGTCCGAGCGCATTCGGGAACTGCGTATCTGAGTGAGAAGTAAAATGCTCTTTATGAGCCGTTGGCCGTTGCGGCTTCTTGAACCCTACGTTAAGGGGTTCTTTTCATTTTTAGTATTTTTAACTAATCGACCCAGTAAAGCTTCGTACTATATAATAAAGCTTATGCCCATCAAGCGTTATACCAGAAGAGTGACGAGTACTCATCCGTATCATAGCTATCATCATCGCCGTTTCGTTCCATTAAAACGGCGAAGTTATATGAAGCTACTATTTTTATTGCCAATTATTTTTGTTGGGGTGGGAGCATTTATGGCAGTGTTATACGCAAGGCCTTTACCGACAGTTGCAGCCACGACAGTTAAAACTCAGCCTATTAATACTACTCAGCCGATGATTACTTGGCCTTCAGCAAGTCAAGCAGCATTTGGTACAACCGAACAGGGACTACTTGAAAACAAGCCTGGAGGGGTGGCACGACCAACGGCAAGTACCGCAAAAGTCTTAACCGCCTTAGTGGTGCTAGAAAAGAGACCATTAAAATTAGGTGAACAAGGTCCAAAGATCACTATGACCCAGGCAGATATTGATAGCTATAATCAATATTATGCTCAGGATGGATCCTTGGCGCAGGTAGTCGTTGGCTTGGAGCTAACACAATATCAAATGTTGCAAGGGATACTTCTCGTAAGTGCGAATAATTATGCAGATACTCTGGCGATTTGGGCTTTTGGTTCACTAGAAAAGTATCGCGAAGCAGCCACGCAATATGTTGCAGAACATAACATGAAAGATACTGTGGTGGGTACTGATGCAAGTGGTTTCTCACCAAGTACGATGAGCACTGCTAGTGATTTAACCCGGCTTGGTATCGCAGCGATGAACCAGCCAGTTATTGCTGAAATCGCCGCTCAAGAATCGGTAATATTGCCTGTAGCAGGGCTAAAAAATAGTACTAATCATCTGCTTGGTGCTGATGGCGTGGTGGGTTTAAAGACAGGCAACACTAACGAAGCTGGGGGAGTGTACATATTCGCTGCAAAATATGCATTAGACCAGACGCATAGCACAGTGATCGTTGGGGCGGTACAAGGAGAGCCCACGGTGCTCGCTGCAATGGGTGAAGCGCGTCGTATTTTGTCACAAGTGAAGCCCTATTTTGTAAAAGCAGAACCGATAAAAAAAGGTCAGACTATTGCTGTGTATAATGCGCCGTGGGGACAAAAAGTAGAAGCTGTAGCCGTGCAAGACATCACTTTAATTGCCTGGCCAGGTAAAAAAATAGAGACGAAAGTTCATTTAGAACGGACAGCTCCTTCCTCTGTCGCTGGATCTTCGGTAGGTAAAGTAAAAATAGACCGTTATTCGAGCGATGTAGTTTTAAATGATCCATTACAGATGCCTGATTGGAAATGGCGCATATGGAGGGAAGCTCGAATTTAGATGCTGATAGGAAGTGAAAATTGCATTGAGCGAGAACTGTTATTAGGTGATATACTTGATATAGTAATCTTATGAAACATAATTCCAAATTTGCGCTCGAAATTAAAGCGCTCAAAAAAACATATAAAGGTGATGTCGAGGCACTTCGGGGAGTTGACTTGGAAATAAAGCCAGGGCAATTTTTTGGTCTTCTTGGGCCAAATGGTGCTGGAAAGAGTACGTTGATCCATAGTATTACTGGCTTAGTCGTGCCGACGAGCGGCACGGCAAAAGTATTTGGGTCAGATATCATAAAAGAGTATACGACTGCTCGGGAATATGTCGGTCTGTCCCCACAGGATATTAATCTTGATTGGTTTTTAACAGTTGAGCAAACGTTAGATTTCCATGGTGGGTATTATGGTATGAGAAAAAAAGAACGCCGAGAACGCATAGACGAATTATTGGAAGTTTTCTCTTTGACGAACAAGAAAGAGTCTAAAGCTATGTTTTTGTCAGGAGGAATGAAACGGCGAATGATTATTGCTCGAGCATTAATGCATCGACCGCAGTTTCTTATTCTTGACGAACCAACTGCCGGGGTGGATATTGAGCTTCGTCGTGAGCTATGGCAATACATCAAGAAAATCAATCAAGAGGGCACGACAATTTTACTGACGACCCATTATATTGAAGAGGCGGAAGCTTTATGTGATCAGATAGCACTAATTAATGAAGGAAAAATTTTGAGCCAAGGAACGATTTCTGAATTAAAAAAGGATTATGGCGTTAAAACACTGGAAGAAGTATATCTAAAGGCAACGGGTAAAAAAGAGGCGAAAGCATGAGCCCGCGACTGATTGGTTTTTATACACTCTTGCGTCGAGAATGTTATCGTTTTTTATCAATTCCGCGCCAGACCATCGCAGGCCCTTTGCTTGAGACCTATCTTTATATTAGTGTTTTTGGTGCGGCCTTGGGCTCGCGAATTAATGAAATTCATGGTCATAGTTATGTAGTATTTATTATTCCTGGGCTGCTTCTTATGAGTATGATTATTAATAGTTATGCAAACAATAGCTCAAGTCTTGCGCAGCAAAAGATATTTCGATCTATCGATGATCAGCTGGCATCGCCTGTTTCAAATATGAGTTTACTAGCTGCTTATACGCTTGGTGGGTTTTTGCGAGCCATATTAATTGTCGCAATAGCATTTTTCACAGCGGCATTACTGGTGAGTCTTCCTATGGTTCACGCCTGGATATTTATTGCTGGCCTGCTTTTAAGCGGGCTTTTCTTTGCATCTGTTGGCGTATTGGTAGGTCTCTTATCAGAGAGCAACGAACAAATTAGCTCGTATCAAACTTTTATTCTTCAGCCGCTTATATTTTTGGGAGGTACGTTTTATTCCGTTAGTTTACTGCCCGAGCCTTTTCATACGCTCACACAGTTTAACCCAATTTTTTATATGATTAATGCGGTTCGCTATGGTATGCTAGGCACTTCAGATGCAAATCCGTATTGGTCGTTGATGGCAATTTTAGTAGCAACAGTTGCCATAATTGGGGTTAATGCATATTTATTTAAAAAAGGATACAAATTACGTGGATAAAGAGCTTGAGTTATTAGTTAATGGCTATAAGCCTAATCAGACAACAATTGAGTCTTTGCAGTCTGTCATGAAATTATTTCTTGTCGGTATCTCTGGTGCTGGTAAAGATACGATAACTAAAAGATTGCTTAGTACCGGAAAATACCATTCAATTATTTCTCATACCACGCGTGCACCACGTAAAAATCATGGGATACTTGAGAAAAGCGGTGTCGAATACCACTTTATCTCTATGGAAGATGCTATTGAGATGTTGCAAAAGCAAGAGTTTGTCGAAGCAAAATGGGTGCATCAGCAGAATATTTATGGAACTAGTAGTAAGGAGTTTGTGAGTGCGGCAGATAACGGAAAAATTGCCATCGGAGATATAGAGGTACAGGGCGTCGCTGAGTATATGGATATGGCACCAGATACAACCAAGCCTGTTTTCTTGCTCCCCCCTAATTTTGAAGCCTGGAGGCAGCGCTTCAATGCGCGCTATGAAGGAATCGTGGGGGATGGTGAATTTTATAGGCGTATGCAAACAGCTATTGATGAGATTGAACATGTACTACAGCATGGCTATTTTTCAATTGTTATCAATGATGATATCAAAGATGCAGTGGAGCAAGTCGAGTTAATTATTTCTGGCCAACCGCAAAGTGAAATGACGTGGCAGCGCGGCGTAAGTATCGCACAGCGGCTACTTGAAGACATGCGCGCATCACTCTAGCTTTCCCTTCTTTATTTTTGGCACTCATTGACTTAGACTGCTAAAAAAGCTATTATAGAGCTATGACTGAACGACAAATTCAGATTTTAACCGCTATTATCGAACAATATGCTGAAGTAGCTGTGCCCGTTGGAAGTGTTATGCTAGCAAAGCTTTTCGGGGTTTCTAGTGCAACAATCCGCTCTGAAATGGCGCGTCTTGAAGAGCTTGGATTTGTGTGTCAGCCGCACACTTCTGCTGGCCGTATCCCGACAGATAAAGGTTATCGTTTTTTTGTTAATACAATTACAGAGGCAAACGAAGCACCACAGTTCGATCGCAGTACGAGAGCGATCGAGGCACGAGTAAATACACATTCAAATCGCGCCGATCAGACTATTCGTAGCGCAGTCGATAGCTTAGTAGATCTAACACATAATCTTGGGCTTGCAACAATTGGCGACCAACTCTATATGAGTGGCATTGGTAATCTATTCGCACAACCAGAATTCGCCCAGGGCGATCATGTGCAAAATATTGCAAGATTATTAGATAATCTGGAGCCATGGCTGCGGGAAGCTCGTCCAAATGAGCCGTTGAATGTTTTTATCGGGGCGGAAAACCCAGTGGGTAAAAGCAGTGGGGCAACACTGATTATTAGTCGTTTTCGCTCGCCGTATTCTGATAATAGTTATATCGGTATTCTTGGTCCAACCAGGCAAAGTTATGGACGAGTGATGAATTTGGTGCGGCATGCAGGAGCCATGTTAGAAGAAGTATTGTAAATAGTTTTAAAAAGAGTTGGTGATTAAAGGAGGAGTTGTAATGACAAAAAAAGATCAATCAAACAAAGATAATACGCCAGAAGATACACAAGCAGCATTGGCGCAAGAGATAGAAGAAATTAAGGCGGATCTTCAGCGTACTCGTGCTGATTTTGAAAATTATCGTAAGCGAGTTGATACAGAAAAAGAACAGGCCAGAAAAAATGGCCAGCAAACTGCCATTTTAAAACTTTTGCCAGTCGTTGATAATATTGATCGCGCTATTACCCATTTACCAAAAGAACTTGAAAATAATGCTTGGGCAAAAAGCGTGGCGGGGCTTTCAAAAAATCTTGATAAATCTCTTGAGAGGTTGAGCCTGAAGCGGATTGAAGCAAAGCCTGGAACTGATTTTAACCCGGATTTGCATGAAGCAATTCAGTTTGATGAAAATGCTGAAGGAGACAAAGAGATAATTGCCGAAGAGTTGCAGGCTGGATATACACTGGCTGGTAGCCCAATACGACACGCAATGGTAAAGGTGACACGGAAGTAAACTCCTTTCGTCGATTATTTGCTATCGATGCTTGTCTTGCTCTATAATCATAACCACTATGACTCATAGAGCTACCTATTTTGCTAGTCGATTTCTCACCGGGAGAAGATCTTCCCAGCCACCACCCCTAAAATCTTCAGGCTTTACCATCGTTGAGTTACTTATAGTAATTGTCATCATCGCTATTTTAGCAGCACTAGTGATTGTAGCTTATGTAAATATGCAGCAGCGAGCCCGTGATACACAGCGTCGTAGCGATCTCACCAACCTTGCAAAAGCAATGCAAGGTTGGTCGGTGGAAAATAATCAACTTCCGACAGCAATTGGAGGGGGCTATAATAATACTGGGGCAGGCTGGGTCTCTTTTGGAGACGGAGGAGCATTTTATGCAACGAGTATTACACAGAAGCTCACCAGCGCAGGTTATAGAGTAGATAAGATTCATGATCCATTGGTCCCAATTACCACACAAAACGGGTATATGCACTACAGATGTTCAAGTGCCCGTCCAAATACTTTTGGTTTCTTCGCTAAGTTAGAGGTACCAACATCTGCAGACCAGGCGATAGTTGACAAATGGTTAAGCGATGGATGCTATAATGCCGTTATTGGTGGTACGTATAACATGAATTATGTAAAGAGTTACGAAGTACCTTCTTGAGGGAGCGCTTCATATTTGCCTATATGTAGTCTATATGTTATAATGCAAAACATGAATATATTTAAGTCATATCAAGAAACAGTCAGTCGCGATCTTATGATCGGCGGCGCTATTGATATGGCTTATCTTTCTTATAGTTAAAATTAAAAACACACGTTTTAGTGAAGCAAGATAAGTCTCCGAAAAGGAGACTTTTTCAATATAAAAAATTCGGAGACTGATCTGGTTTCAATAAGGAAACCACACAAACACAGTCCTTTGGTGTAAGCGGAAGGAAGAAAGGAGTGATGCTTATGGCGTTTGGACCGATTATGCGTTTGATGGTAGGCGAGCTTGAGATCGAGCTTGCTCCGCTGCGGCGCGAAAATCTGGAGCAGTTTATTGCTCCGGGAATGCAGCAGGCGAGTGTGTCCCAGTACTTGAACCACCGTTTCGCCCCTGTGCTCGATGATGAGTACGAATGGTTTGAGAGGATTCGACAAGACAAAACTTCTATCCATTGGGGTATCTTTGATATTACCGACGGAAAGAGGACTG
>JADKLW010000663.1_pt2 | contig 10263 bp, 10 predicted proteins | sample 8641881 | NCBI WGS metagenome assembly JADKLW01 (sample SAMN16272185, study PRJNA661076) | feces metagenome | isolation source: fecal sample from diarrhoea affected cattle B | host: Bos taurus | place: South Africa: Lokaleng Village, Mahikeng | collected 2019-09
CCATGAAATAAACCATCGGCTTGGTCATATTGTCCAGCCCGTAGACTTTCATTGATTCTTCCCAGGCGCTGACAATGGCTTGCTTGCCATCGAATCCGCCCAGATCAGGATATTCCGGTAGCTCCCAATAGGCGTCTTCGGCCCAAATCGAACCCCAGATTTCTGAGTCTTTGAGCATTACGCCATGTGCATGCGTATTCATTAGTTCCCGAATCGCCAGGCGATCCTCGATTGGACCTGTGAATGGCATAATCAATCTCCCTTACCAGGCGTGTGGTTCGCCGTTCCATTTGTAGAATTCACCGGAATTGTCGATCGTCCAGCGCCGGGCAAGTGCCCGGATGCCCTCAGCGCTTTCCGTTGGTGTGATGTCGGCTTCGGGGCCTCCCATGTCAGTCTGCACATATCCGGGATGGATAAGACCGATGATGATGCCCCGGTCTTTAAGGTCAATGGCTATCGAGCGGATCATCCGGTTCAAACCGCTTTTCGCAGCGACATAGGGATAGAAGCCGCCATAGGGCCAGGTCGAAGCCGCAAGCTGGCTGGAAAACACGATTATTTTTGAACCTTGTCCAAGCCTCGGCAGAAACGCGCGAAGAACGCGGAGTGGTCCTTTGAGCATGATCTCTATGGCATCATCGAACGTGTCCCAGTCGCCGGGCTCTAGCATGGGTTCCATTTTTCCGACGATGCCCCCGACAATGTAGAGGAAATCCACCGTGTCAGCTCCGGAATCAGCGGCGCCTTCGGCTACGGAAGCATCGCTTGCCATATCCATTTTGTGAAGCGATACCTTGTCCCCGTCAGCAAGGGCCGCAAGCTGCGGCGCTTGTTCGTCGTCACGGGCAAAGGCAAATACGCGGTCACCCGCCTCTGCATGTTGACGCACCAGTTCCAGTCCGATGCCCCGTGATGCTCCGATTACATATACGTTCGCCATCAGGGTCTGTCTCCTGCAAGCCAGTCGTTCAGGACTTCATGGAAGTAACGCACGCGCGTCTCCTGTCCGGTGAGATAGGCATCTTCATAGCCTTGCGAGTGCATTCCGGCTTGCATCCCCTCGGCAAGTTCCATGTCTTGATAGACGATCTGTCCAGCCAGTTCGGGAATACCGCGTCCGTCGTCGAATTTACGATGTTCGCACTCTTCGACCTCTCGAAGCGGTTTGGGGCCAGCCATGACTGATTCGACAATTTCTTGCCCCTCAACCGGAAAAGCCATGCACCATAGATCGAAATAGCATTTCTCGGGATCTTCGGGATGTGGCTCGGAACGGAACAGGACGATATGGTCAGGCAGGAAGCTGAATGTGACGTTTGGAAAGAACACCGTGTGCAAGCTGTCAGTAATCTCTTCGTCATTCATATTTTCATAATGGACATAGCCGCGCTCTTTCCAAAGCCGCCGTTTTGCAGCTTTCAGGTCTTTCCATCCCTGCAGCGCGAAATCCTCGTAGCTGTCATAGCTGTCCGGATCGACATCCCATTGCCGCAGGATTTCTGCAAACATCTCGTTCGTGCCGGACGCCGGTCGGTCGGTAAGAGAGGGGCGCATCGGCTGTGCTGTCCGGCCATGGCCCTTGCTCCACATCTCGTGCCGTGCACTTTCGACATCCTGGTCGATCCAGAGCGGTACTTGCGGGTGTGCTGTGCGGGTATGGTAGCTTTCGGAGAAATTGTCTGTGACGAATTTCCAGTTCGCGTTAATCTCGATCCGGTACCAGGCAACGCGGACAGCCGTATCCATAGGATAGTTGCGGTAGAGAGCCGGCATCGGTTCGAGAAAGTCGAGTAGCTCCGGCGCTTCATGGTCCATGGTGTACCAGACGAAGCCGCCCCAGATATCACAGCGCAGTTCCTTCAGACTCAGCTTGCCGCAAGGATTTCCGCCGGGGAAATCCTCAGCATCCTGGGCGTATTGGAGTATCCCATCCTTGCCCCAGCGCCATCCGTGATAGGGGCAGGCAAAGGCATCGAGAGAGCTGGATTCTTTAACGAGCCGCATGCCGCGGTGGCCGCAACTATTATAAAATGCGCGGACGCTCCCATCCTCTTGCCGGACGGCAATCACCGATTCCTTCAGGAAATTGTGAACAAGAAAGTCTCCGGCTTCGGGAATGTCGGCCAGTCGTCCTGCTATGTGCCAGATTTTGGTCCAGAGGTGATCCCATTCCTTCTGGGCGAATTCAGGACTATAATATCTGTCACCCGGGATCGGATCTCCGCGCAGATTGGAAGGATCGCGTCCATCAATCGGTGGTGGAACAGTGTCTTGATTTGTCATAGCATCTCTCCCTATGAATTTTCCCTATTCTAGGGACATGTGCGGGATGGACTACTATCACTTCCGATAAAAAACAGGTCGGCCTGTCTGTTTTATTCCGCGCCGGTATATATCTCGTTTAAAACCTCAACAAGTTTGCGGCGAACTGCCTGTCTGCGCTCTTTCTGCTCTACGAAAGGACGATTGATAAGCAGACCGACATGCAAGGCGTTGGCAAAGTCGTTCGCCAGTTGGATCGCTTCCGATTTTCCATCCCATTGGGGAAGCGCACGGTTCATTTCGAGCATCCAATCGCGGTCAAAATTCGACGTCGCGGGGATCAATAGGTCAGCCAGTTCCTTGTCGGTGCGCGCCGCCATGGCGAGTTCGAGATAGGCCGTATATTCATCGCTTAACAGGCTTTCCCAGTGCGCTGTCGCCGCCACATCAATGAATGCCGCGGGTTCGCTCTTCTCAAGCTTCGCTAAATATTCTGACAGGAAAGTCTGCAGACGTTGTTGCAAAATATAGTCGATCAGGCCGCTGAGCAGTTCTGTGCGACTGGCAAAATGGTGATGTAGTGCCCCGCGCGAGACTTGGGCAGCGTTGGTTATTTTGACTGTGGTCAGCCCTGTAAAGCCATGTTCGACCAGGATTTTCACAGACGCCTTAAGAATGGAATCGCGGGTCATCGCCGCTTTACGTTGTTGCCAGCGCTGCGGTTCTTGCCCTGCTGGTTCGGTTTCTGCAGCTACGTTCGCCTGACTGCTCATTCTCATGCCCTTCATGTGCCGAAGATCCCTAGACGGCACTCCTAGTAAAAATCCTAGTATCAGTCCAGCAAGGTCCGGTCTAGTCAATAAAACAGGACGGCCTGTTTATTATAGTAAGCGGCGATGATCGCTGACAGGCTCACTTCAGAGAGGATGATATGCGTAAAACAACAATTCATGCCGTCGCTGGTATATCGCTCATAGCGCTCGCCACAGGCACAGCATCAGCAGAAACGTCTGCCACTTCGGTCGAAGCAGAAGCCAGTGCGGCGGTGCAGGAAGACGCAAGCGCCAGTTCGGCCGGCACTCGCCAAGGCGGTCTGGATGTTATCGTCGTAACCGCTCAGAAACAGTCCGAAAATCTGCAGGATGTGCCGATCTCGGTCACTGCCCTGACAGGCGAAGCGCTCGAGAACCAGCAGGTTGGCAATATAGCCGAGCTGTCCAACTCGATCCCCAACGTACAGATCAACACCTTCGCAAACTCGCCTGATACCGCTGTGTTCACCATTCGCGGCATCGGTGTGAATGATGCTGACCCTTATGTTGGCACCACGGTTTCTGTTGTTGTCGATGGCGTCGTAGTTGGCGTGAATACAGCCGCCCTTCTGACCCTGTTCGACATTGACCGCGTCGAGATCCTGCGCGGGCCGCAAGGCACTTTATTTGGTGCGAATACCACTGGCGGTGTTGTTAACGTCGTGACCAAGCAACCTACGGGCGAGTTTGGCGTTGATCTGCAACTGGTCGCTGGCAACTATGGCCAGATCGAAACCAATGCAGCCGTAAACTTTCCCATCACCGATAATTTAGCGGGTAAAGTCAGCGTCTTGTATAACCGCAATAACGGACATTTCCGCAACTATCTTGATGGCGGCCGCCTCGGCAAGCGCGATATTGCTTCGTTCCGCGGTTATCTGAAATATGAAAACGGTCCTTATGACGCGACCCTGATCGGTGAGCATGTCAGCAGCCGGAATGATTCCCAGACGGGCATCCTGATCGCCGAGCCTGGCGACCTTTTTTATACCCCCGGCCAGACGACGAATGATTTCGATTTTTACCGCGGTCAGAGTAATGACCAGCCGAATAGCAACGACCGTGACTCCAACTCGATCACGCTCACGCAGAATCTGGAAAGCGGCCTCGGACAAATAACCGCGATCACCAACTATCGCGAATATGACCAACTATTATATTCAGACGATGATGCCGTAACCGATGTGCTGCTGCAAACGCGCCGCGATACAAAACACCACCAGTTTAGCCAGGAACTGAGAACCCTCGCCGAAATCGGCGACAATGTGCGCTTGATCCTTGGCGGCTTTTACTTTGAACAGGCATATACCCTCGCTCAGGATGGCAGGCTGGACGGTTTCATGCCCGGACTTGGCCAACCGCAAACACAGGATCAGGATAACTGGTCGATCTCTGGCTTCGCGCAATCCTATTGGGACATCACCCCTGAACTGACCCTGCAAGCCGGTATCCGTTACAGCCATGAAGAAACCGAAGCAGTGTCCACCACGGCAAACACATTCAACGACAGCGGCGTTGCGACTTTCGATGACCCCATCATCCCCGGTTCGCTGATCGTGGCCAGTGGCAAGGAAAGCTGGAACAATGTGGGCTATAAAGTCGGCCTTGATTACCAGGTCCGCGACGGGATTCTGCTCTACGGCTATTACGCGCATGGCTTCAAGTCGGGTGGCTTCACCGGTCGTATCGCCATCGCTCAGGATATTGGACCTTTTGCCCCCGAAAAGCTTGATACAATCGAAATGGGAGTGAAGGCCGACCTGTTCGACAGGCTATTGCGGATGAATCTGTCCGGTTTTTACAATTTCTACAACGATATGCAGGTGGTGCAGAACATCACCTTCCCCAACGGGTCTAACTCGGCCTCGATCACCAATGCGGGTAAAGCAAAAACCGGTGGTTTCGAGCTTGAACTGACCGCCGCCCCCCTCGAAGGTTTAACCCTTAGCGGGTCACTCGCTTATCTATACGCAAAATATAAGGAATATGATACGCAAGGGCTCGATTCAACGGGCGCGCTGGTGCCGATTTCCTTTGCAGGCAACCGATTGATCAACGCCCCCAAATGGAGCGCATCTTTCGGGTTTAACTGGGAGCTCCCGGTGGCAAACGGTACTTTGAACACCAACGCCCAGTATAATTACACCAGCTCTAAATATTCTAATTATACCAACCTGCCCATTGAGCTGATTGAGCCGCTGCATCTGGTCAATGCCGGTATGAGCTGGGGTCCGGACAATGCGGGCTGGGATATCGGCGTATATGCCCGCAACCTTTTCGACGAAGAATATTATAATCAGAAACTCGCTCTACCCGGAATAGGAGCACTCGCTTCACTGGGTAATCCGCGTCAATATGGAGTGATATTCAATTTCACTTATTAATCTGTCCCCCCGCTCCCCAACCGGCAGAAAAAGAAACAGCGACATCTGCTAGTTGGGGAATACGGGACGAATATGCGACTGTAACTATGCTGGTCATAATCAGGAGGAGAACAGGAACATGAATATCCATAAAGGAATGTCACGCTATTCGGACGGCGCAGATCAGGAAGTGCGCGGCGATACGATCACCCCTGAACGCTATACCAGCCAGGAGTTCATGGAAGCCGAGAATGAAAAGCTGTGGCCAAAAGTCTGGCATCTTGGCGGAGTCTTGGCCGACCTGGAAGAAACAGGCGATTATATCCGGCACAATTTCGGCCGCGAATCTATCATCATGGTCAAGCAATCCGATGGTTCGGTAAAGGCATTCTTCAATGTCTGCCCTCATCGCGGGAACCGGCTGGTGCTGGGTGATGTGGGCGGAGCAGACCGGATTAGCTGTGCGTATCATGGCTGGCAATTCGATCCTGATGGCACCCTTGTTCATGTTCAGGACCCTGACGATTTTCCCAACGGTAACCCGTGCGGTAAAGTAAAGCTTTCTGAAATCCGCTGTGAAACCTGGGGTCCTTTCATATTCTGGAACATGGACAAAGATGCCGCGCCGCTGCTCGAATGGCTCGCACCGCTTCCGGACAAGTTAAAGGAATATGGTCTGGATAACTGGGTGCGCGCCTTTGCTTTATCCTGCGATTGCGAATTTAACTGGAAGCTGATCCGCGACAATTTCAACGAAAGCTATCACCTGCCAACGATACATCCTGAACTTTCGACATTCATCAATGACGGACTGTCCGACACCGAATTTGCGATGTACGACAGTGGCCATAACTCGATGTGGATGAAGGGCCATCAGGCAACAACCCGCCAGCATTTTGAAGCTGTCCCGACACCGCTAGACGATGTTGCGCGCAGCTGGGATGTTGATCCGGAAGCTTATAACGGTCGCCCCAACGAAATCCGCGAGGCCATCATCGCCGCCAAGCGCAAGCTGGGTCCGGGCCGCGGTTATAGCAACTATGACCAGATGACCGACCAGCAGCTAGTGGACTATTTCCACTGCACTCTCTGGCCCAACCTGACGATCACCATGTCCCCCGAACAATGCCAGATATTGCGAACCGAGCCGCACCCGACCGATCCCGCGAAATGCGTATTCCAGCATTGGTGCCTTTATCCCCCGGTAGAAGGAATGGAAGTCGTGCAAGGGACACCGATCGGCGATATTCCGCTCGAACATGACGCCGTGGTCCGTCACAGCACCTATGGCGACGGCATATCGCTTGGTTTTGTCGCCGACCAGGATCTGTCCATTGGCACATCGCAGCAACAAGGGCTCAATAGCCGCGGCTTTCACGGCTCTATATTGAGCTATCAGGAAAAGCGTATTCAACGATTCCACGAATTGCTGAACGACGCCGTTTATGGCGGCCCTCCGCCTTGTGACCGGGAAGGGTGAGATGAGCGCACTTCCCACCGAACAACGCCGTGCCATGCAAAGCGCCTGGGTCGTTGATGATATTGAAGCCGCCTGCCTGAAATGGGTTGAAACCACAGGTATTGGCCCCTTTTACATCTTTCCCCACCTGCAATTGGAAGTGAGCTATCGCGGCAAGCCGTCAACGATCGATTTCTCTGTCGCCTCGGCACAGGCAGGCGACGTGCAGATTGAACTGATACAGCAACATTGCGACACGCCATCTGCCTATCGCGACCAGTTCAAGCGCGGTGAGCAAGGTCATCACCACATGGCCATATATGTTGCCGATTATGACGCGGCCCTGGCGCATTATACGAACCAGGGATTTGTCGCTGCCACTGCAGGCCTCTTTGGCGAGATGCGGTTCTGCTATGTGGATACGCGTGACGCCATCGGGTGCATGATAGAGATTATCCAGCACGACCCGATACAGGACGCGATATTCGAACGGATCAGCGAAGGCGCAAAAAACTGGGACGGCGTAACCGATCCCATTCGACAGGGGATGCCAGAATGAGCGAAATGCCAAACAATGTCCGTGCTGCCATATACCGCATCATGGTTGAATATACACATGCTGTAGATACTCTGGCCGGGGCGGACGCCGCTCTCGCTAATTTCACTGACGATGCTGTGATTGACTTTTCCGCAGTCGGTTTTCCCAAAATGGACGGAACGGAAGAAATCCGCGATTTCTACGCGTCGCTATCGGAAAATATGACGCATAATTTTCACAGAGTAACAAATCCGCGGCCTGTCTCCTGGGACGGGAAAGTCGGCGTAATGGAAGCCTATGTCATTGGCATGGGGCAGTCCAAGGCCGGCGATGGCATCCTTGTCCACGTTAAATACCGCATGGAAGCCGAGGAAACTGCTGACGGTTGGAAATGCCGTTATTTAGCTGTTTCCCCGATGATGCCGCCTGCAAGCTGATACCCCTGAATATAACCGTAATGAAAGAAGAGGAAAATTGATGACCCAGATGCCCGAAAACGTCCGCACAGAGCTGGAACGCTTGATGACAGACTATTGCTATGCAGTGGACGGGTTGCAGGATGTGCAGCCTTTGCTCGACATATTTACAGACGATGCCGTGGCGGATTTTAGCGCAATCGGCTTGCCACTGATGAACGACAAAGGCGCGATCAAAGAATTTTTTGACGGTGTCTTCGAATCCATGACGCATCATTTCCACACCATCTCAAACTTCCGCCCCGAAAGCTACGATGGCAGCGTCGCCGTGATGACAGCCTATGTCATTGGCATGGGACACGCCGCCGATGGCAATAGTGTCGAGGTGCAAGTCAAATATCGCTTCGAATGTGTCGAGCAGGACGGAAACTGGAAATGCCGTCACTATACAATCACGCCGATGATGCCGCTGCCCGGCTCACTCGATACAATTCACGGCGAAGCTTAACCAGATAGCTGCAAAGGATCCTGATCATGGCAACACAGGCCAAAGACACACAAGCTCAATCATACCCCACTCATCCCGATGCCGAGAAGCCCCGCGTGCGAGGCGACAAGATTTCCGGTGAGCGGTACTGGTCAAAAGATTTTGCCGAGCGCGAATGGGAGCATATGTGGAAAAAGGTCTGGCATGTCGGTGGGCGGGTCAGCCAGTTGGAAGAGCCGGGTGATTTCATCACCCACGAATTCAAGCATGAATCGATCCTCATGGTGAAACAGGAAGACGGTTCGATAAAAGCCTTTTTCAACGTCTGCATGCATCGTGGCAACCGGCTGGTCAGCGTCGATGAAGGCGGCGTGACAGATGCGATAACCTGCCCTTATCACGGCTGGAAATGGGCCCTGAACGGCGATCTGAAATGGGTGTTGGATCCAGAGGATTTTTCAAAGGGTAACCCATGCGGTAAACTCAAGTTGAAAGAAGTACGCTGCGACACATGGGGCGGCTTCATTTTCTGGAGCTTTGATCCGGATGCGAAGCCGCTTCTCGACTATCTGCACCCGATCCCCGAGCTTCTCGGTAACCGTGATATCGAGAATTACACACGTGTTGTCTGGATGTCTCTACGGGTCAACACCAATTGGAAATTCGCTTCGGACAATTTCAACGAAGCGTACCATATCCCCTCTGTTCACCCCCAATTTATGCCCATGATCGACGACCATTACAGCACCACCATCTTCGAGATGTACCCCAGCGGCCACAACCGGATGATCGAGAAACTTCAACCTTCATCGCGTACTGACTCCAAAGACTCCATCGAACCTTTATGGGCCGAAGTACTCAGTGCTTGGAATATTGATCCGGAAAGCTTTAACGGCCGCGCGCAAGAAGGCCGCACCGCACTTCAAAAGGCGCGGCGCGAACAGGGACCAGAACGGGGCTTTCATTATGCTACCAAGCTTACCGACGACGAACTGACAGACCAGTTTCACCATACGCTCTTTCCGAACCTGACATTGACGGCCACATTCGAAGGTCTGCATCTATTTCGTACCGAACCTGATCCGGAAGATCCCAACTGGTCGACCTTCGATTACTGGTATCTTGTTCCTGAAGTAGAGGGAGAAACCGAAGTCGCCACGCTATCGGGAATGAGACCCTATGAAGAGGCCGAACGCGAAACTGGTAGCTATACAGACTATAAAGCAGAGATAGCGCAAGGTGACTTCCTGACCCAGGATCTAGCACTTGCCGAAACGCAGCAGCGCGGTTTGCGCTCAATGGCTTTCGAGGACGCATATCTTGCCGACCAGGAAACCCGAGTCCGGCGCTTCCACGAGGTACTGAATGATTACGTGGAAGGACGCCGCTAAATATCCACGCGTTACCAATGGGCGATTGAATTAACAGAATGGACGAAGAGAAATGAGATATCCTAACCTGCACATCTTTCATGTTGGGGGTAGAGCGCACACTCTGCCTTCATTTTAGGCGCGCCAGATGTCAAACAGTTGGCACGATATAATCCGCGAAGATGAGCTCTCGGAAGGAGAGATACATGCAACCATTAAAAATGGCTGGCACATCTTTCTAATCAACCTTGACGGAGAAATCCGCGTTTGGAATGATCGATGCCCCCATGCTGCATCGCATCTGTCGACAGGCCGCATTCGTCGTGGTGCGGTAATGTGCCCATTGCACGGCGCACGCTTCGAACTCAAGTCCGGCCGATGCATTGGCGGTACCTATAGTGATCTAATCACTTTCGAACACCGTAATCAAGATGGGATGATCAGCGTGTTGCTTCCCGATCGTTCACCAACGATGGCAGAATTGCCCATCTCGCCACCTGGATAATCTGAATCTTCGAAAAGTGTCGGTCGCTAATTATTGATCCATTCAGTA
>JADKLW010000720.1_pt2 | contig 10263 bp, 3 predicted proteins | sample 8641881 | NCBI WGS metagenome assembly JADKLW01 (sample SAMN16272185, study PRJNA661076) | feces metagenome | isolation source: fecal sample from diarrhoea affected cattle B | host: Bos taurus | place: South Africa: Lokaleng Village, Mahikeng | collected 2019-09
GGCGCCCCCGGCTGGGTCATCCCGAGCCTGATCGCGATCGTGCTGATCGCGCTCGCCTGGGCGGTCTTCTTCCGCCGGCCGAAGCACGGCGAGGACGGCGGTGACGGCAACGACCACCGGGGCGGCGACGCCGGCCAGGGTCCGCCACCGGGCGCCGGGCCGCGATAGGGCCGGGGTCCGCAGCCCGGCGGGCCCGGTCCGTCGTAGCGGCTCGACCTGTTGATGTTGTGCTCGTAGTGCTGGCATAACCTCAACAGGTCACCCCGCGGTCCCTGCCACCCCGCACGCCCACCGCCCCGCGGGGTCCCGCCGGAGCCGCGCGCAGGCACGTCCCGCGCCCAAGCATCGCGACTTCACTGGTTGACCACGCGGCGTCCACCGCGCGTTCACATTCTTGGTGCCTGCAAGCTCGATGGTGCGTGGCTGGTCCCGGTTCGGGCCACCGCGGCGATCGTTCGCCGACCACGCCGGCCGGGGCTGTCCCCGTACCCCCACCTCACCATCAGGAGTTCGGATGTCCGGATCTCGATTCGCCGCGCCCCCGCGCGAGCGAAGCGCCGCAGCCGCCCCATCATCCGCCGCGCCCGCGGGCCGGCTGAGCGTTCCGCCCACCCCGGCGTTCCCCGCCCAGCGCCGGCGCCGTCGGCTGGCCGCCCCGGCGACCGCCCTCACCCTCGCGCTGCTCGCCCCCTCGGCCGCGCACGCCGCCAACCTGACCGTCACCGACGAGACCGAGAAGGTCGGTCCCGGGGTCGAGCTGCGTCACCTCAAGCAGCTCACCTCCAAGGGCTGGATCGACGTCCAGGCGCTGTCGGTCGACATGCAGCGCGAGGGCGTCACGACCGACCTGCTGACCGCCGGGCCGGTGGCCGCGGTCGACACCGTCCGTTCGATGGCCGACAAGGCCGGCGCCGTCGCGGGCGTCAACGGCGGCTTCTTCGACATCGGCAACTCCGGCGCCGCCAACGGCCCGCAGATCCAGAACGGGATCTTCCTCAAGTCCGGCCCCGGGTCGGAGAACGTCGCCGGCGTCACGAAGGACCGGCTCGGCACGATCGCCAGCATCGCGCTCGAGGGCACGATCACGCTGCCGTCGGGCCCGCTGCCCGCCGCGTCGTTCAACGCCTCCTCGGTCGCCGCCAACGGCGTCGGGATCTACACCCCCGGTTGGGGGTCCTACAGCCGCGAGCGGGTCGGCGTCGCGAACGTCGCCGAGGTCCAGGTGACGGGCGGCGTCGTCAGCGCGGTCAACCCGACCCAGGGCGGCACCGGCCAGCTCCCGGACGGCACGATCGCCCTGGTCGGTCGCGACAGCGCCGCCGACAAGCTGCGCGAGCTCGAGGTCGGCGACCCGGTCACGGTCGAGTACGCCCCGAAGGTCAGCAACGGCGCGGACCTGCAGTTCGCCCTCGGCTACAACAACCAGCCGCTCGTCCAGGACGGCGTGGTCCGCCCCAACGGCGACACGTCGCTCGCGCCGCGCACGGCGATGGGCTTCTCCGACAACGGCCGCAAGATGATCCTGGTCGTCGCCGACGGCCGCCAGGCCAACGTCCTGGGGCCCACGCTCCAGCACACCGGCGAGATCATGAAGGACCTCGGTGCCGAAACGGCGGTCAACCTGGACGGCGGCGGCTCGTCGACGATGGTCGCGCGCCCGCTCGGCGCGTTCAGCACCACCGTGCGCAACACCCCGTCCGACGGCGCCGAGCGCAACGACCCCGACGGCGTCGGGGTCTTCGTCGCGCCGGGCAACGGTCAGGTCGACGACCTGGTCGTGACCCCCTCGAAGGACGAGGCGCGGGTCTTCCCCGGCCTCAGCCGGACCTTCCACGCCAAGGCCGTCGACAACCAGCTCGCCCCGGTCGAGATCGCCCGCGGCAACGTGCGTTGGAGCGCCCCGGGCGCGACCGTGTCGAACGGCCTGCTGAAGGCCCCGGCCGACGCGAAGGGCAGCATCGAGCTGCGCGCCACGACCGACGGGGCGCAGACCAGCACGGACGTCCGGGTGCTCGGCCCGCTGCATGCCCTGGAGCTGTCCCGCACGCGCCTGTCGTTCGCGGTGGCATCCGGCTCGACGACCCTGACCGTGACCGGTCGCGACCCGCACGGGTTCACCGCGCCGATCGAGGCCGCCGACCTGGACCTGGAGTACGACCGCAGCGTGATCCGCGTCGTGCCCGACGGCACCGCGCTGAAGATCATCCCGCTGACCGACGGCGGCACGCTGCTGCGGGTCAGCGCGGGCGGCAGGACGGCGACGCTGCCGACCACCGTCGGCGTGACCACCAGCGAGCTGTACAAGTTCGACGCGGAGGACGAGACCAGCCGTTGGACGACCAACGGGACCTCGGGCGTCACCAAGACGCTCTCGAAGGACCCCGACGGCCTGCGCCTGACGTACGCCCCGGGTCGCAACATGGGGATCTCGAAGACCCCGATCGACACGCGGATCGAGGTCCCGGGACAGCCGCTGCGGATCCGGGCGCGCGTCTACTCCGACGGCCCGACCGAGTTCGGCAGCCTCTACTGGATCGACGCCTCCGGCGCGTCGAAGAACATGCTGATCCAGGGCCCTCGCGGTGAGGGCTGGACCGACCTGACGTGGACGCTCCCGAGCGACACGAAGTTCCCAATCAAGATCTCGCAGATCCAGGTGATCGAGACCAGCGTCGCCCGTCAGCGTCCCGGCTACGTGATCTTCGACAAGATCGAGGCCGACAACGCCGCGACGGTCGACATCCCGGAGCCCGAGGCGCCGCAGCCGCAGCGCCTGTTCTCGCCGGACGGTCGCACCAACGGCCAGGACGACTTCTCGTACGCGACGTTCGCGGACATCCAGTTCACGGCGACCGACCAGACGCTCGCCAAGGTGGGCATCGCCGGTCTCAAGCGCGTGCGCCAGACCGACGTCGACCTGGTCGTCCTCAACGGCGACATCACCGACTACGGCGAGCAGGCCGACGTCGAGCTCGCCCGCGAGGTGCTCGAGGACGGTGGCTGCCAGCTCGTGCCACTCGACCAGGAGATCGGCAAGCAGCTCGACGCGGCCCCGACCGAGAGCACCGTGCCGTGCGTCTACGTGCCGGGCAACCACGAGTCGTACGTTCGTGGCGGTCAGGGCTCCCTGAACGACTGGAAGGCCGAGTTCGGCGACGCCTTCGGCACGTTCGACCACAAGGGGACCCGGTTCATCTTCCTCAACAGCGCGCTGGGCAACCTGCGGGTGTCGGACTTCGACCAGCTTCCGATGCTCGAGGACGCCCTGACCGCGGCGATCGACGACCCGACGGTCAAGAACGTGTCGGTCTTCGCCCACCACCCGGTGGACGATCCACTCGAGACGAAGGCCAGCCAGCTCACGGACCGCACCGAGGTCGAGCTGATCAAGACGCTGCTGACGAACTTCCGCGAGCAGAGCGGCAAGGGCGCCGCGATGACCGGCGGTCACGCCTCGAACGCGTTCACCCACAACGACGAGGGCGTCCACTACAGCGTGGTCAGCTCGACCGGCAAGGGCGCCTACGGCGCGCCGGACCGCGGCGGCTTCAACGGCTGGAACCGCTGGAGCGTCGACCAGGCCGCGAACGCCGATCAGCAGTGGCTGACCGGCGAGGTCCGCGCGTTCGCGCAGTCGATCACCCTGAACGCGCCCGAGTCGGTCGAGGTCGGCGCGAAGGCGACCCTCAGCGGCAGCATCGTGCAGCCCAACGGCGTGCAGCCCGGGACCCGCGTGGTGCCGCTGCGCTACCCGATGTCGGTTCGTTGGAACGGCTCGGATTCGCTGGCGATCGGCAGCGGCGAGGCCGCGACCGACGCCGCCCGCAAGGCCGGCAAGGTTGCGATCCTCGACCCGGCCACCCGGGAGCTGACCGCCCTGAAGCAGGGAACGGTCACGGTCTCGGTGACCAACGACTCGATGCGCGAGTACACCGACGAGGCGTCGCTCGAGCCGATCGTCGAGCGGCAGACGATCCAGGTCGGTCCGTCGACCGGTCCGGGTCCGAAGCTGAGCGCCGACGTCCCGGTCTTCTCGGCCCAGCCGGTCGGGATGATCAGCGCCCCGCAGCCGGTCACGGTGACCAACCAGGGCGACGAGCCGATGACGATCAGCGACATCCGGATCGCCGCTTCGGGCGCGTCCGAGGGCCTGTTCTCGGTGGCGGCCGAGACCTGCGAGTCCGACGCGATCGCGCCCGGCGAAGCGTGCCGCGTGCTGGTGCGGTTCGCGCCGACCCAGCCGGACGTGACGAGCAACGCCGAGCTGGTGATCACGGCGAACACCGCCGACCGCGAGCACACGGTGGCGCTGTCCGGCACGAGCATCCCGATGCCGGAGGGCATCCCGGGGCAGGACGGCGAGCCGGGCGAGACCGGTCCGGCCGGTCCGCAGGGTGAGGCGGGTGTTCCGGGCCAGCCGGGCGCCGACGGCGCGGCCGGTCCGCAGGGTCCCGCCGGTCTGCCGGGCGTTCCGGGCCTGCCGGGGATCCAGGGCGTTCCGGGGATCCTCGGTCCGCAGGGTCCGGCCGGCCCCAAGGGCGACCGCGGCAAGACGGGCGCCACGCCGCGCGTGAAGGTCCGCTGCAAGCTGGTCAACCGCCGCCGCTCGGTCTCGTGCACGGTGACCGACCGGACCAAGAAGTCGACCAAGGGCAAGAGCAACAAGAGCAAGGCGAAGGGGAAGAGCGCGGGCACGAAGCAGCAGGTCCGCGCGTCGGTCCGCGTGACCGGGAGCAAGCGCACGACGGTGCGCAAGCGCGCCGAGCGCGTGACGGTGAGGCACCACGCGGGCCGGCGCCTGAGCGCCTCGTCGAAGATCGTCGTCAACGTGACGGTCGGCGCGGCGAAGCGCAACGTGACGGTCAAGGCGGGCGCGAAGACGGCGCGCACCGCGACGCTGCGGTAGCCGTCCGGTGAACGTGCGGTTTGCCTGCCCTGAGCAGGCAAACCGCACAGCAGTCAGAACGGGCCGGCGCTTCTCGCGCCGTCCACCGGGGGCCGGGGTGACCACGTCACTCCGGCCCTCCGTCGTTCACGCCTCTTCACCGGTTCACTACGGATCGTTCACATTCTTGGACCTTGCAAGTTCGATGGTGCGTACCGGTACGCACGCGCGCCGTCCGGTCCTCCTGACGGTCCCGTTCGTGACCGCTCATTCCACCACCAGGAGCTCCGATGTCCGGATCCCGTCCCCCTGCGCGCCGTCGGCGTCGCCTTGCCGCCGCGACCGCCGCGGTCGGCCTGGCGCTGCCAGGCGTCGCCCTGACCGCCGCCGTACCCACCGCGGTTCTGGCGTTCCCCACGATCGTCACGACCGTCGTCCCGACCGCGGCGCACGCGGCCCCCGACGCGACGCCGCTCGCGCTCGTCGACAAGACCGAGCAGATCGGTCCCGGCGTCGAGCTGCGGCACCTCAAGCACCTGACGTCCTCGGGCTGGTTCGACCTGCAGATCCTGACCGCCGACCTCTCGCAGGAGGCGGTCTCGGCCGACCTGCTGGCCGGCGACACGGTGACCGAGGTCGGCGCGATCTCGAAGAAGGCCGACAAGGCGGGCGCCGTCGCCGGCGTCAACGGCGACTTCTTCGACATCGGCAACTCCAACGCCCCGCTCGGTGGCGCGATCCGCGGCGGCGAGCTGCTGAAGTCCGCCAACCCGGGCGGACGCCCGCAGATCGGTGTCGGCAACGACGACATCGGCCGGCTCGTCGACCTGACGCTCCAGGCGAAGGCGACCCTCGACGGGGCAGAGCACACCGTCGTGGCGCTGAACGCCGCGGGCAAGGCCGGCGGACAGCTCCACGCCTACACCTCGCGCTGGGGCACGTTCGACCGCAGCCGCGGCCTGTCCGGCAACCGCGCCGAGCTGCTGGTCCAGGACGGCAAGGTCGTCTCGGTCAGCGACACGGTCGGCGAGGGCGAGATCCCCGCCGGCGCCTTCTACTTGGTCGGCGACGGCGCGGCGGCGGACGTCATCCGCGGCCTCGAGGTCGGCGACGACGCGACGCTCGAGTACGGCCTGCAGGACGCCGTCGCCCAGCAGCTGAAGTTCGCGGTCGGTCACAACGAGGTGCTGGTGCAGGACGGCGCCGCCCGTCCCAACCTCGACCCGAACGTCCACCCGCGCACGATCATGGGCGTGAAGGACGGCGGCAAGACGCTGATGCTCGTCACCGTCGACGGCCGCCAGTCCCCCGTCCTCGGCATGAGCGGTCCGCAGCAGGCCGAGCTGATGGTCGGCCTCGGCGCCGAGCTCGCGGTCAACCTCGACGGCGGCGGCTCGACGACGATGGTCGCGCGTCCGCTCGGCGCGCTCAACACCACGGTCCGCAACTCCCCGTCCGACGGCTACGAGCGGCTCGACCCGAACGGCGTCGGGATCTTCGTCGCCCCGGGCAGCGGCAAGCTCGACGACATCGTCGTGACGCCCGGCGACGGCGACGCGAAGGTCTTCCCGGGCCTCAGCCGCACGCTGACCGCCAAGGGCATCGACGACCACGACACCCCGGTGGCCCTGGCGCGCGGCGACGTGCGCTGGAGCACCGACACGGGCACCGTGGACAACGGCCTGCTCCGCGCTCCGCAGGACGCCAAGGGCACGATCCAGGTGCGCAGCACGACCGACGGGGCGCAGGCCCGGACCGCCGTCCGCGTGCTCGGCGCGCTCGACCGGATCGCGCTGTCCAGCACGCGCCTGTCGATCACCGAGCCGACCCCCGCGAACGCCGTCACCGTCCGGGTCACCGGGCACGACGCGCTCGGCCGTACCGCGCCGGTCGAAGCCGCCGATCTGGACCTCGAGTACGACACCGAGGTCGTCCGCGTGACCCCGTCCGGCACGGCGCTGAAGGTCACGCCGATCGGCCAGGGCGGCACGGTCCTGCAGGTCAAGGTGGGCGGACAGACCGCCAAGCTGCCGATCAGCGTCGGGGTCGAGACCCACGAGGCCTACGACTTCCAGGACGAGGAGGTCGCGACCCGCTGGACCAACAACAGCAGCAACGCGACGCCGGTCCGCACCAAGGTCGACGAGGGCCTGAAGATGGAGTTCGGGCCGCTGCGCAACAAGGGCATCAGCGCGCAGGGCGTCGCGAGCCGCTGGGTCGAGCTGCCGGGTCAGCCGTTGCGTGTGCGGATCAAGGTCAAGTCGAGCATCTTCGTGCCGTCCGGCCTGACCTACGCCGGGTTCTGGGCGGCCGACGGCGCCTCGCTGGGCCTCTACGGCACCGGCCTGACCCCGTCCGACGACTGGCAGTACGTGACGTTCTCGATCCCGCCGACGACGACGTTCCCGATCCGCTGGAACTCGTTCCAGGCGATCAACACCGACGTCACGCAGCAGGTGGCCGGTGAGATCATCTTCGGCGGCGTCGAGGCCGACGTCCCGAGCGAGGTCGAGCTGCCCGGGCTGGAGCCGCTGCGGTCGACCAACGGCGTCTTCTCGCCCTCCGGTACGACGAACGGCCAGGACGACTTCTCGTACGCGACGTTCGCGGACGTGCAGTTCACCGCCACCGACCCGGAGCTGGCCAAGGTCGGCGTCGCCGGTCTGAAGCGCGTGCGCCAGACCGATGTCGACCTGGTGGTCCTCAACGGCGACATCACCGACTACGGTGAGCAGGCCGACGTGGAGCTGGCTCGCGAGGTCCTCGAGGAGGGCGGCTGCCGGCTCGTGCCGCTCGACCAGGAGATCGGCAAGCAGCTCGACGCCACGCCGACCGACTCGACCGTGCCCTGCGTCTACGTGCCGGGCAACCACGAGTCGTACATCCGTGGTGGTCAGGGCTCCCTGAACGACTGGAAGGCCGAGTTCGGCGACGCCTTCGGCACGTTCGACCACAAGGGCACGCGCTTCATCTTCCTGAATAGCGCGCTGGGCAACCTGCGCGGCTCGGACTTCGAGCAGCTTCCGATGTTCCAGGAAGCGCTGGAGACCGCGGCCGGCGACGCGTCGGTCAAGAACGTCTCGGTCTTCGCCCACCACCCGGTGGACGACCCGCTCGAGACGAAGTCGAGCCAGCTCACGGACCGCACCGAGGTGCAGCTGATCAAGAAGCTGCTCAGCGACTTCGTCGACACGAGCGGCAAGGGCGCCGCGATGACCGGCGGACACGCGTCCAACGCGTTCACCGAGAGCGTCGGCGGCGTGCACTACAGCGTGGTCAGCTCGACCGGCAAGGGCGCGTACGGCGCCGCCGATCGCGGCGGCTTCAACGGCTGGAACCGCTGGAGCGTCGATCGGGAGGCCCCGGCCGACCAGCAGTGGCTGACCGGTGAGGTCCGCGCGTTCGCGCAGTCGATCACCCTGAACGCGCCGGAGACCGTGGAGGTCGGGTCGACCGCCACCCTCAGCGGGAGCGTCGTGCAGCCCAACGGCGTGCGTCCCGGCACCAAGGTCGTACCGCTGGCCTACCCGATGTCGGTCGGCTGGGGCGGCGACGAGGGCCTGGCGGTCGGGAGCGGCGACGCCGCGATCGAGGCCGCCCGTAAGGCGCGCAAGATCGCGATCCTCGATCCCGTGACGCGCGAGCTGACCGCGCTGCGGCAGGGCTCGGTGACGGTGTCGGTGACCAACGACTCGATGCGGGAATACACCGACGAGGCGTCGCTCGAGCCGATCGTCGAGGAGCAGACGATCCAGGTCGGTCCGTCGACCGGACCGGGTCCGAAGGTGTCGGCGTCAATGCCGGTCTTCACGGCGCAGCCGGTCGGGACGATCAGCGCTCCGCAGGCGGTCGAGATCACCAACAGCGGCGACCAGCCGCTGCGGGTCAGCGATGTGAAGATCGAGGCCGAGGGCGCCAGCCAGGGTCTGTTCACGATCGCGGCGGCCGCGTGCGACGCGGAGATCGCTCCGGGGGCGTCCTGCCAGGTGCTGGTCCGGTTCGCGCCGGCGCATCCGGACGTGACGACCACGGCGCAACTCGTGCTGACCACCAACACCGCGGACCGCGAGCACGTCGTCGCGCTGTCGGCGACGAGCATCGCGATTCCCGCCGGCGAGCCCGGCCAGGACGGCGAGCCGGGCCAGCCCGGTCCGGCCGGTCCGCAGGGTGAGGCGGGCGCTCCGGGTCAGCCCGGCAACGACGGCGCCGCCGGCGCCCAGGGTCCGCGGGGCCCGCTCGGCGTCCCCGGCCTGCCGGGTGTCCCGGGCGTTCCGGGTCCGGTCGGTCCCGCCGGGCCGAAGGGCGAGCGCGGCGCCGCGGGCGCCACGCCGCGGGTGACGGTCCGCTGCAAGCTGACCAACCGCCGGCGCTCGGTGTCGTGCACCGTGAAGCCGCGGTCGACCAAGAGCAGCAAGGCCAAGAAGTCCACGTCGAAGAAGAAGACGTCGGCGAAGACCAGGGTCCGTGCGTCGGTCCGCCTGCAGGGCAGCAAGCGCACCACGGTCCGCAAGGGCACCGACCGCGTGACGGTGCGGCACGCCGCCGGCAAGCGCCTGACCCGGACGTCACGGATCGTGGTCAACGCCCGCGTCGGCAAGGCGTCGCGGTCGGTGACGGTCGAGGTCGGCGCGAAGACGCGCACGGCCACCCTGAAGACCAGGTAGCCCCGGACCGGTTCGGGGACGCGGCGGAGGCTCTCGCCGCGTCCCCGGGCTCGACTTTTGCCCGCATACGGCACGTGACGACACGGCGAAGGTCTTTGTCTGCATCATTCGGGTATCGAACCCGCGGCGGAACCCAACGAGATCTTCGGACGCAACCTCAAGCGCGCACGCAAGGCCCAGGGCCTTTCGCAGCGGGCGCTCGGCGCGCGTTGCAAGATGCACGGCACCGAGATCTCCCGTCTCGAACGCGCGTGCCGGCAGCCGCGCGTCAGCACGATGGCCAAGGTCGCCAGAGGGCTGGGCATGACGGCCGCCCAACTGCTGGAGGGCGTCGACAGCCCCGAGCTGCTCGAGGCCCGGGCCAAGATCAGGGCCGAAGCCAAGGCCAAGGCACGCGCCGAGGGCGAGAGCGAGACCGGAGCTCAGGCCGAAGGCGAAACCCGGGCCGAGGCTGACACCGAGGCGTGACGGCTCGCGGTCAGGCTGCGTCCGCCGTCGCGATCGCGACGTACGGGGCCATCACGACCCGCGCCCAGTCCGGCACCAGGGCCGGCAGGGTGCGCACCTGGCCGCGTAGGACCCGCGCGAAGACGATCTCGTAGATCCCGCCGGCCACGGTCTCGGCCACCAGCCGCGGATCGCCGGGCGGCTGGGGAAGCTCCGCGGTGTTGGCCAGGATCAGATCGACGAGCCGCCGCATCGTCTCGCAGTGGA
>JADKLW010000819.1_pt1 | contig 10260 bp, 18 predicted proteins | sample 8641881 | NCBI WGS metagenome assembly JADKLW01 (sample SAMN16272185, study PRJNA661076) | feces metagenome | isolation source: fecal sample from diarrhoea affected cattle B | host: Bos taurus | place: South Africa: Lokaleng Village, Mahikeng | collected 2019-09
GATCCATCACGGCAACTGCGCCTGTCAAACCGGGGTCGATTCCAATAACGATCATTGTTCTTTGCTCCTGTTTTATTCAAAGTCTTCGGCGCTGCCGCTGTGGCTGCTCATGGCGCTGGGCTTGTCGCCGTACCAGTTCTCAAAGCGAACGCAGGGGCCGTAGTAGCGAAGATTCAGATCACCGGTGGCGCCTGAGCGCTGCTTGGCTACCCGCAGGCATGCGTAGTAGCGCCATGGCTCGCCCAGGCTGGGCTTGAGGTGAATGGGTCGATGCGGGAACAGCACGATGTCCGCGTCTTGCTCAATCTCTCCGCAGTCGCGCAGATCGGACATGATGGGCATCTGGTCCGTGCGCTTTTCCACTTCGCGGTTGAGCTGGCACAGCAGCAGTACGGTCAGGCCCAGCTCATTGGCCAAGCGCTTGAGGTTTCGAGTCACCTCGCCCAGCTGGGTGCTGCGGTTGTCCCGTGGATTGGAGCCATCCATCAAGCCCAGGTAGTCCACGATCAGCAGGCGCAGGCCGTGACGGCGCTTGAGGGCGCGCACTTTGGTGCGCAGCGTGTTGATGTTCAGCGTGGAGCGGTCATTGACGTAGAACGGGCGCTTTTTCAGGGCTTCCACTGCGGCTGTCATGTCACCCCAGTCCTGCTCCGTCATGCGCTCGGGACGCTTGATCTTGCTCAGGGGCACACCGGATTCACTGGCCACGCGGCGCTCGTACAGCGCCTGGCGCTTCATCTCCAGCGAGAACATGGCAACCGTCTTGCCCAGCTTGGCTGCGTGCTCGCCAATGCCCACAGCCAAGGCCGTTTTGCCCATGGATGGGCGGGCACCGATGATGATCAACTCACCCTCACGCATACCGCCGTCCAGCTTCTCGTCCAGATCCGCAAAGCCGGTGGGTAAGAACTGGTCCTTGGTGCCCGATGCGCGCTTGTCCATCTCGGCCATGAACTCGTCCATGCCCGTGTCTGCGCTCGTCCATTCCTCGCTGGGACTATCCTCCACCAACCCTGCCAGCTTGGCTGAGACCTGCTCGATGCGCTCGGTCACGCTCAGACTGTCGTCAGCAGCAAGTTCACGGGCATCGAACACCACAGCGGCCAACTGGCGGGCCTTAGCGCGCTCAGCAATGATTTCGGCGTAGCGCCGTGCTGTGCGCTGCGACACAAACGAGCCCTGAGCCATTGCGTTCAGGTACATCAGGTCAACTTTGCCCTGCATGTGCTCAAACACGGTGATCGCATCCACGGGCTTACCGCTGTGCGCCAAGGCAGAGATTGCGGCATAGATCGCACCGTCAAACTCCACAGAAAAGCGACCAGGTTGCACAAGGTCTGCCACGACGTCGAACATGCGCTCGTCCATCAAAAGCATACCCAGCAGGCCGCGCTCAGCCTCCAATGCCACCTTGTCGACAGACTCAAACGCCGCTTCGTCCAAGTGCTCAAAAACTGGCGCGTTCATGCGGCCACCTTCTGGGTTTTTTCGATGACGTGCTTCATGCCCCGGTCGGTCAGCAAGAAGTCCAGGTCGCACTGCCAGTTGGCGTGTTCACCGGTACGGGTCGTGCGGCCCATCAAAAAATCGTTGCCGCGGGCAATCGTGAAGTACTGCTTGAGCCATTCCAGCGCTTCTGCGGCATTCGTTGCGCGCGGCTGGCCATCCGTTTTTGCGGTGCTCAGAACCCACTTCCAGGTCTTGCCAATCGCTTTGCGTCGGCCATCGTTGAGCAGCTTCGCCTTTGGCAGTTCGGGCAAAACTTCGTGGTACAGGTCGACCACCTTTTGCACAGGGCAGATGGGCAATCCAGGCTTTGCGCCCTCTTCCGAATTTTTTTTGTCTCCCGGCAAGTCGGCGGTGCCGACAGAACCGTTAGGTTCTTTATTTCTGTTCTGTTCTGTATCTGTATCTGTATCTAGAGCGTTATCAGGCGTTACATGTAACGTTACGGCGTCCGTTACATCAGTGTTACCGCCTTGTCTTTTCTTAGCTCTATGCTTGGCAACGCGTTCAGCACTGCTTGAGGTGCTATCAGTTTTGAACTGACGCTTCTCCCAATTCAGCAAATTCAGGTTTTCGTCGATGAACCCCTTGCTGATAAACAGCGCCTTGGTCTGCGCCCAATCTTCAGCAGAAATGCGCAGGTGAAACGCTACTTCATCATCATGTAACGTTACATCACCGTTACAGCGCATGCACATCAACATGATGTAACGGCGTTGCATTGCTTCGCTCATCATCTGCACCTTTGGGTCGTGTGCAAACTCCGAGTACAAGCGGAACCATTGATTAGCCATGTGTTGCCCCCTGTTCGCGCAGACTTGCCACGCACTGCAGCAGGCGGTACATTCGCGCCTTGAAGTGCTGGGCTTTTGGTTTGTTCCCTTGGCCGTGTGCTTCAGCCAACCTGACGCCTGCACGCTTTGCGAGAGCCTGCAGGCGTTTTTCTTTTGCATAGCGGCTCATGCTCATATCGCCGCCTTAGCAATGCGCTGGCTGCGGTGATGGCTGCCAGCTGGGGTGATGTGAAAGTACGAGGCCTTGGCGGGCGCATGCTGACCTTGCAGATCGCGCTGCAGCTTTTGGGCGATGGATTGCGTGGGGACTTCCCAAGCGGAGCGCGTATTTGCGTTACGCAAAAGTTCTCGGGGGGTCATGGCTTCTTTCGAAATGGCACAACTTGGCCTGGCTTGGGTTTGACCCGATACCGCGTTGCCAAGGTTTGCTGAGCCAATTGCGTGGCTGCTTGTTGCTGGGTAAGCCCATGCGCTTGTGCAAAGGCGTTGAGTGCCGCAGCCTCCCGATCCGATAGATCGAGTCCCTGCGTGTTGGGTGCTGGTGGTGTGGACACAGGTGTTCATTTCCGCGTAACGCAAAAGGTTCACTTCAGACACTCCTGTGTCACTGGTTTGTTGCTCGCATTTCTGCAGCAGCCTGCGCAGAATTGGAGCCATGCATACGACTCAAACTCTCCAGTACCAGCTCACGCAGAAAAACCGATGGCTGCATGCCGTTGAACTCGGCCATGGCTTCAGCCAAGCGCAGTTCTGTGTCGTTGAGCGACAGGTTCACGCGGTGCTTGCGGATGTGGGCGGGGTCTGCGTACATGTCAGGCTTCCTTTGTGGAGGTCGTGTCAATGGCGGAAGGAGCGGCTTCCAGCTTGCGAAGCGCGCGGCGCTCTTTGGCAATCCACTGGTTGTCCCGCTCCACAGATGCCGGAATACCGCGCGCCTTCCAGTTCTGGACTCGTTGGACCCCGCCTTTTTTGGGGTCGAATCTCAGGCGCTTGGCCAGCTTTGCGGGCCCACCCAAGTGATCGATCAGGCTTGCATCTTCTGTATTCATGGATGCAGATTAAACACTGTGTTTAAACAAAAGTCAAACACAGCGTTTAACAACATTTTGTTTACTACACAGAAAATTCAAACATGCATCCTGTAACCGAACGGCTCTATAACGCGGCCCAAGCCCTGCGTGGAATTTCTGGGCAATCTGCTGTTGCACGCGCGCTCAACGAGTCCCCTCAAACGGTCAAAAACTGGGAGACGCGCGGCGTTTCAAAAGCGGGCGCCCTCAAAGCGGAGGAGTTGCTGGGAGTGCGAGCTGCATGGCTGTTGACCGGCGAGGGCGCCATGGGTGGCGGATTCAAGTCAAACGTGCAGCCAGTTGCGTCAGGCATGCGCCGCTACCCAGTAATCTCAAAGATCCAGGCCGGGGCCCTTTGCGAGATCTCAGTGCCCTACGGCTCGGGCGATGGCTTTGATGTGGAGTACGGCGACGATGATGCATCGCAGTGGTCGTTCTTTTTGGAGATCGAAGGCGACTCCATGCTCCCCGACTTCCGCCCAGGTGACCGCGTGCTGATTGACCCAGACGTGACGCCTCGCCCTGGCGACTTCGTAGCTGCGCGCAATACCAAGCAAGACGCCACCTTCAAAAAATACCGTGTGCGCGGAATCAATGAATTAGGCAAGGAAGTGTTTGAGCTGGTGCCTTTAAACGATGACTATCCCGTAATGCGTAGCGATGAGCACCACCTAGTTGTCATCGGCACCATGATCGAGCACCGCCGCAAGTTCCGGAGACGCTGATGCACCCCCTACACCGCGCCCTACCCTATGTGTATGCCTTTTGGGCGGTGGTGGGCTTGGTGTGGGCGGCTTCGGAGGGTTGAAAAATCCAACGCCCTAGACCGGGCACTTCGACGACAGATGCAGGCTTGTACTGCCACCAGTAGCTAGATGCCATTGCGTCTATGAACGCAAATATCTGCTCAATACCTTTGCCTTCTCGCCCTCTTTCGAGGGCAATGTCAATCACCAGATCCTTTTCTGGAAAAGCTGCAACCCAATCTACAGCAGCCTTAGCCACATCGCAGCACCTGGGTAGCTCTGAGTAAACAGCGCCCAGTGTTGAGATGGAGATGCTGCCATCCCCACCCTTTCTGAAGATCAGCGCATCAAAGTCCAGCAGTGTCACTTTGTCATCGCCCGCCTCCGCGGGCTTTTTTTCGTCTGTGTGGTGTGTGGTCATGGGTTCAGTATGGCCATTCATCCAACTTTACACAATGCGTTTAAACAAAGTGTTTGACAACTGTTTAAACGTAGCGTTTAATCAATCCCATCGCAGCACCAAACCGCGAAACACCCAAGGCCCAGCGATCCGGGGCCGAAGCCAACAGGAAGCAAAGGCGGGGTTAGCTCTTAAAGGGGCGATGCGGAAGGTGCACCAAAGCGATGGGTGCCAAGTGATCGAGCCAGCACCTCGGGTCTTTAAAAGTTGAGTGCGATTGAGAGAGGCGGAATGCGCAGGCTGATGCGCTCACGTACGGGAAAACACCCCTGATGTAGTTCAGGGATCGGAGGCGAAAGCCTAGTCTGCTGGTGACGGCAGAGCGGTCAGACCCGCTTGATGCTGACGAAATGCCGTCTGGTTGGTGAAAACCACGAATCGTTAAACGTAGGCCGGTTTGAGTCCAGTCAAGCAGGAAATCTCAGCACCTGCCCGCCTCCCTGAATCGCATTCGACTACGCAGCAGGATGAACAGGCCGAAAGGCCCTGCCCCTGAGCACCACGGCAGAAGCAAAAGTGGTTGGCCAAGCCCGTTGAATTACCGGAACCGAGGCCATACGCAAGGCGACTTGAGCTGACAGCAGTCAGGAGATGCAAGCCGCGCCCCTGGGGTCAAAACCAGGGGAGACAAACCAGAGCCTTGTGACAGAGGGCTGCGGTTTGGAAATAAAAAAGCCCGCACAAAGCGGGCTTGGAATCAAAAGCGGTGCTCAATACCCGCTTGCTTCATGATTGCGTTGGCGGTATGCCGAGAGTCGCAGTTGGTAGAGACGGTTACGCAAAGGTTTTTTATGCACCAAGATTGGTGAGACCCCTTTTGCCGCCTCAACTCAAAACCGTGCTGCCTGAGGATTTCTATGACACGGCTGTAATAGCCGTTCATGCAAGACGGAAATCACCATCCCATGCAGCAAGAGGCTTGTGCTTCAAGGGTTGATGGACTTGGTCTTCAATGAGTAAATCCACGCAGTCGTAGACGGATGAGATCAACTCTTCTTTAGTTTTTGCCTCTGCAACAAGGCCGCGCAAGTCTGGGCTGGTGGCCACGTAGACGTTTGCTTCCTTGTCGAACATAACGTCCACACGAACAACCAGCGGCATGCCTAACTTGGCAAGAAAGCGCCAAAAGGGGTTACCTACTCTGTACATGTTTCTCTCCTGGATGCCATCGAATGTACCAGATTGAACAGGATTGGACTGTAAACAAACAGGCTAAACCTGTTGCAGCACAACGGTTCCAGCCAAATCCACCGTCGCCCGAGGCGGTTTATTCACGCCCAAACGCAAGCAGCTTCCAGTCGGAGGCTGTTTTTGTTTGTAGTCACCCCAGACCACCGCGATAGGCGCGCGGCCCGACAGGGGTAAGTGTCGGGAATTCCAAGGTGCAGCTGCCCACGCCGACAGCGCACGGTGCTCATAGTGATTGAGCAAGCTCCAGCCAGAAGGGGCAATCTACGAGATTGGAGAGCATCGTGTAAGTGATAGCGCCACGTGGGCATAAAACACCGCCGCCTGCAGCGATATGCAGGGCTACCAAGCGAGCTACTTGTACTTTTTGGGTCTCAACGCAAAGCCTTCCCTCTCTCGGGTGATGCGCAGTACAGGTGGCTCACTTGGTGGTTCCGTGGGTTAGCGCCACGGATTTTTTAACCTTTTTTATAGCTGAACCACGCTGCTTCATGCGAGCCACCAACCTTTTTCAGCCGGGTCGCGGGTATCTCCGCCCTCCCTCTCTAGCTTCCCACGGCACGCCCACGGGCACCGGCTCTTTATTCCACCCAGCCCGCCCTGAGCAATCTCGGCGGGCTTTCTTGTTTCTGGAGACCACTTATGAACGCAAGCAACCACGCCGAGCAAGTCGCAGTTCTGCAGCGTGAACTCGACATCCGCATCGACATCATTGACCGTCTGCAGACCAAGAATCGGATCATGCAAAACGAGCTGGCCACACACCGCAAGACAACGGCTCCGGAGGCAGGTTTGATCCATTACGAATACAAGCACGTGGAAATGCTGTGGCTGGACACGTTCGTGTATGCACCCAAGGGCATTGATTTTGAAGATCTTGAAGTGCGTGCCGTGTACCTGCGCGGCATTGAGATCACCGACCGCATGACCACGGACGAGCTGGACGCCATTGCGCTGGCTTATGCCAATCAGGAGGTGGACGCGAATGTTTGACGACTTCAACCACATCCCTGCATCCACCTACCCCGAGCCGCGCTCGCCTGAAGAGGTGCGTGAGCTGCTGGGGCTCACAGATTCAAAACACAGCGCAGACGCGCTTTAGGAGACGGCGATGCTCTATTTAGTCAAAGTACGCGGCGCCGGCCAGTTCCGCATGCCCTTCCCCAGTGCCAAGGCTGCCCAAACGTGGGCTGCGATCTGCTTTCCGCGCAGCCATCCGGCGAGTGTCATTTGTCTGGACAGGATGAATCGCGCATGACCCCACCCCTGCAACTCCAGCGCATGCCCAAGCGCCGCCGATTCAAGCCCGCCACTGTGCGGGCTTTGTTTTGGGTGATTGCCATCCCCTGTTTCGCCATCTTCTGCGCTGGCGTCATAGCCAAGTGCACCCCCAACCCTGCTTTTCCACTGTGAGGTATTTCCCATGAACGCTGTCGTTGAAGTCGAAACAGCCAGCATGGTTCCCGCCAAGAGCGCGAACCCAACGGCTGAGGTAGTAGCGCACGCAAAGACTGTCCAGCAGGTAATGCAGGCGGTCATGAAGCCGAACGTGCATTACGGCGCAATCCCCGGTGCTGGCGACAAACCTACCCTGCTCAAGTCTGGCGCGGAGGTGTTGTGCATGACCTTCCGCATCGCGGACCGCTACGAAGTCACGGACCTGTCTAGCAATGGCGTGATTCGCTACCGCGTCAACTGCATCGCCGAGCACCAAACAACTGGCGCGACCCTTGGCTCCGGCCTTGGAGAGTGCTCCACAGACGAAGAAAAGTACCGCTGGCGCAAGGCTGTGTGCAAAGAGGAATTTGACGCCACGCCTGAAACCCACCGACGACTGAAGTTTGGCCGCAAGCAAGGCGGGCACTACACGGTCCAGCAAGTACGGACCGAGCCTGCGGACCTTGCAAACACGGTCCTAAAGATGGCCTGCAAGCGCGCCAAGATCGCCATGGTTCTGAACGTCACGGCGGCGTCCGACATGTTTAGCCAGGACCTTGAGGACTTGGACGCAGAACTGGTCCGCCACTTGGCTGAGGATGAGCGTGCTGCACAGGTACAGATGATCCGCGATGACTGGATCGCACGCGCCAAGGCTGCCACGGACCGTGAAAAGCTGGGCGCAATCATGAAAGAAGGCGTCAGGGTGTTTCAAGCGTCCAAGGACCGGGATGGGTATGCAGCCTTCGCTGCGGCGATCCAAGCAAGAGGCGCAGAACTGAATGGAGGCGGTAATGCAGCATGAACTGCTAATTCGGTGCTCTAGCCTGGGCAAGATCATGACGGAGCCAAAGACTAAAGCCGAGGGCGAGCTTTCGGTAGGCGCGAAAACCTACATCCGAGAGCTGGCACAACAGGCCATCTTTGGCATCGAATTTGAGTTTTCCAGCAAGGAAACAGACAAAGGGCTGGAGGTTGAGCAAGACAGCATTGACCTGCTGAACCGGGTCCGTGGGCTGTCTTTAGCCAAAAACGCAGAGCGCCGAGAAAACGGATACATCACCGGAGAGTGCGACCTCTACGACGCCGAGCGCCGCCGTGGGCACGACCTCAAATCGTCGTGGTCTGCAAAGACCTTCCCCGGATGGGTCAAGGACTGCGAGGACAAGCTCTACGAGTGGCAGATGCGCGGCTACATGATGCTTTGGGATGCCGATGAATGGGAAGTCAATTACGCCCTGGTGGACACGCCAGAGCGCCTGATTGGATACGAGCCGCTGCAAATTCACGTGGTGTCGCACATCCCCGAGCACATGCGCCTGACCACTTGGGCGATCAAGCGTGACGCCGAAAAAGAGGCGTTGATCGCCCGCAAGTGCAAGGCCGCGCAAATCTACTACCGCGAGGCCATCGCGGAGTTCCGAGAAATTCACCAGCCGCTGCAGATGGCGGCTTAACCAACCCCTGGCGGGTCAGCCGCTGGGCACTATGAAAGGCCAGATATGGCTAGCGTGAACCGTGTAACCCTCATTGGCAACCTAGGCCGCGACCCTGAAATGCGCACCTTCCCTTCTGGGGATCAAGTCGCCAACGTCGCTATCGCTACAACCGACCGCTGGAAGGACAAGACCACTGGCGAAGAAAAAAACGCCACCGAATGGCACCGAGTCGTCTTTAACGGGAAGCTGGCTGAAATCGTCGGTCAGTACCTCAAGAAAGGCGCGCAGGTGTACGTTGAAGGGGCGTTGCGCACCCGCAAGTGGACAGACAACGCCACAGGCCAAGAACGCTATGCCACCGAGATTCGCGCCGATAGCATGCAGATGCTGGGCAGCAAGCCAGAGGGTCAGAGTCAAACACCTGCACCCCAACGCACGCAGCAAGCCGCGCCGCCATCTGGTGGGTTTAGCGACTACCCGGAAGATATACCCTACTGACCGCCTCACCATCAGCTAACCCCCAAGGAGCAACCCATGAACAAAACCGAACTGATCGAGCACATCGCTTACAACGCCGACCTGCCCAAGGCGGGCGCCGCCCGCGCACTGGAGGCCACGCTATCCGTTGTGCGCCAAACGCTGAAAAAGGGCGGCACTGTCTCGCTGGTGGGCTTTGGCACCTTCTCGGTGACCAAGCGCGCCGCGCGCAACGGCCGCAATCCTCGCACAGGCGAGGCGGTCAAGATCGCTGCGCGCAAGGTGCCCAAGTTCACCCCAGGCAAAGCCTTGAAAGATGCGCTGAACTGATCGAAAACCGTAGCAAGACCCCCTAGCCCGCTCTAACCCAGCGGGCTTTTTTTCGCCTATTCAAAATAGAAAGAGAGAGGCCATGGCCTTTGAACTAGAAGATTTCACACCTGCCAAGCTGTGCAGCATCAACGCCCGCAGCGAAAAGCACGGCCCAGACGAGCTACACCCAGCGGTGGATCTGAGCTTTCAGCTTGATGCTGCCAATACGATCTTGAGCTACTTAGACGGCATGCTACTCACCAGCCTGTATCACAAAAGCGAAGCCGGTGGCCAAGGCGGCCAGCAGCAACTCGAAGGTGTGGATGAAGCGGTGAACTTGCCCAACCTGCGCTTTCCCTTCATGGGTACGATCAAGTGGAGCAAGGAATACGCAGGCTACACGCTGACGATCGAGCACGGCCTGGGCGGTGCCAGTGACATCCATCTGGTGGACTGCAAGGTCAACGAGTTCCGCATCAACCCCAAGGAAGGCGGCACGGTGGAAATCAAGTTCCGCGTGCAGTGCTCGACCAACCTGACGGAAAAGACCATGGGCAAGCTGGCCCTGCTGGTGCAACACGAGGTGCCCATCATGCTAGAGGCGCCTGAAGCTAGCCAGGATCAGCGGGACATTGAGAACCCCTTGCCCTTCGCTACGCAAGAAGGCGAAGGCGCGGTAGAGAACCCGTTCCCTTCGGCTCAACAGACGCCTGAGCAGGCGTTTGCCAGTGCCGTGCTGCAGTAACCGTCATCAACCCAACCACAGCCCGCCTTGCGCGGGCTTTTTTCATTCCAGAGGCATGAGCACAGCGCCCGCTTGGGTGCTGTGCT
>JADKLW010000821.1_pt1 | contig 10254 bp, 7 predicted proteins | sample 8641881 | NCBI WGS metagenome assembly JADKLW01 (sample SAMN16272185, study PRJNA661076) | feces metagenome | isolation source: fecal sample from diarrhoea affected cattle B | host: Bos taurus | place: South Africa: Lokaleng Village, Mahikeng | collected 2019-09
TTCAGGCTCGTCGATAGGTCAGCAGGACAATTCCCGCAACCACGACGGCGCCGCCGAGAATCTGCACCGTAGACAGCATCTGCCCCAGTACCAGCCAGCCCATCACCAGCGTCGCCAGTGGCTCGATATTCATGACCGGCGCATTGCGTGGCATGTCCAGTCGCGGGATGGAGACAAACAGGGTGATGAAGCCGGTGCCGTAGAGCGTCATCAGAACAAGCAGGGCGAACCAGCCATTGGTTGTGGCTGGCATGTTCAGCGCGCCGGGTAGCGCATCGCTGGCTCCGGCGAGTGCTGCGCTGCAGAACACCACCAGCATGGTCAGCAGGCTGCGTACCGAGCCGCGGATCTGTGACAGCTTTTGATCGGTAATCCAGAGCGCGCTGGCGAATGCGCAGGCAGCGCCGAACGCGAGTGCCACGCCAATCAGCCACTGTGCTTCCACATCCTTGCCGCGCATCTGGCCGGGAATATCGAGCACCAGCAGCAGGCCAAACAGAATCACGCCCATCAGTGCCGCGCTGCGTGCAGTTGGCCTGGGGCCACCCAGAGCCCAGGTGAGTAGAGCCAGGATGATGGGGAAGACATTGGCGACCAGCAGCGCCAGTGCTACCGGAATGCGCGCTACCGCGGAATACAGGCACAGGCTCTGGATCGCGATGAGCAGGCCGAGCAGGAGCTGCCAGCGGCGGCTTCCGGCAGGCAGCCTCAGACGCTGGCGCTGCCAGAGAACCAATGCCGACAGCGCCAGAAGGGCTCCACCGGATCGCATCAGAATAGCCAGCAGTACACCTGCTCCGTCGTCGAAGGCGACGCGGGCCGCGATATGGTTACCGGCGAATGCACACCCTATGCAAAGCAGTATCAGCACGGCGATGTGACGTGCAAAAGGTGCCGACGTGACAGGCAGGTGGTTTGCAGGCATGGAGTCGTTCCAGACGCGAAAACGGGGCAGGATACGAAATCCTGCCCCGTTCGTCTGTCTGCGTCTGTGCTTTCGCGCCAGCTCTCAGACGGTGCGCGAGAACCGACCGCGCTGTTCGCCGCCCAGATAAGCATCGAAGGCCATGGCCACGTTGCGCATCATCAGGTGTCCCTGGGGCATCAGTACCAGAGCATCGTTGCGGATCTCCACCAGGCCATCGGTGACGTGCTCGCCCAGCTGTGCCAGCGACTCGGCGAAGTAGTCCTTGAAGGCGATGCCGTAACGCTGCTCCATTTCGGCGAAATCGATACGGCCATGGCACATCAGCGAGATGATCACGTCGCGGCGCAGACGGTCGTCCTCGCTGAGCTTGTAACCGCGCTGTACCGGCAGCATGCCTTCGTTCAGGCGCGCGTAATACTGCGACAACTCCTTCACGTTCTGGCTGTAGCTGTTGCCTACCTTGCCGATCGAGGAAATGCCAAGGCCGATCAGATCGCAATCGGCATGGGTCGAATAGCCCTGAAAGTTGCGCTGCAGGGTGCCGTTGGCGCGGGCCAGGGTCAGCTCGTCCTCGGGAAGGGAGAAGTGATCCATGCCGATATAGACGTAGCCGGCATCGGTGAGGCGCTTGATGGTCAGTTCCAGCAGTTCCAGCTTGCGTTCGGGTGGCGGCATATCCTCGGGACGGATCAGCTTCTGCGCGCGCACCAGATCCGGCAGGTGTGCGTAGCTGTAGGCCGCGATGCGGTCGGGGCGGATGTCGATGATCTTGTCCAGCGTGGCGTCGAAGCTATCGACGGTTTGCAGCGGCAGGCCGTAGATCAGATCGACACTGATGGATTTGAACTTGGCATCACGCGCCGCCTGCACCAGTTCGCGGGTCTGTTCTTCGGTCTGGATGCGGTTGACCGCGATCTGCACTTGCTCGTCGAAGTCCTGCACGCCGAAGCTCAGTCGATTGAAGCCAAGTTTGCGCAAACCATGAATCTGTTCGGGCGTCACGGTGCGCGGGTCGACTTCAAGCGAGAATTCGTGGCTGTCGCTGTCATCCATGTTGAATGCCTGATGCAGTGTCGCCATCAGGTCTGCCAGCTGTTCACTGGTGAAATAGGTCGGGGTGCCGCCGCCCAGATGCAGCTGGGTCAGTTTGCGCGAGCGGTCGAACAGCGCGGCCTGCATCTGGATTTCGCGCTTGAGATACTCGAGATATTCGACGGCGCGTTCGGTCTTGTGGGTAATGATCTTGTTGCAGGCGCAGTAGTAGCAGAGGCTTTTGCAGAAGGGGATATGGATGTACACCGACAAGGGTTTGGGCTCAGCGGCCTCGTTGGTCTCCTGAGCTGCGCGGCGATAGTCATCAATGGCGAAGGCCTGATGGAACTGGGGCGCCGTGGGGTAGGAGGTATAACGGGGGCCCGGGCGGTCATATTTCTCGACCAGGGCGCGGTTAAAGCTCGGCGTTTGGTCCATGTATAGTTTCACCTTGCGGTTGAGAGGGTTCTGGCTGGCCGGGGATGTGTTCCGGCAGCCTGTGATCTGATGCGAATTATCGATGATTCTAGCCCATTGGCCGGCTGTCCCAAATCAAGAATGGTAAGGCGGTCAATGGCGGCGATAACGCAAAAGCCGGGCATAGGCGCCCGGCTTCGGTAGTGGCGCGATCTTACAGCTTGAACTGGCTGACCAGTCGGTTCAGTTCGGCGGCCAGGCGTACCAGCTCTTCGCTGATCTGCGAGGTTTGCTGGGCATCGGTCGAAGTGGTGTCGGCAATCACGCTGATGGTGGTGATGTTGCGGTTGATCTCTTCGGCTACCGCGCTTTGTTCCTCGGCGGCGGTGGCGATCTGGGTGTTCATGTCGTTGATGGTGCCCACCTCACCGGCGATCACGTTGAGGCTCTGAGCAACCTTGGCGACGCTGTCCGAACCGGCATGAGCCTTGATCTGGGCACCTTCCATCGCCTTCACTGCATTGCGCACGCCGTTTTGCAGCTGCTCAATGGTCGCCTGGATTTCCTCGGTGGATTTCTGTGTGCGCGAGGCCAGGGTGCGCACCTCGTCGGCGACCACGGCGAAACCGCGACCCTGTTCGCCTGCCCGTGCCGCTTCGATGGCGGCATTGAGCGCCAGCAGATTGGTTTGCTCGGCAATGCCGTTGATCACGCCGAGCACCATGCCGATGCTGACGCTGTCGGCTTCCACCTGCTTGATCACCTGCGCCGCGTTTTCGATGTCGCGAATCAGCACTTCAATACCGTCCAGTGCTTCGGTGGCGACGCGAACGCCAAGCCTGGATTCATCGTCAGCCCCACTGGACGCCGAGGCTGTCTGGGTTGCATGGCGCGCTACTTCCTGAACGGTTGCACTCATTTCGTTCATGGCCGAGGCAACCATGTCGGTTTCGCTGCGCTGCTCCATGACCGCCGAATGGGTCTTCTCTGCCACGTTGGAGACACGTTCCGACACTTCACCCAGGTGGCGTGTAACCCCTGCAACCGCTTCGAGACTGTGGCGGAACTTGTCGATCATGCGGTTGAAGGCATGTCCCATGGCGCCTACTTCGTCTTCGGCATGGATGGATACGGAACGGCTAAGGTCCTCATCCTCGGTCATTGCCTCCATGGTGTGGCGCATGTCGTTGATGCGGCTGATGATCACGCGACGAATGATGTAGCCCATCACCAGCAGGCCGGCCAGAAGCAGCAGCAATTGGATGCCGGCGGAAATCATGATGTTGCGGTCGACCTCGCTGTCCAGCGCAGACAGGTCGTAACTGATGCGTACCGCACCCATGACCGAGTCTTCCTGCACCTGGTGGCAGGTCAGGCAGTTGGTGCCGCGATAGTCCTTGTGTCCGAGGATCGGGTTGACAACGGTCAGGATGCGACCGTTTTTCTCTTCGACCACTTCAATGATGGATTCGCCAGCCAGTGCCCGCTTGTCCAGTTCATCGGCGGGCGCCTGATGGGCGAAGCCCGGCCCGAATACCGACGTGACCGAGTCGCCACGGATGATCCGAGCATCGACCACGCCGGGACGCGCAAGGATCTTGTTTCGCAGTACGTCGCGCTGGGCCATGGTGCCGGTCAGCATCATGGTGTTGATGCTGTCGAAATAGGAATCGGCGGCATCCTTGGTCTGTTGTTCGACCACCTGCAGCACCAGACGCTTTTCAGTAATGGCGGCATAAAACAGGGACGCGGAAAGCACCGAGGCGAATACCACCAGCAGGGCCAGATTGATCTTGGCCTGGACAGACATTTGTCGAGTAGCGGGAGAATTGTTCATCGTTTTCCTTGGTATCTGCTGCGGGTGGCCACGTCATTGTTACGGGTTCGCTGAGGGCCGCAGTTTCGCGAGTCGCCATATCAGCCACGCCAGTCATTGCTATCGGCTCGGTAATGATTTTCTTGAAGGGCGATGGCGTTCTGTCAGATTGATGGCTAAAGGCTACTTATGTGAATAGTCACATAGTATGAGCGGACCGTCTGGCGGGACGCCTGCCAACCTGTGCTTGGGAAATATATTTGCCAGTTCAATGATATAGGTCAGTTTTTTGGCATTTGATGCAAGGCTTCGAGCGTCCGCGCACGCTCGTGGCCGAAAGCACGTTGCGGTGCGATAAAAACGAGTCGGGGGACTTGGCATTCACGGGGTCAGGCGTCAGGCTATGCTCAGCTGTGCAGGTCAACTACCGTCTGTCTTCTTCTTTCTCGACTTTTCGTTTTTCGTAGTGATCGAAGCGCGAACCCCGCGTGAATTCGATGGTCGTAGCCTCTGCGTCGGGTAGCCGACGGAGCGGGCAGGACAACGGCTATCGATGTCAGCGCTGCGCAGCAACCGGAACCCTTTTTCTTCAAGGACTCACATGATCAAGAAATGCCTTTTCCCTGCGGCCGGATATGGCACGCGATTCCTTCCTGCAACCAAGGCGATGCCCAAGGAAATGCTGCCGGTAGTGAACAAGCCCTTGATTCAGTACGGGGTTGAAGAGGCATTGGCGGCAGGGCTCAACCAGATTGCCGTCGTTACTGGCCGAGGCAAGCGCTCGCTGGAAGACCACTTCGATATCAGCTATGAACTCGAGCACCAGATCCGCAACACCGACAAGGAAAAATACCTGGTTGGCATCCGCCGTCTGATCGACGAGTGCAGTTTTTCCTACACCCGTCAGGTGGAAATGAAAGGCCTCGGCCACGCAATCCTCAGTGGTCGCCCCCTGATTGGCGATGAGCCGTTTGCAGTGGTGCTGGCCGATGACCTGTGCATCAACCTGGACGGTGATCCGGTACTGCTGCAGATGGTCAAGCTGTACAACCAGTTTCGCTGCTCGATCGTCGCGATTCAGGAAGTACCACCGGAAGAGACCAGCAAGTACGGTGTGATCGCTGGCGAAATGATCCGTGACGACATCTTCCGTGTCAGCCACATGGTGGAGAAGCCCAAGCCGGAAGAGGCCCCGTCCAACCTGGCCATTATCGGTCGCTATATCCTGACGCCGGATATCTTCGAGCTGATCGAGCAGACCGAACCCGGCAAGGGCGGCGAAATTCAGATCACCGATGCCCTGATGCGCCAGGCGAAAGACGGTTGCGTATTGGCATACAAGTTCAAGGGCCAGCGCTTCGATTGTGGCAGCGCAGAGGGTTACATCGCCGCGACAAACTTCTGCTACGAAAACTTCTACCTCACCGGCAAGGCATTCTGAGTCGGCAAGGGCCGCCATCACGGCGGCCCGCTCTCAGGGAGTCGGCAGTTCCTCGGCGCCTGGACCCAAGGGCTGACCGTAACTGAATTCCACGTAGTTTCCCGCTGGGTCACGCAGCCCGCAGTAATAGCCGACCGGATAGGGCTCGTTTCGCGGTTCCCAGATCAGGCAGCCGGCTTCACGTGCGCGATCTGCTATGGCATCCACCTCGTCACGGCTGGAAAGGGCGAAACCGAAATGGCTGTAGTCATCGGCAGCCAGCGCCCGATCCGTTCCGCCCGGCATGATGACGAAGATGAACGTCCGCTCCTTGCCCGGCTCGGCCATCCAGACGATGCGCGAACCTTTCCCTGCGCGTTCGTGAAATACCCGCATGCCGCAGAACGTCGAGTAAAACTCGATACAGGCGTCCAGGTCCGGAACATGCAGGGCGAGATGGGTCAGGGTAGGGGGCATGCGGCACTCCAGTGATGAGCAGGCGTAATGCCTCGGTTATGCTGTAGGTTCATGACAGGAGACAACTGCTAATGGCTTACGACTTCGATCTTTTCGTCATTGGCGCCGGTTCGGGCGGCGTACGTGCCGCGCGTTTCGCCGCCAGCTATGGTGCGCGGGTGGCAGTGGCGGAGAGTCGCTACCTGGGTGGGACCTGCGTCAACGTCGGCTGCGTGCCAAAGAAACTGCTGGTCTACGGTGCGCACTACGCCGAGGACATCGATCAGGCGCGGGGCTACGGCTGGACCTTCGATGGCAGCAAGTTCGACTGGAAAACCCTGATTGCCAACAAGAACCGCGAGATCGAGCGGCTCAACGGTATCTACAAGAATCTGCTGACTGATAGTGGCGTCACACTGTTGCAGGCCCACGCGCGCCTGGTCGATGCCCATACCGTCGAGGTGGAGGGCAGACACTACAGCGCCGCACACATTCTGATTGCGACCGGCGGCTGGCCACATGTGCCGGACTTTCCAGGCAGTGAGCATGTGATCACGTCCAACGAAGCGTTCTATCTCGAAGCCTTGCCCGCTCGCGTCCTGGTGGTGGGCGGTGGCTATATCGCGGTGGAATTCGCCTCCATCTTCCATGGCTGCGGCGCCGACACCAAACTGCTCTACCGCGGTGAGCTGTTCATGCGCGGCTTCGACGGCTCGTTGCGCGAACATCTCAAGGACGAAATGATCAAGAAGGGCGTCGACCTGCAGTTCAATGCCGACATTGCACGTATCGACAGGCAGCCGGATGGCAGTCTGCTGGCGACTCTGAAAGATGGTCGCAGCCTGGAAGCGGATTGCGTGTTCTATGCCACGGGGCGGCGCCCTATGCTGGACAACCTCGGTCTCGATCAGGTGGATATCAAGCTGGATGAGCGTGGCTTCATCAAGGTAAACGACAGCTTCTGCACTTCGGTGCCTTCCATCTTGGCAATTGGCGACGTGATTGGTCGCGTACAGCTCACGCCCGTGGCGCTGGCCGAGGGCATGGCCGTGGCACGGCAGCTGTTCAAGCCGGAGGAATACCGACCGGTGGATTACAACACCATCGCCACGGCGGTGTTCAGCCTGCCGAATCTGGCCACCGTGGGTCTGACCGAGGAACAGGCGCGCGAGCAGGGATACAGGTTGGCGCTGTTTGAAAGTCGCTTCCGGCCAATGAAGCTGACCATGACCGACAGTCTGGAACGCAGCCTGATGAAGCTGGTGGTCGATGCCGAGACCGACAAGGTGCTGGGCTGCCACATGGCGGGGCCGGAAGCCGGGGAGATCATGCAGGGTCTGGCGGTGGCCTTGAAGGCCGGCGCCACCAAGCGCGTTTTCGATGACACCTTCGGTATTCACCCGACGGCGGCCGAAGAGTTCGTCACCATGCGGACGCCGACTGGTAGCTGACCAGAGGAGCCAGCTTGGCCGGCTCCTTCAGGTTTCAGTGCTGGTGATGGCTGTGGGCATCGCCAGCGGCTTGTGGTGGGTTGTCCTGAATGACCACATCGACGATAACTTCGCCGGCGTGTTCAAAGATCAGTGTCAACGGAAAGTGTTCGCCTGCAGTCAGCGGCTCATTCAGCTTGAACAGCATGACGTGATTGCCGCCCGGCTTGAACTCGGCATCACCGCCAGCAGGAATCTCGACCGAATCGATTTGCTGCATGCGCATGATGTCGCCTTCATGCACGTGGGTATGCAATTCGGTTTTACCTGCGCGTGCTGTCTGTGCGCCGATCAGGCGTTCCGGTTGATCACCCGGATTGTTCAGCGTGAAGTACACCGCGCCGGTCGGCGCGCTCGGTGGCATTGCGCGGGACCAGGCGCCGCTGACGGTGGGCGCCTCGACCTTCTGCTGATGATGCGAATGGGCATGATCATTGGCCAGGGCGGTCAGGGCGGTTGTGCTGAATACAAAAGCCGTTACCAGGCGAAGCAACATGGACGTCTCCAGGGTGATTTCAGTGTGGTCGCACATTAGGGTCTGTGGACGGGTCAGCGCAAGCCGCGATGAAAACGTCAACAGACCCTGATACGCAGGTGGCTTTCAACGACCTGTCAGCTCTGTGGCTTGCTGCGGATGGTCTTCATCAGATCCGCGGGGCTGATCTGCCCGACGATACTGGCCGCGCTGCCCGGTTGTGGCAGGTTGAGGATGTTGCCCTTGATCTTGCCAATCACGTGCATCTCGCAGGGTTTGCAGTCGAACGTCAGTGTGAGCACCTCGTCGCCATGCACCAGCTGCATCGGCGCGACCTTGGTGCGCACGCCGGTGACGCCTTTGGCCTGCTTGGGGCACAGATTGAAGGAGAAGCGCAGGCAGTGCTTGGTGATCATCACCGGCACCTCGCCGGTTTCCTCATGGGCCTCGTAGGCTGCGTCGATCAGCTGCACGCCGTAACGGTGATAGAAGGCGCGGGCCTTCTCGTTGTAGACGTTGGCGAGGAACGACAGGTGCGACTCCGGGTAGACCGGTGGCGGCACGCTGACCGGCTTGCGCCCCCCACGCGGGCGCATGGCTTCGCGCGCGACGTTCAGCGCATCGATGGCTTCGCGGCGCAGGGCCTTGAGCTGGGAGTTGGGTATGAAGAATACCTGGGGTGCATCGATCTCGGCTTCTTCGGCGTGGTAGATCGTGGTGCCCAGCTGGCTCAGCAGATCGGCGATCTGGCCGGGCACCTGCTCGGGCTTCTTCGCTTCGCCGAAGGGGCCGGCGAGGGATACGGTGGCATAGGTGCCTTCTTCGCTGGTGACATGCAGCTCCAGTTCATCGGCGCGCAATTTTGCCAGCCAACGTACGCCGATGCGGCGCTCGGCGGAGGTCTTGAGTAGTGCGTTCTGCCAGTTGTGGTCCAGGTTGCGATTGAGCGGGTGGTTCGGCCGCAGCTGCTTGAGCGCGGCCGGCATTTCGTTGGGCTCGATGCGGTATTGCCACTGCGCCTTGCCGTCCTCGGCCTCGAACTGGCTCAGCTGCTCGACCACGCTGGCGCGAAAACCCACCACCTCGCGTTTGATCAGCACGTTAAGCCCGTCGCCATTGGACAGCGGCTCGCCGGTTTGGGCGACGAAGTCGTGCTTGCCGACCTTGAGTACTTCACCCACCGCCAGGCCGGTGAAGGTCGGCGAATCGAAGGCGCCGATGTCGATCTTGCGGTCAGTGACGAAGTAGTCGGTGCTGCCGCGGTGGAAGGTCTTGTCCGGGTCCGGCACGAAGAAGTGCTCGGTACGACCGCTGGAGGCGCGGGCGAGGTCCGGTCGGCCTTCGAGAATGTCGTCGAGGCGCTGGCGGTAGTAGGCGGTGATGTTCTTCACATAGCCCATATCCTTGTAGCGCCCCTCGATCTTGAACGAGCGTACGCCAGCATCGATCAACGCGCTCAGGTTGGCGCTCTGGTTGTTGTCCTTCATCGACAGCAGGTGCTTGTCGAAGGCCACCACGCGGCCCTGGTCATCCTTCAACGTGTAGGGCAGGCGGCAGGCCTGGGAGCAGTCGCCGCGGTTGGCGCTGCGCCCGGTCTGCGCATGGGAGATGTTGCACTGCCCGGAAAACGCCACGCACAGCGCGCCGTGGATGAAGAACTCCAGGGTTGAATCCACCTGCTCATGGATAGCGCGGATTTCCGCCAGATTCAGCTCGCGGGCCAGGACCAGCTGGGAGAAGCCCGCCTGATCGAGAAACTTCGCCCGCTCCAGGGTGCGGATGTCGGTCTGGGTGCTGGCGTGGATCTCGATGGGCGGCAGGTCCATTTCCATGATGCCCATGTCCTGCACGATCAGCGCATCGACGCCGATCTCGTACAGCTGGTGGATCAGCGCACGCGCAGGCTCCAGCTCGTCGTCATGCAGGATGGTGTTGAGGGTCACGAACACCCGTGCATGAAACAGGTGGGCGAATTTCACCAGCTCGGCAATGTCCGCCACGCTGTTCTCGGCGTTGTGCCGCGCACCGAAGCTCGGCCCGCCGATGTACACGGCATCGGCGCCGTGCAGGATGGCCTCCTTGGCAATGGAGACATCCCGAGCGGGGCTCAGCAGTTCGAGGTGGTGTTTGGGTAGGGACATGCGCGCGGACCGGGTACAGGGCGAAAGGGCGCCATTGTAAAGACTTGGGACGGATTTGGGGCTTGCGTCGGCTGTATGG
>JADKLW010000822.1_pt1 | contig 10250 bp, 8 predicted proteins | sample 8641881 | NCBI WGS metagenome assembly JADKLW01 (sample SAMN16272185, study PRJNA661076) | feces metagenome | isolation source: fecal sample from diarrhoea affected cattle B | host: Bos taurus | place: South Africa: Lokaleng Village, Mahikeng | collected 2019-09
CTAGCTGGTCAGCCCTTGACCCCTGCCGAGAGCATGATCGCCTGCGTCACGCGGCGCTGGAAGATCAGGTAGAGCACGGCAACGAGCAGCGCAGCGAGAATGGCGGCCGCGAGTTCGCGTGCATATTGAACGCCGAACGCGTCGTTGACGGAGGTAATGCCCACGGCAACGTTCATCATCTCGGGGCGCGAGACGGCGAGGAACGGCCAGAGAAACGCGTTCCAGGCGCCGATGAAGGTGACGATGGCCAAGGCCGTCGTAACGCCCCAGTTCATCGGCAGGTAGATCCGGGTGAAAATCCGGAACTCGCCGGCTGAATCCATCTTTGCCGCTTCCCGATACTCCTTGGGCACCGAGTCGAAGAAGTTCTTGTAGACGATGATCACCACCGGGTGGATCAGCTGGGGCAGGATGACGCCCATCCAGTTGTTGATCAGCCCGAACTGGGCCATGAGGATGAAGTGGTTGACGATCAGAGCCGTCAGCGGAACCATGAAGCTGGCAAGGATCAGGTACCAGAGCAGCGTGCGACCGGGAAACCGCAGCTGTGACAGCGCGTAAGCCGTCATTGCGCTGGTCACCAGGGTGATCACCGTGACGGCGAGCGAAGTCACCAGCGAGTTGACGTACCAGCGGCCGAGCATGGTGTTGACCACCACATGCCAGTAGGCCTCCATCGTCCAGGTTCGCGGCAAGAACTCGACGGTCTTGGCGATCGCCTGTTGCTCCGGCTTGAGCGAGGTGACGAGCGCCCAATAGATCGGAAAGGCCCACAGCACAGCGAAGATGACCGTGATCAAGGTCAGGATCAGCGCGCCGATGTCGAATGCCTTGTTGGCGCGCATGCGCCGTGTTGTGGCGCCGGTGCCCAGAGTGGCAGCTTGGCTTTCGACGGCGCTCATTTCTCACCTCGCCCGCGGAGAACCTGGAACTGCAGCACAGAAAAGACGATGACGATCACGAACAAGGCCACCGAGATTGCCGCGGCATAGCCGCCTTCGTTTTTCTGGAAGGCCTGGCTGTAGATATATTGCACCAGAACCATCGAAGGGTCAGGGCGCCCGCCCTGAACGAAGAGGTAGACCTGGTCGAAGATCTTGAGCTGCAGGATCAACTGGATGGTCAGGACCAGCGCCGTCACGGGCCAGATCAGCGGCCAGGTGATGCGGCGGAAAATGGTCCAGCGGTTGGCATTGTCGAGTGCTGCAGCTTCATAGATATCGGTCGAAATCGAGCGCAGCCCGGCCAGGAACAGCAGGATATTGAAGCCGCAGGTCCACCACACGGTCACGAAGGCCACGGCCGGCATGAACATCCACTGCGTGCGGAAGACAGGAGTTGCCTTGCCGAAAACCCAGGTCAGCGGGTACTGCATAATGCCGAACTGAACGTTGAACATCCAGTTCCAGATACGATAGACCACCGACACCGGCAGGATATAGGGCAGGAAGAACATCGCCAGGATAAGGCTCTGCTGCCAGCCCTTCAGGCGCGACACCATCATGGCAATGACGAGCCCGATCAGGGTGTTGGGTATCACAGTCAGAACAACGAAATAGGCGGTGTTCTTCACGGCAGTCCAGAACCGCCTGTCGTCGAACATCTCGACGTAGTTTTCGATGCCAATCCACTCACCGGCGCCGATCAGGGGCGCATCGGTAAAGCTGAGATAGACCATCTGCAGGGTGGGCCAGAGAAACAGCACGCCGTAGATCACCACGAAGGGCAAAATGAACAGCAGGGCAACGGCCATTTCTTGTCGGTGATTTCTTAGCATATCGCTCCCGCCCTAAGACAGATCCGGCGGCGCAAGCCGCCGGATCTCGCGCTCCGAGTTTCTTAGTCAGCCTGGTCCTGCAGGTCGGCCTTCATCTCGTCGATGGCTTCCTGCGCACTCATCTCGCCGTTCATCGCCGGAGAGATGTAGTTGGCGACGGCGTCATAGACGGGCGAGGCGACGCCAGCCAGGGTCGACTTGGGGTCGAACACGGCAGTGTCGGCCAGTACCGAATAGGTGGCATTCGGCTCCATGGTCTTGAACTCTTCACTGTCGCGGGTTGGCGAATAGGCCGGGATATGGCCAGCGTCAGCCCAGGACAGCGAGTTCTCGTTCATCCAGGAAATGACTTCGAACACAGCCGCCTTCTTTTCCGGGGTCATTTCCTTGCCGACATTGTTGGGGATGGCAAAGCCATGCGAGTCGGCCCAGGTTGCCGGGTGATCGAAGAAGGTGGGGATGGCAATGGCGCCCCATTCGAAGCCAAGCTCACCCTTCGCCGCCAGATCGGTCATGGTGGGGACTTCCCAGACGCCGTTCATGTGGAGTGCGGCGGCACCGGAGGTGAACAGCGCGACCGAGCCTTCATATTCGGTCAGGGCAGGGGCAAAGCCACCCTCGACCCAGCTGGCCATGGTTTCGACCGAAGCTACGGCCTTGGGGATGCTGTCGTCGGGCAGGAAGGTGCCGTCGTCAGCCAGGAATACCCCGTCCTGCTGCCCGAACAGCGAGTAGAATACGCGCCACGGCGTACCATCGCCGGAGGTCTGCAACGAGAGGGCATACTCCGAATTCGGCTGGAGCTTTTCGAGGGCCGCCATGAAGTTATCGACGCCGTCGAGACCCATAGGCTTGCCGTCTTCGCCAAGGAGACCGGCTTCGGCAAGCTTGTCCTTGTTGTAGTAGAGAATGATGGAGTGGATATCGAACGGCACCGCGTACTGCTTGCCGTCGCTCTGCCCGGCTTCCCAGTTTGCGGGAGCGAATGTATCCGCTCCGAGGCCGACCGCAGCGAGATCCTCGGTGCTGATCTCAGCCAGAGCGCCGGAATCCACGCCAAGAGGCACGCGCGACAGGTGATAGGTCATGACGTCCGGACCTTCGCCGATGGCGGCAGAGGTCTGCACCTTGCTGTAGAATGGGGTACCCCATTCAAGGGTCGTGCCTTCGATGGTGATCTCGCCTTCATGTTCGGCGTTGAAGCGCTCGATCAGCGACTTCATGCGAACGCCGTCGCCGCCCCCGAGGAAGTCCCACCAGACAACGGTTTCCTGCGCCTGCACGGCGCTCAGAAACAGCGCGGTCGCAGTCGTCGACAGCATAGCCAGCTTGAAAATCTTGTTCATGTACTTCCTCCCTTTGGGGTTCCCCCCCACGCCATTATTGGCAAGCGGTTCGCTGGTGCAGCGGAAACCGTGCCGATATTCAGACGACCGCGGTGCGGCCCTGAATTCCTTGCTCTGGAGCACGTCGCCTCCTCCGGCTTGCGTCCAGTTGATTGCTCGCGTCCGCTCAGGCTGACGCGTGGTAAGCCTTTCCGCTCTCGTCAAAAAGAATGGCGGCATTGCCGTCGAGTTCGATGTTCACTGCATCGCCCGGCTGGATCTGGCTGACACCGGCATCCTCGGCGACGATGATGGTGTCATCGGGCAACCGCGTGTAGACCAGTGTACGTTCACCCAGGCGCTCAACCACATCGGCAACGCCCTTGATGGCGCCTTCGCCCTGGGTGATACGTGCCGCTTCGGCGCGAATGCCCAGAGTGATATTGTTGGCGGGCAGGCCGGCAGCAGACACGCCGGTCGCAACCGGTGATTGTCCGGCAAAGGTCACAGATGCCTTGCCGCCCACATTGCCAAGTGCCGCCACGGGAATGAAGTTCATCGCCGGGGAGCCGACAAAGCTCGCAACGAACCGGGTGGCCGGGCGGGAATAGACTTCCATCGGCGTGCCGATCTGCTCGATGCGCCGGTTGTTCATCACCACGATCCGTGTTGCCAGGGTCATGGCTTCGGTCTGGTCGTGGGTGACGAAGATCATCGTCGCCTTGATGCGGTTGTGCAGTTGCGCCAGCTCGAGGCGGGTGCGAACGCGCAGGCCCGCGTCAAGATTGGACAGCGGCTCATCGAGCAGGAATGCCTTGGGATCGCGGACGATGGCGCGACCGATCGCAACGCGCTGGCGCTGGCCGCCGGACAGCTGTGCGGGTTTGCGATCCAGCAACTGCGTTATCTCAAGCATGCGGGCGGCATCATCGACGCGGCGGGCGATCTCGTCCTTCGGCGTGCGAACGTTCTGCAGGCCGAAGGACATGTTGTCCCGCACGGTCATGTGGGGATAGAGGGCGTAGTTCTGGAAGACCATGGCCACGCCGCGCTCATTGGGCGGCAACTGGTCGACGCGTTCCCCGCCGAGATAAATCTCGCCATCCGTCACTTCTTCAAGGCCAGCGATCATTCGGAGAAGGGTGGACTTGCCGCAACCGGATGGTCCGAGGAAGACGATGAACTCGCCCGACTCGATGTGCATGGACACCTTGTCCAGAACGCTTACGGGGCCAAAGGATTTGCTGACGTCTTTAAGGACGATATCGGACATCAATGCTCTCCCAAGGCGCAAACTGCGCCGGTTGCCGCAGCATCCCGGCGTGTCCGGGTGCGCGATCATTTGTATTATTTTTCAGATGGAACGCTGCGACAGTCAATCCCTTCACGGCAAATAAATCGCCGATCTGGATAAACATCACCGTTTCCGCATCAAACCTGGACTCAGAGGATCGGCTCCTCGTCCTGCGCGGCGGCGCGCGCTTTCTTGCGCGCATTGTCTATCTGCTCGTGCGGCACCGATGCAGCGGGCAGGGTGGTGATGTCGCGCAGCGTTGCAAAGGGCAGTTTCGGCTCACGTTTTGCGGTGAGCAGCCCGTTAACTTCCTGCTCGGTGTCGGTGACCTGCGTGTAACAATATCCCGCGATATGCGGCATTTCGGCGATGGCAGAGAAAATGTCCCGGAGCCTGTGCTCGAAGTCGGCAGGATCGTTGACCGTCGAATAACCGTGCCACTTTTCGCCCTGCTTGGGCAGGTAGCTCAGGCCGCCGAACTCGGTCAGCATAACCGGCTTGTCGCCGAGCGGACGATCCCCCAGCACCACGCGACGCCGAGCCGGTCCCATGCCGCGCAGCATGGCTTCGATATCGGCAGGCTCGTGAAAGCGGCTCTTGAGGCCGGCGCCATCGGGGGCATAATCGTGCACTGACCAGATATCGCTTTCCACCAGCTCCCAGCCATCGTTGGAAATGGCGGGGCGGCTGGGATCCAGCGCCTTGGTCAGGTGATAGAGGGCGCTGGCATAGTGGGCCTGGTCGGGTCGGTCTGCAATCTGCGACACCCCCCAGCTTTCGTTGAGCGGCACCCAGGCGACGATGCAGGGATGGCTCTTGTCCCGCCGAATGGCGGCCATCCATTCGGTCGAGAGGCGCTCGATCGCCGAGCTGGAAAAGCCATAAGCGCTGGGCATTTCCTCCCAGACGATCAGGCCCAGGACGTCACACCAATAGAGGAAGCGAGGGTCCTCGATCTTTTGGTGAATGCGGACGCCGTTGAAGCCCATCTCCTTGATAAGCTCGACTTCCCGCTTCAGCGCGTCGGGACTGGGCGCCGCCAGATGCGACTCTGGCCAATAGTTCTGGCCCAGAACCATGCGCAGGTAGTAGGGCAGTCCGTTGAGCAGGAAGCGCTGGGCGCCGACGCCGACGCTGCGCAGGCCGAGATAGGACTGGACGCGATCCGGCTGCTCGCCATCGAGCACCACCTCGGCATCGATGAGATTCGGGCGTTCTGGCGTCCACAGCATGTAGTCGCGGTGCACGCCGTTCTCGAGTTGAGGGATGGCTATATCGAAGCGCATCTCGCTCTCGGACATCACGATGGACTGCTGCGCCAGCAGTTTGCCCTCGGCGCTGAGCTTGACCGTCAGCGATATCGGGGTGGCGGGCACGGTGTTGAGCCGCACTTCGCAGCGAACGCGGTAATTGGCGAGATCGGGGGTGAAGTGGAGATCGGTCAGGTGCAGCGCCGGCACCACGCTCAGCCAAACCGGCTGCCAGATGCCGCTGGTGCGATAATACCAGATCGAATGCGGCGCCTCGAGCCAGTCCTGCTTGCCGCGGGGGAAATGCACGTCCTCGGGCTGGTCTTCGGCGCGCAGGACGAGAGTTTGCTCGCCGTCTACCAAGGCATGGGTAACATCGAGGGAGAAAGGAACATGCCCCCCTTCATGCGATCCGACGCATTGGCCGTTGACCCAGACGGTCGCCGCGTAGTCCACGGCGCCAAAGTTCAGCAGCAGCCTTTCGCCGGTGCCGACTTCTGGCGCAGTGAAGTTGCGGCGATACCAGATCACTGGATGAAAGCCGGTCTCGCGGAGACCCGAGAGTTCGCTTTCGGGCGGGTAGGGTACAACAATCTGGCGATCGAATGGCTCGGCCTTGGCCCACCAATTCTCCGTCACGCCGACATCGGCGTCATCATAGCCAAAGCCCCAGGTGCCGCAAAGATCGATCCAGTTTTCGCGACGGAACTGCGGATTGGGGGCGAGTGGGGCTGAAGTGGTGGTCAAGATTTCCTCGTGGTCGGCATGAGTTGTGCTAAGCGCCTTGGCGCAGCGGGCGACTTCCTGTGCCTCGGCTTCTCAGCCGCCTCCTGACGCAGGAAACCACGTTGCTAAATTTGTTTAGCAAACTGGCGCCCCCGGGTTAGCTTGTCAATGACGGATAGAAGGGCGGAGGCGGCTGTGCAGAAACGGGTAAAGATGGTGGATATCGCACGGGCCGCCAATGTCTCGCGCACCTCGGTTTCGCTGATACTCAACCAGGTGCCCGGCGTGCGGATTGCCGAGGCGACCCGCCAGCGCGTGCTGCAGGTGGCGCGCGAGCTGGGCTATCGGCCGGGTCCATTGCTGGCCGATCTGCGCCCCGAACGGAAACAGCTGTTCGGGCTGCTGATCAACGAAATTTCTTCCGCCTATCCGATCGATCTCATCTATGGCCTGCAGAACCAGGCGGATGCGCAAGGCGCGCAAATCATCATCCAGGTTTCCGATGGCATCAGCGACCATGAAGTGGCCGCGCTCGAGAATTTCGAGCGGTTCGGTGTTGCTGGGGTCATCTATGCCAGCACTTTTTCCGCAATCGCAGCGCCGCCAGAAAAGCTTGGCGGTTTCCGGCATGTCTTGCTCAACTGCCGGCGCGAAGATCATTCCGGCTTTGCCGTGCTGCCGGCCGAGCGACGCGGTGGGTCACTTGCGGCCCAGCACCTGATCGATATCGGCCGTCGCCGCATCGCGACCATCACGGGTGATCCCTGGCAGTTTGCCAGCTGGGAACGCCTGGCGGGCTACCACCGTACCCTCAACAAGGCTGGTCTCAACCTCGGCGCGGCCTACGAGGAAAGCGGCGACTGGAGCCACGCCTCGGGATACGCTGCCACACACAAATTGCTGGACCTCGATGCGTCGCCCGACGCCATCTTCTGCCACAACGACCTCATGGCACGCGGGGCCATGCAAGCCGCTCGCGAGCGAGGCCTGAACGTGCCGGAAGACCTGGCAATTGTGGGCTACGACGATCGCGAATTTGCCACCGACCTGGGCATTACCAGCGTGACGCTGCCCTTCCTCGACATGGCGGAGCGGGCTTTTGCCGAATTGATGGATGACGCAGCGCTCGGACAACGCGTGCTGGCGGTTGCGGGCAGCCTCATCGTCCGGGGCAGCACCGTCAAGACGCATTGATTATATATCAAGTTTATTGATACAGACGTGACAGTCACGCGATCTGGATCATCATGAGCCGCAATTTTCTAGTCATCGACCCCGAGGACGACATCGAGGTGCTACGGGGCCTTGCGTCCCCCATTCGAGTCAAGATGCTCAAGCTCCTGCATGTCGAGGGTCCGCTCAACGGCAACGACATTGCGGCACGGTTGCAGCTGCCGCAGTCGACGGTTTCGACCAACCTCCAGATCCTGGAGGCGGCCGGCCTGATCCGCACGGAAACGCAGAAGGCCCGCAAGGGCAACCAGAAGATCTGCCATTCCACGTTCGACGAAGTGCTGGTGATGTTCAAGGAAGACATCAAGCCGCTCGGCGCCAATACGATTGAAGTGGCCATGCCGCTGGGCCTTTATACCAGCTGCGAAGTTTCGGCGCCGTGCGGGCTCTGCTCGGTGGATGGCATTATCGGGCTCCTCGACGTGCCCGATACCTTCCTCGACCCCGGGCGCATGAATGCCGGCCTGATCTGGTTCACCCGGGGCTATGTGGAATACCAGTTCCCCAATAACGCCCGGCTGGCGCAGAACACGATCGAGGGGATGGAATTCTCGCTTGAGCTCAGTTCGGAAGTGCCTGGCACCTCCGCCGACTGGCCAAGCGATATCACGCTGTCGGTAAACGGGATCGAGATCGGCACCTGGATGTCGACTGGCGATTTTGGCGACAAGCGCGGCACCTACACGCCAGACTGGTGGAAGCTCAAGGGCAGCCAGTATGGCAAGCTCAAGAACTGGCGCCTGACGCAGGACGGCACCTATGTGGATGGCATCAAGATTTCGCCGGTCTCCCTGGCCGATCTCGATCTCGCCAATCACCACTCGATACGGCTGCGCATCGCGGTGAAACCCGACGCCAAGCACCCCGGCGGCATCAACATTTTCGGGCGCGGTTTCGGCAATTACGACCAGGATATCATTTTGCGGCTGCACACATCGAACTGAGCAAAAGTGCGATCAACGCGCTTGCAGATCGCTGGAGCCGAAGCTAGAACGGTTTTCGTGATATAAATCCGAAAATCGGAAATAGTTGGAGGGACCCGTGAAAGCGACGGTTATCGCGAACAAGGATTTTACGATCGCCACGATTGACGATCGGGTCTACGGGGCCTTTCTCGAGCATCTGGGCCGGGCCGTATATGAGGGCATCTACGAGCCCGATCATCCGACCGCCGACCAGAATGGCATGCGCGGCGATGTGGTCGAGCTGGTGAAAAAGCTCAACGTGCCGGTGGTGCGTTATCCCGGCGGCAACTTCGTTTCGGCCTATAACTGGGAAGATGGTATCGGACCGCGCGAGCAGCGTCCGGTGCGGCTCGATCTGGCCTGGCATACCTCCGAGAGCAACCAGGTTGGCGTGCATGAATTTGCCGACTGGTGTGCGACGGTCGGCACCCAGATGATGCTGGCGGTGAACCTCGGCTCGCGCGGCGTCGACGAGGCGCGCAATTTCCTCGAATATGTCAATCATCCCGGGGGCTCCTACTGGAGCGACCTGCGCATCAAGAACGGCCGCAAGGAGCCGTGGAACGTCAAGCTCTGGTGCCTGGGCAACGAGATGGACGGTCCCTGGCAGGTTGGCCACAAGACGGCGGACGAATATGGCAAGCTGGCGGCCAACACGGCGCGTGCCATGCGCATGTTTGACAGCTCGCTGGAACTGATCGCCTGCGGCTCGTCCAATGCCGACATGCCCAGCTATCCCGACTGGGAACGCATCGTGCTCGAGCATACCTACGATCACGTGGACTACATTTCGCTCCACATGTATTTCGCCAACCGCGACGACAATACGCCCAATTTCCTGGGGCTGGCGGAAAAGCTCGATACCTATATCGAGACCGTGGCGGCGACCATCAAGCAGGTGAAGGCCAAGCGCAAATCCAAGCGCGATGTCTATATCTGCTTTGACGAGTGGAACGTCTGGTACCATTCCAACAAGAAGGATCGCGAGATCCTGGGAGGCAATGGCGGCTGGCCGCATGCGCCGGGCCTGCTCGAGGACATCTACAATTTCGAAGACGTGCTGATGGTCGGGCTGATCCTCAACACCTTCATCCGCCGCTCCGATGTGGTCAAGATCGCCTGCATCGCCCAGCTGGTGAACGTCATTGCCCCGATCATGACGGAAAAGGGCGGCCCCGCCTGGGCCCAGACCATCTACTATCCCTATTACTTCGCGTCGGTCTTCGGTCGCGGCACGGCGCTGGACCTCAAGGTCAACTCGCCCGGCTACGAGACGCCCCATGCCAAGGAGTCGCCCTATGTGGACGCCTCGGGCGTGCGGAACGAGGACGGCACGCTGACCTTCTTCCTGGTCAACCGCCATCCGAGCGAGAGCATCGAGACCGAACTCGAACTGCAGGGCTTTGCCGGCGGCAGCGTCATAGACCACCAGGTGATGACCCATCCCGACCTCAAGGCGGTCAACACGGCGACGGACCAGCAGCAGGTGGCGCCGCGCAAGGGTGACGGCGCGAGCATCGCCGACGGCAGGCTCTCGGTCACCCTGCCTGCCTATTCCTACCAGATGGTGCGGGTGAAGGTGGCCTGACGCGGCTTTTCGGCGGGGAGGGCGCGGCGGACGTGCCGAAATGCCGCCCTGCCTTTCGGCTTACGGTTACGGGTAATGGGCGGCCTTTGACT
>JADKLW010000823.1_pt1 | contig 10234 bp, 10 predicted proteins | sample 8641881 | NCBI WGS metagenome assembly JADKLW01 (sample SAMN16272185, study PRJNA661076) | feces metagenome | isolation source: fecal sample from diarrhoea affected cattle B | host: Bos taurus | place: South Africa: Lokaleng Village, Mahikeng | collected 2019-09
CAACGGACTGCCTCAAACGGCGGGGTTGCTTGCGACGCGAAAGGCGCCAAGTACCGGGCACGGTATCGCGTTGGGGGCACTTTGCACGGTCTGGTGGACGGATCTTGCGCGCGTGCCGGTCGGTACATCGCGGCGTTCCTCGATTCTACTTGTGGTAGGTACTGGCTTTTGGTGAATCGCGAGCGGCCCTGCGTGGGCGTCGCCGGGAGCTCAGTCGGGGCCTGCGGTCGGGCTGCCGGGCCTGTGCATGGTCCGTGTACAGACGTAAGCTGAGTAGGCGGTTGTGGGAGTGTGAATCCGATCGTTTCGTCGGGCTTCCGGGGCGCCGCGGACCAGGGACACCGATGACCCCGGGCCGCGGGCGCGCCGCCGTCCGGAAGTCCGCGTCAGGGGGTCTCCAGGGGCGGGCGATAGCCTGCGCGAGTGCCGGTTTCGCGTGCTGACGCCCCGACGTTCGGTCTGACGCTGGCCGCGGCGCGGCGGATCGCCCTGGCGGCCCAGGGCTTTGCCGAGCGTTCGCACCGCGAACCGCCGGCGCGTCCGTCGATGGCCCACCTCCAGCGGATGATCGACCGGATCGGGCTGCTCCAGATCGACTCGGTCAACGTGCTGACCCGCGCGCACCACATGCCGCTGTTCAGTCGCGTGGGCCCCTACGACCTGGACCTGCTCGCGCGAGCGTCCGGTCGTCAGCCGCGCCGGTTGGTCGAGTACTGGGCGCACGAGGCGTCGTTCGTGCCGCCCGAGACCCACCGCCTGCTGCGCTGGCGGATGGCGCGGGTCGCGGAGGAGGCGTGGGGCGGAATCCGCCGAGCCGGGGACGACGTCGCCGTGATCGACGCGGTCGAAGCCGAGGTGACGGCCCACGGACCGCTGACCGCCGTCGAGGTCGAACGGCGCCTGGAGCACCTGGCCGGAGAGCGCCAGGGCAACGGCTACGCCTGGAACTGGTCACAGGTCAAACGGGCGCTGGAGTACCTGTTCTTCTGCGGTCGCGTCACCTCGGCCGGCCGAACGGCACAGTTCGAGCGGCGCTACGACATCCCGCAACGGGTGCTGCCGCCGGCGATCGCGGCGGCCCCGGACCCCGAGCCGGAGGACGCGATCCGCGATCTGGTGCGGATCGCCGCGCGGGCCCACGGCGTCGCGACGGCGCCGTGCCTGCGCGACTACTTCCGGCTCAGCGCGCCGCAGGCCCGGCCGGCGATCGCCGACCTGGTCGCGTCGGGCGAGCTGCGGCCCGTGCGGGTCGAGGGGTGGGATCGCCCCGCGTACCTGCACGCCGACGCCCGACGCCCGCGGGCCGTCGACGCCCGGGCGCTGTTGTCGCCGTTCGACTCGCTGGTCTTCCGGCGGGACCGGGCGGAGGCGCTCTGGGGCTTCCGCTACCGGATCGAGATCTACGTTCCGCGGGACGAGCGGGTCCACGGCTACTACGTGCTGCCGTTCCTGCTCGGCGAGCGGCTGGTCGCGCGGGTCGACCTGAAGGCCGACCGGGGGGCGGGCGTGCTGCGCGTCCAGGCGGCGTTCGTCGAAGCCGATGTCGAGGACCGCCGACGGGTCGCCGCGGAGCTCGCGGCGGAGCTGCGGTCGATGGCCGGATGGCTGGGGCTGGGGGATGTCGCGGTCGCCGACCGCGGCGACCTTGCGGGCGCCCTGCGCGCCGCGGTCTGAGCAGGTCCGCTTGCCAGCCGGCGGGCCGAGGCGCGGCGACCTGTTGATGTTCTGCCAGTACTGCCTGCAGAACATCAACAGGTCGGGGTGCTCGACCGGTCGGGGTGCTCGTCCGGTCGGGGTGCTCGTCCGGTCGGGGTGCTCGACCGGCCGGGGCGCTCGACCGGCCGGGGCGCTCGACCGGCCGGGGTGCTCAGGCGGCCGGGGAGGCCTCGCCGGCGGCGGCGGCGGCGAAGCGGTCTCCGCGGTCCTCGAAGTCGCGGAAGACATTGTGGCTCGGGGCCGCGGGGGACAGCAGGATCGTCGCGCCCTCGGGGGCGAGCGCGCGCGCGGCGGCGACCGCGTCGCGCATCACGGTGGCCGGATCCTGGCCGTCGATCCGGCGCACCGCGACGCGGGGGCGCGCCGTGTCGTGGGCTCGACCGGCGTCGGTGGGGGCTCCGACGGCGCGCGTGAGGTCGTCGCCGACCGCCTCGACGGCGGCAGCGATCTCGGGGCCCGTTCCGGGCAGCGTCACGACGCCGACCACGTCCACGTCGGCCGGCGGCTCGCCGATCGCCCCGGTCGGGATCTCGCCGGTCGCCAGCGCGTGAGCGAGCGCGGCATAGTCCTGGTCGCGGTGGTCGCCTCCCGCGATCAGCACGACCGGACCCGGAGCGAACGCGGCCACGGCGGCGAGCGCGGCCTCCGGCGTCGTCGAGATCGAGTCGTCGACCCAGATCCGGCCGTCGTGGCTGGAGACCACCTGCTGACGGTGCGGCAGCGGCGCGAAGTCCCGCAGCGCGTCGGCGACGTCCGGGATCTCGTAGCCCAGCGCGTGGACGACCTCGAGCGCGGCGCAGACGTTACGCGCCCCGATCACGCCGCGCAGCGGCAGGTCGGCGATCCGGGCGAGCGTTCGACCCCCGTTCCTGATCTCCCCGTCCGCGACGTGGAGCCCCTGGGGGTCGTCGACCCAGAGCACGGGGGCGGTCAACGTCTCGGCAGCCGCCCGCAGGCGGGGGTCGGCGTGGGAGAGGATCGCCATCCGCGGGTTGGCGCGCCGGCCGGGGGGCGGGTCGGCGCCGGACTCCGCGGTAAGGATCCGCAGCTTGTCCTCGTGGTACGTCCGTTCGTCGCCGTGCCACGGCAGGTGGTCGCGCAGCAGGTTCGTCACCACGGCGATCGTTGGCGCCCGCGGCAGGTCGCTGAGCTGGTAGCTCGAGAGCTCGACCACCCACGCTTCCGGCGGGTCCTCCGGGGTCAGCTCGTCGAGCAGCGGGCGGCCGATGTTGCCGACCAGGCGGCTGCGCACCCCGGCGCGGCCGAGCAGGTGGTGGATCAGCGAGCTGGTGGTGCTCTTGCCCTTGGTGCCGGTGACGCCGATCACCGTCTCGCGGTCGACCCGTTCCGCGAACCAGAGCGCGGTCCCGGTGGTGATCGCGGGGCGGGCGGGTCCCATCCGCACGCGGTCCGCCTCGGCCGAGCGCACCGGCACGCCGGGCGAGCGGATCACGACGTCGCACGCCGCGAGCGCGTCGAGGCCCTCGTCGCCGTACAGCCACGCCACGTCGGGGAACGGCAACGGCGGCGCGTCGGACGGCGGCGCGGTCGACGTCACGACGACGGCGGTGCTGCCGGGGGCGTGGATCCGCAGCGCGCGCAGCGCGGCGGCGGCCTCGCGTCCCGCGCCCCAGATCCCCACCGTGCGCCCCGCGAGGTCCCTGGTCCGCAGGTCCGAGGGGGGAATCGGGATCGGGCCGCTGCGCACCCCAGGAGGGTAGCCGGAGCGGGAGCATCGACCGGTCTCGTCGCGGCGGCGGCCGGGCGCCCGGTCGAGCGCTATATCCTCGGAGACCGATGCGGAGGGCTTGGACAGCGCTGCCGGTGCTGGCGGCCATGGCGATCGCCGGGTGTGGAGGGACGAGCACCGTCGCCAACGAGCCCCCACCGGTCGAGCCGCCCCGCCCCACGGCGCCGCTCAACGGTCGCCCGTCCGTCCGGACCGACCAGGGCGCGCAGCCGCTGCGCCGCGAGACCGTCGCCCGGGGCTTCGTGCGGCCGGTGGCGATGCTGCGCGAGCCGGGGAACAGCGGCCGGATCCTGGTCGTCGAGCAGGCGGGGTTCGCGCGCTGGCTCGACGGCGACGGTCCGTCGGCGGGGACCCCGTTCCTGGATCTCCGCGGCCAGGTCGAGTTCAAGGGCGAGCAGGGGCTGCTCGGGGCGACGTTCCTGCCCGGCTACGAGCGCGATCCGCGGATCGCCGTGCACTACACCGATCGGGACGACCGCACCCGCGTCGTCGTCTACCGGATCTTCGACGGACGGGTCAACCCGTTCTCGGGCGAGGAGCTGCTCACGATCGAGCAGCCCTACGGCAACCACAACGGCGGCGAGCTGCGCGTCGGACCCGATCGCCGGCTGTACGTCGGGATGGGCGACGGCGGGTCGGCCTACGACCCGCGGCAGAACGCGCAGAACCTGGAGTCACCGCTCGGCAAGGTGCTGCGCTACGACCTCGCCCAGGATCCGCTGCCGCCCGCCGCCCTGACGGGACCGGACGGCACAACCGACGAGCTCGACGCGCGGATCGCCGCCCGCACCGTGGCTGCCAACGATCGCTGGGAGCTGGTCGCCTACGGGCTGCGGGACCCGTGGCGGCTGTCGTTCGATGCCGCGTCGGGCGACCTCTGGATCGCCGACACCGGGCTCGACCGGGCGCAACGGCAGACCCAGGAGGTCAACCGGATCCCGGCCGAGCGCCTGCGCGAGCCGCGGCCGCCGGCGAACTTCGGCTGGGCGGGCTTCGACGGCGTGCGCGACCAGGCCAACCGGGACCTGACGGTCGAGGGGCCGCTGTCGTGGCCGGTCGCGTCGTTCGTCCCGCCGGGCGGCTGCGGGATCACCGGCGGCGTCGTCGTGCGTCAGGAGCGGTCGCCGTTCGACGGGCGCTACCTGCTCGGCGACCAGTGCAGCGGACAGATCTGGTCGGTCCGGACCGACGGACGGCTGCCGCTGATCATGCGCAACGAACGCGTGCGGATCCGCAACCTGACCGCGTTCCTCGCCGACGACGACGGCGGGTTCCTGGTCAGCAGCGGTGGTGGCGGGATCTTCCGGGTGACCCCGGAGCGGCGAGCGACGCCGCGGTAGCTACAGGCCCTTGGGGTGCACGACGCGGAAGCCGCTCAGGTTGCGCGGGGCGGTCTGCCAGCGCGACCCGGTGACCTGGCGACCGGAGGTGTCGAACCGCAGGCCGGCCACGTACATGAACGTGTGCTCGGCGTTGGCGTAGATCGTCACCCACTTGCCGGGACCGGGCTCGCCCCAGTCGGCGAGCGCCCCGGAGGTCATCGGCGCGTCGATCATCCCGGCCGCGGCCAGCGTGAAGCTGATCGAACCGGAGCAGTCGTAGGCGGTGTCGCTCCAGACCGAGTTGGCGAACCGGCCGTGGCCGCCGCCGTAGACGTACGGCTTGCGCGCGACCTCGTTGCCGGCCTGGATGATCGCGGCGACCCGCGGCGGGGCGTCCGGCGGGATCGTGGCGGTGCCGTCGCGGTTGAGCGTCGCGCGGCTGACCAGGCCGTCCCCGCCGGACTTGGCGCCGAGAGCGCGGGCGAGGGCGGCTTCGACCTCGGCGTCGCTCGCGGCGCCCGACGGCAGGCTGTCGCGGGAGCGATCGCTCGCGTCGCGGTCCCCCTCGGATCCCGAGCCGGACTCGGCGTCGGACGTGGCGTCGCCCGCGTCCGGGTCGTCGGCCGGGGCCGGGGTCTCGTCGATCGGGACCGGGAGCGCCGGGGCGTCGAGCGTCCAGACGCGAAGCTGGTGGGCCGGGTCCTGCGAGGCGCCCGTCGCGGCCGTCACGGCGAACCCGCCGCCCGCGAGGAGCAGGAGGCCGCCCACGCCGATCACGGCACGAGTGCGCCAGCGTCGCGGTCGTCGGGTCCCGTCCATCTCTCGCACGATACCCCGATCAGGGGGCAGGCGTAGCCGGTTGGGCGCGGGCGACCGCCGGCCGCCCGCCGGCCGGACGACGCGGGTCCGACGGATCGTCGGTACGGTTCGAGCCCGTGTCGCGGCGGGTGCTCCTGGGTGTGTTGCTCGCTGCTCTCGTCGGGGCCGCGATCGCCGTGGCCTGGACGACGCTCGATCCCGGGACCGGGACTGCGCTCGCGGTCGCGCGCGCGGTTCGGCTGGGCGCCGTGGGCGCCGTCACCGGTCTGCTGGTCCTGGTGCTCGTCGTCTGGCGTCCGCTGCGGCGGGACGGCGCCGTGGTCGCGGCGGCGGACGACGCGTTCGTCCGCGTCGGGGGCCGGGCGTTGCGCTGGTTCGCCGTGGCCGGCGGGATCGGCGCGCTGGCGGCCCTGGCGCTGCTCGCGGCCGACGCCGGCGACGCGCTGATCGACGCGCTCGGCACCCGTGCCGGAGCGTGGCTCGCCGGCTCGGCACTGGCCTTCGCGGGGCTCGCCGTGCTGGGGCCGACGGCGGTCCGCGGCGGAGCGGCGCGCTCGTCACGGGCCCTGACGGCGGCGTTGCTGCTGACGGTGGCGCTGAACGTCGCTCCGGCCTTCGGCGGACACGCGGCGGGGGCGTCGCCGGCGGTCGCCCTGGTGCCGATCGAGATCGTCCATGTCGTGGCGATGGGCGCCTGGGTCGGTGGGCTCTTCGGACTGCTGCTGGTGCTGCCGCACGCCATCCGGGCGTTGCCGGCGGGACCCGACCGGACCCGCCTGCTGGCCGCGGTCCTGCTGCGCTTCTCGCCCGTGGCGCTGACGGCGGTCGTGCTGCTGACGCTCGCGGGCACCGGGCTGTCGCTGCTCTCGTTGACCACGCTCTACGACCTGGCCGACACCGCCTACGGGCGAGCGCTGTTCGTCAAGGTCGTGCTGCTGCTGGTCGTGATCGCGATCGCCGTGCTGCAGCGCGAGTACCTGATGCCCCGGCTCGAGCAGGCGGTCGCGGTCGGAGAGCTCCCCGCCGACGACCCGCCGCCGGAAGCGCTCGTCGCCGCGCGACACGTCCGGACTGCGGTCCGCGGCGAGGCCCTGCTGCTGGTGGTCGTGCTGGTCGTCACCGGCGCGCTCGCCGGGTACCCGACGCCGAAGACCCTGGCCGGCCGGCCGGCGGTCGTCGAGCGGAGCGCCCGCGGGCTCGACCTGCGGCTCGTCGCGGCGCCGGCCCGCACGGGGGACAACCGGCTGCGCCTGTCGATCCGGCGGGCCGACGGCCGGCCCGCCCCCGAGCGCGTGCTGCGGTCGAGGGCCGTTCCGCCCGGCCGGATGGGCTCGTCGGACGTGCCGATCGGCGTCACGATGACGAGTCCCACCCGGGGACGGTGGACGGCCGAGGGCGTGCCGCTCGGCGCTCGCGGGACGTGGAAGCTCGAGGTCCTGCTCGAGGCCCCGGGCGGCGGTCGATTCCTGGCGACGCTCCCCGTTCGCGTGCGCTGAACCAGCCCCGTACACACGCTCGGCTGTACGGATCGTCTGGGCCCTGAGCTGCCGTTTATCATCCGTTCAGGGCGCGCGCTTGCCGATACGGCACAATGCTCCGCATGTCCGGAGCGAAGAAGAAGCAAGAGGCCGCGCGCCAGGCGCGCCTCGAACGCGAAGCCGCCGAGCGAGCGGCGCGTGAACGGTCCAGGCGCCTGAAGATCCTCGGCGGCGCCGGCGTGGCGATCGTCGCGGTGGTGGCGCTGGTGCTGGCGCTCGGACTGTTCCGCGGCGACGCCACGGAGAACCTGGAGACGCAGAACATCGAGGTCGAGGGAGCGAAGGTCGAGGTCAAGGGCGCCGACGAGACGGCCGCGCTCTACAACGGCATCCCGCAGCAGGGCGAGCTGCTCGGCGACCCGAACGCTCCCGCGACGATCGTCGAGATCGCCGACCTGAAGTGCCCGGCCTGCCAGCTCCACGCGATCGACACGCACCCCGAGATCGTCAAGCAGCTCGTTCGCACCGGCAAGGCCAACCTGAAGATCAAGCTGGTCAACTTCCGCGACGCCGCGGCGGGCACCACGGACGGCGAGGCCGCCCGCAACGCCGCCCACAACATGGTGCCGCAGAACACGTTCTTCAACTTCCAGAACATGGTCTTCAACAACCAGGGCGACGAGAGCGAGACCTGGGCCACCGACCGCAAGCTGACCGCGATCGCCCAGGGCACCCCGGGGGTCGAGGGTGACCAGCTCAACACCTCCGAGACGCCGGAGAGCAAGAAGCTGACCGAGTCGGCGGAGAAGCTCGCGACGGCGCTCAACGTGCAGGGCACGCCGTCGATCTACGTCCAGGCCCGAGGGACCAACGAATACACCCACGTCCCGAACTTCAACAGCGTCGAGGACGTCAGCGCCGCCGTCGAAGAGGCCACGAAGAACGCCAAGGCGACGCGCTGATGCGCGACCGCAACCTGAGGATCGCGTCGTACCTGATCGCGGCGATCGGGTTGGCGTGCGCGATCTACCTGACCTACACCAAGATCGCCTCCAACGGCCAGTGCCTGGCCGCGGGGTGCAGCGCGGTGCAGCAGTCCCGCTGGTCGGAGATGCTGGGGATCCCGGTCACCTGGTTCGGGGTGGCCGGCTACGTGGCGATCATGCTGCTGCTGTCGCTGCGCGGTGAGACGGCCCGACTGCTGCTCGTCGTGGTGAGCGGCGTGGGCTTCCTGTTCTCGATGTACATGATGTACCGCGCGTACATCACGATCGACGCGTTCTGCCCGTTCTGCACGGCGAGCGCGGTGGCGATGACGCTGCTCTTCCTGATCAGCGCCACGCGATTCGTGATGGGGCCGGACGGCGGGCCGCCGTCCGCGCTCGTCGGCCCCGACGCCGACGAGGACGAGGACCTGCTCACCGCGTGAACGACGGGTCCGCAAGCGGCGCGGCGCGGCGCGGCCAGCTCGTCGGCGCCGCGCTGCTCGCCGCGATGGTGGTCGTCGGCGCGCTGATCGCGCTCGGCGCGTTCGGCGGCGAGGACCCGGCCCGGGACGCCTCGGTCGTCGACGGGGTGCGGGGGGTCGAGGAGACCACCGCCCTGCTCGAGGGGATCCCGCAGCGCGGGATCACGCTCGGCGATCCGGCGGCCCCGGCGACGATCGTCGTCTTCGCCGACCTCAAGTGCTTGGCCTGCCGCGCGTTCGCGCTCGGGCCGCAGGCGTCGGTGATCCGCGAGCTGGTGCGCACCGGCGATGCCGCGCTCGAGCTGCGGCTGCTGGCGAACGAGTCGTTCGGCGCCGACGACCAGCTCGGGCGCACCGCCGCGCACCGGCTGGCGGCGCGTGACCAGGCCTGGCCGCTGACCGAGCTGGCCTTCTACAACCAGGGGTCCTCGTCGTCGGCGTGGATCGACCAGCCGATGCTGCAGGGCTTCGCCGCCGCGTCGCCGCTGCTGCGCGGCGCGACGATCGACCTGCGTCCCGACGCCGGGACGCGCGCGCTCGACGCGGCCGCCGACCGGTTGGCCGAGGAGCTCGACGTCGCGGGCACGCCGACGGTCTTCGTGCGGCCGACCACGGACCAGCGGCCCGCGGCGTTCGAGCGGGTCGACGTCGCGCGGTTCGAGAGCCCCTCGGAGGCGATCGCCGAGGCGGTCGCCGGGGTCCGTGGCACCTGACGGTCGGACGTCGAGGGGCAGGTAGGGTGATACCCTACCTCTGGTGAAGAAGACCAGCGTCTACCTCGAGGAGCAGCTGGACGAAGCGCTCGCGCTCCGCGCGGCGGAGGAAGGCGTGACCAAGGCCGAGTTCATCCGCCGCACGCTGACCGGGGCGGTCGGGCGACCGTCCCGCCCGGTCTCGAAGGCGATCGGGATCGTCCGCAGCGGTCGTCCCGACCAGGCGGAGCGGACCTCCGAGCTGCTGTCCGAAGCGGGATTCGGCACGTGAGCGTCGTGCTGGACACCAGCTTCGTGGTGGCGTTGATCGACGCCGACGACGAGCAGCACGACGCGGCACTGGCCTGCTTCCACGCGACCGACCAGGACTTCGTCACCACGCCGCTGGCGCTGGCCGAGATCGACGCCGCGGCCGGACGCCTCGGCGGAGAGCGCGCCCAGCGGGCGATCCGCGACGACTTCGACAGCGGCCTCTTCGCCCTGCGCTGGTGGGCCGATGGCCTGCGCGATGCGCTCGCGATCTGTCGGGAGCGTCCCGACGTCGGCCTGACCGACGCCTCGCTGGTGGCCTTGGCCGCCCGTCTGCACACCACCCGGATCGCCACGTTCGATCCCGACGCGTTCCGCACCCTCAGCACCCGTGACGGGCAGCCGTTCGTGCTGCTCCCGGCCGACGCTCAGCACCCGTCCCTCACCGAATCCGAAGGATCCCTCGCATGACGACCGACCACCCCAACAGCTTCGGCGCCAAGGACACCCTCACCGTCGGCGACCGGACGCTCGAATACTTCCGCCTCGACGCGCTGCAGGCGGAGTACGACGTCGCGCGACTGCCGTACGCGCTCAAGGTCCTGCTGGAGAACCTGCTTCGCACCGAGGGCAACGGCTCGGTCACGCCCGAGCAGATCAAGGCGCTCGCCACCTGGAACGCCAAGGCCGACCCGTCCGACGAGATCGCCTTCACGCCC
>JADKLW010000824.1_pt1 | contig 10232 bp, 10 predicted proteins | sample 8641881 | NCBI WGS metagenome assembly JADKLW01 (sample SAMN16272185, study PRJNA661076) | feces metagenome | isolation source: fecal sample from diarrhoea affected cattle B | host: Bos taurus | place: South Africa: Lokaleng Village, Mahikeng | collected 2019-09
CTGGACGCGAAGCCTATCTGTCTGGCCGGATGGGCCGCCGCATGTATGCCGACCCGTCAAGCCCGCTGTCCGGACTGATCTAATCCGGCGAGATAGTGATTCGCTGTCACAAGTAACGCATTGAATAGTAACAAAAGTTACAAATTGTTACGTTGATCGACGCTCCGTTGTCGTTGGTCGAAGGCTTTCGCTGCCTGTCGATAATAATAGCCGTTTATAGAAGTTCAAATGCTCATCGCTCTGGCTTGCCGTATCCAAGAATACGAGGCGGGAGCAACAGCATAAGCCACCAGGTTCTTCCCCGATCTGGATGAAACAAACTGCTCCCGCACTCATAATCGCGCCCCTCTTTTAGCAGGGGTAACCGGGCAGGTCGGACCCCGAATATCCGGCCTGCCTCAAGAATTATAATTGAGGAGTGAAAAGCATGAAAAATTCCGTATTGAACAAGAGCCTGTTCGCCGCCGCCGCTATCGCCGTATCCGTTACCGGCCTTTCGGTGAGCGCGAGCGCACAAAGCCGTATCACCAAATCCGTTGAAGTTAGCTTTGCCGACCTTGATCTGGCCACAAACGCAGGACAGCAAATCCTCGATGGCCGCATTAAAGGCGCGGTCCGGAAAGTATGTGGCAGCTATGACAGCCGCAATCTTCGCGAAATGAACGACCATGGAAACTGCGTCCAGGAAGCGAACCTGTCCGCAAAGCAGGCAAAAGTCTCGCTGATCGCTCAGGCAAAAGCGGGTAAGCTCCGCAAAACCGCGATGGTGGTTGACGCCAAGTAACAAGCAGAGCCGCGACCCCAATAAAGCGGCCTATTTTACCAAACTATTGATACCCCGGTGCCCTTACACCGGGGTTTATTTTTGCGAGGTTGCGGGAGTGCGGGAGGGCATATTGCACCGAACAGGACGCAATGGAGCGCACTGCCTGTCCCAAAAACCAAAAGAGGTATTTGACGTATATCAAATCAAGCGTGACAAATCTGCGCTATCGCTCTCTCATGCCGCATTGGCTATATAAGAGAGCGATATGGACGATTTCACGATAGCACGGGTAATTCATGTCGCCAGCATAGTGCTGTGGATGGGCGGCGTGGCGTTCGTTACCATGGTTGCCATGCCTGCTATCAAGCGGCGTTCGGCCACGGATGATCGCCTGTCCGCATTTCATGGTCTGGAAAGCGGCTTTGCGTGGCAAGCCAAGATATGGGTTTTGCTGGCCGGGGCGAGCGGCTTCTGGATGACCTGGCGGATGGATATGTGGGACCGCTTTCTGGATATCGGTTACTGGTGGATGCATGCGATGGTGATCCTCTGGCTCATCTTCATGGCCATGTTGTTCGTGGTGGAGCCTTTATTCCTGCACAGCCGGATGGATGAGTCAAAAAAACCGGGCAGTGATTTTGCGAAAATGGAAATTGTGCACAGGGTTTTGACCCTGTTCGGGATTATAACAATCATGGGCGCCGTGGCGGGCAGTCACGGGCTTATTTGATGGGGGGATTTCTCGCGATCATCTTTGCTGCGGCCCACCGCCTCTTGTTCCTGACCGGCGTGCTGAACTTCGCATTGCTGATGCTGTGGTGGAGCGCGGCGCTTTTTGATATTTACATCTGGCCCATCGGCATGGCTTCCGGCGCGGTTCCGACGTCGTTTCTCCATGCGCCGGTGATGCTTTATGTAATGATTCCGGCATTCTTTTTCGGTTTTCTGCTCACTGTATTTCCCCGTTGGAGCGGCTTTGCAGATTTGCAGAAGGCACAATATGCGCCGATTGGCAGCGCGTTTTTCATCGCCACCATTGTCGCATGGTGTGCGCTTATCAGCGCCAATGCCATGTTGCTTGTGGCCGCGCTTGCCATTGCAGGGCTGGGCTGGCTGGTTGCATTGTGGCATCTTGCTGTCATACTGGCTGCGGAAGCGCGCAGCGATAAGGGGCCAACTTGGCATGCCTGGTCGGCATTTACCGCTCTTTGCCTCGGGCTGACCGGGCTCTGCTTCTCCGCATATTTTTTGCTGACGCTGGACGGGCGCGCTTATTTGTTAGCCAATAGCATTGGAACGTTCGGATTTCTGCTGCCGGTTTTCCTGACCGTCGTGCACCGGATGATCCCGTTTTTTGCCGGTAATGTCGTGCCCGGTTACGTTCGCTGGCGGCCTTATTGGTTGCTGGCGCTGTTGTGGGTTTTCCTGATCCCGCTGATGCTGGCGCCGGTCATGGATAGCGCGCAATTGCAGTTTATCGCAGCGCTTGCCTTGTCTGTACTCACGGCCATCATGCTCTGGCGCTGGTGGCCAAGGGCTAAAGGTCCGGGTCTGCTCATGGTGCTGATCTGGGGCTTTGCATGGGCTCCGATCGGGTTTGGCTTGATCGCTTTCGGCCATTATGCCGAACTGGCAGGTTTTGATTTCAACCCCGGCAAAGCGCCCGTTCATGCGCTGTATATCGGCATGGCGGGCAGCTTGATCATCGCCATGGTGACGCGCGTGACCCAAGGCCATTCGGGCAGACCGCTGGCAATGAACCGAGCGGCGTGGATAGCCTTTTGGGGGATAGAATTATCGGCGCTGGCACGGATCGTCGCAGGGTTTCGCGGGGAGCATGGCCACTGGCTGGTTCTGGCCGGGGTCATCTGGATATTGCTCGTGACGCCATGGGCTTTGAAGCAAGCGCGAATCTATCTGGCCAGGCGCGTCGACGGGCAGCCCGGATAGCCGGAAGCAGGCTGAATTACCGTCAAAATATGGCGAAAAACTGCGCTAAAAGTGCCAGAAAAATTTTTCTGAAATTTAGGGTTGCCAGAGGCTGAATATCGCCCTAGCAGAAAGGAGTATATAATATACATCTTTAAAAAGGACAGAAAATTGCTGAGCGAGAACACCATATCTATCGTCAAATCCACCGCCCCCATTTTGCAGGAACATGGCGAAACCCTGACCAAGCATTTTTACCAGCGTATGTTCTCCCACAACCCTGAAGTGGGCCCCTATTTCAACGCTGCAAACCAGACCAAGGGAACGCAGCAGCGCGCTCTGGCAGGAGCGATTTGTGCCTATGCGGCCAATATCGATAATCTGGAAGTATTGGGCGACGCGGTTGAGCTGATCTCCAACAAGCATGTGTCCTTGATGATCAAACCGGAACATTACCCGATAGTTGGCGAAAACCTGCTCGCTTCGATCAAGGAAGTGCTGGGCGACGGTGCTACCGATGATGTCATCAACGCCTGGGCAGAGGCTTATGGTTTTCTGACCGATATTCTGGTCGGCCGAGAGAAACAGCTTTACAGCGACAGCGCGACCAAAGACGGCGGCTGGGAAGGTTTTCGCAAGTTCAAGGTGGACAGGAAAGACAAGGAAAGCAGCAATATTGCGTCTTTCTATCTAAAGCCGGAAGATGGCGGCCCATTACCGGAATTTCTGCCGGGCCAGTATATCACGATCCGGGTGCCTACTCTCAATGGCTCGACCACCATGCGTAATTACAGCCTGTCGAACAAGCCGGGCCGCGACTATTTCCGCATCAGCGTAAAGCGCGAGCTTGCCCTCGTTGACGGAGCGCCAGACGGCTATGTCTCAAACATGCTGCATGATAATATCGAGCAAGGCGACACGCTGGAAATCGGCCCCCCCTGCGGCGAATTTTTCCTGAACGTCAAGGACCGGCATGAACGTCCGCTTGTCCTGCTGGCGGCGGGAATTGGCATCACTCCGATAATGAGCATTTTGAAAACGACGCTGGAAGCCATGCCGGATCGTAAAGTCATCCTGATCCACGGCTGCCTGACCGACGAGGTTCAGCCATTCAAATCCGTCATTGACGAATTTTCGGCCAGCCATCCCAATCTTGATGTCCATTATCGTTATAGTGATCTGGGCCCCGATGCCGATCTGGCGGACGAAAATTGCTCGACCGGCTTTGTCGATGCGGAGCTGATTGAATCAATGGTGCCGGACCGCCATGCAGATTATTATTTCTGCGGTCCCCGGCCTTTCATGATCAATATTTATCAGGATCTGCTGCTTTGGGGCATCCCCTCATCGCAGGTGCATTTTGAATTTTTCGGGCCACGCGAAGAGCTGGAAAAAGCAGCCTAGTTTATTGTTTTGCCGTGATTTCCGAGCCGTGAAATATTCCATTTCACGCGAAATCACTCTAAACGCGATTATGGCCTATTAGAAGGGCTGGACGGGCAGTTGACGATGCCTGGCCAGCCCTTTTTCTATGCTTTCGCTTCATCCTCTAATGTTTCGATCGCCTTGCTGAGTTGCCGGGCTTCATCGGCAAGGCCGGATTCGTGCTCGGCGCTCATCGGGTCTTCCGCGCCCATGCCTTCCGATTCCGATTCCAGCATGTGATTCACATCGGATTGCCAGCTTCTCAGCAGTTCCAGCTTCGAGTCATGGTCAAGGCTGTTATCGCTGAGGATATTGGAGGGGTGCTGGTATTTCCCCCTGGGGTTGGGATCATTTATCTGGTTCATAATAATACTCCATGAATTGAGTATAAACGCTGGCCCCATACAAAAGTTGCATGAAATCAGGTTTCAAACCGGGTAGCACTGGAATAGGATGATGGTTGGCGGGAACCGTCGCCGCCGTTGGGGGTTTTCCTGCCATGCGCTTCGCGTTTCTTCTTATGATCCCGTTTCTGTTGCCAAGTTGCGATGCTGTGCCCGCTGATCCGGAGCATACGCTGATGCGGGTGAAGGAAAGCGGCCAGCTCCGCATCGGAATTGTGGAAGGATCAGGGTCTGGGCCCACTGAAGATTTTGTAAAAACCATCGAAGACAAGACAGGCGCTTCCGCTGCTATACGGCGCGGAGAAGCGGAACATTTGCTCAAGAAGCTGGAAGATGGCGAGCTTGACCTTGTTATCGGTTCCTTTGCCCAAAAAAGCCCGTGGAAACGGCATGTCTGGTTAAGCAAGGCTCTGGATGGCAGCGAACCGGCAGCCACCCGGCCTGTATTAAGGGCGGCGGCACGAAACGGTGAAAACCGGTGGATCATGACGATTGCCGAAAGCGTCATACAGCCATGAGCGAAGGCAGCGAAACTTCATCACCCGCTTCGCAAATCCCCGATGCTATTGCCGGCGATATTGCCAGATCAAAGCGGCTGGAAATCTGGACCTTGCTGTGGATTGGCTCAATCGTCGTAGTGATGGGGCTGGTCATGGGGTCAAGCCAGGCGATGAAATCCGCATGGGTCGAAGATGTGCTCAGCCTGGTGCCAGCAATCGTCTTTCTGGTCGCGCTGCACTTCGAAAAACGCAAACCGGACGCGAAATTCCGCTTTGGCTATCGGCGGGTTAACAGCCTCGCCTTTTTGATTGCGGCTGTAACCCTAACCGGCGTGGGCGGGTTTTTATTGTTTGAAGCGGCCAAAACCCTGTTGATGCAAGAGCATCCGACGATCGGGCCGATCACCATATTTGGCCAGACAATCTGGCTCGGTTGGCTGATGATCGCGGCATTGCTCTATTCGGTCATCCCGCCGGTCATCCTGGGCCACATGAAGCATCCGATAGCAGAGAAAATCCAGGACAAGGTGCTTCACACAGATGCCTTGATGCAAAAGGCGGACTGGATGACCGGGCTGGCGGGGGTCGTCGGCGTGATGGGCGTGGGGCTGGGATATTGGTGGGCCGATGCGGCGGCGGCGGGCTTTATCTCTTTCGAGATATTACGCGATGGCGTCAAAAACCTTCGCACCGCAACCGCTGAACTGATTGACGGTATGCCACGCGAACTGGAAGGCGATGAGATCGCGGAAGATGCGCTTGAACTCGAACAGGCATTGCTTCGCCAATATCCGGACGCGAAAATCAGGATGCGGGAAAGCGGGCGCTATATTCTGGTCCAGATTGACAATATAATGATGGATGAATGGCGCGGCCTTGATCCGATTGACCTTCCTGAACGGCAATGGCGCGTTGACCAGATAAGCCTGAAATGTCCACCTGAGGCAGATCATTAAGCAAAAAACTATGTTCCGGCATTTACGTATATTTATCCCGATGCCGTTATGTTAGCGGGAATGATATTAGAAATGGGGAAAAATTAATGACGACACGAGCGACAGAAACAATCTGTAAAGTGATGATGTGTAGCGGGTTGGTTCTCTCCTCAATATGGTCAAATGCTGCCAGCGCGCAAAGCTCCGGCTCGGACCTTTCCCCTCCTCCGGCGCTTGACCTGTCGTTTAATGTCGGCGTTGTCAGCGATTACCGTTTCCGCGGGGTCAGCCTCTCTGATCGCGATCCTGCCTTGCAGGGCGGGGTCGATCTTTACCATCAATCCGGCTTTTTTGCTGGTGCGTGGGCCACGACTATCGAGGAATATGCCGGGTCTGATGTAGAGCTTGACCTTTATGGCGGCTATGCGGGCGAAGCAGGCGGGCTGGAATATTCGGCGAGCCTTTATTATTATGCCTATCCCGGCGGCACTGACGTAAATTATCTGGAACTTCAGGGAATTGTGGGAAAAACTATCGGTCCGGCACAAGTCGAGATGGTGATGGCTTTTACGCCTGATCAGGATAATGCGGTCGATAATCTTTATCTTGGCGCAGGGGCCAGTGTCGGCATTCCGAACACGCCCTATACGGTCAATCTGCGCGGCGGCCGTGAAAACGGGGCTTATGACAATAAATGGGATTGGGAAGCCGGTATTTCCTATTCGCGCGACTGGCTGACCATATCGGCAAGCTATGTCGATACAAACTATTCGGGGATCAATGAAGCGGGCCGCAATGGCCGGGCCGGTTTCCTGGCATCGGCAATAGCCAGTTTCTAAAATAAGGTAGGGCAGAGGGGGTATCAGCGAAATGGCTGGAAAAACAGCAACAGGCCAATCCGCACCGCGGCTGTTTCTTTCGGTCGACATGGTCGGGTCTACGCAGTTCAAGGCCCGCTTCACCGGCAAGGACAGCGCCGACTGGCTTGACACGTTCCGGACATTTTTTACCAACTTCCCGTTGATGCTGGCTGGGCAAGTCGGCTTTGAATTTCTGGATGACGAAGGTTCGACACCGGCGGTCGATGTCTGGAAAGTCATGGGGGACGAGATGATTTTCGTGGCGCAGCCTTCCAGCCCCGAAGAAATGACGGCCATCCTCTGTGCCTTGCTACGCACCATGCAGCTTTACGAGGATCGCCATTACCAGACTTTGCCCTTGCGCCTGAAAGGCACGGCCTGGCTTGCCGACTTCGATGGCCAGAATATCGAAATAGATATTCCCGAATTGTCGAGCGATGACGGCGGGCAGCATATCGATTTTATCGGCCCGGATATTGACCTTGGTTTCCGCCTGTCCAAATATTCGCGGCCCTCTTCGCTGGTGCTGTCTATCGAGCTGGTCGATATATTGCTGACCGCGAAAAACAGGGAGATGGCCGCGCTCTACCATGTCGGTAGCGAGGAATTGAAGGGCGTGATGTTTGGCCGCCCCTATCCGATATTCTGGATGCACCTTGCCGATGCGGAGTTTGTATTCTTCCCGTGGGAGACAGAAGCCTGTGCGTTGATGGCCAAGGCGAAGACCATGACCCCAACACCGGAATCTGGATTGCAGCAGGTCATCGGCGATATGCGCCATTATCTCAAAAAAATGCAAGGCATCGAACAGCCCCGGATGGTGCTGGGCCAGGCGAAGGAATAAACGGCTTTAAGCGCCGTTCGCGCCCTCAAAACAAATCACCAAAATCGCTATATCATCGGATTGCGGCACGCCGCCAGCAAAGCTGTGGACGCTGCCGACCAGTCCTTCGGCCACAAAGCGGGCGGATGGCTTGGACTTTGCCTCGGCCAGCGCGCTATCAATCCTGTCGGTGGTGAAAAGCGCCTGATCGGCGTTCTCCGCCTCTGACACGCCGTCGGTAAACATGACCAGCGCGTCGCCTGGCTGCATCGTGAATCGGTCTGTCAGATACGGCACATCGTCAAACACGCCCAGCGCCATGCCCGGCTGTTTCGCCATCCGCTCGACCGATCCGTCGGCATGGACAATGAACGGCGCTTCATGGCCGCCGTCACTATATTCCACTTCACCAGTCCTGAGATCGAGTATCCCGCAAAAAGCGGTCACGAACATTTCGGCGGCATTATCGCGGGAAAGCTCTGCATTGACCCGTTCCATAATCTCGCCGGTGCTTTTGGCATTGAGCGCGGTGGCTTTGAACAGGGTCGTGGTCATGGCCATGAACAAAGCGGCGGGAACGCCCTTGCCAGACACGTCGCCAACCACGAAGAACAGCCGGTTTTCGTCAATCAGCGTGTAATCATACAGATCGCCGCCCACTTCCTTTGCCGATTCCAGCAAGGCATAGACGTCTATATCCTTGCGTTCCGGAAAGGGCGGAAATTTGCGTGGCAGCATGCCAATCTGGATGTCCCGCGCGGCGGTCAGCTCACCCTCGACCCGCTCGCGCGCCGCTGTCGCTGCCTCCATCTCGACCAGATAGCGTTGCAGCCGTCCGATCATCGTCGCCATGGCATCGGCAAGCGATCCAACCTCGTCCCGGCGAGATCCGCTAATCGCCTTGATCTCCTCCATCTCCTCCACATCCGGTTGAAAACTATTCTGTTCCATGTTGCGGGTAAAACTGGTGAGTTTCAGCAACGGCCCGACAATCCGGCTGACCAGCAGCCAGCCAATCACCATGGACAGCACGAACATCGCCAGCCCGACACGAACCGATTCAACCAGCGCAGCAAATAGCCGGTCATCCAGTATCGCAAGGCTGACATCCGCGCCGATCACATAGGTTCGGCCATCCTGCGCTTTTACCGGAAGGTAGATGGAGCGGAAACGGCCAAAGGAATCGCTATATTCATCAAAGCGTATCCGGCCATCGCGAAAGCTTTGATACAAAGGCTGCGGCGCTGTTTCATAATAGTCAAAAAAGCCGGTTTGCGTCCCCGCCTTGATTTCTGCTGGTGTTGCGCTGGTCGATACGGTGTGGATTTCATCGCCGAACAGCATGTAACTATAAACATAATCAAGATCGGAACGCTCCGCAAATCGGGACATCCGGTCTTGCAACTGGTTAAACTCGCTGACCGAGATCGAGTTCTCATCATTGATGCGTTGATGATAGCCATCGGGAACAATTTCGCGCACCGCATGGGCCGCCGTGCGCAACCGCCCGTCAATGCCAGAGATAATCTGGTCGCGGTCGACATAATATAACACTGCCGAATAAGCGATTGCGGCTACGAGGTTGAGGACGAACAGCAACAGTAAAAGCTGTGCCTTTAATCCAAAACGATGGGTGCGTTGCACCGCTTTTTCACCGTTGTCATTCATCGCGATTATTTGCCCCGTTTAATCATTTGGCTTTTACCAGCCCGTCCGATACGACCGAGATTTAACCATATTGTGTTAAGAAATCCGTGCAATAGCGGATTGTGTGCGTAAGCGTCATCCGCGCCGATACAATGATATTTCGGGGACTTGAGGAACAGGGGAAAAGTGCAGATATTTTTTAACCGCCTTTTCCACGTCCAACCCGGAGAATGGACAAAGCTGCTGCAATTCGGCTCGCTTGCCCTGTTGCTCAATGCAGGCATCGGCATCGGGTTCAGCGCCAGTGATGCTGCGTTTATCAGCAATGTCGGGCCGGATAAGCTGCCTGTAATTTTCATGCTCACCCCTGCGGTGATGCTGGTTTACACCGCGCTGTTTTCCTATTTGATGATGCGTTTTTCGATAGACCATGTGGTCGATATTACACTGGCCATATTGTTCGCAGGCGGTGTCATATTATGGGGCTTATTCGAAGCCGGTTTGCAACCGGAAGGGCAGACAGTGCTCTATTATGTCCTGAAGCTCTATGTGGTGGCGTGGTATATTGCGCTCTATTCGCTCTTCTGGAACTTCACCGATACATATTTCGATATTCAGGACGCGAAACGCTTATTCCCGATATTTGCCGCCTTTTGTGCATTGGGAATGGCATTGGGGGCATCCATTGTCGGCATGTTTGCTGCGTCTTTCCCCATGCATTATTTCATGCTGGTTTGGTCCGCTATAGCATTGCTAACCGTTCCTGTTGCTCTGCTAATCCGGCGCAGATGGGAGCGTATTGCGGACAGTGATATTGATGTTGAAGGCGAGCTACTGGACGTACGCAGTCAAATCGCGCTGGTTATTTCTGCCTTTCGCTGGTCGCCCTATGTATTGCTGCTCACGCTCACGCTTTTTGTCATCTTGTTGCTGACTAATCTTA
>JADKLW010000826.1_pt1 | contig 10209 bp, 4 predicted proteins | sample 8641881 | NCBI WGS metagenome assembly JADKLW01 (sample SAMN16272185, study PRJNA661076) | feces metagenome | isolation source: fecal sample from diarrhoea affected cattle B | host: Bos taurus | place: South Africa: Lokaleng Village, Mahikeng | collected 2019-09
ATTCTCATGTTCGTTTCATACGATTAAGATTTTTTTAAACTTTCGTATGTTTATATATAGCTGGTTAAAGTTAAAGAGAAGAGCTATGAATGTCTTGTGGGGACCCTTCGAAGAAACAGGTGTGCTCTACGCAGTTATGTTCTTTTCAGATAGCCTGTAAGGTGAACATGGGTCACAAAACATTGTCAGTCGAACTATTTCTATATGTGCGCAGAGAGAGAAAATATGTTTAGCACTGCTGAACGTAGAAATAGTCTTACTTCATTGAAAATTTAGCATTAACCAATAGTATGAACCATACTTCAGTTCAATTGATATGGAAAAGAAGTAAGAGTACCTATATATCACCTTATAGAAACATAGGTACTCTTACCGGATCATTATCATCTGAATTGATAACGCTCTCTGGCTTACTTCATGATCACGATGTCATCCAGCAGGAAACGTGTTTTGTTCGCTGAAGCTTTGGCATAATCAGAAGCAAATGCAATTCTGCTTGTCGGTGTTACACCGCTCAGCTCCACTTCGAAAGTGGTAAAATCACCCTCTGCCTCCAGGAGAGATACCCGTTTCTCACTGATGACCGTTACTGACGATTGATTGGAGATCGATCCCTTCGCGTTGAAGGTGGCCCCTTCCACAACCTGTACCAGCATATCCTCACCATAAGAGTTTGCCCCCTCCATGTACATGGCAGCCCTGAAGCGGACCTTGAGAGTGGAGGTACCCGTCAGTGATGAGAACTCAGGGGTGTAGAGTGTTGCGCCGGCACTACCGCCTCCCATCTTAATGTAACCGGGACGTGTGGAGGTATTGCCATGCTTGCCCCAATCCTTCATGCCTGCACCTTCGGTGTAAGCAGGCATTACATTACCACCGTCAAAGACGTTGAACTCGGCGGAAGCATTACAGGTTGCCTGTCCATTGTCGGGATCAACCGGGTTCTTTCCCTCAGCCTTCTCCCAGGTTGCCCTTCCCGGACCGGACCCTCTCGAATAACCGGCAGCATCATATAAGATGTCGCCACCATGAATGAACCTGGAGAAATCCTGTGAAAGGATCACATCCCCTCCAACCGCCGGCAGCGCTGCCCCCGTGGTGAATTTATAGGCTCTCGTCTGGAGGTCAGTGCTTACATCTGAAACTCTCACGTAGTAGTCTTTACCTGACTCCAGCCCGCTGAATGTGAATCGAAGCGGTCTCGTGGTTGTATTGAACAGGTTGGTAGGGATCTCTTCCCAGCTGATGTACAAATCTTCACCAGCCTCATCATGGAAGAGTTCCACTGTGTAAGTGTTGCCAATCTCACTCTCCATCTCCAGGAAGTCGGTGAAAGACCAGGCGACGGTCAGGGTAGAAGATGAATTAGCGATGAGCTTCACTTCCGTCGTTTCGAAGTCTGGATCCACGATACCGTAGGCAGTCATGATGCGTGCGTTATTTTCCCCGTCCATTAGATATGCCCAACCGGATACGGCAGAATAGGGGAAGTTAGCTCTCACCCTGGCATAATAGTTCTCACGACGCGACAATCCCGTGAACATGTAATAATCTTCGGTTGTCGTCGTGTAGGTGTACGCCGGATAATCGGTGTCGGCCGCATTGAGCAACTGCACCGTGTAGGAGGTGGCGCCATCAACAAAGTCCCATGCCACGGTAATCGAGTTGCTGGAGTATTCCAGCATCTCCACATTCTCGGGAAAATCGTTCTCGTGTGCCGTCGATATCTCTGTCTCATTATCAAATTCGCATGAGAATGCGATCAATGAGAACATCAGGAGGGGCAGGTAAAATAATATATTTTTTTTCATACGATTATTTCATTTATACTTTATGGTTTAATAAGAGACTACGATATCATCAATATAGTAACGGGCAGCCTGAACGGCATCGCTTTGCACCCACTCTTCCGGCAGGGAGATGGCCAGCGCCGATTCGTTGGTGGCGTTCTGAATGATAACGCTAAACTCAACCCATTTCTGGTGTCCTATCTCAAAAGGAACATACTCCCGCTGTGTCACGTTTTGAATGTTCGAGAGGTTTATTCCCTGTACTCCCTTGGGATACAGGCCCAGCATGATCCTGTCGGGTGAGGGATCGTTGTAGGTGGCACCCCTGAAGGTCACCTGGATATCAACCGTCACCCCGTCAGGTATATCCAGTCCCGGCGTGAGCAGTGAACCATATTCCTTGGCAGTGGCACTGGCCGCACCCAGCTGGATGTAGCCGGGACGCATGTAATTACGGAGTCCTAACCAGCCGGTCATCTTGATCTCCTCGTAGAATGAAACATTGTTACCCCTGATGGTGGAGGTCACCCCGGAACCATTTGCGCCGTTGTCACCTATCGCGCACTCCTTTGTCTCGTCGCTCAGTGATATATCGGCCGTTGCATTGATGGAGGTTATCCCTGCCCTGTTTCCAATGCAGTCACCACCATATTTGAATTCATCAAATGATTTGGTGAGAATGGTGCTACCCACTCTTGCAAGGGCGCTAACAGTACCGAGGTCCTCGTTATCCAGTGTTACCTGTACGTTCACCACACCCTGTCGTGCAGGGGTGCCGGTGATGGGGATGGCGATAAAGCCGTCACCCTCGTCCACTATTGCTACCTCCGACTGATCGATCGACAACCCTTCGGCACCTTTGCCTGACAAGCTGGCACTCATTGAGAAAGACTCCTCCCCGGTCGCTTTCAGGTAGGGGATTCTGATATAGGCAGTAGAGGCGTTCTCGAGCTGCAACAGGCCGTCGATATCCATCCTGGCACCATTGGGGACGGTGGTCCACTCGAACAGTCCATCTCTCTGAAAGATTCTGATCTCGACATCACTTTGTCCCGATCCATTCAGGAAGATCGATCCTTCCCTTACATCCCCCACGTTGCGTTCACAGGTGATTCTTATTTTCTGGTATTCATCCGGGTTGCCGGTACCTGAAGCGGGATCGGCCTTTATCCATGAATATTCCGCCGGTATTGCAACGCTCCATTGGCCGGTTGCGCGCACCGTGAACTCCAGTGTCGACTCAGTATATTCGAAATGCAACTCTTCGAGGTTACGTTTCAGGAATTCTTCACTGTTCTCTTCACAACTGAAAAACATGACGGTTGAGAGAAGAGCTGCTATTATTGTTGTAATGTTACGTACATTCATCGTGTTCAATATTAAAAATGGTTCATTTGGTTATTACTCATTTCAATTCGTTCGTAGTATAGACATTTCCAAACGGGTCTTTGGCTTCAATCCTGAAGTTGGCTTCCGACGCTTTTCCGTTCAGCTTGCCAATGTAGAAATGATTTGACGACTTGTCAAAGACTGACCCTTTCGCTTTCCCCAGTTCTTCGAGGTGATGATAGAGTGCCCAGAAGTCTCTGCTTGAAACCCTCGACATCTCATCTACCTCAGCGTCATCCTGGAACAATCTTACATCCCAGTTCACATCCGAGTTCCAGATGTTAACCACGATCCAGCCATCACCTGCAAGGTTGAGGTTGGCGGGAGCCCCGAAGACATAGGTATACTTGTTGGCAGGTCCGAACTCTTTCGAGGCATCATATGCCCTCATTTGAAAATCAGCCGGCTGATCTGTACCCTTGTAATACCAGTTCTTCATGGCGTTGCCTTTGATCTCATATACACCATATCCATTCGGTGTGCCATCGGCACATAAGGTTGAATTCCACCAGGCACCGGATGCTGCTCCGTGCACATGTTCGTACACCGTTTTACCATTCACCCTGTGCAGGTAATTGATCTGATAGTGGGAGTGTCCGATCATGATGTGGGCTTCGTTGTAGGTGGACAACAGGTTCAGTACTTCCGTGCGGTAGTTCCTGTGGTCGGCTGTACCACCCGATCTGAAGGGCATGTGCGTGCAGAGGATGACCATCTTATCCTTCGGTACGTGAGCCAAATCCTCCTGCAACCATTTCCACTGGCTGTCGGTGAACCCACCGGTATATTGTTGTCTGCCGGTGTAGATTACGTTATCCATCGAGATCACATGCACGTTTCCCCTGTTGAAAGAGTAGTCGGTGGGTCCGAATCTCTCCTGGAATCCTTCCACCGCCTTCTCCTCATTTTCTGCTGTCTGAAGATGATCGTGATTACCGATGTTTTGAAAGAACGGAACAGATTGGTTGGCCATTGAAGCCTTCATATCATCCCATAATTCAGGTGCATCGTCAACGAGATCACCCAGGGTTATCGCATAGACATTCTGATATGTTGCAGCTGTCCGTTTGATATCAGCGATGGTTTCCTGCCTGTACCTGTTCACGTGGGCGATGGTTCTGCACTGAGGATCGGAGATGCTTAACAGGGTGAATTCATTCTCCACCGGTTGTTTTTCCAGTTTAAAATCCTGCCGGATCAACTTATCCTTCGAAATCAGTTTCTCATAGAATTTCGGGTAGTTATCGTCGTCAACAGCAATCTTGTAATCTGCCGGAGTGCTGTAATAGACGAACTTAGCTCTCCGGTTGCGCACCAGCTGGAAGACACCGTTCTGGTCGGTCTTGCTGTTGGTGAATCCATCGGTCACCACCACGTTGGGTACAGGGTTATTCTGCCTGTCAGTAATGAGCCCGTATAATGTGGTAGCAGGATCCAGAGGGGTATTGTTGACCACCAGTTCATCGGTATCGTTATCGATGGGTGGATCAATACCGTTATCCTCTTTCGCACAAGCAAGTATGAGCGGGAACAGGAACAGTAGGAATAAAAAATATTTATTTTTTATGTTCATAAGTACATTCGTTTGAAAAATCACATTTAATTGCTGTCACAATTATCTACATCCCTTCCCAGAGGTAATTCTGTGACAGGTTCGGGTTTCTTGTAATGGCATCTGTGGGTACAGGACGCAGGTACTTGTATTGGCTCCATGTCCTATTGTAGTTCCAAACCAGGTTATTGTCACCATTGAGCGAGAAGGTCTGATTACCACCTGTGCTTGATAACGGGATCGAGTTGATCGTTTCCACGCTGCCAATCCTGAAGTCGATGATACCGTCGCCGTTGAAATCATACGCTGCATTCCTGTTGGGAACATAGATGCCGGTCCAGGGTTTCTCATCACTATTCAGCAGTTCACCCATGTGCCAGCGCATAAGATCTTCCCAACGGAGGCCCATCTCGAGGCACATTTCAATTCCGCGTTCTCTGCGTATCTCGAGTATCCACGGATCGTCGATGGTGTTGTTGAAATATTCCTTCATGTAGGGATCAGCAGAGGTGGGAACGATAGAGGTGACGCCTGCCCTGCTTCTCAATAGAGCGATCGACTTGCTCCACTCGTTTGCTCCCATTTGTCCCAGCTCAGCCTTTGCCTCGGCGTAGTTGAGCAGTACTTCCGCAAAACGGAAGATGGGAAGAGAGTTCCAGCTGGTTGAGCTTGTAAGCACGTTGCTGTTGTCGATGCTGTACTTGATGGGTTGGTAGCCGGTGCGGGTGTTCAGCCAACTGGGAGAATATAGTTGCTCCACATTGTTGATGGTCATCATGTAGTCGGGATTGATCACCGTCTGTTTCATACGATAATCCCTGCCATCGAACTCATCCACGAACTCAGTGGTTTTGTAACCGGGTTGTTTGGTGAAAGGAGTACCGTCGAGCATCAGGTAGGTATTCATGAACCGTTTCGTCAACGATGTCTTGTTGCCGTAGGTTACAGAATAATAGTAACCGCTCAGGTTGTGGTATGCCGACAAGTCAGCACTGAACCGGCGTCCCCAGATCACCTCGTTGGTTTTGAGATCAGCACTCACGAAAAGGCTGCGATAGGCTGTTTGCTTATCCCCGTCGACCAGCGAGAAGAGACCGCTATTCATGATCTCCTCAGAGGCGGAGACCGCAACTTCTAGGAATTTCCTGATGCTTGCCTCACGGTCGGTCCACTGGTCACCTGTGGATGGATCCACGGCATGGTATTTACGATAGGTACCTTCGAAGAGGGCTACCCTTGCTTTGAATGCCAGCACGGTCCATTTGCTTATACCGGTTCCCCCGGCGATGTATTTATCTGTCGGCAGGCAGTTCTCCCCCGCGAAGTTAAGATCCTCCATGATCTTGTCCATGACGAACTCGCGTGAATCGCGTCCCTTGTACAACTGTTCCTGGTCACTAGACTGAACAACCATGTCATAGAAGGGTACAGCGCCGAATGTCTGCACCTTGTCATAGTAAAACCATGCTCTCCAGAAGCGTCCCACGCCTTCGTAGTGGTTGTATACTTCGGGACTCACATTGTCTTTCGCGCCCACCATGTTCTCCAGGAAGTAGTTGATCTGTCTCAGGTTACTCCAGGAGCCCTCGGCCCACTCACCCTGGTTCCCCGGGGAAACGTTTCCGTCGGGACGAAGCAGGTCGTGAGGTATCTGTGTTGCAACGTTGTCAGCGTTGATATCATTCGTATTGTATCCTATCGTGTTGGCCGACGGGATCATTCTCTGCAGGAATCCGTTCGTGTATAACTCCAGGTCGGACTCTTTCTGGAAGAAGGTGCCTGCATTTACTGAGTCATAGGTGTCCCTGTCCAGGAAATCTTCACATGAGGTGACGATCAGCAGCGTGGCAATAAAGAGTATTGTTGCGTATATAATTTTTTTCATGTCTAATCAATTTAAACCATTCATCAAAATGTAAGATTAATGCCGAAAGTTACATTCTTCAGCATCGGGTAGGAGTATCCCTGACCCGTTCCATTCAGTCCACCGGAGGTAGATGCTGCGAAGTCGGAGTCACCCGATTCAATCACCTCGGGATCGAACATGTCGGTACGCTTGAATAATGGAGAGAAGGTGAACAGGTTTTCGCCGGACAAATATACTTTCAGTGCTTCAAGGCCTATCTTGCTGGTTAAGGTCCTGTTGAAGTTATAATCAACCGTCACATTTTTCAGGCGGACATACGCTGCATTCTGCAGGTAGTGGGTATTTTCCCATGTCAGGGGACCATCGTTCCTGTTAGCGGCGAGTGAAACACGGCGTGACCAGTATGGATCTTTATCCATGTTGGTTACCACCCAGTTTTCTTCCGTTTTGTCCACGTTCACGATGTGATCACCTGTTTGTGATTTCATCAGGAAGTTGTAGGCACGGTTATGCTGTCCCCAGAAGAAACCGCTCTCGGTCCATGGATACCAGTCTCTCTTGCCCACACCCTGGAAGAGCATCGATAATCCGATGTTATTCCAGTTGCCGGAGAGGTTCAGGCTGAAATGGTAACGGGGTGATGCATTGCCGATGATGTCCATATCACCATGATCATCGAGAGTCCTGTTACCTTTAGTCATGATGCCGTCACCGTCAATATCTACAAAACGAAGGTCACCGGCAAAAGCTTCAAACTCTTCCCCATTTTTGAAGAAGTTGTAATCCGGACCGTTCTTCGCTTCAGCATTGCTGGCATAAAGGCCTGCGGTCCTGAAGCCCCAGATCTCGCCAATTTCCATTCCCTTGTAATAGGTGGTCAGGTCTCCCGTCTCGTTGAAGTAATCGGTAACCCAGCTCCTGCTATCCCATACCATACCCCTCACAGAATAATTGAATGGTTTATCTCCCAGGATGAATGAATCTCTCCAGTTCACGCTCAACTCCCATCCGTCGGTCTTCATGCTGGCGTAGTTACCCCTGGGTGAGGCACTTCCCAGCACGTGCGGCAGGTTGGGCCCCACGGTATAGAGGTCGTCAGTATTGCGTCTGTAGATGTCAGCCACTACGTTCAGACGGCTGTTCAGGAATTCCATGTCAAGGCCGAGATTGTATGTCACCACCTTCTCCCAGGTGATATCATCGGGGATGAGTGAAGGAGCACCTGTATAGGGAGAATTTGTGCCGTTGATCAGCACGGATGACTTGCTTATCGACATTGTTTCGAGGTACTGGTATGGCGAGATGTTCGCATTACCCAGTGAACCGATACTGGCTCTGAATTTCAGGTTGTCCATCCAGTTTTCTGTTGAACCCTTGAACCATGGTTCCTCCGATAGTCTCCATCCGAGTGAAGCCGAGGGGAAGAAACCCCACTGTGAGTCACCGGGAAATTTCGATGACCCATCGTAGCGTGTGCTTAACTCAGCCAGGTAACGTTCGTCGTACGCGTAGTTTACACGGGTGAAGACGCCCATCAGTCCCCAGGTGTTACCACCGGAGGTAGCAGTAAGATACTCACCGTCCATCAGTGTGAATGAAGGAATGGTTGGGTATAGATTACCTCTTCTGTAGGTTTTCTGATTTTTGTAGTCTCTGTCTTCGATGTTCCCTCCTGCCACGATGTTGAGATCATGCTTGTCCGTCAGTTTGGGCGTATAGGTACCTACCAGGTTCGATGACATGTAGTTGGTGTCGTAACGCCAATCTTCGAGCGAGGAATCCACATTGTCCTGGCCCGAGGCTGCCACACCGGTGTAATAGGTATACTGGTTCTCCATCCTGCGTCGTTGTGCGCGAATCGCCTTATAGGTGAAATCGGCCGTGACGGTAAATATCTCCGGAACGAGCTCCATTCTCAATATGGTGGTGTTGGCCACCTCGAGGTTATTGTCCTCCTGCCATGATGTTCCATCGGCGAAAGCTGCATAACCTGACCTGGCGGCTGTTTGAGTCCATGAACCGTCAGGGTTTTTTAAGTTCGCAACAGGGAAAGCAAAATAGCTCAACTGCCTGCCCACAACATTCTGTCCGTAGTGAACCATCGGCTGCTTGTTGAAATCCTTCACGAAGCTCGTGTTGTTCTCGAGGGTCATCCAGGGACGTATCTTGATCGAGCCTTTCGCCCGCATGTTATACTTGTTGAAGTCTTCATCACCCACCTTGTAGATACCATCCTGCCCGTAGTATCGTCCCGAGACGTAGTAGTTGATGTTCTCCTCTCCACCCTGCACCGTCACCGAGTGGGCATTGGAGAAGTTTCTTTTCTTGTAGAACTCAGCGAGCCAGTTGGTGTTCCCGTAATAGATGTAGTTGCCATTGGCATCGATATCGTAATTATCCATTGTGGGGTCGGCCTGGCGACGTTTCAGTTCTTCGAACCACCCATCAGAATAGGGGAAGTAGTTGTTCATGAGTGCCGGCACGGTGGCTGTGGGAGAAGAGTTCAGGTAGGACTGGCGGAAACCTTCCACCCACTCTACCGGGTCACTGACGACATGATCTTCCCATCGTACCGTACGTGTCTGTGCCGAGACAGAACCACTGTAATTCACACGCACTTTTCCTTTTTGCGGGTCCTTGGTGGTGATCAGTATCACACCGAAGGCACCACGAGCGCCATATACTGCCGCGGACGATGCGTCTTTCAACACCGAGATATTGGCAATATCATCGGGGTTGACACTCGACAGGTCACCCTCGGCACCATCTATCAGCACCAGTGCACTACCACCTTGTCCCAGCGTGTTGCTGTGTTCACCGCCACCTTCCTTACGCGCTTTGAAGTTTGTACTTTGTCCGCGAATGCTTACTCGTCCTTCATGGCCCGGTTTACCGTCGACCTGAACGATGTTCAGCCCGGGTATCTGTCCCTGCAGCGACCGGGTGATATTGGGGTTAGGCCTGTTTTCGATGGCATCACCCGAAAGGGTTTCTACCGCACCCACCACATTACGTTTTTTCAGGACGCCATATCCCACCACGACGAGATCGTCCAGGGTCTTTGAATCTTCCACCAGCACGATGTCCATTTTCGTCTTCCCGTCTACAGGGATCTCCTGTGCCAGGTACCCGATATAGGATATCTGTATCACGGCATCATTGCTCACATTCAATGAGAAGGAGCCGTCCAGGTCGGTCACGGTACCGTTGGTGGTACCACTCTCCACGATGTTCGCCCCGATGATGGTCTCACCTTCCTGATCCAGTACCACGCCGGTGATCCTTCTCTTCTGTTGCGGCGTCTGTGGTGCTGCATTAACCCGGGTGTCATTCACCCGCCTGATGTATATCTGCTTCTCTTTGATGGTGTACTGGCTGTTTGTTCCCTCGAACAGTTCGTCCAGCAACTGTTCAATCGACAGGTCTGTCGCCTTTACGGTCACCCTACGGTTCACGTCCACCGCGTTGTCATAATAGAAGAAAGTGTAATCACTTTGCTTCTCGATGGCAGAGAGCACCTGTCTCACGGTACTGTTTTGCATGTCGAGGTTAAACAACAGGCCGCTGTCCGCCTTCACTTCCGCCGCCTGTACGGGTTGGATGCAGAGCAT
>JADKLW010000331.1_pt1 | contig 10195 bp, 8 predicted proteins | sample 8641881 | NCBI WGS metagenome assembly JADKLW01 (sample SAMN16272185, study PRJNA661076) | feces metagenome | isolation source: fecal sample from diarrhoea affected cattle B | host: Bos taurus | place: South Africa: Lokaleng Village, Mahikeng | collected 2019-09
CAGGAGAAGTGTATTTGCATAATGGAGAATGGAAGTTTTCCGCGATCGGCCAAAGCGTTTCCGGTGATCTTGGGGAACTGTGCAGGCAATTCAATCTGGAGCTGCCAGCGGAAGCATTCCTGAAAAAGGCTCAGGCTGTGAAAACAGAGACACCGAGCGCTAAATCTGCTCCGGTGAACTTAAAAAAAGTGGAGCTTAAAAAGACCGGCGACAAAATCAATTTGAACAAAACCGAATCGCCTTTAGGTGAAATAGTGGTTAATTTAAATTGGACGCAAAAAACGGGCGGAGGATTTTTGTCATCGGTTCTCAACGCCGGCAAATCAGTGGATTTGGATTTGGGCTGCCTGTTTGAGTTGGAGGATGGTTCCAAGGGTGCCGTCCAGGCGTTAGGCAATGCTTTTGGAAACTTGAAGCAACATCCCTATATCGCTCTTGACCACGACGATCGGACAGGTACGTCCAAAAGTGGAGAAAACCTTCGCATTAATGGAGATCAGCTCAAGAAATTCAAACGTATACTGGTTTATGCTTTTATCTATGAAGGAGCGGCGAATTGGGCAGAAGTGGACGGGGTAGTGACTTTGAAGCAAAAAAATGGCCCGGACGTCGAAGTCCGCTTGGATGAACACCGCAAAGGCAAGCGGATGTGCGCCATCGCTTTGATCGAAAATGAGAAAAACCAAACCTTGAGCGTCAAGAAAGTGGTCGAGTACTTTGCCGGCCACAGGGAAGTGGACAAAGCTTTTAATTGGGGCATGACCTGGAGCGCAGGATCTAAATAAAAAGGGGAAAAGAGCATGGAACCATTCCATGCTTTTTTGTTTTGGCCGAAATCGTTCTGATTTGTCGGACTGATCGCGGGTTAATTTAAATAATTGCTTGTTGAATCCTGCTGTAAAAAGATCAGTGAAACCTTGTTTAAACTCTCTGCTTGTCTTTCAGTCGGCCCGTTCCGTCAAAAGTGCCGTTTGCGGATGGTGGGATTTGTGATAGACTGGCATTTCAACTTAAAATTAAAATTTTCAATTTAGTTTGAATAAATAATCCTTTTGAGTTCTTAAAGCTTGTTGCATAAGGAAATAAGAGATTTAAACTTTCATTAAAGTGAATAAATATTCAACTTTGTTGCATATTTAGATTGAGGAAATGTATTTATAGAGGAAAAAACATTTTATAACATTGACTTAAAATGCAAAACAGTGCATAATAACTCTATTAAATAGATTCGGGAAAGAAATGTTGGAAACAATGTCACGGAGGCAAGGTTCTTCCGTTTTTAGATGAAATGGAAGAATTTTTTTTATTTATCAAAATCGGGTGGTGACTGCACGTGGAGAAGAAAAGAATTGTTGTGAAGATTGGCAGCAGTTCATTGACAGATGAACGTGGCAAGCTGTCGATTGAAAAATTGCGTGAGCACGTGGATGCGCTGGCTCGCTTAAAAGAATATGGGCACGAAGTCATTCTGATATCGTCGGGAGCAGTGGCGGCAGGGTGCACAAGCATGGGTTATTTATCGCGCCCTGATACGGTGGTCGATAAGCAATCAGCCGCCGCGGTCGGACAAAGCCTGTTGTTGCAGGCTTATGCTGATGAATGCAAAAAACATGAGATCGTGGCAGCTCAGCTGCTGTTGACGAAAGATTTGTATAAAAACGCCAATGCGACCATTTCAAAATTACTGGAAAGAAACGTCATGCCGATTATCAATGAAAATGACTCTGTTTCTGTAAAAGAGCTGACATTTGGAGACAATGATATGCTGTCGGCATTGGTCAGCGGGCTTGTCCATGCGGACTTCCTGGTGATTCTGACAGATATTAACGGCATTTATCAAGACAACCCAAGAACCAACCCACAGGCTCAAAAATACCTCCATCTTCAGGAAATCCCCGATGAATTAATAGAAGCTACCTCCTCGGAAGGCTCTGAAGTCGGAACAGGGGGCATGAAGTCAAAAGTTGAAGCCGCAAGAACGGCTTTGGCTTTAGGCGTCCAAGTGTTCATCGGTTCCGGGACAGGCAGCGAAAAGTTAGTCGACATTTTCCAGGGCAGAGGCGACGGAACCTATATCGGTGTGAAAACAGAACTGAGTGTTTAAGCAAGGGGAAATCGAAAGGGGCATCAGGAATGACCGAACTTCTACAGGAACAGCAAACTGAAAGCGAACTTCTCCAAAAGGCTAAGCAAGCGAAACAAGCTGCAGCCACATTGGCGAAATTGACGACCAAGCAAAAAAATAACGCCTTGCGTTTGATTTCAGCTCAATTGCTGGAAGAACAGGTCTATATCTTGGAAGAAAACAGCAAGGATGTTGAACAAGGACGCCAAAACGGAATGAGTGACTCCTTGGTCGACCGTCTTCAACTGGATCAATCCCGCTTGAAAGACATGGCGGATGCGCTGGTTCAATTGACAAAGCTGGCAGATCCCGTAGGAGAAGTGCTGGAAAAATGGGAACGGCCAAACGGTTTGACGATGTCTAAAATCCGTGTGCCTTTAGGCGTTGTCGGAATGATTTATGAAGCGCGTCCGAATGTCACAGTCGATGCGTCCAGCTTATGCCTGAAAACCGGGAATTCCGTCGTGCTGCGCGGCAGCTCCACAGCAATCCACTCCAATAAAGCCATTGTTGCCGTTATTCATCGGGCACTCCAGAAAAGTGAAGTTCCAGTCGAATCCGTGCAATTATTGGAAGATACGAGCAGAGAAGCAGCTTCCCATATGTTTAAATTGAATCAATACCTGGATGTCCTCATCCCGCGAGGCGGTGCAAAACTCATTCAGACGGTCGTCCAAAACTCCACGGTTCCCGTCTTGGAAACAGGTGCAGGAAACTGCCATATATATATTGATGAGACAGCGGATGTAAAAATGGCGATTGAGATTGCGTTGAATGCCAAAACGCAGCGCCCTTCAGTGTGCAACTCCTGCGAAAGCATTTTGGTCCACAAAACTTGGGCAGACAAGCATTTAGCGGAGTTGTTGTCCGCTTTGCAGGACAAGCAGGTTGAAATCCATGGGGATGAGTCTATCCAACAACTCTCTCCTACGGTCATACCTGCAGAAAATGCAGATTGGGGAACGGAATACTTGGGACTGGAAGTGGCAATGAAAACGGTCACTGGTGTGGAAGAAGCGATTCAGCACATCAATACTTACGGAACCAAGCATTCTGAAGCGATCATTTCTTCCAATTCTGCGAACGTCGATCAATTCTTCATGGAAATTGATGCAGCAGCAGTCTACCATAACGCTTCTACGCGCTTCACAGACGGCTTCGAATTTGGGTTTGGTGCCGAGATTGGCATCAGTACACAAAAGCTTCATGCGCGGGGACCTATGGGCTTGCCTGCATTAACTTCGACAAAATACATCATCCGCGGCAGCGGCCAGATAAAGTAAACCATAGAAAAAAGACCGGAGGCATTTGCTTCCGGTCTTTTTTGTGTCAGGCCTGTGCTTTTGTTCGGTTATGCTTCCACATCAGGTAACGGTAGCGGACAGTGCAGCCGATGCAATAGCCCATCAATGCAACTCCTGCTGCAAGTATGACCATAATGCTGAAGGCATAAGCAGCCAGTTGGATGCCTAAAGAGAAGAAAAGGAGTGACAGCCCCAGGCAAATCGTTGCAATCCATTGATTGAACAATTGCTGGTCTTTGTCTTCCTGCTGGTAGCTCGCTGACGGCTTTTTCAGAAAGCGGCGGCTAAAGTGGATGACAGGATTTTTCTTGGTGATCAATGTATAGGCTCCAACCGCAAACGGCAACAGCAAAATGGCTGGATGGAACAACAATGCTGCCAATACGGTGACGACGATGAAAGCTTGGTTTATTTGGACAAGGGGTTTGGGAATGGTCATGAACTCTCCTCCTTCAATTAAAACTTATTATACCTAGTAAATTACTAGGAACAAACCTAATTGCTCAGAAAGAGAGGCATTCGATTCGTTTTCTACATCAGGTGTGTAATGAACAATGTAGCCATGCCAAAATAGATCAATAAGGACAAGATGTCATTGATTGTCGTAATTAGCGGACCGGAAGCCACAGCCGGGTCAATATTGAATCGATAAAGAATCAAGGGAATGATGGTTCCGGCTAAGGTCCCGATAATCAAAGTCATCAGTAGCGAACCGCCGACCACAATGCCCAGCACAAAATTGCCTTGCCATACATAAGCAATCAATAAAATGAGAACAGAGCAGATGGCTCCGATGATGATGCCGACCCATAATTCCCTGATGACCAGCTGGACGGTCTGTTTAAAATTCAGCTTCTGGGAAGCCAATCCACGGACCACAACGGACAGCGACTGCGTACCCGTATTTCCGGTCATGCCGGCAATCATCGGCATAAAGAACGTCAGCGCTACAACAGTCTGAAGCGTTTCTTCGAATCGGCTGATGATGCCGCCGGAAAACAAGCCGATAAACAACAGGAGAATCAGCCAAGGCAGACGGCGATAAGCCGCAATCAAAGCAGGCGTATTAAAGTCGATTGACTTACCGGAAGCCGACAATTTTTCAATGTCTTCATTCGCTTCCTGCATGACGACATCGATGACATCGTCCACCGTGATGACACCGGCAAGCGTATTGTCTTTTTCAACAATCGGCAACGTGACGAAATCATAGCGGCTGATCAATTGGGCGGCCTCTTCCTGGTCGGTCAGGACGTCGGCTTTGATGACGCGGTTGTACATGACTTCTTCGATTTTGTCCTCAAGGTTTCCAAGAATCAAATCCTTATAAGAAAGAACGCCAAGCAGCTTTTTGTCTTCGTCCACTACATAAAGATAGTTGAGGTATTCCGCTAATTCGGCAAATTGCTTGATCTTATCGATAGCTTGCCGAATCGTGTAATGCCGTGGAATCCATACATAGCGGTTATTCATTAAGCGTCCCGCTGTTTCAGGTGGATACGTCATCGTATTGTGGACAAACCGGGAGTCGTCCTGATTGATCTGCGACAACAGCTCTTCAATGCGTTCCGGTTCCAAGTCGGCCAGCAACAAAGCCAAGTCGTCGTTGTCCATACGATCGAGGACCTTTGCCGATTTTTCTATACCCAGCTTATGAAGAATATCAATTTGTTCATTTTTCGGAAGTTCCTGCATCAGTTCCGTCAGTTGGCGGATCGTCAAATAGAGGAGAAACTTATTGCGGTGTTTGTCCGGCAGATGCCGGTACTGGATCGCCATATCATACGGCTGGAGCTCATCCAGGATGTCCTGGAATTCAATTATTTTTCCTTCTTTCATGGCCTTGATCAACGCCAATGTAATTTCGTCTTCAAGCAATGCTACAGTCATGGGGCTCACTCCTTCTATGCGGAAAATCCAGAAACTCTATTGTTGATTATTGCCTTAAATGAATGATTTGAAAAGGGGAGAAAAAAAGATAGCAGAATTGAATTAATTGACATATAATAATGAAAATCTGAAAAGGCAAACTTCACCGAAAGGGAAGGACGCAAAGCCATGAGCCTAACCGTTGAAAAACGCAAGGTTGTCAGGTTGCCTGGGTCTCGTTCTGTGAGCCACGGCCAGCAGAATGGGAGGAATAGAGATATGAAAAAATTAATGATGGCAGGTGTGTGGTTATTGTTTATGCTGACACAAACCGGTTTTCAGGCTCAAGCGGCTGAAGTGGATGTCAAAGCCACTTGGTTGTGGAATCCGTGGATGATCTACGAAGATGAAGCGGGTACGATCGCTTTTCTCGAAAGCAAAAATGTAAACAAAGTATATGTCCAGATTGATGCGGATATTCCGGCTGGTGTATACCAGAGCTTCATCGAAAAAGCTGGAGCTGCGGGCATGGCCATTTACGCGTTGGATGGAGCGCCTGACTGGGTGGCAGCAAAAGGATTTACCAAACAGGACCGGTTGATGGCTTGGCTGTCAGCCTATCAACAAAAGGCTGCCTTGACGCAGAAGTTCGCCGGTGTACATTTGGATGTAGAACCTTATTTATACAGCGGCTGGAACACCAATCGTGCAGCAACAGTCAAAGCTTATCAAGCCTTGCTGATGAAAGCCGTATCCAGCACAAACGCGTTGAACTTGCCTCTGGAGGCCGATCTTCCTTTCTGGTTCGACGAAATTCCATATAAAAACACTTACGGTAGCGGCGTACTTGCCGAATGGGTCATCGCCAATACGCACAGTGTCACGCTTATGGCTTACCGGGACTCAGCAACCATGATAACAGAACTGGTAAGAAATGAAGTGGCCTATGGAGTAAAATACGGAAAACCGGTTGTGGTGGGAGTTGAAACAGGCCAAACCGATGAAGGTGAAGCCATCTCCTTCTATGAAGAAGGCGAGGCTTTCATGAACAATGAGTTAGCTGCCGTTTCTTCTCATTATGCCTTTTCCAAAGGCTTTGGAGGAATCGCAGTTCATCACGTGGACAGCTGGAAAACGATGGCTCCGTAAAAATTAGTCCACAACGATTTCTTTATTCTTCTAACAAGGAAACAGCAGACTCAGTTTAAATAGCTGAATCTGCTGTTTTTTTCGTAGAGTTAAATCAAGTGAAATATGTTACACTATCCATAAATTATGAAATAATAAGGTTTTTAATAGAAATATTTTACTTAGAAATGGTGGCTTCGAAAAAGGAGACTGGTAAATGATTGAGCTATTTATGTGGGTGGTTTTGGGTTTATTGGGAATTCAGTTGCTGATTCTAGCTTTGCTGATCGGTTGGAAAAGAAGGAATTTAGCCGATGAAAGAGTGATAGAAGAAGCATTAGCTACGTTACAGCCACAATTCCGAGAATATATAGAAGGTACTAGGGAAATGGAACCTGCGTTGCCGCCCGGAAAAAAACATCGTTTTAAATTGATGGAAACGATGCTGGATGAGTTTTCAGCTGAAGATTTTTCGGAAATGCAGTTTTTGAAAATTCACAGGCTAGCGGAAAAGTATTTGGCAGAGCCTTACCGCCTTATTTTGAAAAAAGGCCAATGGGCAGAGCGTGTCAATGCGCTGTATTTTATTGAAGACTTCCGGCTTTTTTCGTTGAAAGAAGATGTCTATCAGCATTTCCTGAGAATCAATAAACGTGACGAAGAGTATCGCCAGTGCATCCGCGTCTGCGCTACACTGCAGGAAGTACGGCTGATGGATGCAGCTATTGAAAACAGGAGCTTGTCATTCGGAATGATCAAAGAATTGCTGCATCGCCTGGAAGATGATTTATTGAAGGTGACAGCGGAACGGATGCAGGCTAAAGAGGATATTTCCGAGAACATGCTTAATGCCTTTATTACATTCAGTGGGGAACGCCGGATGGCCATGTTATTTCCTTTTGTCGAACAGAAGTTGCGCGATGAACGAAAGGAAGTGCGTCTGAAAGCCATGAGCAGCCTATGCCATTACGGAAAGATGACGGATCCTTCAATTCTTCTGGAATTTTATGATTCCGAGCATTGGCAGGAACGGATGTATGCGGCAAAACTGACGGGTGCCTGCCGTTTTGAGCAGTACAAACAAAACCTGGTTGACCTGCTGTCGGACAATGTCTGGTGGGTCCGCTTTGCAGGTGCTGAGAATATAAAAGTCTTTCAAGGCGGCAATGCCATCCTTGAGCAGGTCTCAATCGAACACACGGATGCCTATGCACGAGATATTGCCAAACATATGCTGACAAGAGAAGGCGGGGAGCTCGCATGAGTGGAACTGGAATTACAGTAGTCATTGAAATCATTTCCTGGGCAATAATAGCTTATATGTTGGCTGCCGGCGCGATTTACTTGATCCTTTTCTTTGTCGCTAGCCCAAAGATAAGCAAAGAGAAGAAATTGAACCGCCAGGAGCAGATAGAAGAACTGTCGATCAATAAAGATACGTACCCTATTTCTATTCTGGTCCCTGCTTACAATGAAGAAGCAGGTGTGGTCAGCACTGTCCGATCATTATTGAACCTGAACTATCCTCAGTATGAAATCATCGTAGTGAATGATGGTTCCACAGACAGAACCAGTGAAAAAGTGCTTGCCCAATTTGGAATGGAGCCGATTGAACTGGCGATCCGGACATATTTTAAAACAGGGGAGATCAAGCGGGCTTATCGATCGACACTTCACCCCAATCTTTTTCTAATCGAAAAAGAAAATGGCGGGAAGGCAGATGCTTTGAATGCAGGCGTCAATTTCTCGAGATATCCGTACTTTGCGGCGATTGACGGAGATTCCATTTTGGAACAGGACGCCTTGCTGAAAACCATGAAACCGATTGTGGATTCGAGTGGCCTGGTCACAGCTACAGGCGGGACTGTGAGAATTGCCAATGGCTGCAAAATAAACCGGGGTGTCATCGAACAGGTGGCGTTGCCTAAAAAACCGCTGGAAATCATGCAGATTATCGAATACTTCCGCGCGTTTCTTATTGGGCGCCTCGGTTTTAGCCGGGTCAATATCCTGCTGATCATTTCAGGCGCGTTTGGCGTCTTTGAAAAAAGCCGTGTCATCAAAGTGGGTGGCTACAAAACAGATACGGTCGGGGAAGACATGGAACTCATTGTCCGATTGCACCGTTCCATCAAAGATGAAAAGTCGAAACAACGGATCGAATACATCCAGGACCCTGTTTGCTGGACAGAAGCACCCAGTACTGTGGCTTCCCTGCGGGCGCAACGGATCCGCTGGCAACGAGGTCTGGCGGAAACGCTGTGGACTCACCGGGGAATGATGTTCAATCCGAAGTACAGAGGGATTGGTTTGTTTTCGATGCCTTATTATGTGTTTATTGAATTGTTGAGTGCAGTTTTTGAAGTGATGGGGTATTTTATCATTATCGGCGGCTTTGCGTTCTCCTTCATTGAAACCGACATTGCGGTAGTGATGCTGCTGGTGATGGTCCTGTATGGTTCCTTGCTGTCCGCGCTTGCTGTGCTGCTGGAGGAATGGACCTATCACAAGTATCCGACCGTCAAAAGCATTCTTGTGCTTTATATTTATGCATTGACTGAGACATTCTGGTACCGCATCCTAATGAACTTTTGGCGCGTACAGGGTCTGTTCTACGCCTTCAAGAAAAAATCAGTATGGGGAGACATGGAGCGAAAAGGTGTGTTCTCTGATGAAGAACCAGAAGAAGGAAGCCTGTAAAAGGCTTCCTTCTTCTGGTTTCTAGATGATTTTTTTAATTTGTCTCGCCGAAGGTCTTTTGAAGAATGTAATAAGATTGCTTCAGCCGCTCTTCGGATTGCGGCAGCCCCCAAGTTTCCCATGAGTACCGAGTTGCTTGAGAAGCCTCAAAAGTTTCAACAGCTTTTCCGTTGCTATCGGTCAGGCTGGCGGCGACGTCCAGTCCTTTTATCGTTTCGGAAGACTCGATGCCGTCTTTCCAGAGATTACCGATGAATTCGCGTTTAGCGGGATCTTTGGCATTCAGCAACATCCATGGAATCCGGATTTCCATGGTTCCCGTCTTTTCATCATAGTAATAATCATTGAGGGAATCATAGTCTTCGTGCTCAGGATTAGCGATTCCAAATCGGAAGATGCCAGTTTCATAGGAATCGAATGGATAGATTTCTCCTGTATCCGGACGCACAAATTCCTTGTTCAACGCAAGACGGATAGGGTGGAACGTCGATTCGATGTCTTCTTCTGAGGGAATCATCTTCAAGCGTTCATGGTAATCATAATAGAAGCTATCGTAATCGCCTGCTATCTGCAGCTGCGCTTTCTTCAATCCTTCAACCTTCAATTGGAAGTCTGCCAGAAACTCTGTTTTCTCCAAGGCGTCGATCCCGATGCCCTGGTCTTCACGGATGCTGAAGTAAAGGTTGAAATCCTGTTTGTCCCACCAGTTTTTATTGGTTGGATCGAACTGGGCTTTAATGTAAACGTAGCGTTCATCTGAATCCATGGTCAAGGTTCTGAGTGCTCCATCTTCTTTTTCATAAAGAGTTTCGCCCTCTGTCCAATCGTCTACGCCGTCCACTCTGACTTTATGGCGATCAAAGCTCAATAATCCGAATTGCTGCTCATTGGTTTGGGCGTTGGACCAAAATGGACGTTCGTCGGGATTGTCATAATCCATCGTGTTCCAAGTACGTTTAAACCATTCATCCTGCCAGGTGAAGACCATACCGCCCAGCATGCCTTCTTCGAGAATGTCTTCATACATATGGGTGACGATTTCCCCTTGCTGCCGTTCAGAAATGAATCC
>JADKLW010000827.1_pt1 | contig 10192 bp, 10 predicted proteins | sample 8641881 | NCBI WGS metagenome assembly JADKLW01 (sample SAMN16272185, study PRJNA661076) | feces metagenome | isolation source: fecal sample from diarrhoea affected cattle B | host: Bos taurus | place: South Africa: Lokaleng Village, Mahikeng | collected 2019-09
GCTCACCTAATCTTTTAAAGCTGCGCGTCCAAGATTAAATAAGTGTTTCTGTCGATAAGTGTTAAACGCTTGTCGATTGGTGCCGTGTTTTCTGATGAAAGCACTAATACGTTCACTGCCAATATAGTGAGGGAGCATGACATATGTAGCACCATGACGATAAAGACTGGTTGCTTCCTCATAGTTGTCTGCATGACAAACAATAGTAATGCTCGAGTTAACTCGATGAACGTATTTTACTAGTTGCTCGTTAGTGTTAAAGTCGGTGATTGTACTAACGATAATGTGAGCTTGTTTTATGCCAATTTCTTTGAGTAGTTCTATGTCAGTAGCATCACCATAAATAAAAGGAAGGTGCTTTTTTTCAAGTACTTCAATAACTGTTGGATTATAATCAACAATAATGTATTTTTTCTTCATTTGTCTGAAAGTTTTCACAAACTCATGACCGCCTTTTCTGAAGCCAAAAAGTATTACGTCGTGATTATTAATGGTTTTTTCTTGCTCTTGGTTTGGGCGTTCCCGGAAAAATCGTGACTTTTTCTCAAGTCGTGCAAGAATTTGATTGTCATATTGCATAAGATAGGTCGATACTGCGATAGTAACGACTGCAACAATAGTAACAATAGCAGTAAGTTTTTCGCTTACAATTCCTGAGGTCGCTGCAAGGGCAATGAGGATAATCGAAAATTCGCTAATCTGTGAAAGATTAACCCCTGCTTTAAAGCTAGTTCGTTTTGTATAGCCAAAGAAATTGAGACAGAGAAAGACAATCGTAGGTTTTAAAGCTAATACTACTACTGATATGAGCAGTGCAGGAATGATACCGGAAGCTAAATTGTCTACATTGAGACTTGCGCCGAGGAAAATGAAAAACAACACGACAAAGAAATCACGCAGTGGTTTCAGGCGAGAAGCCATTTCTACACTATAGGGTAGTGTAGCTAAGCTTACTCCTGCAAATAACGCACCCACTTCAATTGAAAAGCCGACCAATTGAAAGACCGAGGCGATACCAAAGCCCCATGCGATGGTAAAAAGAAATAAAAGCTCTTGGTTGCCAGCAAAAAATTTGGTAACTTTTGGTAGAACTTTGGTGCTTATGAAGAATAAGACTAAAGCCAGGATGATTCCTTTTACAAAAAGAAATCCAAGCTCGCTAGCTCCAAAGCCATTTTTTCCCGCTGCTACGAATAGCAAGGCTATAGTCGCGACAAGATCATCAAACAGAATGACACCAATGGCGATTTGGCCATGGAGGCGATTTTGTTCTTTCTTGTCAGATAGTACTTTTACGATAATAATTGTGCTACTGAAGAAAAGTGCAAGTGCCATGAGTACTGCTTCTGTGGTTGTAAACCCAAAGCCTTGGGTGATGACATAGCCAACACTTCCAACGACAATCAGCAGTGAAAGGGCAGTAACGAATACTACTTTTCCTAATGTTTTAAAAACGGCGAGGTTAAGCCCGAGTCCAATGATGAATAAAAGCAAAGTAATACCAAGGTTGGAAAATATGTCGAATGATTCAGTGTGGATTTCTGGAAATCCAAAACTGTCAGGAAGAAGGGTGAGCACCGAGCCAATAATGATTCCTGTTAAGATGTAGCCTAAAATAAGAGGTTGTTTAAATGATTTTGCTATTACTGAAACAAAGGTTACAAGAACAATAATTAGGCTCAGTTGTGTAAAAATTTCTGAATTATGCATAGTTAGGTTCGCTCCATATAATAAAAAGTATGACAGAACTAAGTGATAACCACAAGCAATTTAAATAAAAACTAGCACTCTTGACATGAGAGTGCTAGTTTTGCTATTATCTGGTTATTGGCAATCATGCATGATGAGTGCTAAAATAAGTACAGATAAAATCATAGGGATTTTTAATAAAAAAAGGAGAGGATAAGATAATGGGTAAAATCATTGGAATCGATTTAGGAACGACTAATAGCGCGGTTGCGTACCTTATTGCAGGTAAGCCTGAAGTTATTGCTAATAGCGAAGGAAATCGAACTACACCAAGTGTTATAGCAGTCAATAAAAAGGGTGAGCGGCTTGTAGGGCAGGTTGCTCAGCGCCAACGTGTTACGAACGCAAAGAATACTATTTATGGAGTAAAACGGCTTATTGGTCGTAAGTTTAGCGACAAAGAAGTACAAAAAGATCTTGATATCATGCCATATGAAATCGTTAAAGCTGGAAGCGCTGTAAAAGTGAAACTAGGTGAGAAAGATTATAGTCCGGAAGAAGTCTCTGCGATGATTCTCAGTAAGCTTAAAGCTGATGCTGAAGCCTTCTTAGGCGAAAAAGTAACAGAAGCTGTCATTACCGTTCCTGCATACTTCGACGACGCACAACGTCAAGCAACAAAAGATGCGGGTAAGATTGCGGGGCTTGAAGTGAAGCGAATTATCAATGAACCTACTGCAGCTGCGCTTGCCTATGGTCTTGATCAGAAGAAAGAAGAAAAGATCGCTGTTTTTGATCTTGGTGGCGGAACATTCGATGTCTCTATCCTTGAACTTGGTGATGGTGTTTTTGAAGTAAAGAGTACTAATGGCGACACACACCTTGGCGGTGAAGATTTCGATAATCGAATTGTCGATCATTTCATTGAAGAATTCAAAAAAGAGCATGGCGTTGATCTGAAAAAGGACAACGCAGCGTTGCAGCGCTTGAAGGATGAAGCAGAAAAGGCAAAGAAAGAACTTTCGAGCACCACGGAAATTGAGATTAATCTTCCGTATATTACTGCTGATGCTGATGGTCCAAAACACTTTGAATACAAACTCACTCGAGCCAAACTAGAAGAGCTCGTAAAAGATTTAATTGATCGTGCGGCAATCCCTGTCGAGAAAGCTTTGAAAGACTCTGGTCTTAAGGCGAGTGAAATTGATGAAATCGTGCTTGTTGGTGGTATGACGCGCATGCCAGCTGTCGTCGAAAAAGTAAAAGAAATTTTTGGCAAAGATCCACTCAAAGGTGTTAATCCAGATGAAGTTGTTGCGATTGGTGCAGCGATCCAAGGTGGTGTGCTTGCGGGTGATGTGAAGGACGTTTTGCTCCTTGACGTGACACCACTTTCACTTGGAATCGAAACGCTTGGTGGTGTGACTCATAAATTAATTGAGCGCAATACAACTGTACCCACAAGTAAATCGGAAACGTATTCGACTGCAGCCGATAATCAGCCACAAGTTGAGATCAATGTATTGCAGGGTGAGCGTGAAATGAGTGCAGATAACAAATCACTTGGCCGGTTTATTCTTGATGGTATTGCCTCAGCGCCGCGTGGAGTGCCACAAATTGAAGTCACCTTTAATATCGATGCTAACGGTATTTTGAATGTGACGGCAAAAGATAAAGGCACTGGTAAAGAGCAGTCAATTACTATTCAAAATAGTGGAAATCTTTCGAAAGAAGATATTGAAAAAGCCCAAAAAGAAGCTGAAGAGCACGCCGGAGACGATAAGAAAAAGCGTGAGTCAATCGATGCTCGCAACACACTTGAAAACGGTATTTATCAGGCAGAGAAAATGCCAGAAGAATACAAGGACAAAATTAGTGATGAAGATAAAAAAGCGATTGAAGACGCGGTTGCTAAAGCAAAAGAAGTGCAAAAAGATGAAGCTGCGGATAAGGATGCACTTGAAGCTGCGGCCAAAGAGCTAAGCGCAAAAACGATGGAAATCGGTGCTAAATTATATGAAGCTTCAGCTCAAGAAGAAAAAGCTACAGAAGGCGATGAAAAACCTGAAGATAAAAAGGATGAGCCAGTTGAGGGTGAGGTAGTTGACGAAGAAAAGAAAGACGATAAATAAATTAACAAGGTTCTAAATACCTCATTATAATAAAAACGAGCTACTTTAGCTCGTTTTTATTTGGTAAATTGGCAAAAATTAAAAAGTGCTATAATGAAGCTTATAAAAACTAATCAGAAGGAGTATGGTGTTATGGGTATCATTGGTTGGATAGTTCTTGGTGGATTAGCGGGCTGGATTGCCTCAAAAATTGCAAATACTGATCAAAGTATGGGCGTGATCGCAAATATTATTGTTGGTATCATAGGGGCGTTTATTGGCGGGTTTGTCTTCAGTCTCCTAGGCGGTGAGGGCGTGACTGGTTTTAATATATATAGCTTCCTCGTAGCCCTTATTGGTGCGGTTATTTTACTCGCCATTCTCAAAACTTTTAAAAGATAATTGTTAATATCCTAGGAATAGAGGAGAGTAAAGGGTTATGAGTCGGAAAGAGCAAACTGCTGAAGTAGTGCGTGAAACAAAACACCCAGCTGGTAACACGGCTGTGCATCCAAAAACAGTGGTTCAAGATGATAGTGTATCTTCGTCGGTACTCATTAAGAGAATTATCTACTATATTACAGGTTTTATTGTAGTATTTTTGCTTGGTCGGGTAATTTTACAATTGCTTGCGGCAAACCAAGGTAATGCATTTGTTGATTTTGTGTATACCATCGGAGGGTTCTTTGCGGCACCATTTTACGGTATCTTTGGATATGAACCATCGTATGGTGATTCAATTCTAGAGATTAGTAGCATTGTTGCCATCTTTGTATATATGATTGTAGGCGCTGGTATTGCAAAATTGGTAACGATTGGCAAAAAAACGGTATAACATTACTTAATTTGCAATATAATTAACTAGCACTCTAGACTTTTGAGTGCTAGTTTTGTTATTATAAATAGTAATGAGTAAACGAGATTATTACGAAGTTTTAGGAATAACCAAGGGCGCATCTGCTGATGAGATTAAAAAAGCATTTCGCAAGCTGGCGGTAAAACACCACCCAGATAAAGAGGGCGGGGATGAAACAAAATTCAAAGAAGCAAGCGAAGCTTATGAAGTATTAAAAGACCAGCAAAAACGTCAGCGGTATGATCAATTCGGTCATGCGGGAGTCGGCGGATCAGGCGGTGGTGCTACGGGTAATCCTTTTGAAGGTTTTGGTAGTCAAGGTGCACAAGGCTTCAATTTTGATTTTGGTGACGGTGGTCTTGGTGATATTTTTGGAAGTTTTTTTGGCGGTGGTCAGCAAAGTGAAACACGTCGCGGGCGTGATGTTGAAACGCAAATTACTCTTAGTTTTGAAGAGGCAATTTTTGGCCACGAAGAGAAATTGTCAGTTTCATTACAGGATATATGCGAACACTGTAATGGAAGTCGAGCAGAGCCCGGCGCAAGCATTAAGACTTGTGATACATGTCGTGGGTCGGGTCGCCAATCTCGCATTATGAACACGATGTTTGGGCAAATTCAGCAAGATGTGAGCTGTGCGACTTGTGGCGGACGTGGAAAGATTCCTGAAAAAGAATGTACAGTTTGCCATGGCAAGGGTGTCGCTAAAAAGAAACAGTCGATTAATATTAAAGTGCCGGCAGGTATTGATGATGGCGCAACAATACGGTTGCGCGAGCACGGTGAAGCAATTGTCGATGGCCCTAAAGGCGATTTGTATGTGCATATTCGCGTCAAGCCGCACAAGAAATTTACCCGAGAAGGCGAGTTAATCTTAAGCGAAGAGCATATTAGTTTTAGTGATGCGGCGCTTGGTGCAGAAATTGAAGTTGAGACTGTCGATGGTGTAGTGACTATGAAAATTCCTGCAGGTACACAAGGTGGAACTGATTTTAAACTAAGTAATCACGGGGTGCCACACCTACGTAGTGAAAAGCGTGGAGCTCACATCGTGACGATTGTCGTGGATACACCAACGAAACTGAATAAAAAACAAAAGCAACTTTTTGAAGATCTTCGTCCGCAAAAATCTCGCGGTATTTTTGGCTAGTATCTTCGTCCGCAAAAATTTATAAAAATTATTTTGATAATATTTCATTAATTTTATAAGATTGATCTTTTTCTAGAGACTTTACTTCTACGCCGGATGAGGTTTGCGTAAGCAAGTCAACGGTGGCTGTGGCCTTTACTGAAATGGGGGTTATGGTATCGCCGATTATTTCAACTCCTGAGAGATTGCCAACACCAAGGCCATACTGGGTGTCTCTGTTATCTTGGAACATGGCATGAAAAGCCTTTGCTCTTGATTTGCCTTGAGGTGCTGTGTTGTAATGAGGAGTAACCGCCGCCTGGACAATTCCCAGAGCCGGTGTTTTAACGTATTCCCATGGCTCGTCTTTGGCTACTCGATAGCTTAAAGAGTCGCTATGACCCCACACAAAAGGCGCTATGGCACCTGCGCTAATACCTGAAAGAACCATCCCTTCAAGCGCTCGCTTTGCAATAAGTCTGTCAATTCCATACAGTTTCCAAGTTTCCATCATATGCGCAGTATCTCCTCCGCTAATATAGACTATATCTGCCCATTCTACTTTCTCTTCAATCTCACTATTTGTTGGGAAATTGTTGAATGGGTGCAGTATTTGCATAGGTACCTGAAGGCGACGCTGATAGAGTTCTTCCGTATTTCTTTGGGTGGCATCATGCGCCTCTTGGGTTCTTTTAGCGGTAGGGATAATAAGTACATTTGGAGCATGTTCTTTGCCGACAATCTCAATCCCCCTTTTTAATAGGGGTGCGGCTTTTCCGTCGGGCTTCCCGCCGCCAATTGCAATTATTGAAATTTCTGACATATAGTGTTATTATATGATATAAGTATAAAAAAATCAAGGGATTAATAATGAGCTGGAATACAGATATTAATATAAATAAAAAACAAATTACTACGCGACTTATTATAGAGCGTGCGTTTGTGCGCGGCTGGGAAGTTCAGGATTTTTCTACTAATAACGCTATCATTTTTTTATACCCTGAGGGTAGGAGGGGTAAGGAGATACGCGTATTTAGTGCTACGCCTTCTAGCGCAGCATTGGTAGGAGCAAAAATTGCCAAAGATAAGTATATAACCAATACTCTTCTTCGTCAGCATGGACTACCTGTCCCTTGTGAGGATCTTGTGCGGCGGAGTGAGGAGTTGTTGCAGGATACTGAAAGGAAGAATAATTTCCTAAAAAAATACAAGCAACTCGTCGTAAAGCCTCTTGACGGATCACATGGTAAAGGTATTAGTACTAATATTTCAAATATAGATAGGCTTGACAAGGCTATAGAAGAAGCACAAAATGTCTCTTCTCGAATTCTTATCCAGGAACAAATTAGTGGAATAGATGTGCGAATAGTCTGTATTAATCATCAATATGTAGACGCAATCTCACGTATTCCAGCAGGCGTAACCGGTGATGGAGTTCATACGGTGGAAGAGCTGATTGAATTAGTTAATCAAAACAACGATCGAGGAAAAAACTATAAGACAAAGTTTAATATTATTCCTTGGCAAGAAGTTGAAAAGTATCTTGAGCCTAAAGACCTAAAATTTGTACCTAATTTAGGAGAAGTGCGACAAGTAGTAGGGGTATCCAATATCGGTGTGGGAGGTGCGCGTTTTAATATTAAACACAACATACCCACCTTTATGAAAGAACTTGCGGTAGAGGTATCAAAAATTATTAACTTACCTGTTTGTGGGGTAGATTTTATGATTGAAAGAATGCCAGTGATTAAAGATTCATCTGAGACTTTATCGGCTAAGATTATAGAAGTGAATTCGTGCCCCTCGCTAGCTATGTATGAAGATATCGATTCACCAGAGCAGAAAGAGCTAATAGATAGATATCTAGACTCCTTACTATAAGGATTGACTTAAATTAATATAAATGTTAATATATTATTTGATTTTAATTCAATTATAACAAAAGCCATTGCTCTTTTAGGCAATATGGAGTTTATTTAGAGTATGTCTACATTTGATGGAGCACAGGAAAGAGATTCTATACTATTTGTAGGGTCGTTTCTTAATACCCAGCGAGCTGCAATGATGAAGCTAAGAGATATTCTTGGTAGGAATCTTTTAGCTATTGTATTGGTTGATAAAAACTCAAAATCAGTATTAAAGAATACCACAAAAGGAAGAGTTGAAGTGGTGATGATACGTTGTGATCTTGAGAGTGATCTTGCTATTCAAAAAGCACTTCTTCCATATCGAAAAAGAATGTTAGCAGTAACATGTCGAGCCGAAAAGAATGTTCCAATGCTAAAGAGAGTCATTCCTCATGTTCCATATGTTAATACCCCCACAGAGCTTTCTCTTGAGTGGACAACAAATAAAATTCGCATGAGGCAATTACTGCAGGGACAAAATAAATCTATATCACCAAAATTTGTTGTAGCGCGTGATGCTTCGCCTGAAACAATTAATAAGATTGAAAAAAAGGTGGGTTTTCCATTAATTATCAAGCCTGCTGGCTTAGCGGCGAGTCTCTTGGTGACACTTTGTTATCACAGAGAAGAGCTAGAGGCTTCACTTTCAAAAACAGTACGTAAAATCAATCAAATATACAAAAAGAAAGGTGGGCGCGGGGAGCCTCAGATTCTCATTGAAGAATTTATGGAGGGGAGTATGTATTCAATTGATTCTTATGTAAATCAGCGAGGTGTTGTATATCATGCGCCACCTGTGCATGTACGCACCGGAAGAGCGGTAGGGTTCGAAGATTTCTTTGGGTATATGCGACTGACGCCTGTAAAACTAAAAGAACATAAAGCAGACATTGCTAAAAAAGTAGCTGAAGAAGCTATAGAGGCATTAGGGCTTCGGAGTGTCACCTGTCATGTAGAATTAATGAAAACAGAGGATGGTTGGAAAATCATTGAAGTCGGGCCACGGCTAGGAGGATTCAGGCATGAGATGTACGAACTATCATATGGAATTAATCATTCGCTGAATGATATTTTAATTAGGATTCCTAAGAAGCCAGTGTTAGCAAAAAAGGTAAAGGGTTATACTGCCGTGCTTCAGTTCTATTCAAAGGAAAAGGGACGACTTGTAAAAATAACTGGTGTTAATAAAGTCAGAAAGCTCGAATCGTTTAAGCGTATTAATGTGAAAAAAAAGACTGGGGATATGTGTGATTTCGCTCGCAATGGCGATGATCCAGTCTTTGATATCGTTTTGTTTAATAAGAGTAGATCACGACTTTTAGCCGACATTAGACGGTTAGAGCAATTTTCTAAAATAGTTGTTAGATAGTCAGGCTCGTTGCTTGTGTAGGCTTGTGGGCTGATTTCAACAAAACCTTTCTGCTATAATGTGACACACAATGCAGCATACCGAGCGACTTTCCTATATTCTTATTATCTTCGCAATTATTTTGGTGGGTATCGCTATGTGGGCGATATTTTATCCGAAAAATAAAACAGTAAATATATCTTTTGGAGGCACTATAATAAAAGCAAAGGTTGCTAAGGGTGATACGACGCGGAATGATTTATTAAGTAAACCTGACTCACTTAGTGAGGTCTCTAGTGTGATTGTCGATTATGGCGATGATAGTGATAACCCGCGCACGCTCTCGCCGAGTATCTTGCATAAAGACGCAGACATTTTATGGCTCGATGGGGATCAGAAAGTGATTTATCAAGCGCGCAGCGTATCTGGGATAAAATCTGATAAGGAGATTGGTCCAAAAAGACCAGCAACATACCTTCTGTTTTTGCAATCAGGTAAAATTAATAAGCATCGCATCAATTATAATGATAAAGTAAATTTTAATCTCAACAATTTATTATGATAGAAGCATCAACAACATTACTAGTTATGGCGGGTATACTTTTTGTTATGGCCTATCTTAGTAAGCGACGCTATGGATTGCTTGGGCTTGGTCTTATTGCGGGGAGTCTTATTAGTGTCAATTGGGCGTCCTATGTGACGCTTATGCTGCAAGCTCAAGGGGTAAGTTTATCTACTCCTCCACTTTCTCTGGTTGTGGCTATCGGTGTACTGCTTTTGCCAGCACTCATTTTAATGGTTGTTGCGCCGAAATATAAAAAAATCCATTCTAGACTTGTGGGCTCTGCATTTTTTGCAATTCTTGGGATGACTTTGGTTATCGCAGAATTTCATCGTAGCGCGCAGAACCTTTTAGAACCAAGCTTTATGCTGGCCTATATCAATCAATATCAAGCGATTATTATTGTGGTTGCCATTGTTGCTGCTTTGGTTGATGTATTTCATACGCACCTTCCTAAAAAGAAAATAAAAGATCCTTCCCATTGACACAAGGCGACTATAAATGGTAAAGTCTTATCTGTTATTGTTTTTATATAACAATCATATGGACCAGTAGCTCAGCTGGTTAGAGCACCTGCCTCTTAAGCAGGG
>JADKLW010000828.1_pt1 | contig 10191 bp, 8 predicted proteins | sample 8641881 | NCBI WGS metagenome assembly JADKLW01 (sample SAMN16272185, study PRJNA661076) | feces metagenome | isolation source: fecal sample from diarrhoea affected cattle B | host: Bos taurus | place: South Africa: Lokaleng Village, Mahikeng | collected 2019-09
GCAAAAACTTGGTCTAACCGCATAAAACCAGTCCAAGTTTTTATCCGCATCCCCAGTGGGTCACTTCTGGATGGAAATCAACAGTCGAAGGGCCAAACTTCAATGCGAACCAGGCAGTGGTGCCGGACTCGGCGTTGGCGAGCGGCAGTGCGCTGGCCAGGAAGTCGGCAAGCGCAGCCTCCTGGCCGGGTTTAGCTTCGAGGCGAACAAACAGGGCGAGCTTGGTCATACTGTATTCCTTTGGGTAAGTGGAAAAGTAGGTGAAGGGATCGATGAGCCTGCAGTCTAAGTCTGCATGAAAGACATCTCCAGTGGCAATAATGACAACATTGATATCATTGTTGCCATGAAACTCCACATCCTTGTTTGTGATGGCGTGTTTGATCTGGGGCTTGCGGCGCTCACTGACACAGTAGGCTTGGCCAATGCGATGGCAAGCTCGCTGCCACAGGCTCCCGCGCACATAGAGCTCACGCTGGTGGGCGTGCGGCGTCGCATCCGAACTGCGCAAGGCTTGACGGTCCCCGTGGTCACTGCGCATGGTGTGCCCGAACCAGACGTGGTACTCGTGCCCGCGTTTGGCGACAAGATGCCTGACACTCTCTCGGCTCGACTCACACGCCCCGATGTGCCCGATGCGGTCGCGGCGCTACAGCAGTGGTCCACCGCTGGCGCGCACCTTGGTGCCGCTTGCTCCGGTAGTTTCTTGCTTGCAGAGAGTGGCCTGCTTGATGGGCATCGTGCGACGACGTCATGGTGGCTGGGGCCGATGTTTCGGCAGCGCTATCCGAACGTCACGCTGGACGAGTCACGCATGATCGTGAACTCGACACGCTTCACCACCGCGGGTGCCGCTTTGGCCCACGTCGACTTGGCCTTGCGCATCATCCGAGGGCGCAGTCCGGCGCTGGCGGCCCTGGTGGCACGCTATCTGCTGGTCGAGACACGCAGTTCGCAAGCCGAGTTCGTGATTCCCGACCACCTTGCGCATGCCGACCCGATGGTCGAGCGCTTCGAGTGCTGGGCCAGATGTCGGCTCGCGCAGGGGTTCTCGCTGGCCGAGGCGGCCAGCGCCGCGGGCACAAGCGAGCGCACCTTGGCGCGGCGGCTGCAAAGCGTTTTAGGAAAGACACCACTGTCGTATTTCCAGGACCTGCGCGTGGAGCATGCCGTCCATCTCTTGCGCACCGGGAACGCGAGCATCGACCAGGTCGCCGCACAGGTCGGGTACTCGGATGGGGTGACGCTGCGGGCCCTGTTGCGCCGCAAGCTGGGCCGGGGTGTCAGGGAGTTGCGACGCGGTGGATGACCAAAGGCGTTTGGTGCATGTACGGCTGGAGACCGCCGCGAAAATGTCGGAAGCAAAGGCTTACCCACTTGCGTCTACTACATCGTGCGTTGGGTGCAAAAGCACCAGCCGTGCCAAAGCAGTCTTCAGTGACCTTTCAAAGGTCTGAGTATTGGGAATACTGTTAGCTTTACCACTGTTTTCTGTTCACTAATCTGGGTTTTCATTCGCATGCTATTCAATCCACTTCAAGTAGGTTCTCTCACCCTGCCCAACCGCATCCTTCTGGCACCATTGACACGCGCCCGTGCCGACGCTGGCCACATGCCCAACGCGCTGATGGCCGAGTACTACAGCCAGCGAGCCACCGGCGGCCTGCTGATTTCCGAATGCACCATGGTGGCGCCCGGTACATCAGCCTTCGTCAATGAGCCTGGCATCTACAACGACGCGCAGATTGCAGCCTGGAGACAGGTGACCGACGCGGTGCACGCCAAGGGTGGACGCATCTTCATGCAGATCTGGCACGCTGGCCGCGCAGCCTACCCTGGCGCTGCCGATGGCGCCCCCATTGTCTCCAGCAGCGCCACCGCCATTGAGGGTGAGATCCACACGCCCCAAGGCAAGGTGCCGCACGCGGTGCCCCATCCCCTGACCGTCGAAGAGATTCCCGGCATCGTGGCTGCGTTTGCTCAAGGCGCACGCAACGCCATTGCAGCCGGCTTTGATGGTGTGGAAGTACACGGCGCCAACGGCTACCTGATTGACCAGTTTCTACGCGACACGCCCAACCAGCGCACCGATGCTTACGGCGGATCGCTGGAAAACCGTGCACGTTTGCTGTTCGAGGTACTCACTGCCGTGACCCAGGCGATCGGCTCCGAACGTGTGGGCCTGCGCCTGTCGCCCCTCAACAGCTTCAACAGCATGAAAGACAGCGACCCGCTGGCCCTCATCGGCTTCCTGGCCGATAGGCTCAATGCCTTCAAGCTGGCCTACCTGCACGTGATGCGCGCCGATTTCTTCGGCGTGCAGAAGGCCGATGTCATGCCCGTAGCGCGTGAAAAGTACAAGGGTGTGTTGGTGGGTAATATGGGTTACAGCGCTGATGAGGCAGAGGCAGCTATTGCCGAAGGTAAGCTTGACGCTGTGGCCTTTGGCACCGCCTTCCTCGCTAACCCGGACCTGCCCGCACGCATCAGGGCCAAGGCACCGCTGAATGCGCCTGACTCCAACACGTTCTACGCAGGTGGCGCTAAGGGCTATACAGACTATCCGACGCTGCAGGTCGCGTAAATCACTGCCCCAGAAGATCGAAGAAACGAGCCACTTTATACCCAAGGCTCTGCCCTTCGATCTTGCGAAGCTGTGAATCGATGGCGTCTACCGAGTGTTGTGCGCCATCACGATCTTTAATTGATAAGTTGTCTCGGTTTGCTTCGCCGCCGGCCGAACTCGTACATCGTCTCCGGCTCAGGTTGCGCAGATGCCGGGGCTGACGGACGTACACCTTGATGGCTTCGCCTTCAGCGCTGACAGGAACGTATGTCTCGATCTCAGCATCTGCGCTTGAAGAGCCCACGCCACTTGGGCTTTCATCTTCCAGAACAGGGAAGTAGTGCACGGCCCACGCTTGCCCCTCAACCCGAATACGCCCCTGTTCAACCAATACAGCCAACCTGCGTTGAAGGCTACGGCGTTGCAAGGCCAACCCTGATTCCTGCAGTACTTCCTCTGCGCTCCCCCCTTCTGGGTGACGCTCAATGACATTGGCCAACAAGTCAAGTTCTTGCTGTGGTTTGACGCTATTCATGACGCGATATAGAAATTGCGTCAAAAAATTGACGCAATAAAAATAAAGGCAAGGGCACAACAAACTTGAAGTCAGTGCCTTGCGGAAGTCCTCTTACTCCCCTCGTTTCAACAAACGAAAAACAAAAAAGTGAATTGACCAGATTTTCGTAGATAGCTTTCAGCTTTATCGACAGGTTAAATTTGTCAGCGGGGTATGACTCGAGTCAAAAAAATATAAAAAAGCCGCATAAAGTCTTTTTATCGTTCAGGAAATGGTGATGTCGTGGCGGATAGTTTGGAATTTCATATTGTGAAATACCACTTATTCCAATTTACCTACAGAACTCAGCCCATTTTTGCATCATTTCACGGCGCTTCTCCAGCATGTCGCCTCGCCGGTAAGCAGCCTCCACCTTGTTACTGACCACGTGTGCCAGTGCCATCTCAGCCATTTCCTGGGGGTAATCCGTCGCTTCGGCAGCCCAATCACGAAAGGTCGAGCGAAAGCCATGCACCGTCAAATCATTGCGCTGCATCCGGCGAAGCACAGCCGTGAGCGTCATATCCGAAAGAGGCTTATGGTCCCGCACGCTGGGGAAAACGACATTCGTGCCAGCCAGGAGCGTTTGTTCTTGCTGACGCAGCAAAGCCACAGCAGCATCTGACAACGGAATCCGGTGTTCGCGCCCTGCCTTCATGCGTTCCGCAGGGACAACCCACAGACGGGCAGACAAGTCTACTTCGTCCCACACCATGCCGCGCACCTCCCCGGAGCGAGCGGCAGTGAGGATAGTGAAGCGCAACGCCAATGCACCCACACCGGCCTGTGCCTCCAGCGAAGCCATAAACGGCCGCATATCCTTCCAAGGAAGTGCCGCGAAGTGGCGCGTCCGAGAGACTTTGGTGCGTGCAGGAAACAATGAATCCAGATGCCCTTTCCAACGCGCGGGGTTGTCGCCGCTGCGCAGGCGGCGGGCACTGGCCCAGCCAAGAACGGATTCAATGCGCCCTCGCAAACGAGAAGCCGTTTCCGGCTTGCTGTTCCAAATAGGTTCAAGCACACGCACTACATGCTCAGTCTCCACCAAGGCCACATCCATCTTGCCCATCACAGGTTCGGCGTACATGGTCAGCGTGCTGACCCACTGCTCTGCATGCTTGGCATTTTTCCAGCCCGCACGATGCGATTCGATGTATTGCGCGGCACACCAAGCAAACGTCACCGATTTAGCCTGCTCTGCGCGCGTAGCTGCCAAGGCTTCTTGCTTGACCTTCATCGGGTCAATGCCTTCGCGCACTTGCTTGCGCCATGCCATCGCTTTGTCGCGTGCTTCTGCAAGCGAAACATCGGGGTAGGGGCCAAGCCCCGTCCAACGCTCTCGCCCTGCCATCGTGTAGCGCAAGATCCAGGATTTGGAGCCACCTTCAGTGACCTTCAACCATAGCCCTGCACCATCGCCATACATGCCAGCTTCCTTGATTCGGCTGGCTTGCAGTTGCGTCAATTTATTTGCTTTCACCATACGTTTAAGTTCGACGGAAACTGGAGGCCCATTTTGCTCTCGTTATACGGAATCGTATACGGAAAAAACAGAATATTGTGCGATGCACAATGAGTCAAGCTGAGACACAAAAAAACATAATTCATTGTTTTTTATTGATATATTTTTAAAATTTGATCTTTTATGAAGCAAAATGAAACATCAGTTCGAATGCCACAGCCTCCGCCAATTTCTTAATCCCACTAATGCATCGTTAGTGGGATTTTTTGTTTCTGCACCCAAAGTTGCTCGTTGCGCTTGAAATTTAAGCGAAATAGGACTCTAGCCCTTGCTGGCCAAAGGCAGTTAGCTACACCATCAGTAGCACAGAAATTCTTGAGGAAATGCCAAAAACCGAAGAAAACTGTTTTTCTATACAGTTCCCTCTTCGGCTTTTTCTTGGCTTTGGGGTTTCTTCATGTCTGCGCCTGCTGCGGTGGCCCCGCACCGTTTTTATTACCTGCATAACTTCCAGCACGCTTTGCAATGGCTGGCGCAGCGCTGCGCAGATTTGCTCGATGCGCCGGAACACACTTTCTTGCAGCAGTTTGCCCAATTGCCCCAGCCCAGCCAGGCGCTGCTGGTGCGCATGCTGATGCGCCGTGGGCCGTGGTTTCGCCACAGCAAGCTGCAGTACGCAGAAATTGGCGACACGCTGCAAGCGGCCCAGCCTTTGCAGGCGCTGGGCTGGATGGACGAGCAAGCCCCCATGCCGATAGAGGTGCTGTTTGACTTGCACACCCGTGCTGAGCTGCACACCATCTTGCCCGCGCACTTGCCGCCCTCAACGCAACGCAAGCAAGACTGGCTGCAGCTTCTGATCGACGCTGAACTGCCCGCCCAGCCCTATACGCAGTGGCATCCGCACACCACTGAAAACGTCTGGCTGCTTAGCGACGCCATCCGCCAGTTGGGCCTGCGTTTGCGGTTGATGTTCTTTGGCAATCTGCACCAGGAATGGTCGGAGTTTGTGCTGGCTGATCTGGGCATCTTCCGCTACGAAACCGTGCTGCTGCCCATTGAAGCGCGGGCTTTCCAGTGCCGCACCGATGTGGATACCTATCTGGCCATGCAAGCTGGCCGCGAAGCCCTGCACAGCGAAACGGTGGATGCCGCCAGCGTGCTGGACATGCTGGCCCGCTGCCGCAGCCCCAACCCGTGGCTGGAGCGCCGCCGCGCCAAGCTGTTGATGCAGCTGGGCCAATGGTGCGAACGTGCGCAGAACCTGTCGCTGGCGCAGTCCATTTACGCCGACTGCACCTACCCCGGCGCGCGCCACCGGCATGTGCGCGTGCTGGAATTACAGAGTGACTACGCAGCTGCTTTGGCCCTGGCACAAACAGCGCTGCAAGCACCCGAAAGCGAAGAAGAACTGCAAAAACTGCAGCGCATGCTGCCGCGCTTGCTGCGCCACACCGGCGCGCCCGCCCTGCGCCGCCGTGCGCAAGTGGCCGTGGTGGAAGCCGCGTTGATGGACATTGCTTTGCCCCTGCCCGCCACGCCCAGCAGCGTGGAATATGTATTGCGCGACCACTGGCACAGGGGCGATGCGCCGGTGTTTTACGTAGAAAACACGCTGATTACCGCGCTGTTTGGCCTGCTGTGCTGGCCTGCGATTTTTGCGCCGCTGCAAGGCGCGTTCTTCCACCCCTTCCAAAGCGCACCCACCGACTTTGCCGCACCGGATTTTGCGCAGCGCCGCGCCGCCGTGTTTGCGCAATGCTTGGCCCAACTGGACGATGGCAGTTATCGCAGCACCATCCTGGCGCGCTGGGCCGACAAATACGGCCTGCAAAACCCATTGGTGATCTGGCCTGCGCTCAACGAAGCCTTGCTGGAAATGGCCCTGCTTTGTATCCCCGCCGCGCATCTGCGCGCCATGTTTGCGCGCCTGCAGGCTGACCCCAAAAACCACCGCACCGGCTTGCCCGATCTGATTCGCTTTTGGCCCGCCGAGCAGCGCTACGCCATGGTGGAAGTCAAAGCCCCCGGCGACAAGCTGCAGGACAACCAGATCCGCTGGCTGCAGTACTTTGCGCAGCACGGCATTCCCGCCCATGTCTGCCATGTGACGTGGCAGCCCCCAGAGCAAGCCCTGTGCGCCTGAGCATTGCCGTGCGCGCCCTGTGCGCCTTTACCGCCCGGACGGGTGATCTGGATCTGCGCTTTACCCCCGCGCCCAGCGCCACGCAAGGCGTGCAGGGCCACCAGCAGGTGCAGCGCAAGCGCCAGGCCGCCAGCCTGAGCTACCAAGCCGAAGTGCCGCTGCAGGGCCACTGGCAAGACCTGGAGGTGCGTGGCCGCGCTGATGGCTACGAGCCCGCCACACACACGCTGGAAGAAATCAAGACCACCCGCGGCGATGCCCACCAGATCAAGGGCAACCAGCGCGCCCTGCACTGGGCGCAGGCACGCATCTACGGCCATTTGCTGTGCCAGCGCGATGGGCTGCAAGAGATTACGCTGGCGCTGGTCTATGTCCATATCACTACCGGCAAAGAGCAGGTGCTGAAAGAAACGCACAGCGCACAGGCATTGCAGGACTTTTTTGCCCAGCAATGCCAGCGCTTTGTGGATTGGGCGCGGCAAGAAGCCCAGCACCGCCAGGCCCGCGATGCAGCACTCAAAGACTTGGCTTTTCCGCTGGGCAACTTTCGCGCCGGGCAGCGCCAGTTGTCCGCCGCTGTCTATCGCCAGGCACGGGCCGATGCGCCCGGCCAGTGCCTGCTGGCCCAAGCCCCCACGGGCATTGGCAAGACCATGGGCACGATCTTTCCCATGCTCAAAGCCTGCCCGGATGCTGCGCTGGACAAGGTGTTTTTTCTCACCGCCAAAGGCACGGGCCACGCATTGGCGCTGCAGGCCATGGCGCAGGTCAACACCGCCTTGCAGCAGTCCCAGCAACCCACCATGCGGGTGCTGACGCTCTTGGCACGCGACAAGCGCTGCGAGCACCCGGACAAAGCCTGCCACCCTGATGCCTGCCCGCTGGCCCAAGGTTTTTATGACCGCCTGCCCGCCGCCCGTGCCGAGCTGATTGCGCAGCCGCAAGCCTGGGACTGCGCCACCCTGCGCAGCACTGCGCTGGCGCACCAGATTTGCCCCTACTACCTAGGCCAAGAGATGGCGCGCTGGAGCGATGTGATTGTGGGCGACTACAACTACTTTTACGACAGCAGCGCCATGCTGTATGCGCTGACCGAGAGCGAGGGCTGGAAAGTGGGCCTGCTGGTGGACGAGGCGCACAACCTGGTCGACCGTGCCCGCGCCATGTACAGCGCGCCCTTGGCGCAAAGCCTGCTGCAAGCGGCCCGCCAAGCCAGCGAAGGCCGCGTTAAACGCAGTCTGGACCAATTGCACACGGCGTGGAACGCCCTGAACCGCAGCCTGACCCAGCCCTACACCTTGCTGGGCGAAGCGCCGCAAGACTGGCTCAAGGCGCTTGCCACCTGCACCACCCGCATTGCCGAGGCGCAGGATGATGCCCCGCTGCCCGGCAACCACCCGGTGCTGGAGTTCTATCTGGCCACGCTGCAGTTCACGCAACTGGCCGAACAGTTCGGTGAGCATGCTTTGCTCGATGCCCAGCTGCACCCAGCGTTTCGCGGAAAAGCACGCTCCACCATTAGCCTGCGCAATGTCATCCCCGCGCACCATCTGCAGGCGCGCCACGCGGCAGTCCAGGCCAGCGTGCTGTTTTCCGGCACGCTCACGCCCGCGCGCTATTACCGCGACTTGCTGGGGCTGCCCGCGCACACGCAGTGGCTGGACGTGCCCGCGCCCTTTCGCGCTGCGCAATTGCAGGTGCACACCGTGGGCCATATCTCCACGCGCTTTCATGACCGCACCGCATCGGCGCCGCGCATTGCGCAGCTGATGGCCCAGCAATGGCAGCAGCGCCCCGGCAACTACCTGTGCTTTTTCAGCAGCTTTGCCTATCTGGAGCAAGTCGCCCAGTGTGTGCGGCAGCAGCATCCTGATTTACCGCTGTGCCAGCAGCAGCCACAGATGGACGATGCCGCACGCGCCCAGTTTCTGGCGCACTTTCAGCCCGATGGGCACTTGCTGGGCTTTGCCGTACTGGGCGGCGTGTTTGCTGAAGGGGTGGATTTGCCCGGCTCGCGTTTAGTGGGCGCGTTTGTCGCCACCCTTGGATTGCCGCAGTTCAACCCCGTCAACGAAGCGCTGTGCCAGCGCCTGCAGCAGCGCTTTGGCCAGCGGCTGGGCCATGACTACAGCTACCTCTACCCCGGCCTGCGCAAGGTGGTGCAAGCCGCAGGCCGCGTGATCCGCACCGAGCACGATGAAGGCGTGCTGTACCTGATTGACGACCGCTACACCCAGCCGCAGGTGCAAGCCTTGCTGCCCACGTGGTGGCACCATCAAGCACATAAAGATAGCTGCTAGCCCTTGGTGCATAAGGGCTAGAGGCCTATTTGACTTTAAAAATAGCGGGGCCACATACCCCCCTACGCAGTTCTCACAGAGCCAGCAGCCCCGAAGTGCACTAAGGTGGCGCCCAGACACTCTGGCCCAACCTGAAAAAATATTGCCCTATGGAACTGCGACAGTTGCGCTACTTTGTGCGCGTGGTGGAACTTGGCTCCATGAGCCGTGCGGCGCTGGATCTGGACTTGGTGCAGTCGGCGCTGAGCCAGCAAATCAGCCGCCTGGAGGGTGAGCTAAGCACCCGCCTGCTGCAACGCACCAGCAAAGGCACGGTGCCCACCGAAGCCGGCATTGCGTTTTTTCACGAAGCACAGCTGACCCTGCGCCACGCCGACCAAGCCGTGCGCGCAGCGCAGCAGGCACGCCTATCGGGCGCGGTCAGCATTGGTCTGTCGCCCACCATTGCCTCCGTGCTGGGCCTGCCGCTGGTACAAGCCATGCGCGAGCGCTATCCTGCTGTGCGGCTGCATATGGTCTCGGCCCTGTCCGGGCACCTGGCCAGCTTGCTCAATGCACGCCAGCTGGACTTGGCCATCCTGTTCGACGCCCAAGGCGCACGCCGCTGGAGCGTGCAGCCGCTATTGGAAGAAAAGCTCTACCTGATCCAGTCCAAGCACCACCCCGTGACCGCATGCGCTGCCACCACGCCCTTGGTTGCGCTCAAGCAAGTGCCTTTGATCTTGCCGTCCTGCAGCCACGGGCTGCGCAATGCCATCGTCATGTCGGCCAGCCAGTCGGGTTTTCAACTCGATATTGCGCTGGAAGTCGATGGCCTGCCGCTGCTCATGGACGCGGTGAAAGCCGGCATTGGCGCCACCGTGCAACCGTGGTCCGCCGTCAAGCTGCATGCCGATGCGGCCGAGCATTTTCAATGGTCAGAAATTACCGGCACCCAGGTGCGCCGCCCTGCCACGCTGTGCACCTTGTCTGAAGATGAACTCTCCCCCGCCGCGCTGGCTGCGCGCGTGGTACTGCTGGATTGCGCCAAAACGCTGGTGGAAAATGGGGAATGGGCAGGGGCTAGGTTGACGCAGTAGGCATGCGTATACCTTCTGTGCTTTAGGGGCGTTGTTGCATAAATCAACCTGCCGCAAGCTGTAGGCTTGCTGCATGAGCCAG
>JADKLW010000830.1_pt1 | contig 10180 bp, 7 predicted proteins | sample 8641881 | NCBI WGS metagenome assembly JADKLW01 (sample SAMN16272185, study PRJNA661076) | feces metagenome | isolation source: fecal sample from diarrhoea affected cattle B | host: Bos taurus | place: South Africa: Lokaleng Village, Mahikeng | collected 2019-09
TGTGGCTTGCGGTACTTCGTGGCATGCCGGACTTGTAGCAGAGTATATTTTTGAAGAATTTGCACGGATCCCTGTTGAAGTGGAATATGCATCAGAATTTAGATATCGAAACCCGGTTATAAATAAAGGTGATGTTGTCATTGCCATCTCACAGTCGGGCGAAACTGCCGATACGCTTGCCGCAATCAAACTTGCCAAGGAACGAGGAGCATTTGTATTTGGAGTTTGTAATGTGGTTGGCTCATCAATTTCACGCGAAACCCATGCCGGTGCCTATACGCATGCCGGACCGGAAATTGGCGTAGCATCGACAAAAGCGTTTACGACACAAATTACGGTGCTGACGATGATCGCACTTCGATTGGCTAAAGCCAAAGGATCACTTACAAATTCAGATTTTCACCGATATCTTCAGGAACTTGAGATAATTCCGGAAAAAGTCGCAGAAGCTTTAGAAACCAATGAGGTTGCCAAAGCCATTGCGGCCGAATTCAAAGATGCACCTAATTGTTTATACCTGGGCCGTGGTTATAATTTCCCGGTCGCACTGGAAGGGGCACTTAAACTAAAAGAGATTTCATACATCCACGCCGAAGGCTATCCTGCGGCAGAAATGAAACACGGCCCGATTGCCCTCATTGACGAATCGATGCCTGTTATCGTTATAGCGCCACGTCAGGGGCACTACGACAAAGTTGTGAGCAATATTCAGGAAATCAAATCGCGAAGCGGCCGCATAATCGCAATAGTTACAAAAGGCGATACGCAAGTGCGCGATTTAGCCGATTACGTGATCGAAGTTCCGGATACTGCCGATGCATTGTCGCCATTGCTTACAACCATTCCGCTTCAATTATTGTCATATCACATAGCTGTAATGCGCGGTTGTAACGTTGACCAACCACGAAATTTGGCCAAATCGGTTACGGTGGAGTAATATTTTTATAGATTTTCTAGGAAGCGGGACTAAGTTCCCGCTTTTTTTATGAATTTGTTTTATTGCGAATTATTCGATTGTTTATCAATTTACTATGTATGCATAGTAAATTTAGAATCAAAGTGAGCATTTCGTTACGAATAGGTTAACATTTTCACAAGATTTTTTTTATCATCTTTTTCTGTTTAAAACAGTATTAATAAAAATCATTTTACGTTTCTGACAAATGTTCAAAATATTTGTACATTGGCACAGTAAACCAACAAAAATTAGCCAAAATGAGAATGTACTTATCAGTTTTGTCTTTGTTATTCTTCGGCGTTACTTTCGCGCAGAGTACAATTACAGGAACAGTTACCGACAACGCGAATCTTCCCGTTGTTGGCGCCAATGTGATTATCGTCGGAGATTCCACGGGAACAGTTACTGATACCGACGGGAATTTTATCCTTGCTGCAACGCGCAGCGCTCCGTACATAATAGAGATAACCAGCATTGGATATGCAACCCAAAGAGTCAATGTTACTAGTGACAATCAGAACGTTACAGTAACGATGGCCGAAGAGCAGACAATGCTAAATGAAATTGTGGTTTCGGCATCGCGAACCCCGGAACGGATCCTTGAATCGCCCGTAACAGTGGAACGGATGGGGTTGAAAGAGATCCGAAATACATCATCGGCCACCTTTTACGAAGGACTCGAAAATTTAAAAGAAGTACATTTCAATACCAGTAGTTTGTCATTCAAATCGATCAATACCCGAGGATTTGCAACCGTGGCAAACACCCGCTTTATGCAATTGGTGGACGGTATGGATAATTCCTCACCGGCACTGAATTTCGTATTGGGTAACCTTATTGGTTTATCGGATATTGATGTTCAGAGCGTCGAACTTTTGCCGGGTGCGTCTTCAGCGCTTTACGGTGCCAACGCATTTAACGGAATCCTGTTCATGAACAGCAAAAGCCCATTCGATTTTACAGGTATCAGCGTTTATGCGAAATACGGTAAAACATATCAGGACCTTGCCGGGACAAACGATTACTACGATTTTGGTATTCGCGCAGCTCACAAGTTCAATGATTACATAGCTGCAAAAGCCAATTTCACCTTCATGAAGGCGACCGAATGGGTAGCTGGCGACGAGCGCAGTGTGACCAATGGCGGTGTAGGCCACGATATCAACCCGAACTATGATGGATTGAATATTTATGGTGATGAGGTTACGACTTTTATTCCGAATGTTGGCCAAGTAAGCCGAACCGGATATTTCGAAGCCGATTTGAACGACAATAAAATCGAAAGCGTCAAAGCCGACTTCTCACTTCATGCAAAACCATGGAAGAATGATTTTGAGATCATCCTTCAGCATAAAGTAGGTATGGGTAACACTATCTACCAAGGAGCCAACCGTTACCGATTGGAGAACTTCATCATGCAGCAAAGCAAATTGGAAGTGCGCAACCGAAACTTTTTCGCAAGGGTTTATATGACTCAGGAAACTGCAGGTGACTCTTATGACATGAGGTTTGCGGCGTGGAATGTTAACCGTCAGTGGAAATCCGATCAGGAGTGGTTCACAAATTATGCGACTGCATATCAATTGTCGGGAGCGGTTATGGGTACCAATGCGCAGGAAGCGGCTGCAATTGGACGTAATTACGCCGATTATAATCAGTTGCCAACACAACTTCAAGGTTTGCCGCAATTTGCAGTGGCACCAACAGGAAGTTCAAGATATCTTCCGGGAACGGCTGAATTTAATAACGCGCTAAGCATTGTTACCGATGATCCGGATTTGCGTACCGGCGCAAAATTCCTTGACGAATCTAAATTGTACCATTCAGACGTAAATTATAATTTTAAGGAATTGACCGACGTGGCCGAAATCCAGGTGGGAGGTTCTTTCAGGAATTACGAACTTAATTCGAAAGGGACAATCTTTACTGATTATGACGGGCCAATCAGTTATAACGAATACGGAATCTACACGCAGGTGCAGAAGAAATTTGCAGATGAAAAACTGAAATTTACAGGTTCATTGCGATATGATAAATCACAGAATTTCGACGGACAGGTGTCACCTCGAGTTTCTCTAGTGTATTCTGCCGGAGTTCAGAAAAATCACAACTTCCGCGTCTCGTTCCAAACAGGATTCAGAAATCCGACTACGCAGGATCAATACATCGGACTAGACCTTGGTCCATTCGCTCTTATAGGATCGTCTCCCGACAATTTAGATCGCTATGTGGAAACCCTAAATGTCAGTGCAGGTGGCCAGGCATTGGGAGCACCTGCAACGGTGACCATGACAGGAAACGATGCTTATAACACCGATGTTTATTCAGTTCCATCTGTTCAGGCATTCTCATTATCACAAAATCCGGCCGATCTTGAAATCGTAAATATTTCATTGGTGAAACCAGAACAGGTAAAAGCATTTGAAGTCGGTTATAAGTCGGTAGTAAACAATGATTTTACCGTTGACATCAATGCTTATTACAATGTATATAACGACTTCATGAGTACCTCCAGGGTAATCAATCCTTACTATGGCGAAGTTGGGTCCGATCTTTCGAACCCGGAAGTCCTACGGGGATTACAAGCTATAGCCAACGGTGACCGCAGGGTGTTCCAGGTCTATACCAATACCACTGAGACGGTGAATTCATTCGGATTCGGTATCGGTCTGGGTAAGAAAGTGTATAAAGACTTTGAAATAGGCGTTAACTACAATCACGCACAATTTGAATTCGATCAGGCAAAAGATCCTTCGTTTATCGCAGGATTTAACACGCCGCGACATAGAGTAAAAGCATCATTAGGAAATGCTAATCTGTTCAAGAATTTCGGCTTTAACTTTAACGTACGTTGGAGTGATGAATATCTTTGGCAGTCGTCTTTTGCCGATGGTATGATACCAGAAGTCACTGTGTTTGATGCCCAAATCAGCTATGCTGTACCGTCAATCAAGTCTGTTTTTAAAGCTAGCGCAACCAATCTTTTCGGGGACGATTATCTTCAGGTAGTGGGTGCCGGCCGAATTGGACAGACAGTCTTGGTTTCTTGGATCATCAACCCATAATCACAACTTTTAAAATTAAAAAATCATGATAAAGAATATTAAATACCTGCTGTTTGCGTCCCTTACTTTGATGGCATGCAGCTCTGATGACGATTCTGGCGAGTCGGTTGCCGAAGTGCCGATCACGTCTGGTGAAGCCGATTTTTCGACTTATGTCGCCCTCGGAAATTCACTAACCGCCGGTTACAGTGATAACGCATTGTTTCGTGCCGGTCAGGAAAATTCCTTCGCTAAATTATTAGCCGATCAGTTCGCGCTTGCCGGAGGAGGCGAATTTAAGATCCCGTATACTAATGACAATGTGGGCGGGCTATTGCTTGGCGGCAACATGATCGCAGGTCCGCGACTGGTATTCAACGGAGTTGGTCCGGTGCCACTGCCAGGCGGAGTACCAACAACCGAAATCGGTGTTCCCTTAAGTGGTCCGTTCAATAACCTGGGAGTACCCGGCGCTAAAAGCTTCCATCTATTGGCTCCCGGCTACGGTGATGTTACAGGTGTAGCAACCGGAACTGCAAATCCATATTTTGTGCGTTTTAGATCAAGTCCTACGGCCAGCGTCATTGAGGATGCCATGGCGCAGCAACCCACATTCTTTTCATTATGGATCGGGAATAACGATGTTTTGGGTTATGCTACAACAGGTGGCGACGGTACTAATCCAATTACCGATACGGGTCTTTTCAATACATATTACAATACACTTATCACAACGCTTACTTCGGCTGGAGCTAAAGGAGTTGTTGCGAATATTCCGGATGTAGTTGATATTCCGCATTTCAGAACAGTACCTTACAATCCGTTGTCGCCAGCCAATCCGGCTTTTGGGCCTATGATTCCAACGCTAAATCAAACGTTCGGACAGTTAAATCAGGCTTTTACATTTCTTGGCGTACCAGAACGATCGATAGTTTTCTCGACTACGGCACCAAGTGCTATGGTGATTCATGATGAGTCCCTTCCTAATATTTCGGTACAGCTTGCCCAGGTTTTGCAGGCCGCAAATGTACCTGGCGCGGCAGTATTGGCAAATCAATTTGGTCAGGCACGTCAGGCAACCGCTGCCGATTTATTTGTTTTGCCTGCCCAAACTGTCATTGCCACTCTTAATCAGCCTTATTTTAATTTTCTGATGAGCCAAGGTGTTCCAGCAGAAATGGCGGGGCAGCTGTCGGTAAATGGTATAACATATCCATTACAGGATAAATGGGTTTTGCTTCCTAGTGAACAACAGGAAATAACAACTGCCACTGCCGCGTTTAATGCTATAATCCAACAGGCTGCTGATGCTAAAGGTCTGGCGTTTGTGGATGCCAATGGGTTGCTTCGCCAATTGGCAAATGGCGGAATCCGCTTTGGGAATTACCATATGTCATCGTCGTTTGCGGTGGGTGGTGCATTCTCACTGGACGGCATTCATTTATCGGCTCGTGCCAACGCATATGTAGCCAACAAATTTGTTGACGCTATCAATGCCCAATATGGATCGACCTTACGAAAGTACGGCCCCGAGAATTTTTCGGGTCAGTATGCAGCCGATTTGCCATAACCAGATTCAATATTTAAACTAAGCCATCTATTATTGATGGCTTTTTTTGTTTTTCTGTATATAATCCCGCCTTTTTATGAATCGCTGTGACCTCAGTCAATAATTCGCTAAAAAAATGATTAATAATAATTGATATTATACATGAAAAAATTATCTTTGCACTCTGAAAAATACGGGGTTCTCAACTAATTTTTCACAAACGTAAAATGCTATTAAATAAATACATAAGCAAATGTCAAAAGTTTTAGGTAAAGTTGCACAAATCATCGGACCGGTTGTTGACGTTGTATTCAACGGAGAAAATGTAGAGCTTCCAAAGATTTATGATTCTCTTGAAATCACCAGAAAAGACGGTACTGTATTGGTTCTGGAAGTCCAGTCACACATTGGTCAAAATACAGTTCGTACCATCTCGATGGACTCTACCGACGGTCTTAGCCGTGGCTATGAAGTAGTCGGTACTGGAAATCCTATTAAGATGCCTGTTGGTCCAGATGTTTACGGACGCCTTTTCAATGTAATCGGTGATGCGATCGACGGTTTGGGTGATTTGCCAAAAACAGGCGATAACGGATTGTCAATCCACCGTCCGGCACCGCGTTTCGAAGATCTATCGACTTCATCCGAAGTTTTATTCACCGGGATCAAAGTAATCGACCTTATCGAGCCTTATGCAAAAGGTGGTAAAATTGGATTGTTCGGTGGTGCGGGTGTAGGTAAAACAGTACTTATCCAGGAGCTTATCAATAATATTGCAAAAGGACACGGCGGACTTTCAGTATTCGCAGGAGTAGGTGAAAGAACACGTGAAGGAAACGATTTACTTCGTGAGATGCTTGAATCGGGCATTATAAAATATGGCGACGAGTTCATCCATTCAATGGAAGCCGGTGGATGGGATCTTTCCAAAGTCGACAAACCGGGAATGCGCGAATCTAAAGCGACTTTCGTATTCGGACAAATGAACGAACCACCGGGAGCACGTGCACGTGTAGCACTTTCAGGATTAACCATAGCTGAATATTTCCGCGACGGAGCTGGTTCAGACCAAGGTAAAGACGTTCTTTTCTTCGTCGATAACATCTTCCGTTTTACGCAAGCAGGTTCCGAGGTATCGGCACTTCTAGGGCGTATGCCATCGGCGGTAGGTTACCAACCAACATTAGCAACAGAAATGGGTGCGATGCAAGAGCGTATCACATCAACAAATAAAGGATCGATCACATCTGTACAGGCGGTTTACGTTCCTGCGGATGACCTTACCGATCCGGCTCCGGCAACAACCTTTGCCCACCTTGACGCAACAACAGTACTTTCTCGTAAAATTGCCGAGCTTGGTATTTACCCGGCAGTAGATCCTTTGGATTCAACTTCCAGGATTTTGACACCACAAGTTTTGGGCGATGAGCATTATGACTGCGCACAAAGAGTGAAAGAAATTTTGCAGAAATATAAGCAACTACAGGATATCATCGCGATCCTCGGTATGGAAGAATTGTCTGAAGACGATAAACTTGCGGTATCAAGAGCTCGTCGTGTACAGCGTTTCCTTTCCCAGCCATTCCACGTAGCTGAACAGTTTACCGGGATCCCTGGAGTTTTGGTTGATATAAAAGATACCATCAAAGGATTCAACATGATTATCGACGGAGAATTGGATCACCTTCCAGAAGCTGCCTTCAACCTGAAAGGAACCATCGAAGACGCAATCGAAGCTGGAGAGAAAATGTTGGCGGAAGCATAAATCAGTTTGCAGTCTCAGTCTCAGTCAACAGTACTGCGACTGGGACTGCGACTGCAAACTATAAGAATATGACATTAGAAATTGTATCGCCCGAAGCTGCATTATTTTCAGGAACTGTGACTTCCGTTACACTTCCCGGCGTTGAAGGTAGTTTTCAGATATTAAATAATCACGCGCCAATTGTTGCGATCCTGAAAGACGGCGAGATTAAAATCGTAGCCGACAGCTTTTCATTTTCGAAGGAATCGGCTGCACAGTTTACGCGTGTTGATGATAAAACCTATACCCTTGCAATTAATTCAGGCACTATCGAAATGAATGATAACAAGGTAATTGTGCTGGTTGACTAATTAAAAACCAACAAACAAAAGGAAGAGCCGGACATTGTCCGGCTTTTTTTATTTATTTTTGGAGCATGCCGGAACTACATGAATACGAGCTTATCATCAGCCAGGGAAAGCGACCTCTTTGGAAATCGGCAGTGGCCGCGGTTTTATTTACTATGGTCTTGTATAAATGTTACGAGCTCTCATTGGTGATTCTTCAGCATGGACTTGTGAACGAAGTCAGGCGGTCAATCGTAAATGGATTGGCAGGCATTGGTTATTGTTTGGCCGCTGGAATTTATCTTACAAGATTGGTCACCATTTTGGTTGATGTCGACACCAATAGATTGATTACCCGAAGCCAATTCGGACCCTTTAGCTTTGATCGGCAAAAAATCGCGCCTGATTTTGAATATATCGCAATATATATTGACGCTAATGGTGAATATCAGTCATCTTTATGGTATAAAGGTAATCGTCATATGAAATTGTTCGGATTTGGCAATGATGCCGATGCCGCATTAAAATTCGCCCAACACGTCTCAGATCGTCTCAATATCGACATTCTGGATAAACGCGTAAAAGGTGAATCGAAGTGGATTGATTATCAGCCAGCCACCTCCCAAAATCAGATGAACCTGACGTAACTGGTATCTTCTACTTGAACGTGTACTATTTTTTGAAGCTGTTCCGGCTTTCCATTCTATCTTTTACGCCTCATTCTTCGCCGTAAAAGGATGCCATTTCAATCCGGGCTAGGGCGCCAACAAACTCCGTGATTCTACGCAATCAAACATTTCAGCAGAATAATAACCTAAGCGGCCAATCCCCAAAAACCGGTCATAATATAAAATTGAATCACTGCAGTAGTTAAAATCACCCAGAATAATATCCCGACAAAAGTCGCACTGAAAGACCGCCAGCTAAACCGGTTTTTCGCATCCGACATAAAAGATGCGTAAAACATCGTAAAATAAACCAGCTGAAATAGCAGAAAAAAAAGCTTCATTGCATTGCGCTGAATGTTGAAGATATTTTCAATTGGCAGTAATACAAAAGTATAAACCAGCAACGTAAAACCCAGCATGTACATGCCGGCTACCAAATGTTCAATATAATTAAATGGTCGTTTCCGGTAGAAAAGCCAATAGAAGAACGACGTTATCGGAAGCGACAGCAATGCCATTATATTAGAATACCGGGTAACATACACATTTACCAGATGCGCGCGGTATTGAAATAATTCCATCTGTTCGCCGGTTGTCACCGCCGGCGCCGTGGGTGTGCCCAAGTTCAACGTTGCCATAAAAACGAAAATAGCTGCGATAATCAGCAAGAAATTCAACGGTGGGAAATACTTCTTCCTTCTGCCAGAAATATATTCACGCGCTACTTCCCCGCGTTTGAAAGCCAACGCCTTAATCAGTTGGAAAATGCCTTTGTCGGCGTGAGTGAAATAGTGGATCGCCTCGTGTATGATATCGTGAAGTGTGAGTCGGTGCAATGCCGCCCGCTGACCGCACTCAGGACAATATTTACACTCCGAAATATGTTCGGTATCACAATTTGAACAAACAGATTCCATTTTTTAACTTTGCTGCAATATACAAATTACTGATTAGCAGTGTATTCGTCGCCAATAAATTAATGAGGCTTTTTTCCGGCCATATAAATATAAGATATAAGCAACGCCGCTTGAGTAAACATGGCAATTCTCAGAATTACATCGGCATTAGCATAATGGTTATCTTCCATCAGGCCGCAAAAGTGACCATGAGCGAAATTACAGCAAAAAGAATAAGATAGATTTTAGTTTTCATCGATGTCAGATTTGGGAACATATTCAATAATATCGGCAGGCTGACAATCCAGCACGGCACAAATTGCTTCAAGTGTTGAAAACCTTATCGCTTTAGCCTTCCCGGTTTTGAGAATCGAAAGATTAGCCGTCGTAATCCCAATACGTTCCGCAAGTTCATTGGACCGCATTTTTCTTTTAGCCAGCATGACATCTACGTTAATAATTATAGGCATTTATATTTGTATGTATTTAAAATGACAACTGGACTACACAGTTAATTCATTTTCTTCTTTAAGGACTTTAGCATGTTTAAATATTTCAGCAATTACCATGAACAGCAAACCAAGGCTGATCGATAGTATGAAAGAATCAAATCCGCCACTAACGATCTCAATCTTGAAGTTACCACGTTCAATAATGTTGTAAAAATATATCGGAACATTTGTTAACAATCCTGAACCGATAACACAGTAACCGATTCTATAAAAATTCTGAACAATACTGTCCACAAATATCTGCCGTTGCTGAAATAATATCAGGATTTTGCGAAGGAGAAATATCCCGTAGAAAAATAAAATTCCGCCCAACCCCGCAAAAATCGCCACAACTTTTGCCGACCATCTGGTTTCCTCTATCGTCTGGCCATTAATAACGATCGGAATATCGAAATCAGCCGAAAATAGATACATCGGCACAAATAGTAACATTGTAATAATCGAAATCAACCCAAACAATAG
>JADKLW010000831.1_pt1 | contig 10166 bp, 13 predicted proteins | sample 8641881 | NCBI WGS metagenome assembly JADKLW01 (sample SAMN16272185, study PRJNA661076) | feces metagenome | isolation source: fecal sample from diarrhoea affected cattle B | host: Bos taurus | place: South Africa: Lokaleng Village, Mahikeng | collected 2019-09
GCACTTACAGTTGCGGGAACAGCTCCGGAATTTCACCGGATTCCCTATTAAGCCTTTTCAGGCACCTTCGTTATCGGTTCTACTATATATAGTGAATAATTTTAATCAATCACTAAATATTGTATTCATACACTATAAATCACTTTATTGCCTTTGACAAGAACTTCTTCATTCCTGCCGTTAAGTCAAAGTTTCAGTCAGTCGTCAAATAACGCTTCAAGGCTTGTTTCACCGTGCCCATCGTCGTCAATTGGCTAAAGTCCACACGCGCTTCAATCGCTTTTAATGCGAGTTCGGGACGGATTCCCGTGAAAATCAGTTTGATTCCGAGCAAGCGCATAATGTGGTCGATTCTATAAAGAAATTCTGCCACGACATTATCAATATTGTAGATGCCGGACACGTCAATAATAAGGCAATGCAGATTTTCTCCTTGAATTTTTTGCGGAATGATATCAAGAAGCAGATGGCTGCGATCCCCATCTACTGAACCTACGAGCGGCAAAACTGCCAAGCCATCAATAATCGGCACGATGGGAGTTGATATCTCATTTTTTAATTGCATTAGATCTCGTTCAGTTTTCTTCTGCGTCGTAATGTCGCGGATAGTGGACTGGATTGCGACCGTTTCTCCATATTGGACCGGGTAGCAATACAGTTCGACATCAGCTTGAGTTCCGTCAAAACGCTTAACAGTAGTCTCAACCAATTCTCCAATGGTGCGATCCTCCATGCCTGTACGGATGCGTTTCGCAATGAATTCTTTGTAATCATCCGTAAACACATCCACGATGTTTGCACCGATAAGCGTATCCTTATCGGCTTTGAAGAATTCCGATCCGGGCTGATTTATATATAAGACTTTCTGATTCGAATGAATAATGGTTGTTTCATCGGAATACTCCGTGATTTGTTGGTAAATTTCTTCTTTTTCTTTAATGCCTAAGGGTCTTTCAGGTACTGCATTTAGCATTTTCTTTCACTCCTTTTGACTAAGAAACTGCCAGTTCCTCTATTCTACACTTTTTCAGAAAAACTTTCAGTCGCGGCAAAAGCCTCAAGATTTCTGAATGATTCTTTTCTTTACAGTTCTATTTCAAATCTTGTAAAGGAAAAATATTATGTTATGATAATAAGCTGTGATTTTAACATATTTTTAGATGCCGTTTTTGGAAATACGCTACCTTAAGGTTAGAGTTATTGGAGATGCACGATGAAACAAGTAACAGGAAACGCTTTTCACTACGGCTGGGTCATTATCGCGATCGCGGCCTTGTCTCAATTTTTCTCTGGTCCCGGACAAACTTATTCGAATTCAATTTTTATCGATTATTATATAGAAGATTTTGGCTGGAGCCGTTCCACGGTTTCCGGTATCTACTCGGCTGCGACATTGACGGCAGGATTCCTGTTGTTTTTCGTCGGGCGCCTGATTGACCGAAACGGCTCACGTAAAATGGCCGTTGCCGTATCCGTCGCCCTTGCCGTCGCCTGCTTTTTCAACAGCTTCGTAACAAGTCTCGTCATGCTGTTTATCGGCTTCTTTTTTATTCGCTTGTTGGGCCAAGGCTCTATGGCACTTATATCAAGCTCACTCATTCCGCAATGGTTTGTCAAAAAACGGGGCCGCGCCATCAGCATTGCCGCAATCGGCGGCTTAGTCAGTTCTGCCGCTTTTCCCCTGCTGAACGTTTGGCTGATCGAGTCATTCGGCTGGCGCAGTTCATGGCTGATTTTAGGGATCATCATCATTGTTTGCTTTACGCCGCTTGCTCTTTTCCTCATTCAAAACTCTCCTGAAGAAATGGGCTTGCTGCCGGATAACGGCGCTGCGCTTAAGGCGGAGCCTGAAAAGAAACTCATAAAAGAAGTCAGTTGGTCAGTGAAAGAAGCTTCAAAAACCCGTGCTTTCTGGCTGTTGCTGCTATGTGCAGCCATCCCGGGCATCGTCAATACCGGTTTGACCTTCCACCTGGTCTCCATTTTCGCTGAAAAGTCCCTGTCTCTTGAAACTGCAGCCGGCATTTTAAGTTTAACGGCATTGATCGGCTTGCCAGTCACTTTCATCACAGGAATTCTGCTGGAAAAAGTAAAAGTCCAGTATATGCTGACACTGGTATTTGCAGGCGAGCTAGTGTCGTTATTTCTTCTGCAGAAAGCTGATTTTTTGGCGACTGCCATGGTCTTCGGATTGGTCTGGGGCGTCAGCATGGGAATCGAACGGATTGTCATGGCTGTTGTCTGGCCCAATTATTTCGGCCGTAAGCACATCGGCAGCATCAGCGGCATCTCGATGGCGATGGTCGTCACGGGATCTGCGCTCGGTCCGTTGCCGCTCGGCATCGCTTTCGATTTATTCGGCGGCTATACCGAAATCCTCTGGGCATTGATGATTTTCCCGATTTTCGGTATCGTGGCAGCTTTGCTGGCAGACCCGCCGAAAAAAGAAGCTTCCATCCAACAACCCGTTGCCAAAGAAATAGAAGGACCTGCAGAAAACCCATTACTCGCGGAGTAAAGGGTTTTTTCAAAAAGGAATAAAGGGCAAAAAAAAGGTTGCCCATTTGGACAACCTTTACCTTGCTATTTATGCATCGACCCATTGAGAAGCTATTTCTTTCTCTGTTTTTGGTTCGTCGGCTTTTTTATTGGTTTTGCTGGTGTAAGGCTTAAAACTATTGGCTTTATTGGCTCCTGCTTTCCAGCGCGTCCATCCTTTTTTGCCGGTTCCCTGGCCTGTACCGCTTTTCGCTTTTGCTTTTGCTTTGCTCATTATAATCACTCCATTACTGCTACGATGATGTACAGCTTATCACATCAAGGCTCAGAGTGAAACAGAAATGTTCGTTTACGAACGGGCAAGCCCTTTTTTCAATAGCTCCAGTTCCAGTTCATAGTTTGCAATCGACTCTTCCACAGCCAAGTTTCTGGCGAAATGTTCGATCCAATTTCTGATAGTTACGGTCATAAGGATTTTCAGCAAATGGTACAATTCCTTATTCCCTGACACATTCAGCTTGTCCACATCAATAAGTCTGCTGATTGTGTTGAATTCCTCTTCAGACTCTTCTTCATTGACGATTTTGATGAATTTTGTTTCGACTTGTTCTGTCATATTCAATAGGACATTCCGTTTAAAGTCTAGAAGCTCATCTTCGTTCACAGTGGAAATATAAAACTCCCTGATCGTCTGGAATAAATCTCCGCTGTTTTTTTCCAGCGTCGCCTTAAAGAGCCGTTTGCGCCTGGCAGTATAGCGATTCAACAAGTAGAAGTACAAATCTTCTTTTCCTTCAAAATATTGATAGAAACTTCCACGGGAAATTCCGGCTGTTTTGACGATATTGGCTATGGAGGCTTCAGACAAAGAGGCATTCGAAAATTCCTGCTGTGCCGCTTCGATCAATAGCTGTTGTTTTTCTTTTGGCAAATTATAAAAGGTCAGTTTTGGCACTTTTCTCTTCCTCTCAATCGGTCTGTGCTATCAGGTCCACTTAGGATAAAGTTATTCGGCAAATGAAAACGTTCTTTATCAATCAAGATTTCAGAGAAATCTTCGTCAGCACTCACCTGATCCTTGAGCCTGTTCATCCGCAATTGGATCTTTTCCATTTTCCGGTCCAATTCGGTCGCAGAATCCGCTGCTTCCTTCAGTTCAAGGATAATGTCAGCGGGCACTTCTTTGTTGTATTTATAGTAGATTTTGTGTTCAAGGCTTGCCCAGAAATCCATGGCGATGGTACGAATCTGTACTTCCACGCAAATCTCTTCTACACGGTCCGACATAAAAATCGGCACCACCAGCAATAAATGCAAACTGCGGTAACCATTCGGCTTGGGATTCTGGATATAATCCTTCACTTCAAGAACCTTCAAATCATCCTGGTTCTGCAGCATGGCGCTTAATCGGTAGATATCAGCTTCAAATGAACAAGTGATTCGAACACCCGCAATGTCTCTAACATTTTCTTTAATATTCACTAAAGAAAGGCCGACTCCTTTTTTGCCGGCTTTTTTCATGATGCTTTCAGGAGATTTCAAACGGGAACTGACATTTTCGATCGGGTTATAGTCATGAATATAGTGGAATTCCTGTTGCAGTATACTGATTTTTGTATTGATTTCTTCCAGAGCGAATTTATAGCCCATCATAAATCGCATCATCTCTTTTTTTAAGCCCTTCATCTTCCGTAGATCATCGGTAAAACCGGCTTCCATCTCGTCGTCCCCTTTTTTCATAACGTTCACTTATTTATTGCTTATAATCTTCGAATGACACCGTGTCATATTTCGTAAAGCAAGCTTAACATGACACTGTGTCACATGTCCACCGGGAAGCGACGCGCTGTCACATCAAACCATAAAAAAAGAGCAAAACCTCTGTGTTTGAGGTTTCGCTCGCTCTCCTGCCCTTACTTGCCAAGTACTTTCTGAATGTCTTTTTCAAATGATTCGGGTTTATCTTTTGGAGAGAACCGTGAAACGATATTGCCATTTTGATCAATCAGGAATTTTGTGAAGTTCCACTTGATGGCGCTTGATAAAAATCCTTTTGTGTTAGTGGTCAAATAGTTGAACAGTGGATGTGCCTCTTTGCCGTTAACTTTGACCAGGTCGTGCATAGGGAAAGTAACGCCGTACGTCATGCGGCAAGCTTCCTGTGCTTCTGCTCCACTGCCTTTTTCCTGGCCGAATTGATCAGACGGGAAGCCCAGAACCACTAATCCCTGTTCCTTGTATTCTACGTACATTTTTTCCAAACTGTCGAATTGATCTCTCAAACCGCATTTTGTCGCTGTGTTGACTATCAGCATGGCTTTGCCCTTGTATTCGCTTAAGTGGTATTCTTCCCCGTTCGGCTTTGGTACGGCAATATCGTAAATATTCATGCGGCATCTCTCCTTATTTATTCTTCTATTACAAATTCATATTTTTAAAAGAAGCATTTAGCTCTTTCAAGTTTTTCATCAAGGTGATGGCGTTGACTCCCATAAAGTCACAGCTGATGAGTTTGTCGAGGACAGCCTGTTCGACTGCCGCCTGTTCGCTTTTGGCTTTTTCCGTCAATGAAATCGTAAAAGCACGTTTATCTGATTGGGATTGTTCTTTAACCAGTCGCCCCTGTTCGATCATACGATTGATGATCGGATTCAAAGTTCCGGTTCCAAGCCCGAGCCGTTCACCGATATTTTTAGTCAACAGTCCGTCTTCTTCCCACAAGACAAGAAGCACCAGATACTGTGGAAACGTCAGATTGAAAGGCTCCAGCGCTTTTGCATACATTTTTGAAAAATTGCTGGAGGCTTTATAGACTTCGAAGCACAATTGTTGTTCGAGTTTCGTTGGTTTTTCCATTTGCATCTCACCTATGCTAATTATTATAGAACGCTGATTTCCACATCCACAGATCCTTTGATTGCTTTGGAATATGGGCAATACTGATGCGCTTTCTCTACGTATTCGTGTTTCAATTCTTCATCGATGCCTGTGATATCGACGACAAGTTTCACCGCCAATTTAACGCCGCCGTTGTCTTTATCTCCAATCAAGGCAACAGTTGCTGTTACTTCACTCTTTTCAATTTCCACTTTACCAGCTTCCAGCACCAATTCCAATGCACTGTTGAAGCATGCGCTGTAACCTGCAGCAAATAGCTGTTCCGGATTTGTTGCCGTTGTTGCTGAACCTCCAAGAGCCTGTGGTTTTGCTACATCCAAATAAAAAATATTGTCCGGTGAATAAACCGCACCGTCTCTTCCGCCTGTATTGATCATTGTTGTTTCGAATAGTGTTTTCATTATGTGTTTTCCTCCGTCCATATATATCTTACACGATCTACTTTAAACTGAATCGTACGCGATGTAAATACATATGCTCACACGAAAAAAGACTTTATTCACCGTCCTGGCGAATAAAGTCTTTTGGGAAAGATCGATTCTAATAAATAAAAGGAATCAAGCGTGCACGCTTTTTCATCCATTGCTGATAATCCGGTCCGAACTTCTCAATCAGCAGCTGCTCTTCATAGTTTATTCGCTTCAGCAAAGCCCATACCATTGCCAGGCCACCAAGAACGGCAGCAATTGCACTGGTGAAAAACAAGGCCATTCCGAGAGTAATGAACAACAACCCGGTGTAAAGCGGGTGGCGAAGTTTTCGGTAAGGTCCGGTGCTGACGATTTCATCACCTTCACGAACGGTCACGTAACGTGTGAATTGTGATTTCAAATGGACGATTCCCCAAAACCGCAGGAAAACCCCTGAAGCCAGCAAAATAACTCCCACTGCTTGACTGATCCTAGCTATCGTCTCGAACGCCATCAATTCCTGCAAAACCGCCGCGATAAGAATGGTCGCGATCAAAACTGCAAAGATGGTGAAGAATGTCCGTTTTTCCAATGGGTCACCTTGGCCGATGCCGCGATTTCGGAAAATCAGAAATTCACTGAGCCAAAACAAGCTTATTGCTGTAAAAATCCATTCAATCATCGTCATAAAAGAGGCCTCAACTTCCTGTTCTTTTCCTTCCAATATATAGAACATTTCGAAACAATACAATTTCTACCCCTTGCCAAATAAACTTGGACGACTAGCGTGAAACCAGAAAAGAGCGCTTTGCCCACCTGGCAAAGCACTCCTTCACTACATTTTATCTATATCTTTTCTTTAAAAAGGTGAAAACTGTAGCTGCAGGGCGTCTTTACATCAAATTCCCCCGCTTAGCTTCCCATTTAATCTTCAATGGAAGAGATTTCGACCAGCATCGCAGTGAATGCGATAAAAACAACCATTAACGAGAGCACCATTGTGAACATTATCCTTCAACTCCTACCACGTTTTGAATCCTTCTGAACCTGGTGGTGCATGGTGGATCATCTGGCTAATTGGAATCGCATAGGCGATGACAATGAGTGCCAGTGCAAGCCCGATCCAAATCCACCAGTTTTCAAGCCATTTCGGGGTACGGGACATGTCGCTTTCCGCCAGCGGGAAATCTACGATGTCTTTCGGTTCCACCGCTTTAGGCGAAAGGAACATCGTCATGACGACGATATAAATCAGAATCATTGCCGAAACGAACAAGATGCTGCCGCCGATGGCCATCGTCACATGGTTGGTCAGAATTCCGTCAAACCATTCCAATGCAGCGGGGTGATCGTTGTAGCCGGAATAAGCGGTTCTTCTTGGCGCTCCGAGAAGGCCCAGCAGATGCTGCGCTGTTGACATCAGCAGCATGCCGAACGACCAAGTAATGATTTGGACAAGCCCAAGCACTTTCATGGATTTGGTGAATTTTCTGCCTGTTAAATATGGAATCAGCCAGAACGTCAAGCCCATGAACGTCATCGCTACCGGAGTGCCGACCGTGATGTGAAAATGCCCGACAATCCATAAGGTATTGTGGACCACTTCATTCAATTGGAAACTTGCGTTAATGATTCCCCCAGCTCCACCGGGGATAAAGAACGCCATGGCAATGAAAATAGAAGTGAAGCGGATATCTTTCCAAGGCAATTTTGTAAACCAGCCAAACAGGCCTTTCCCGCCATTTTTGCGTCCGGCAATTTCAAATGTCGCGAACATCGAGAATGCCGTCATCAAGGAAGGTACGATGACCATAAACGTCAAGACCACCTGCAGGAATTTCCAGAAGTTCGAAATCCCCGGTTCTGTCAGCTGGTGATGGAAACCGACAGGAATGGAAAACAGGATGAAAAGAACAAAAGACAGACGTGCCAATGAATCACTGAATACTTTTACACCCAGGATTTTCGGTACGATAACGTACCAGGCCATGTATGCCGGCAGCAGCCAGAAATACACCAATGGGTGGCCAAAAAACCAGAACAAGGTGCGGCTGAGTTCTACATCAATGGTATCGGTCCAGCCGAATGCCCAAGGGATGTATTGGAAAAGGACCGTTGCCACGACGCCCAGACATGCAATGATCCACATGATGATGGTCGTGATGGTCATGAAAGCGAAAAGTGGGCTCAACTGCCCTTTATTATTTTTCCGCCATACTCTGTAATGTCCGACCAGCGCAAAACTGCTGATCCACGTACCGATAATCACCAAAGCAAGACCTACATAATAAAAGCCACTTGCCTTCAGCGGTGCATAAAAGGTGTACAGCACTGAAGCTTCTCCGGCCACGATCATCGCTGTTGCCATAACTGTTCCAAGCAAGGTCACCCAAAAGCCGATCCACGAAAACAAACGGACTTTCGGACCGAAACTTCCAAGGCTCTTGCTCATACCGGTAATAAAGAAGCCGAAAATAAAAAATGTCGTAAATACAAGTGCGAGTAAAACGCCGTGTGCGGTCAGAATTTGGTAATAGTCCAGCCAAGCCGGTAATTGAAGCGCGTCATTGCGGATAAAAACTTGCAGCAGCCCACATAAGGTGCCGATTAAAAAGGCGGTATACGCCACGCCGATATTCCATAAAGCAATTTTTCGATCTTGCACAGCAATCATTGTTCATACACCTCTATCTCTGTATACATCATATGGTGGCCCGTTCCACAGTATTCATTGCAAAGAATCAAATATGTGCCCGGTTCTTCAAACGTGTAGGATTTTGTCGTGATCCGGCCTGGAACGACCATCATATTGACTTTTGTATTATCGATCGTCAGACTGTGGACTACATCGGTACTGGTTACTTTAAAAATAATTTCTTTTCCAACCGGAACTTTCAATTCCGGTGCCTGATATCCGAATGCCATAGCCACAATCGTCGCCTGGTATGTATCGTCGTCCAATTGCGTGACTCCCGGATTATCAAAAGGTGCCGTTTCACTTACTTTTTTGGGATCGATTGTTTCCATTCCTCCTGCAGGGGTATGGTCCTGTGAAAATGCGCTCACCCCAACAACGCTTAAAAATACAATCAGCGATGCAATACCGAACACCAGCCAAATTTTTTCATATTTATGAAGATGCATTTTAGTCTTCTCCTCTCATTCCGCCTTAACGGGCTACATACAATAAATAAACGGCGACCCACATGACAATAATGATCAGCCCCACTACAAAAACACTGACTAATGTACCTTTCAGATTGGTCTCCGGCTCCCGGTTCTCTTGACCCATTTCCTCTCACCTCTTACGCGTTTTGTTCTTACTTTCAGCCTATTCTATCGGCTTCTCCCGCACTGTGACATTTCTCACACTCAAGGTCTTTTTTTAATGAAATGACAAATTTTAGACAAAAAAAGAACCTGCCCCATGGGCAAGTTCTCCTGTTAATCGATTTTGCATAAATAAATTGGACAGTCTTCACAATTGGTTTCTTCCTTTAAATGCTGAATGTCATGAAGCAGTATTTTTCCTTCACTCAATGTCAGAACGCCGCGTTTTTTCAACTCAGCCAGCATCCGGTTCACCACTTCCCGTGTCATTCCACAGAAATTAGCAAGATCCTGATTGGTCAATACGAGATCAATCAACACCCCATTCTCTTTTTTCACCCCATAGCTATTGGAAAGCCTGATCAAGGTTGAATACAGTGCCCCTTTTTTGCCATGAAGCATTAAATCACGGAATTTCGTCTGGGTTTTCTGCTGATCGATTCCCATCCATTTCATAAAAGCGACAGACAATCGGGCATTCGTCAACAAGGCCTCTTCCAGATCATCAATTGAAATATGGAGGCATACTGCATCTTCGACCGCACGTGCGTCCAGCATGTATTTGGGCCTATCAGAAAAAAGGGTCACTTCTCCAACAAGCTGCCCTGGACCACAAATTTTCAACGTAAGTTCACGGCCGTTCGGCGTCACTTTTTCAATTTGGATTTTACCGGACCGGATGATGTAAACACCGCCGATGGCATCACCTTCACGAAACAAATAATTGTCTTTCTTTAATTCCTTAACTTGATGGCGTACAGACAATAACTCTTTCATATCCATCAATGCCTCTGCGTTCCCGGTACCCGTTTTCAAAGTGCAACCGCCTTCCCGTTATACAATCATTCCTATTAAAATGATTTTACCATGAATTTCTTTCTAGAAAGGTACAAATTCATCATTCCGACACTTGTTGCCAAAAGAATATATCAAATAAGAAGGAACTTTATTCTCCGGTAGAGAAGTTCCTAGTATAGAGATTGAGGAGGAATGCTAAATGACTTTAAAATATTCCAACATACTGGTAGC
>JADKLW010000833.1_pt1 | contig 10149 bp, 12 predicted proteins | sample 8641881 | NCBI WGS metagenome assembly JADKLW01 (sample SAMN16272185, study PRJNA661076) | feces metagenome | isolation source: fecal sample from diarrhoea affected cattle B | host: Bos taurus | place: South Africa: Lokaleng Village, Mahikeng | collected 2019-09
TAGTAATATTTTAGTCAGCTCTTAGCGCGCAGCCAAAACGTCATCCGCGACAAAAGCGTTGGTCTTGCGCTCGTAACCGAATTGGCTGGTCGGGCCGTGACCGGGGATGAAAGTCACGTCATCGCCCAGCGGCCACAATTTCCCGGTAATCGCGTCGATCAGATCCTGATGATTACCGCGCGGAAAGTCAGTGCGGCCAATCGATCCTTGAAACAAAACGTCGCCGACTACGGCCAGCTTTGATGGCTCGTGATAGAAGATCACATGGCCGGGCGTGTGGCCGGGGCAATGGATAACATCCAGCACCAGTTCACCGACCGTCACCTGGTCACCGTCGTCCAGCCAGCGGTCAGGCACAAAGCTTTTCGCTTCCATGCCATAGCGCGCGCCGTCACCGTCCAGCTGTTCGATCCAGAACAGATCGTCCTTATGCGGCCCCTCAATGGGTAAGCCTAGCTCTTCGGCCAGCATTCCCGCTTGGCCGCAATGGTCGAGATGACCGTGAGTGATGATAATTTTTTCCAGCTCCACACCATGTTCCGCCACCGCAGCTTTCAGCCGCGAAAGGTCACCGCCGGGATCGCTTAGCGCCGCTTTATTGGTTTTGGTGCACCATAAAAGCGTGCAATTCTGCTGGAGCGGCGTGACCGGAATAATCACGGCCTTCAAAGGAGCTTCGTTTGTCATGAAAGCTATTTGGCGGCGCTTCGGTTAAGTTGCAAGGGCTGTGATGACCTCATCGCTTTACAGCCGCCGGCCGGTCCACACCACGCGGCCAATGAACTGCACATCCTTCGGTTCAATATCATCCCAGTCGGGATAGCGCTTGTTATCGCTGCGGATCGACAATTTCCCCGACGGACGCAGCGCCAGCCGCTTGACCAGCAGAACATCGTCCATGCGAAGGACATAGATCCCGTCGCGCAGTGGCCGTTCGGCGGCGCTGTGATCGACCATGATATCATCGCCGTCGCAAAGCGTCGGGTCCATCGAATCGCCATCGACAGAGATCAGCGACAATTTCCCCGGATCAGTGCCAAGCTGCTTCAGCCATTTGGCGCTAAAAGCCATGCTGTTCCGCGGCAACTCGTCATCGGTCAAAGAACCGGGACCGGCAGACGCGCCAAGTTCTAACTGTTTGATCTGCACCATGCTGTTGCCCATGGGGGGATTCGACCGGGCCGCGCGAGGTGCAGCGATATGCGCAGGGAGGGCCGCACCCAATATCTGTTCATCCACACCGTAAAATTCCGCCAGCTTCCGGCGGTCTTCCTCATCCAGCTTTTTGGGCGTTCCGCGCTTTATATATTGCTGGATATAGGCAGGATTTTTGCCAAGCATCCGCGATAATGACGAAAAGTCGTGACCATTTTGCCGAATCAAATGTTCGAGATTGGCGCGCGGATCATCACCCGGAAAATTGTCATCAGGGGAAAAATATCTCTGGGCCATGTTCCTTACCTAATCCTGCTGGCCGAAAAAGGCAATAGGAAATATCCTAGACATGTAGGAAATATCATCTCAAATAGGAATATACCTATTGCAAGCGAGTCGACCCGATCGGCTTCTCCTGCATTACTATGCATCAAAAGACCGGCGTCAAATGGAGGACAGCCATGTATTTATTGAGGGAAATAGAAAAATTTTTGCGTGAAACCGATATGGCGTGGACCAAGTTCGGGCGCTTGTCCGTGCACGACCCGCGCTTTGTAGACGACCTGCGCAATGGCCGTGAACCGGGTAAAAAAATTTCAAAAAAAGTGGAACATTTCATGAACAAATGGCGGGGCGATCATGCGCGTTGAGCAGATAAGCGGACAAAATCCGAATAGCGCGCGCAAGATACGCCGCACAGATGTTGGCTCCTTGTTGCTCGAGCAGATCAGCGCATTGGTAGGCCCAGGCCATGATGTGAAGATGATCAGGGAACGTCCCTGGGCCAGCATCACCTTTTCCGGAACGCGGCATTATGTGACGATCAGGCAAGCCGTACAAGAGAGCGCAACGCTGCCCCCTTCATTTGCCGAGCAACTTTCCGAACATGAATTTGATCTGCCCGGTCATTTTGTCGCCGACATGCTGGTTGATGAGATGACCATCGAGATTTTAACGATTAACGACCCGGTCCGCCCGGTTGGAACCTAGCGAGCCGTCATTTTATCCAATGCGCCCAAAGCCGCTTTTAATGCAGCATCCATATCGGCCTGACGGGAAGACTCTATATTTTCCCGCGAGGCTGCGTCCTGATGGATCGGCGCTTTGTTGATCGGTGCCGCCACTGGTTCGGAAACTTGCGGCTGAGGGAAGGGAGCCTGAGCAAAAGCCGGGGCTTCAGGAGCATCAGCGGCCAGAATGGTTTCAAGCTGCTTCAAACGGTTTAAGCCGGACTCCAAACGTGTCGCAAGCTGGGAGATGGTCAGATTTGCCAGATCATCGGCCTTTGTCTCTTCAACCACTTCTCCAATCACAGTCTTTTCAAACACTTTAGTTTCAATCTGTGCCGCTTCTACTGGCAACTCCTCTACTGGAGGCGTTTCAGTAACCGGTTCTTCGTCCGGCATTTCCATGGCAGTAGGAGCTTCTTCAAATACCGGCTTTGCGCTGACAGAAGGCTCAACCGGCAATTCTTCGCTCTCGGGGAAAAGCGGTGCGCGGGCGGGTTTTTGAATAAAGGCACTATATTCGCTATAATTGCCTGTTTCCGCCACTTCGTCTTCGCGGCTGAGTATCCGTAGATGCGGCAAGTCGGCCAGATCCATGATTCGGGCGCTGTCGTTCTTCGGCTTTTTCAGCAAACGGGTGAGCGCGCGGAACTCGAATCTTGGCAAACCGAAAAGGGATTTTCGGTCCTTGCGCGGTTCCAGTTCCATGGAATCAGAGCGTTCGATATTTTCCGGAAGTGCCAAGGTCATGTCGGCTTCCCCTTTGCGATTTAAAAGATAATAGACGGCCGATGCAGTCACCAGACAGGCCATTATAGCAACCAGAGCACGCGCAGTGTTGCCCAGCGGCGGCGATGCGGCTGGTATATATTCGGGCAGGCCAGCCAGGCCGACGATATTTTCCAGATAGAAATGCGGCATTGCCATGACGGCCAATGCCGCGCCAATACCTGCTGCCACGACCATCACGGGTTTCAAACGCTCGATATTCTGATTCATAGGCCCCACAATATTTTCCGTCATCTCAGGCTGCCCGCTTACAGGATTTGTGCGCTATCAGCCTTTGGTAAACAGGATGGTAACGCAAAATGTTTGACGACCAGTTACGATCTGCCTCGACAAATTTTCGTGCTGTTTCAATAGTTTGTGGCCAAGCCGAACGATTCTTGAGCAATTCGTCCAGTTTTACAGCCATTTTTTCCGGCGACTCGGCGGGGAATAATGTTCCTGTCACGCCGTCTTCGATAAGCTCGCGGTGACCGCCAATATCGGATGCAGCCACTATCCGCCCCTGCGCCATGGCTTCCAGGGGTTTGAGCGGCGTGACCAGCTCGGTCAGCCGCATCGATTTGCGCGGATAGACCATGACATCCATCAGGCTGTAATAGCGTTCTACTTCTTCATGTGGAACGCGGCCCGTAAAGGTAATGGCAGAGGCAGCGGGTGAGGAAGCCACCTGCTGCTTAAGCGCGCTTTCCATCGGACCACCGCCGACGAGCAAGAGATGCGCTTCCGCGCTAAGTTTTTGCAGCATCGGCATGGCCGCGATCAGGTCATCAAGCCCTTCATAATCATAGAAGCTGCCGATGAAACCGAGCACGGATTTGTCCGCCAGCCCCAATTCATGGCGCAGCTTTTCATCCGGTGCAGGCGGATTGCCGAACAGGGCCATGTCAACGCCGTTGGGTGACACAGTAATCTTGCTTTTTTCGACACCCCGCGAAACCAGATCGGATTTCAGCCCTTCGCAAATGACCGCCACCGCATCGGCGGCATGGACAACATGATTTTCCATCTGCCGCGTCAGCCAATAGCGCGGGCTGCCTTCACGGCTCGTCCCGTTGCCGACCGCGGCATCTTCCCAGAACGCACGTATTTCATAAAGTAAAGGTAAGCCGGTTTTCCGCGCCGCGCGCAGGGCAGCCAGCCCATTGAGCGACGGCGAATGGGCGTGCAGCACATCCGGCCGCCATTCATCCGCGACTTGCACGATACGATCTGCAAGCGCCGCAATCTCGCGCCATTCGCGAATCGGGGAGGGGCCGCTGACCTTGGTCAAAGTGCGGTAAAAATCCAGCCCGTCCGAATGTTCCAACTGTTCTAGCGCTTCATAGCCATGCTGATTCTGGCGCACACCGGTAACACCGGTGACTTGCAGACCGCTGGCAATCTGCGCCTTCATTATGGCACGGGTCCGGAAACAATATCCGCTGTGCAAGGGCAGGCTGTGGTCCAATATGTGCAGAATCCGCGTCATGGCGAAATTCCTTGCCTAAAAAGGATTAACGTCCCGTCAACCCAAAGCCTGTATCGCACGGGCCTAGAGACATGAATCTGCTGCATTAGCGTAAGGCCGCTCCACTTCGTATGATCGATAATCTTTCCATCGCTCTGACACATGGCTTGCTGCTCATCGCGGTGTGGCGGCTGATTCATCGTCCCGATCTGGATCAGGAAGATCCGCCCGAACCGGATGTTCGGCCCACAGGCTTTCACATAAAGCGACCAATCAACCGGAACCGCCCCGATGCGTGACCTGATTTTCGTCGCCTATATGCTCGTGCTGCTGCTCATGGCGTTCAAGCGGCCGTTTATATTCACGCTGATCTACGCCTATATCGATATTGTCGCGCCGCAGCGGCTGAGCTATTTCATGCTCAATTCGATCCCCTTGTCCCTGCTCGTTTTTGCTGCGGCTTTTCTGGGTTACATCATTGCGGACGACAAAAAGGACAGCCGCTTTTCGGTGCGGCAGGGCGCGATGGTCATATTGCTCATCTATTGCGGCTACACATCGTTTCAGGGAGCCTTGCCCGAAGATGCGATGGAAAAGTGGGACTGGGTATGGAAAGCGCTGGTTTTTGCGATATTCCTCCCGCTGACACTCCGGACAAAGCTCCGCATAGAAGCGCTGGCGCTGTTCATGGTGCTGAGCGCCGCCACGCTGATCATCACCGGCGGTATCAAGACGCTGGCATCGGGCGGCGGCTATGGGGCGCTGGTTCTGCTGGTGAACGACAATTCCGGGCTTTACGAGGGCTCCATTATCTCCATGGTCGCGATTGCGATCATCCCGCTGATGCTATGGCTGTCGAAACATGGCACTATTTTCCCGCCCGACTGGCGCGTCAAATATTTCACCATGGCGCTGGTTTTCGCCGCTCTGTTAATTCCCATAGGCACACAGGCCCGCACCGGCCTGGTCTGTATCGGCGTGCTGGCGCTGCTCCAGTTACGCTTTGTCAAATACCGTTTTCTCTATGCCGGTCTGGCCATTACGGCCGGGCTATTAGTGACTCCATTCCTTCCACAAAGCTTTTCGGAACGCATGGGCACAATCCAGAATTACAAAGCCGACGAATCCGCCTCTACCCGTATTGCTGTGTGGGAATGGACCATTGAATATGCCAATGCCAACCCGATGGGCGGCGGATTCAATGTCTATCGGCTCAACAAGCTGCGCTATGAACTGGCCCCGGACAAAAGCGGGAATGGCGCAGATCAGGAATATGATTATGAGCTGGAAGACACCGGCCCGGTTGAAGTGACAGATGAGGGCCGCGCATTCCACAGCAGCTATTTCGAGATGCTGGGTGAACAGGGCTATCCCGGCCTCATTCTGTGGCTGTTCATTCACCTGGGCGGCATCTGGCGTATGGAAGTGCTATACCGGCGTTATCGCAGCAGTGCTAAGCCAAGCGAAACATGGGTCGCGCCGCTGGCCGTAGCCCTACAAAACGCGCATATTATTTATATGGCCGGTTCTCTGTTTGTCGGCGTCGCATTTCAGCCCTTTGTCTACATGCTGGTCGCGCTACAAATCGGACTTGATACCTATCTGGGCAGGCGAGAGAAGGAAGCGAAAGCCATTCCGATTGGCGCGCGCTTTCCGGCGGGGAATCTGTCCGCTGCCCGTTTTTGATTGGTGGCTGCACAAATCATGTGACAGCATTTCGTCTTGCGCTACCATTCGCTAATGACATCTAACGCCGATCAGCCTTCTAAACTCCGTCTTTCGGTGACAGCTTATGTGGAACGCTGGCCGGTCAAAGGGACATTCATCATCAGCCGGGGCGCCAAAACTCATGTTGATGTTGTCATCTGCACGATAAGTGACGGCACTTATATGGGCCGCGGGGAAGCCACTCCGATCTATTATGAAGGTGAGACGGTTGAAAGCTGCGTCGCCGCCATAGAAGCATTTGCCCGGACGCACGCCCGGTTCGACAGAGCTGACTTGCTCGACCAGATACCGCGCGGTGCGGCGCGTAATGCGCTTGATTGTGCCCTGTGGGATCTGGAATGTCGCACCAAAAGCTTGGAATTGTGGCAGCTTGCCGGATTGCCGGAACCAAAGCCGCTTATCACTGCATTCACCATATCTCTTGCTGATCCTGCCAAAATGGAAGCTGATGCCCGCGCGGCATCCGAAACATATAGCCTGCTGAAACTCAAGCTCGCCGGAAGCAATGACAGGGAGCGTGTCGCTGCCGTCCATCGCGGAGCACCCAAGGCCCGGTTGATCGTTGACGCCAATGAAAGTTGGAACGACCTCGAAATTGCCGAGGAGGCAGGCATATTGGCACAGTGGGGCGTGGAGCTGATCGAACAGCCGGTAAGTGCGGGACGGGACGCATTACTGGCCAATGTCCGCTCGCCCATTCCGTTATGTGCAGATGAAAGTTGCCAGAGCAGCGCCGACATTGCGAGACTTGCGCCTTATTATCAGGCGGTGAATATCAAGCTCGACAAGGCAGGTGGGCTTACCGAAGCGATCAATATGGCTGATGCCGCCGAAAAAGCCGGATTGAAACTGATGGTCGGCTGTATGCTTTCTACCTCGCTGGCTATCCGTCCGGCTTTTGCTCTGGCCCAGCGCGCTGCATGGGTGGATCTTGACGGACCGATTTTGCTTGCCAAAGACCGCCCCGATGCCATGATTTTTGCGAACGGCCGGGTGATGCTGAATGAGTAAGGCAGGCCTAGAACTGATGTTCGATAAAGATTTTGATCCCCAAAGCGATCAATATGAGGCCGCCCATCACCTCGGCAAATTTCCCGATGCGGGAGCTTGCGATACCGCCAATAAAGACGCCAACGACTGATAATATACCGGTAACCAGTCCGATCACGACACAGGTCCATAAAACCGGCAGATCGAGCGTAGGGAAGGTAATGCCAGCCGCTAAAGCATCAATGCTCGTCGCAACCGCTGCTGTTGCCAGTGCCCATCCCGAAAGATTGGGGGCAGGCTCATCTTCGTCACCGGCGCGCGCTTCCCACAGCATTTTAAGCCCCAGCCCGCTGAGCAGAACAAGCGCGATCCAATGGTCAATCACAGCAATCTGGGTTACAAATGTGCTGCCCAGAACCCAGCCGAAAAAGGGCATAATCCCTTGGGCCGCGCCGAACGCAGCACCTGTCCGAAAGGCATTACGCGCGGAGCTATGCCCGGCAGCGCCTTGCGCGACCGCGACTGCAAACGCATCCATTGCCAGGCCGAACGCAAGAAATAAAATGACAGCCAAATGTTCCATTTATCAAACTGTCTGATTGCCCTTCAATTCATTCCCGCTTAGCCGCACGACATGTAGCAAGTTGGTTGATCCCGGCGTGCCAAAGGGAACGCCTGCGCTGATAATGATGCGTGATCCCGCCTCGCCCAGCTTGTGACGAAGGGCCATGCGTTTAGATTTGGCGACCATTTCTTCGAAATTGCTGACGTCGCGGGTGACGACTGCATGCGCGCCCCATAACAGTCCCATGCGCCGGGCTGTGTGGCGATCTGGTGTCAGCACCAACAACGGTACAGAAGGCCGCTCGCGCGCCATGCGCCGGGCAGTCGATCCGGATTTGGTGAAGCAGACAATCGCCGATGTAGGGACGGTCCGCGCGATGTTAAAGCTGGCGGCGGCAAGCGCATCTGCCGTGGTTGCATCGGGCACGGTTTCGGTGAAATGGATCCGGTCTGCATAGGAAGCATCATTTTCCACCTGTTTTGCAATCCGGTCCATCATCGTTGCCGCTTCAATAGGCCATTTGCCCACTGCCGATTCCGCTGAAAGCATAATGGCATCCGCGCCGTCATAAATCGCGGTGGCAACGTCTGATACTTCGGCGCGGGTAGGGGTCGGCGCTGTAATCATCGATTCCAGCATCTGGGTGGCAACAACCACTGGTCGGCCAAGCTTGCGGGCGGCAGCGACAATACGTTTTTGCAGCGGCGGCACTTGTTCGGGGAGCAATTCAACGCCCAGATCACCGCGCGCCACCATGACCGCGTCTGACAGTTCCAATATCTCTTCCAGCCGGTCTATCGCTGCCGGTTTTTCAATTTTTGCCAGCAAAGCCGCCTTGCCGCCAATCAGGCGCCGGGCTTCGGCCACATCTTCGGGGCGCTGCACGAAACTTAGCGCGATCCAGTCCACATCCTGATCCAGGGCAAAAATCAGATCCTTGTGGTCCTTTTCGGTAAGGGAGCTGACGGGCAATACGACTTCCGGCACATTCACGCCCTTGCGATCCGATATCGGGCCGCCGACAATGACCTCTGTCTCGACAGCTTTGCCGTCCGTCTTTGTGACGACCAGCCGGATTTTCCCGTCATCCAGCAATAATGTATGACCCGGCTGCAATGTCTCGATAATTTCAGGATGGGGCAGGCCAACGCGATTGATATCGCCTTTTGCTTTGTCCAGATCGAGCGTAAATGTCGTACCGGTTTTCAGCATCACCGGCGCTTTGGCAAAAGTCCCGATGCGTAGTTTCGGCCCCTGCAAATCCGCAAGAATGGTTATTGGCCGGCCGACCTTTTTTTCCAGCGCACGGATAGATTTCACATTCTCGGCATGGGCGCTATGCTCGCCGTGGCTCATATTCATGCGGAAAGCATCGACCCCGGCGCGGTAGAGCTTTTCGATCATGTCAGGGCTTCCACTCGCGGGACCGAGGGTTGCCAGAACCTTTACTTTGCGGTCACGGGGGATCATATGCGATACCATCGAAAATTCCTGTCTGCTGGCGCTTTGGTTCTGTTTGATACGTGTCTGTTAGCCGCAAAGGATGACAGGGTAAAAACAAAAAGCAATGGGAGCACCTCACATGACAAAAGAAATTTCTGATAAGGCCGCAGCGGCTGCTTTCCGGCGTCTCGTCACCCATTTGCAGCACCGCCACGATGCGGAAAATATTGATCTGATGGGCCTTGCCGGTTTTTGCCGCAATTGCCTTGCCGACTGGGTTATGGAAGCGACCAACGAAGCTGGCGGCAATATGACCAAGGATGAAGCCCGTGAGGCGATCCACGGCATGCCCTCTTCGGAATGGAAGAAAAAATATCAAAGCGAAGCGACACCGGAAAAGCTGAAGCTCATGCAGGAAAGCATAGCCAAAAACGCATCTGCCTCTTAGAAGGCGTTCCGAATCTGAATATCAAATCTCAAAATATTATTAGGGAATGAAATAATGAGCGAAGGCAATGTCGCCGCAGACCAGCTCCGGCTGTTTATTGAACGTATCGAACGTCTGGAAGAAGAGAAAAAAGGCATAGCCGACGATATCCGTGATGTTTATTCCGAAGCAAAATCACAGGGTTATGACGCAAAAATCATGCGGCAGATCGTTCGCTTGCGTAAAATGGAGCCCCATGACCGTCAGGAAATGGAAGCAATACTTGATGTCTATAAGTCGGCGCTTGGTTTGGCCTGATCTATAGAGTAATATGCCGACATTAGGGCAACAGGGAGCCGGGAAATGATTGTCACCACTACCCCCAGTATCGAAGGGCGGACGATAAGCGATTATCGCGGCATCGTGATCGGGGAGGTTATTGTCGGTGCCAATCTATTTCGCGACCTGTTTGCCAGCATCACGGATATTGTCGGTGGCCGTTCAGGAAAATATGAAAATGTCCTGAAACGTGCGCGGGATGAAGCTTTACAGGAAATGCAGGCCGAAGCCGCAAAGCTGGGGGCCAATGCCGTGGTCG
>JADKLW010000835.1_pt1 | contig 10117 bp, 10 predicted proteins | sample 8641881 | NCBI WGS metagenome assembly JADKLW01 (sample SAMN16272185, study PRJNA661076) | feces metagenome | isolation source: fecal sample from diarrhoea affected cattle B | host: Bos taurus | place: South Africa: Lokaleng Village, Mahikeng | collected 2019-09
TGGGCGCACTCCCAGGACTCGTTCGCCCACGTGCTGTCCGACGTCCTGGCCGGAGCCGGGCTGGCGGCGGCGGTCGCGGGGTGCGTCGGGGCCGCGGCGCTCGTCGTCTCCCACCTCAGGCAGAATCCCCAGCGATGACGAACGAGCAGCTCACCCTGCTGGTCGGCGGGATCAGCGGTCTGATCGCGCTGTTCGCCGTCGTCCTGCTGGTGTTCATCCCCGTGGTGCGGATCTACGCGACCTGGTGGCAGCGGACGGCGGCCGTGGTGCTGGCGAGCGTCGTGGTGGGCGGCTTCCTGCTCGGCGGCGTCTACGGCGGCCTCGTGGTTGTCGACAAGTTCCTGAGCTGACGCAGTTCCGGATCGGTGCCGGTTCCTCCCACGTCCTCGTCTCCGGATCCGGCCGGCGAGCCCTCGCCGAGTACGATCCCCGGTGTGGATCCCGAGGAGACCCCGGGGACGCTCGATGCGTCCCTCACCGCGATCGCGGAGGTCGTAGCCGAGGGTTCCGGCCTGCCTGCCGTCGCCCGCGCCGTGGCGCGGGGGCTCGACGCGTCGATCGTCGTCGCGGACCGCGACGGCGCGGTGCTCGCCGTGGCGGCGCGCTCGCGGGACGAGGAGCGCCGGTTGCTGGCCGAGCGCGCCGAGCTGCCCGCGGTCCCGCTCCAGGTCGGCGGGGAGACCGCCGGCAGCGTGATCATCCAGCAGCGCGGCGAGGTCGCGAGCGGCGTCGTCGCGCTGGTCGTCGCGGTGATCGGGCTCGAGGTCGAGCGCGTCCGGGCGCCCGCCCGCGCGAGCCAGGACGAGTCGGCGGCGTTCTGCCGCGCGCTGCTCGACGGCGACTTCGCCGACGGCGACGCGGTCGCCGAGCGGGCCGCCGAGCTGGGCTTCGACGTCAGCGGGCCGGTGGCGTCCGTGGTGGTGCGGGTGCACCCGCACGTGGCGAGCGACGAGAGCTGGCGTGCGCGGACGCTGTCGGCGGTCGAGCGCGGCGCGCGGGCCGTGCACTCGTCGGCGCTGGTCGGCACGCTGGCCCGCGGCGAGCCGACCTGCGAGGTCGCGGTGCTGATCCCGGCGGCGACCGACGACGCCACCCTGCGCACGGCGCAGGCCGCCTACTCCGAGCTGGACGCGGTGCTGCCCGGTCACGCGATCTCCGTCGGGCACGGCCGCCCCAGCACCGAGCCGGGCGACCTGCCGCGGGCGATGCAGGAGGCGCTGCTGGCCTGCAACGTCAGCGAGGGCGACCCCGAGTCCGACGTGCTCGGCTTCGAGGAGACCGGGGCCTACCGGCTGCTGCTGTCGGCGATGAGCGAGAACCCCGACGAGCTGCGCCGGTTCTACGCCGACACGATCGAGCCGCTCGCCGCGTACGACGCGCAGTACGAGACCGACCTGGTCGGCACCGTCTCGGCGTACCTCGACGCCGACGGCTCGGTCGCGTCCGCCGCCCAGCGGCTGTTCACCCACCGCCACACGGTGCGCTACCGGTTGGAGCGGGTCAAGGAGCTGTGCGGGCTCGACGTGACGTCGAGCGACGGGCGAGAGCGCCTGAGCCTGGGCCTCAAGGCGATGCGGGTGCTCGGCCTCGGGCACGCCGAGCCGCGTACGGGCATCGACCGCGAGCCGCGCCCGCGCCGCCCCGCCACCAGCCGCCGCGCTCCGCGGAGCTGAACGGCGAGCGGGCCGGGGGTGGGGACAGCCGCGTTCCCGCCGTCGCGCGCCCCCACGCCCGGATCGCGTCCCGGGACCGCGTAGGATCGCCGCCCATGAGCGTGCGCATAGGGATCATCACCGGCTCGGGCACCTACGCCTTCCCCGGCCTGGTCGGCTCCACGCCGACGACGGTCGAGACGCCGCACGGCACGGTCCCGGTCAGCGTCGGCACGGTCGGTGACGTCGAGGTCGTCCATCTCGCGCGGCACCGCGAGCACCACGAGCTGGTCTCGCACCAGGTCACGCACCGCGCCAACGTGCTCGCGCTCCAGCAGCTCGGCGTCGACGCGGTGCTCGGCGTGACGGTCTGCGGCGCGTGCGAGCCGTCCGCCACGCTCGGCAGCCTGCTGGTCTTCGACGACCTGCACTTCCTGACCAACCGGTTCGCCGACGGCACGAGCTGCACGTTGCACGACACGCCGGGCGCCCCCGGGCGCGGTCACTGGGTCTTCGACGGGCCGTTCAGCGCGCCGCTGCGCCAGGCGCTGCTGGACGGCGCGCACGCCGCGGGTCTCCAGGTCCAGGACGGCGGCTGTTACGGCCACGTCGACGGTCCGCGGTTCAACAGCCGGGCGGAGATCCGCACGCTGCGCGCCGCCGGGGTGACGGCGGTCAGTCAGACCGCGGGGCCCGAGACGGTGCTGCTCGGCGAGGCGGGGATCCCCTACGCGCTGCTCGGGTTCCAGACCGACTACGCCAACGGCGTCGCCGAGGAGCCGACCCCGGTCGCGACCCTGGTCGAGCTGATCGCGCGCAGCACCGCATCGTTCACCGCGGTGCTCGCGGAAGCGGTCCCGCGGGCCGCCCGGGTCGAGCACGCCCCGGTCGGCACCTCGCTGACCTGGGACTGACGTCGGCGGGTCCGCCCGAGCGGACATCGCGCAGGCGCATCCGCCAAACTGTGGGGGCCGGCTGGTGGGGAGTGGTGTAACGGCAGCACGTCAGCCTTTGGAGCTGTTCAGTCCCGGTTCGAATCCGGGCTCCCCAGTCTTGCTTGCCTGAGACGCACGCGTCCGGTGCTCCTTCGTCTAGCAACGTCACTGTGGTTCTGCGGCTTAGATCTAGCGCGCTCCTGCGGCGCTTTGCGTGGTCCGCCGCGTCATCGGTGACGGGGCACGTCGCGTGAATATCCGCCTCGGCCCCGGCTTCTGACTCCGCCTATGCCCCAGGAACTCAGGCAAGCCCAATTTGCTCCCGACCGGATGAACCAGTGTCACTATTGTGTATAGATGTTTCGCGCACGTTTATGTGTCTACGGTCGCGCAGCCTGCGCTATAGTAGGCGTCGATGGCGATTGGGAAACGTAATTCTAGATCGCTATTTTGACTGTTTATCGAAAGGAATGGAATGTCTAGAATTAGGAGTGTTCTGACCGCAACGGCGGCTGGCGCTGCGCTCTCACTGGCGGCGCTCGGGGGCCCCTCGGTCGCCTCCGCGGGCAACCCCTACTCGTTCGTGTGTCACGGTTACGCAGTTTCGACCCCGATGTACGCCGGGGGGCCCGGAGTGGGGCCGATCTTCGCCTATCTCCCCGCGACGCACACGTTTTACGGGCACCAGACGGTGTACGTCAACGGTGTGTTCTGGTCGCTGGGGCATACGTCGTGGAGTCACCCCAATGACTACTGGGTGAGGACCGGGGATCTCATCTGCTGAGATCGCAGATGACTCCGCGGCCGGGCGCGGCGGAGTCGTGCCAGGGCTGGTGGGCGGCGGCGTGCAGGCGTCGTCGCCTCGGCCGTTGCAAACTCGAAAGGTTTCTTAGGGGGGCCCGGCTTCGCATTTCCCCCGCAGAAACGATGTCATTCGTGATGGCGTACGCTAGGTCAGGTGTTCGCGTTTGTTCTCGGTCGGAGACCCGACAGCCCCGCTACGTCGATCTCTATGGGGCTCACCGTCGCGCTGGCGCTCAGCATCGCGCTGCTCACCTTGCGCTGGCACCAGGATTGGAACGTGTCGGAGGGCACCTACGCGCTGACCTCCCGCGCGCTGCTGGAGGGCGGCGACCTGTACGGCGACCTCGTCGTGGCGCATCCGCCGCTGATGTTCGTCTTCGGCGCGGGAATGCTCGCCCTCAGCGACTCGCTCGATTTCCTACGCGTCATCGTCCTTCTTCTCCAGCTCGGCTCGCTGGGCTTGCTGTCGGTCGTCGTCTGGCGTCTGACGCGATCCGGGTGGGCCACCGCCGTCGTCGCGCCGCTCGGAGTGCTCCTGCCGTGGACCGTCCACGAGCAGGGTCTGTTCACCGCTGAGCCGCTGGCGTTGCCGCTTCTGGCCGGCGCTGCGGTGCTGGGCGCACGGCCGCGCGGGTCGGCGTGGGCCGGTGCGCTGCTTGCCGTCGCCATCGGGGTCAAGCTTCCGATGCTGATCCCCGCGCTCGTAGGCCTGTGGTGCGTCGCCGATCGGCGGCGCGCGACCGTCGCGTTCGGCGCCGTTCTGGTGGTCGTGGTCGGCGGCACGTTGGCCGTGTTCGGCGTCGGGGTCATCGAGCAGTCGATCCTGGCCCAGACCGAGGTCGACCGTCACAGTCCGAAGTACATCGCCGAGATCACCGTGCAGGCCGGATGGAACCTGGCGCCGGTGCTGCTTGGCGTTCTTGCGCTCGTGGCAGCCCGCCGCCGGGGTTGGCGCTCGGCCGACGAGGCCCAGTGGCGCATGGCCGTCGGCCTGGCCGTCGGCATCGCTTTGACCTATGCGTCCGTCTTGAAGGACGGCACGTCGCTGACGGTCCTGCCGCCGATCGAAGCGCTGTTGTTGCCCCTCGCCGTGGTCGGCGGCTGGCTCTGGGTGAGCGGCGTCGTCGCTCCGGCGCGGCGCCGAGCGGCCCGCGTCACCGCAGGTCTGGGGCTGGCATTTCTTCTCATGCAACCGCTGTCGCTCTTGGCTGATGCGCGGCACGGCGGGCACCTGTTCCTCCGTCCGCTCTCCGGCTCGGCGTGGGGGGTCAATCTCACGCGCGACGAGACGGACAGCCAGGTCGCGCGGCTCGACCAGTGCCCGGCCCACGTCGCCTCCAACCTGACCACCACGGTCACCTTCCGGGCGCAACACCGCATGCCCGGCGACCAACCGGACACGTTCCTGCCGTCGCGGTCGTCGCGACTGGCGGACGTGCAGCGTGCTGTCCTGGCCGACATGCCTCGCTGCCCGTAGCGGACTTCTCGGGGGCCCCGGTCGGCAGAACGCGCTGCCGAGCGTCTGACGTACGAGCGTCTGGGTAGGCTCCCCGGCGTGAGCGCCAAGGATCAGGCCCCGACCGTGATCGTCCTCGCCGCGGGGCGCGGCACCCGGATGCGATCGGCGACGCCCAAGGTCCTCCACGACCTCTGCGGCGCCCCGCTGGTCGACTGGGTGGTGCGCGCGGCGCTCGGCGCTGCCGCGCACCGCGTGGTCGTCGTCGACCAGCCGGCCCGCCCCCTCGTCGGCCGGCTGCGCGACGGCGTCGACGTGGTCGAGCAGCACGCCGACCGGCACGGGGAGGGCACTGCGGGCGCGGTCGCTGCCGCCGTCGAGCTGATCGACCCGCAGCGTCCGGTCGTCGTGCTGGCCGGCGACGTCCCGCTGGTCTCGCCCGACTCGATCGCCGCGTTGGCCGCTGCTCACCGCGAGTCCGGCGCCGGCGCGACGCTGCTGACCACCGAGCTGGACGACCCGTCCGGCTACGGCCGGGTGGTGCGCGACGAGCGCGGCAACGTGGCCAGGGTCGTCGAGACCAAGCAGCCGGGCGACGCGACGCCGGACGAGCTGCTGATCCGCGAGGTCAACACCGGGATCTACGCGTTCGACGGCGGACTGCTCGTTGCGGCGCTTGCCCGGGTCGGGACCGACAACGCCCAGAACGAGCGCTACCTGCCCGACGTGCTGGCGATCCTGCGCGGCGACGGGCACGACGTCGGCGGCTTCCGCTCCGACGACCCCAACCTGGTCCGCGGCGTCAACGACCGTGTCCAGCTCGGCGAGATTCGCGCGATCGCGCAGCAGCAGATCATCGCTGCCCACCAACGTGCCGGCGTGACCGTCGTCAACCCGGCCTCGACGGTGATCGACCGCGACGTCGAGATCGGCGGCGACACGGTGATCGAGCCGGGTTGCGTGCTGCGGGGCGCGACCCGGATCGGTTCCGGCGCGACGATCGGCCCCCACACCACGGTGGTCGACGGCCAGCTCGGAGACGGGGTCAGCGCCGTCCACAGTCACATCCTCGGCGCCGTCGCGGAGCCGGGCGCCACGATCGGGCCGTTCTCGTACCTGCGGCCCGGCGCGGCGCTGCGGACCACGGCCAAGGCCGGAGCGTTCGTCGAGATCAAGAACAGCGACATCGGGCCCGGCAGCAAGGTCCCGCACCTGTCGTACATCGGCGACGCCGACGTCGGCCCGGGGACCAACCTCGGCGCGGCGACGATCACCGCCAACTACGACGGCCGCAACAAGCACCGCACGACGATCGGGGCGGGGGTCAAGACCGGTGTCGACACCACGCTCGTCGCCCCGGTCACGATCGGCGACGGGGCCTACACGGGCGCCGGCAGCGTGATCACCAAGGACGTCCCGGCGGACGGCCTGGGGATCGCTCGCAACCGTCAGCGCACGCTCGAGGGCTACGCCCAGCTCGTCGAGCAGCGCGCCGCCGACGAGGACGCTTAGCGCTTTAAGCCCAGCTCAAGCGCGGGTCAGGGCCCGCTTGCGAGGCACGATCGCGGGCGGATCTCCGCCGGGGCCTCCGGACAGTTACGCTGCTGTCGGTCGCGGCTCGCGTCGAGCCGCGGACCTCGCTCCCGTTTCCTCCTTCAGGACTGCTTCAACCGTGAGTGCACTTCTGCCGTCCGTGGACACCGCTACGAGCCTCTCGTTGGGCTACGACAAGCGGCTGATGCTGTTCAGCGGACGCGCCAATCCCGGGCTCGCGGACGCGATCGGCGACAAGCTCGGCGTTGGACCGGGCCCGATCACGCTGAAGACCTTCCAGAACGGCGAGGTCTACTGCCGGTTCGAGGAGTCGGTGCGCGGCGCGGACGTCTTCATCGTCCAGCCGACCTGTGGCAACCCCGAGACGGGGATCAGCGCCAACGACGCGCTGATGGAGCTGCTGGTGATGATCGACGCCGCCGTCGGCGCGAGCGCTCACCGCGTGATCGCCGTGACGCCGTGGTACGGCTACTCGCGGCAGGACAAGAAGAGCGCGCCCCGTGAGCCGATCTCGGCCCGTCTGGTGGCCCGGATGCTGGAGTCCGCCGGCGCCGACCGCGTGCTGACGATGGACCTCCACGCCGGTCAGGTCCAGGGCTTCTTCCAGATCCCCGTCGACCACATGACGGCGATGATGATGCTCACGCAGTACTTCATGGACCTCAACCTCGACGACGAGCTGGTCGTCGTGGCCCCCGACGCCGGTCGCGTGAAGCTGAACAAGAAGTTCGCCAACCGGATGGGCGCCGACCTGGCGATCCTCGACAAGGAGCGGCCGCAGCAGCAGGTCGCCGAGATCGGTCACGTGATCGGCGACGTCCAGGGCAAGACGGCGATCATCGTCGACGACATGATCGATACCGCCGGGACGCTGCGCGCGGCCGGCGAGGTCGTCAAGGCGGCCGGCGCGTCGCGGGTCTACGCGGCCGCCACCCACGGCGTGTTCAGCGGCAAGGCGTTCGAGAACCTCGCGGCGGCGCCGTTCGAGCAGATCGTCGTCACCGACACGATCCCCGAGCGCCCCGGCGCCCCGGCCAACCTGCGCACGATCTCCTGCGCCAACCTGCTGACCGACTCGATCCGCCGGATCTTCACCGACGACTCGGTCTCCGAGGTGTTCGAGGGCGAGAACCAGCTCTTCTGAGCCTGCATCGCGCTCCTGCGGCGGCCCGTGGCGGGCCGCATAAATACTTGCCTTATGAATACAGTTTGACGGGATGACCGTCGAGCCGCCACGCCAGCACGCCAACGTCACGCTGGCGGCGCTGGCGTTGGCGGGGATGGCGTTCTCGCTGCTGCAGTCGATGGTCTCGCCGGCGCTCCACGAGATCCAGACCGAGCTGGGGACGAGCGAGACGGCGGTCGCGTGGCTGCTCACCGGCTACCTGCTGAGCGCCGCCGTCAGCACCCCGATCGTCGGCCGGCTCGGCGACATGTTCGGCAAGGCCCGGGTGCTGCGGATCGTGCTCGTGATCCTCTGCCTCGGCACGGTGATGGCGGCCATGGCGTCGTCGATCGGCGTGCTGATCGCGGCGCGGCTGATCCAGGGCGTCGCGGGCGGCGTCTTCCCGCTCGCGTTCGGGATCATCCGCGACGAGTTCCCACGCGAGAAGGTCGCGGGCAGCATCGGGCTGATCTCCGCGCTGCTCGGAATCGGCGGCGGCTTCGGCGTCGTCCTCGCCGGCGTGATCGTCGACAACCTCAGCTACCACTGGCTGTTCTGGCTGCCGCTGATCGCCGTGGTCGCGGCGACGGTGCTGGTCGTCTTCTTCGTGCCCGAGTCGCCGATCAAGGCCCCGGGCAAGGTCAACTGGTCCGGCGCGATCCTGATGTCGCTCGGCCTCAGTGGCCTGCTGCTCGCGATCAGCCAGGCCGCGTCGTGGGGGTGGGGATCGGCCCGCACGCTCGCCGTGCTGGCCGTGGGGGTGGGCCTGCTCGCGGCGTGGGTGCGCAACGAGCAGCGTGCGGTGGAGCCGCTGGTCGACATGCGGATGATGCGGATCCGCGGGGTCTGGACGACCAACGTCGTCGCGCTGCTGACCGGCGTCGGGATGTACTCGTCGTTCGTGCTGACGCCGCTGCTGGTCCAGCTCCCCGTGGAGACCGGCTTCGGCTTCGGGGTCAGCGTGACCGCCGCCGGCGTCTACATCCTGCCCTCGGCGCTGACGATGCTCCTGGCCGGCAGCATGGTCGGGCGGCTCGAGGCCCGGTTCGGCTCCAAGCCCCCGCTGATGGTCGGCTCGGTCTTCACCGCGCTGTCGTTCGCGCTGCTCGCGGTCGCCCACAGCGAGCCGTACCAGATCTACCTGGCGTCGCTGCTGCAGGGCGTCGGGATCGGCCTGGCCTTCGCGTCGATGGCCAACCTGATCGTGCAGAACGTCCGCCCCGACCAGACCGGCGTGGCGACGGGCATGAATACGGTGGCGCGCTCGGTCGGCGGCGCGCTCGGCGCCCAGATCGTCGCGGCGATCCTGACCGCGTCGGTGGTGCTCCAGCATCCGACCGAGACGGCGTTCACGATCGCGTTCGTGTTCGGCGCCGCGATGATGGCCGCGGCGGTCGCCGTCTCGGTGCTGATCCCGGGGCGCAGCGCTACAGTCGGCGGATGAGCACCGCCGCGCAGCTCCTGGTCGAGCGCCTGGGACTCAGCGACGACGAGCTGCTGGACGTGCTGAACGCCGACCCGTTGTCGGTCGTCACCGGCGAGCTCGAGCACCGGCCGCAGCTCGCGCTGCTGCTGGCCCTGACGAGCGAGCCGGCCGAGCGGATCGGGTTGCCCGCGTTGCGGCGCTGGCTGCGCACGAGCGGACCGCACGGCCGACCGATCGACCTGCTGACGTCGCGGTCGTTCGGGGCCTTCGAGGACGCGCTGGCCGTGCTCGACGACCGTGGCCTCGTGATCCGGGCGTCGCGGCCGCCGCAGCCTTAAAATAGGGCCCCGGTCCGTCGACTCGGGGACTGGGACGGACTAGAGCTTGTCCTCGCGATGCTTGCCCGGCCAGCTTCCGAAGACGTGCTCGAAGACGTGCATGCCGTAGCGGCTGGTGGCGGCGGAGGTGGCGCCGAAGATCGCCGACTGCAGGGCGGCCGCGGCCACGGCCCGGACCCCCGAGTCCTCGCGCACGGCCGGGTCCGGGATGCCGTCGCCGTCGATCCGGCTCCAGACGCGATCGAAGATCGTGATCGCCAGACGCGACGCGATCAGGCCGACGATCAGTGCGAAGGGCTTGAAGAGCAGGCGCATGGGACGTCAAGCCTAACGGTCGGTCCGGTGGACGGCGCATCCTGGCGGGCCGCCTGCTATTCACACCGCATGAACCGACGCGTTGTGGCGGCCCTGTGGGCGGCGATCCTGATCGCGGTGGCGGGGACGACCGTGCCGACCACCGCGCAGGCCCAGACCGCTCCGGCGGAGCCACCACCCGCGGCGCCCGCGACGGTGCCGGTGCCGAAGCCGACGCTGCCGACGCGCGGCGGACGGACCTTCGCCGGTCACGACGGTCGTTGGACGGTCGGGGGCCGCTGGCTGATCCGCCACGACCCGGACGGCCAGGGTCGCAAGGCCCGCTGGTTCGCCCCGGGGGCCGCGACCGGGTGGTCCCCGGTGCGCGTCCCGCACGTCTGGAACGCGCAGGACCACACGTCGGCGTCCCAGAAGGGCGCGGTGGTCTGGTACCGGCGCGAGCTGCGGCTGCCGAAGGTGTCCCGCACGCGGG
>JADKLW010000836.1_pt1 | contig 10075 bp, 11 predicted proteins | sample 8641881 | NCBI WGS metagenome assembly JADKLW01 (sample SAMN16272185, study PRJNA661076) | feces metagenome | isolation source: fecal sample from diarrhoea affected cattle B | host: Bos taurus | place: South Africa: Lokaleng Village, Mahikeng | collected 2019-09
CTACCATTCGGGAATTTGTGTTTGCGACCAATGCAGATTGGTGCGACGGAATAGTGATTACCGACACCGGTGGCGCAGCACAGAATCACGGCAATCTCGAATCGTACGTTCGCACATTTATTCCAAATTTGCCCAATAAGAAAATCAAACTTGATTTCAGTGCATTTGAACTTGAGGACGGTTATGATTACTTATATATTTACGACGGACCTGATACATCGGCGCCACTTATAAATCCGAGTGGATATACCGGAACTGAGAATCCTGGCACCATTACATCTACTGCTCCCGATGGTTCACTGACGCTGCGTTTTGAATCGGACCCGTTGGAAGTTGCTGCTGGCTACGTTGCTACAGTAACTTGCGAAAATAGTCTGGCGGTGGGTGATTTTGAGAGATTCGATTTTGCCTATTATCCGAATCCGACGACAGGTATTATAAATATTACGGCGGCGACTGAAATGAGTGAAGTTTCGGTTTACAATATAACAGGGCAGTTGCTTCTTCAGAACAAGATAAATGCGCTGGATGCCAATGTCAATCTAACAGCATTTTCGACGGGAACTTATTTCTTCCGATTGAAATTTGGTGACTTCGTCAAGACTTTTAAAGTGGTCAAGCAGTAGAACCGTTGGAAAATAATGAGCGGATTCAGTCGGGATAACCGATTGGATCCGCTTTTTTATGTCTAAAACATTTGCATGATTTCCAATGCTTTGCGAACCGATTTTACGTTTTCAAAAGTAATTAGTAATCGCAATCCGTTTGGAGTGGATTTCTCTTTCATCTTGCCCACTGACGAATGCTGTTGAACGAATTTCAATACTTTGGAAAACTGCGCCGATTGGTAGTATTCCGATTGTTGATCCGAAACAAAGTAAGCGATCATCTTACCTTGCTTCATAACCAATTTTTCGATTCCCAGACGGCTCGCAATCCACTTCACCTTTATGCTGTTGAGCAAATCGGTAGCGGGTTTCGGCAACGGCCCGAAGCGATCCTGAAGTTTAGTTTGATAGGCCGTAAGCGCATCTTCGTCTTTAATCAGGCTGAGTTCATTATACAGATTAAGACGTTCCGATATGTTGTTAATATACTCATCGGGAAACAATAATTCAAAATCGGAATCGACCTGAATGTCCTTGACGTATTCTTTTTCGATGTCGGTGTCCTGATCTTCGTATAGGTGTTTGAACTCATTCTCCTTCAGTTCGTCGATGGCTTCGTTCATGATCTTCTGGTAAGTTTCAAAACCGATCTCGTTGATGAATCCGCTTTGTTCCCCACCCAGTAAATCGCCCGCACCCCGGATTTCGAGATCTTTCATGGCGATATTGAAACCGCTTCCGAGTTCGCTGTATTGTGCCAACGCCTGAATTCGTTTTCGTGCATCTTCTGTCATTGCCGAAAAAGGCGGGCAGATAAAATAGCAGAATGCTTTTTTGTTGCTTCGGCCCACGCGCCCGCGCATTTGATGCAGGTCGGATAAACCAAAGTTGTTGGCATTATTGATGAAAATCGTGTTCGCATTCGGTACGTCGAGGCCGCTTTCGATAATAGTAGTTGCGACCAAAACGTCAAATTCGCCGTTCATGAAAGCAAGCATCAGCTCCTCGAGCTTTTTACCTTCCATTTGTCCGTGGCCAATGCCCACGCGCGCATTAGGTACCAAGCGCTGAATCATGCCGGCAACTTCCCGTATATTTTCGATTCTGTTGTTTATAAAGAAAACCTGCCCGTTGCGCTGGATTTCGTATGAGATCGCATCGCGGATTGTTTCCTCATTGAATCCGACGATATGGGTCTCGATAGGATATCGGTTGGGTGGCGGAGTCGTAATTACCGATAAATCCCTTGCCGCCATCAGTGAAAACTGCAGCGTTCGCGGGATTGGCGTGGCGGTCAATGTGAGCGTATCAACATTGGCTGCCATGGTTTTAAGTTTGTCCTTGACATTGACGCCAAACTTTTGCTCTTCATCCACAATCAACAAACCGAGATCTCGGAATTGTACGTTTTTGTTGACGAGCTGGTGTGTACCTATTATGATGTCGAGCTTGCCTTCGGCCAAATCTTTCAGCGTTTGGCTTTTTTCCTTGGCGGTTCGAAATCTGTTCAGGTACCCTATCGTGACAGGCATTTCCTTCAGACGTTCTGTAAAAGTGCGATAATGCTGGTAGGCTAAAATTGTGGTAGGAACCAGTATGGCCACCTGTTTTCCGTTGTCAACCGCTTTGAAAGCAGCCCGAATTGCCACTTCCGTTTTTCCGAAACCTACATCGCCGCACACCAGCCTGTCCATTGGCCGGTCGCTTTCCATATCGGCTTTTACGTCTTGGGTTGAGGTGATTTGGTCGGGTGTATCTTCGTAGATGAACGACGATTCCAGTTCCAACTGGAGATAACTGTCGGGTTTGAACCGGAAACCTTTCTCCAGTCGGCGCTTAGCATATAATTGAATAAGATTGAATGCCACATGTTTTACGCGTGCCTTTGTCTTTTGCTTAAGCGCTTTCCACGCATTGGAACCGAGTTTATAGATTTTCGGCGGAGCGCCATCTTTTCCGTTGTATTTCGAGATTTTATGCAGTGAATGAATGCTGACGTAAACAATATCGTTATCGGCATAAATTAACTTTATCGCCTCCTGGGTCTTGCCTTCGACCTGAATTTTCTGGAGGCCGCCGAATTTGCCGATGCCGTGATCGATATGGGTGACGTAATCACCAACCGACAATGTATTCAGTTCTTTAAGGGTAATGGTCTGCTTTTTCGACTGATTACTTTTTATGTTGAATTTGTGGTAACGTTCGAAAATCTGATGATCGGTATAGCAGGCAATTTGATGTTCCTCATCTACAAATCCCTGGTAGAGCGGCAGCACGATGGTGTCGTATTGCTTTCTGATATTTTCATGGTTTTCTTCGTCCAAACTTTCAAAAATATCATGGAATCGTTTCGCCTGGGTGTCATTTGCACAGCACAGATAATTTTTGATACCATTCGAATGATTCTCGCCCAGGTTATTCAATAATAGATCGAATTGCTTGTTAAAGGCAGGCTGAGGCTGAATATGAAACTCGAAAATGTGTTTAGGTTCGAACGCAGCCCGGTTTGCAAACTCAATCAAAGTGAAAAGTTCAGCACGTTTTTGAAAGTCGGCGCCATTTACAAAAAGCTGTTCGGGCAACAGATGCTTGACAGTATTATCGAGGTTTTCAAATGTTTCGGCTGCCTTTTCGTAAAGCTTGTCGAGCTTTTCGTGCAGAATTTCCGGACTGTTTATCAGAAGGACGGTTTTGGGATTTATATAATCCAAAAAACTCTCCCGCTGTTCATTGAAGAATTTGTTCTCTACATTCGGAACAATGGTTATTTTCTTCTTTTTCTCGAGTGACAATTGGGTTTCGACATCAAAACTGCGGATACTGTCGATTTCGTTGCCAAAAAACTCGAGTCGGTATGGATGATCGTTTGAAAATGAAAACACATCGATAATGCCACCGCGCACTGAAAATTCGCCAGGTTCGGATATGAAGTCCACCCGTTTGAATTCGTATTCAAATAAAACCTCATTTACGAAATCGATCGACATTTTATCGCCAACCGCCACTTTCAACGTGTTTTTGTCAAGATCTTTCCGCGTGACGACTTTTTCGAAAAGAGCTTCGGGATACGTCACAATGATCGCGGGTTTTTTCTTGGAATTTATCCGATTGAGGACTTCGGCACGAAGTAAAATATTGGCATTGTCTGTATCTTCAATCTGATAAGGGCGGCGATACGAACCCGGATAAAAAAGTACATGCCCACTGCCGAGCATCTCCTCAAGATCATTCAGGTAATAGGCGGCGGTTTCCTTATCGTCGAGTACGAATAAAAATGGAAGTTCAGACTTGTTGAACAATGTTCGAACGACAATCGACAAGACGGATGCACTAAGACCCTTGATATGAATTTTAGCATATTCGGTCAGGTTATCGGCAATGCGAGTGACCTTGGGTGAGTTATCGTATCGGCTGAATAAATGTGCTTTACTCAAAATTATTGGGGTAAAAGTATTTCTTTAGGTGTTGTGGGAATGGCACGGGCGGTGTCTCGCATTCTTATCAAATCAGATTCGCCTGCTTCTTTCGGGATTTTGCTTTTTCTGACAATTTCGTCCAACTGCATTTGAACTGAGCGCAACTCGTCGTTGATTTCCTGTATTGTCGAGCTTACTTTTGCGGCCGGGATCTTATCGAGATTCATGTACAGATCGAGCGCATTTATTTTCGTCGAAAGTACCGACAGCCTGCTTTTAACTTCAGGTTTGTTGAATTGCACCGGAATGTTGGCGGCAAGTTCTTCTGATTTTGCAGAAAGGGTTTTTGCTTTTGTCCTGAAAGCACCGATGCTGCTCTGGGGTTTCTGTGAAAGTTCATTTAGTAGCGCGCGCCACTGCGACCAGGATGAAACCAGCGACTGGGAAATGGCATTTTGAGGTTGTGCGTTGAAATTCCACGCTTTGGCAACCTCTTGGTAAACGGCTTCTTTTTTCTGTTCTTCCCGCTCATTTTCAGCAAGGCGCTTTTCCTCGTTATTGCAGGAGGAAAAGATTATGGTAACTACTAAAATGAATAGCAATCGGTTCTTCATACTTGTGATTAAGTCACGAAGTTACAAAGGTAATTTGAAAGTTGGAGTTATGGTGAAATGCCTGATTATAATTTTGTTAAATCACACGCCATTTTCGAGATCGGAAATTGTTACGAAAACGTTATATTTGCCGCATTAATTCCACTTGATTATGAGTCCAAGAATATTGATTATCGGGGCGTGCGGACAGATTGGCACCGAGCTTACGGCAAAACTTCGCAGTATTTACGGAACCGATAATGTGATCGCATCAGATATTCGGAAGTTACACAATGATGTGGTAAATTCAGGGCCGTTTGAAGTGGTCAATGCGCTTGATTTCAACCAGATCGAAGAACTTGTGGAAAGGTACAAAATCGACGACGTCTACTTAATGGCGGCGTTGTTGTCGGCCACCGCCGAGAAAAATCCTGCTTTCGCATGGGACTTGAACATGAATTCTTTATTTCATGTTTTGAATCTGGCGAAAGCCAATAAAATAAAGAAGATCTTTTGGCCATCAAGTATCGCCGTATTCGGACCCACCACGCCACGGGAAATGACGCCCCAGTTTACCGTTATGGAACCATCAACAGTTTACGGAATAAGCAAGCAAGCCGGCGAGCGATGGTGTGAATATTACAATCGAAACTTCGGCGTGGATGTTCGAAGTATCCGATATCCCGGATTAATTAGTTGGACTAGCCCACCGGGCGGCGGGACCACCGATTATGCAGTCGATATTTACCACAAGGCGCTGGCCGAGGGTGAATACGAATGTTTTTTATCGGCCGAAACCAAAATGCCGATGATGTACATGGACGACGCGATACGTGCTACGGTAGATATAATGCAGGCCGAACCCGAAAAAATCAAAATAAGATCGTCGTATAATCTGGCGGCGATGAGTTTTACGCCCGATGAAATTGCGGCAGAAATTTCCAAGCACATCCCTTCATTTAAAATTTCTTATAATCCTGATTTCCGACAAAAAATTGCCGATAGTTGGCCGGCAAGTATCGATGATACCATGGCACGGCAAGATTGGGGCTGGAAGCACGGTTATGATCTAGAGGAGATGACGATCGATATGCTTCAAAATTTATCGAAATAATTATCTGCTGCCGAGTGTTTTGAGCAGTTCATCTTCAAGTGGCTGCTTTATTTTAATCACATCGTTGGCATTGGCATTTGGAATAGTCATCGACAGCACATAATGTTTGATTTTCCATTGATCGTCTATAAGTTCCATGATTCCCGACCCACGGCACAGCTTCATCCATCCGGAAACCAATTCATCGAACCAGGCAATGCGTTGCGAGGAATCGACGTAAATATTGCGCTGAACCGGTTGGAAATCCCACGCCGCACCGCGATCGAAATACGGTTTCGCAAAATCTTTAAATTCCTGAATTGTCCAGTTTTCAGTTGCATCAGTTCCGATAAAACGCGCGTCGGGCGCCATTAATCCGAAATATTTATTGAAATCGGCGGCGGCTGCGGCGGCATGCCATTCGTTGAGCGTGTTGTCTATGGCCGCAGAATGGGAGCTACTGTTATTTTGCGCCGACGTGGTGGCCGTTAATAACAGGAAGAATAACAAAAGGGTTTTCATAGTCGGTAAATGATTATACGATAAAAGTATATAAAAAAACTGCATACAAAGCGATTGCTTCACATGCAGTTGTTATAAATGATTTAGTAAAAGAATTACGCAGCTACTGTCGATCGGGAATTGCTGTTGATGTTACGGATAAAAGATATCAGTCGGATGAAATAATAGCGTTCCAAAGCATTGATCTTGATCTTAGTCTCTTTGCCATCCCGTGTCTGAATACATAAATTATATCTGTTTTCCGGCAGTATATCGAGTAGTGATCCCAGGAGCCCTTCAAATTGCCCTGACTTTCGCTTGCTCACGTACATTTTACGGATTTTTTCTAAAGGGAATTTATATTTTTTACTGCCTGAACGAATGCCGATTGTTTCGTCTTCTATGGACACATATGGATTTTCTGGTAAGGTAAATGTTTCATTCATACTGCTGTCTTTTTGAAGTTCTATAATGTGCTTTTAGGGGGAGTGTAAAGGAACGATAAGTGCTAAAAATTTGTGTTGCAGAATTATAAGGTTTTGTTACAGTTAAATCATGTTTTAGGGTTTATGATTTATAAACCTCATGGTCTCAGACAGATATATTGTTAACTGGCGGCGTTTTACAATTGTGTAATCTTTTATTAAAATGCTATAAACCGTTTTTCAAGTGTTGGGCTACCTTTGTTTGGAGATGAAAAAGTTTAGATATTAAATTGACAACTATGAAAAAGCTGACTACATTATTACTGGCTGCGACCAGTTTGTTTTTTATTACTGCCTGTACCGATGATGACGATACAATCGTCGATGACTCCAATAATAACACTGACACAGAACTAGCCGGAACATATAGGATTATTGCTTACTCGGCGCCAACAGAGCAGGATTTAAACGAAGACGGAACTTCATCGGTAAATTTAGTTGGTGAGAATGATTGTTACTCTGACTGGACGATCACACTGAACAATGACAATACATTTTCCCGGCAAGAGAAGTTGGTCACAATATTTGAAGGCGAAATAACCTGTGAGATCCTTTCCGATGAAGGCACTTGGTCTAAAGATCAGGAAACGATTACGCTCGTCAATATGGAAGGTACTGAACTCAATTCCGAATACACTTACCTAGACGCTACTAATTCACTATCGCAAACCAGGCAGGGGACATTTCCCACCATGTTTGAAGAAGTTTACATAATGGAAAACGGAACGATAGGAATGATTTTTGCCCGCGAATAAACATACCCTTTTTGCCACTAACCTACCTCTAAAAAAAAACCGGCTTGATGCCGGTTTTTTTTACATTTCAACTTCTTTGTTTTTTTCGAAAAAGTTTACGTAAAAAAATTTGCTCTCGTCGAGATCGAGCTCTTGTAGCGTGGCGCGCATCAATTCTATTTTCTCATCTGAAACTTTTTGCGACATTTTTAAAAATTCTATAAAATGCGGTAGATTGTCAAATTTAAAACTTAGCGGAGTATTTAATGAATATGGTGTGATGTTGAAATCAAGTGTTTTGCCGCCCGAATTTTCTTCTGAGGGAATCTGATGGAAGCCTTCTTTAACTAATGCGGCTATAATGGGTTTAAATGTGTCATTCATAAGTTGTAAATTTGTTTGCGATAAAAAACTGGTCGGCTACGCTAATTTACAAAAATAAGCTGCCAATTTCCAGTTGTTATCGAGATTAACCACAAGATTTATATCTGTTTTATAAAATGATGAAAGATATTGCCGGGCGAGCCGACGTCGCCGTTATTGTACACGACTTTTACACAAAGGTCAGGGCCGACGAATTGCTTGGGCCCATATTTAATGAAGTCATCTCAGATTGGGATGAGCATTTGGAAAGGCTGATAGATTTTTGGGAAATGAGTTTGTTTGGAGGCCGGAAATATACAGGCAATCCGCTAACGGCGCATCAATCGGCAGATGATAAAGTAGGTAATGTGATCACGCCTTATCACTTCGGCACTTGGCTAAACCTGTGGTTCGAAACAATTGAATCACATTTCGAAGGTGACAATGCAACTATAATGAAACGTCGGGCGCGGAAGATGCAAACTCCAATTATGATCGCCATATTTGAAAACCGGCAAGGGAAAGTGTAATTTGCAATTGTCAGCCAAAGAGAAATCTGCCAGTAAATAATAAAGTTGGCTGATGTAATTAATCCAGGTTAAGCCTGGTCGAATAATAGAATCCATTATGATTGATGAAAAAATATTGAGCCAGTTTGGTGCCGATACCAAAAAATATTCTAAAGGTGACCGGATTTTTAGTCAGGGCGATGAAGCTCGATATTATTTTCAGATGGTTTCGGGCGAGGTCAAAATGAATAATTATAATGATGACGGGAAGGAATTTCTGCAGGGGATCTTCACTCATACCGATAGTTTCGGAGAGCCGCCGTTACTCATCGACGAGCGTTATCCGGCGAATGCCGAAGCACTGTCCGATGTAGTGTTGTGGCAATTGCCAAAACAAGCTTTTTTTGAAATGCAGCGTAAAGTGCCCGAAGCCGCAATAGCAATCGGAAAGCGGCTGGCCCAGCGGCTGTACTACAAATCCATCATGGCTTCCGAAATATCATCACAGGATCCCGAACATCGGTTACTGAAACTAATAGACTACCTCAAAAAGAACATCGGCACTAAAGGCGGTGGCGCATTCGAAGTAAATTTAACCCGCCAACAATTGGCCGATTTGACCGGTTTGCGTGTCGAAACGGTAATTCGGGCCATTAAAAATCTCGAACGTAAAGGCCACCTAAAAATCGATCATCGGAAAATACTGCGATAATTTCCGTTTATGATTTAACTCATAAATAGGAGGCATCCCCGAGCTGTAATTTTACACCCATAAAATAATTACACTCATGGAAACATATAGCAGATTTTTTAGATCTTTCGAAGAAAGCTTTTTCGCAACTACAACAATTTCTATTCTGGCACATAGCTGCCTGGGCGGTGCCGCTGCAATGGCGGTGTTGATGAATGGCACAGGAATGATTCAGATGGTTCAACTTTTCCTGGTGGTGGCTGTCTGCATGTTATTTAATGGATCGGTACTTTCACAGCAAAAACCGAAAGTTGTGTTCAATCTTCTGATAGTCGGTACTATCGTAAATACATTGCTTGCGACCTATAATTTCGTTTATTAATGCTAAAGAAGATTACCGATAGGGCCGATGTAGCTCTACTGGTCGATCGATTCTACGCCAAGGTCAGACAAGATGAGGTAATTGGGCCGATATTTAACGGTCTCATTTCCGATTGGGAAGAGCACCTCGAGAAGCTGACGGGTTTCTGGACAATGAACCTATTCGGTACCAAATCCTATTCGGGCAATCCGATGACGGCACATCAACACGCCGATGACGCAACCGGATCCCAAATCAGTCTGTATCATTTTAAAATCTGGCTGCACTATTGGTTTGAAACGATCGACGAGCACTACGAAGGTGAAAATGCCGAAACACTGAAACGCCGCGCCGAAAAAATGCATATTAATTTAATGGCAAAAATTTTGGAACACCGTAATAACTAATCAAAAATGCCGCAGGATAGCGGCATTTTAATTTTAAACATGTTTCTCATTTTTTTCTTTAAAAGATAAGAAGTGAAAAGATGTACGATTATTTTAAAAGAGCCGTCAACCGACGGCTCTTTGTGATCCCGCCAAGAATCGAACTTGGATCTAAAGTTTAGGAAACTTCTATTCTATCCGTTGAACTACGGGACCTGAAAATAAAAAAGGCCATCATTTCTGATAGCCTTTCTTTTTGCTCCCCCTCTTGGGCTCGAACCAAGGACCCTCTGATTAACAGTCAGATGCTCTAACCAACTGAGCTAAGGAGGAAG
>JADKLW010000837.1_pt1 | contig 10072 bp, 7 predicted proteins | sample 8641881 | NCBI WGS metagenome assembly JADKLW01 (sample SAMN16272185, study PRJNA661076) | feces metagenome | isolation source: fecal sample from diarrhoea affected cattle B | host: Bos taurus | place: South Africa: Lokaleng Village, Mahikeng | collected 2019-09
GATTTTTATCATCTCATCGCCTACTTGACCAATATATAAAGCCCGAATATCGTTCACATCCAATCGGCCGTCCTTATTTGTATCGGAATCGGCCATTGTATAAACCATAATTTGTTGTTTTGTGCGATCGGCCGTCAATTTTAAGAATGTCGCGGTTTGGATAAGCACACGTTTGTCAGTAAGCGGAACCAATGAATCGGAGGAGATCTTTTGAAACATAAGATTGTGCAAAAATCCGGTGATTTCATATTCGCTGAAATTTGATATTGTAAAGCCACCACGCTCATAACCATACGTTCGCGATCGTTCATTGGCCCGGAAATCACCAACAGGATGTATCAGATAATCAGTGCCCGGGAAATGGATGGGTAAATCGGCAATTTCGATTCGGGTAGTATCGACTTTTACCGACTGGCGGGATTTAGACGTATCTTCATAGATTACCTTGGGTTTTTCAGGCTCTTCTTCCTTACAACTGCAAACTGTAGCTAAAATGCCAACGGCCAATAAAAGCGATAATTTTCTCATATCATAAATGATTAGCGGATGTCATCAGACGCCCATTCAAATATAAAACATTTTTGCAGGCGTCGATACGCAGCCTATAGTCTCGCAGTCAATTTAACATTGAAAACCCGTGAAGTCATGTAATTCGGAATGCCATATTGATTCTTTGTATATACATCGCGTACCCACGTGTTGGTGATCGCATTCTGATTATTGAACAGGTTGAATATCTCAAGCCCGATCGATAAGTCCTGGAATTTTTTTAGCCAATGTCCTTCCGGTCTTTTATCGTTGGTTTCGGTAAGCACATACGAGAATCCTGCATCGGCACGCCTGTAATCCCGCAAACGGCTTTGATAAACATAGGGATCGGCATACGAAGGCGAACCTCCGGGAAGACCGGTGTTGTAGACCAAATTCAAATACACTTTTACGTTGGGAATCGCCGGCATATAATCCTGGAACAACACGCCAAATTTAAGCCGCTGATCGGTCGGCCGCGCTATGAATCCGCGGTCATCGCTGTTTTCTTCTGTCTGCAAATATCCGAAACTCACCCATGATTCAGTCCCCGGGACAAACTCACCATTGAGCCTGAAATCGAGACCTTGTGCGTAAGCTACGGCATTATTATCTGCTGCATACCGAATCCTGACATTGTCCAATGTATAAACATTCACGTTTGTCAGCGACTTATAGTAGGCTTCGGCAGTCATTTTAAACGGTCGGTTCCACATCTTGAAACTATAATCGGAACTCAAGACAACGTGCACCGATTGCTGCGCTTCAACATCAGGCCGCACCACACCGTCGGCACCGCGCAGTTCGCGATAACTTGGCGGCTGATGATACAATCCGCCGGAAAGCCGAAACATAATATCGCGTTGCCATTTTGGCTTAATGGCAAATTGCGCACGCGGACTAACAGTTGTCTGATTTTTGCCTACAGTTGTCGCCGAAACTGTCCAATTGTGAGCACGAACGCCGGCATTCATCCATATTTCGCTATTGCCAAGGTGGCCTTTCCTGCTCCATTGTAAATATCCGGAAAGCCGGTCGACTGTAGTGAAATTGAGTGCGCGCACATTTTGGTAAGGAACGAGCGGACCCACATAAGGATTGTACGGTTGATCGTTTACCGGCAAGTCCAATACGGGATTGTTCAGTGAAAATCCGGCCGAGTCGATGACCTCCCACTCTACAAGACGATCCCTGATATCTTCCCGCGCATACTTAAATCCCCATTCAACCTGGGTATTACTGTCTTTCAAATTGTGGAAACCCTTAATTTCAGCGTTGTAAATCATCGCATCCAAGTTGTTGCGAGCATGATTTAATTGGGTTCCGATGGCCCTGCTGTAGGTCACATCGCCAAAAGTATCGGAGCCGAAATTACTGTCGACTTCACCCAAAAAATAACCCGCAAATATGTCAAAATATTCCTGTTCGGTGGCGTGATACGCCGATCCAATAAGTTTGAAAGTAGTATGCTCGTTCAGATTGAAAGTAGTTTTAACCGCACCAAAATAAGTTTCATACTTGTCGACTTCCTGCCCTTCATAATAAACAACGAGTGCTATTGGTTCGTCAATCGTCCCAAAATTTGTTTGCCGGGTGAGTGGTTTATAATTGTATTTATTTTGAGAGATGTTTCCCAGGAAGCTGAACTGCCACTTGGTCGACGGATTATAATTGATGTTGGTTTGTACATCGGCAAAAGTGGGCCTGAAATTGGTTTCCGTCTCCTGGCTGTTGACCAATAAACTATTGTCACGGTAGCGCACTCCGGTGATCGCCGACCATTTTTGGTTTTTGGAAACCACATCAACAGCTACGCTTCCGCCAAGCAATGAGGCTTCGGCACTTGCGCCAAAGCGTTTTGGCACGCGGTAAGTAATATCCAATACCGATGAAAGTTTATCTCCGTACTTAGCCTGAAATCCACCTGCTGAGAACTCTACATTTTGCACCAAATCGGTGTTGGTGAAACTGAGGCCTTCCTGCTGACCGGAACGTACCAAAAAAGGTCGATAAACTTCAATTTCATTTACATAAACCAGGTTTTCGTCAAAATTTCCGCCGCGTACCGCGTATTGCGTACTTAACTCATTATTCATATTCACGCCGGCCATGGTTTTTAAAATATTTTCGACGCCGGGATTTGCGGAGGGAATTCGCCGGATCATTTCGGGCTCGATGGTTGTTATACCCTGCACCCGGGCTCGATTTGTGGTTGTAATCACCACCTCGCTCATTTGCTCGGCAGTGTCGTTCATAACGATGTTGAACTCAAAATCCTCGTTAGGTTCGAGATTGATGGTGGCCGTAGTCTTTTTCAGGGATACATGGGTGAATTGAAGTGTGATTTCCTGATTGGCCGGAACCGTCAGCATGTAAAATCCAGTATTATCGGAAGTAGTGACTGATGTGCCTGCTATGACATTGACATTGGACACCAGGCTGCCGTTCTCGTCCATAATAACGCCTTTAACACGCGCGGTTTGTGCCCAAGAAGTGATGCTGACAGCTATAAAAAGCAGCGCCGCAAGAAGATGTTTGGTTTTCAAATGAATCGGATTAATTATTTTTTACTGCGAAAAAAATGAGTTTCAAAGATAGCAGAATTTCCCACATTATCTGAAACCACGATTTTTAGCTCATTCCGACCATCTACGGTCTTATCATCGTCAAAATCATACGATATTCGGCGCAGCTTATGTTCGTATTCAAACAGCACCCATTCGCCATTCAGGTATCCATTGTACTCTTTAAGGCCTGACAAATTATCGGAAATCGTAAAATCAAGTGACTTTTGGGACGTGATCCACTTTCCTTCGATTGATTTTGATATGGAAATCTTTGGTGCAATGGTATCTTGGGCAATGGTGAAGTCGCCTAGATTTTTGGTGTAGGTTGTGAAGGTGTTCCCTTTCCTTTTAGTACTGTTGTAGCCCAGCCGCTTCCCATTCACCGATGCGATGAACGATTTTTCGCGCTGCTCTTCAGTAAGCGTTGTGTCTACCACAGAAATAGTAACGTTGGTGTGCGCCGGTGTCGAATCGTTGTGCAATGTCAGTACATTATCTTTTACGTCAAACTGAAGATGGAAGTCCTCATAAAATGTGTTCGCCGGGATAAACACTGAAAAATTATCCTTTTCAAAATTATGGTCTTTGGAGGCAGTTAAATAGAAAGGTGTAATCTTAATGTCCGATTCATCGGTGGCCGGAAGCGGTGAATATTCGACCGGAATGGTGATTGTACTTCGGTTGTTGCTGAAATCAGTCAGTTCGATTCGATAATTTTGTGTCAGGTTGGGAGATACATCCACAATACCGTTTTTGTCATTGGTGCGAATGATACTCAGCGGATAGGGCTGTTTCATAAACAGTTTTTGTACTTTCTGACGGGTGCGTTTGTATCGCGAATAATCCATCAGAGCGTTCAGATAGCGTGATTCGTCGAATGCAAATGTGTCAAATGTGTATCCAAAGCTAAGTGAGCCGTTCGAAAATGCCTCCACCTTATAAGTACCATTTTTGAACGATGAGCTATTGTCGGAATCATAAGTATTTACTCCGAATCCGATTGGGCCGTTCGCCAATACGCGTTCGGCGACATAACTACCATCCGATAATGTCTTTAAGTCCAGTAAAACAGGGTTTTTAGATCGGTTTACAACGGCACTGTCGTTTAACGGATAGGCAACCACGTTGACAACCGCGGGACGCTTTCGATCGTGAAGGATGTCACTGTAGAAATGAATGGGATTAATTGCTTTCTCCGACTTCGAATCGCGAACTTCAAAGTGAAGATGCGGACCTTGCGAACCTCCTGTATTTCCCGAAAATGCGATAAGTTCGCCTTTTTTCACAACCAGCTCATCGGGCTTTAAAAACACTTCGATCTCGTAAGCTTTTTCTTTATATTGTTGTTCTTTGATGAATTTCTCGAGCCGCGGCGATCCTTTTTGCAAATGACCGTACAGCGTTGTAAACCCATTGGGATGGGTTATGTATATGGCTTTACCGTAGCCATATGTCGAGATTTTAATTCGGGAAACATAGCCTTCGGCAGCGGCATAAATGTTCAAGCCTTCCTTTTGCTGAGTTCGAAAATCAAGTCCGGCGTGAAAGTGATTGGTGCGCAGTTCACCGAAATTCCCCGACAGTTGCAACGGAATGTCCATCGGGGAACGGAAATAGTCTTTTGGATAATTGTTTTGGGCAAATGTTGCTGTGAATGTAATGACGAACAGAAAGAGAGACAATAGGGTTTTCATAGGAATAAGTTGATGGCGAATATAGTTGCTAATATAAAAAATGTCGCGCTTATAAACTATATATAATATTACTCCTATAACATACTAAACAACAAAATATTATCGGAAAGAATTAGGAACTTCTATAAATTTTCAGTAAAATAATTGTTGTAATTCAATAGGAATACTAACTTTGTCAGATTAAGTAATGAATAGGGTCTGACATGAGTGAAATCGCGGCCATCATTGATACGCTGGAAGGCAGGATCGAAAAGCTTTTTTCCCGGATAGATCATCTGGAAAAAAAATCGACTTCCCTTCAAATGCAATTGGATGATTCTGCGAGGGTCATAAGAGATCAAACGAATGAGATTGAGACACTGCAGTCGCAGTACGAAACACTCAAAATCGCCAGTTCATTACTCGGCAGTGAAGATAATAAACGAGAAACCAAGCTAAAGATAAATTCGTTAATCCGTGAAATCGACTATTGCATAGCACAATTGGCTGACTAAAATGGATGACAAACTAAAAATCAAACTATCGATCGCAGACAGAGTTTACCCATTAACGGTAAATATGTCTCAGGAAGAAGGCCTGCGCAGCGCCTCGAAGAAAATCGATGCGATGATGAAGCAGTTTGAAGAAAATTATGCGGTTCGCGATAAACAAGATGTGCTTGCCATGTGCGCCTTACAGTTTGCTTCGCAATTGGAGCAAAAGCAAATTGACAACAGCATTGACGGAACAGAAACCATCGATCGGTTAAACAAGATCAACGATTTATTGCTTACATATCTCGAACCGGAAGAAAAGTGACTTTCTACGGTCAAATTAAAAAACGTTCTTTTACATAACTAAGATACTGCCTACATTAGTTCACATTTGGTAAACTCAACACTAACATTTTAAAATGAGCGAATCATCACTACTAAAGCACGCCGCCATTTGTCGCGGATCCTTGAACAGTGAGTTAGCTCAAAACTTGTCTTTACGAGTTTATTCAAGCAATTAATGTAGGCTTTTTTTATACCTAAACTTTAACAAACATGGATAGTACTTTACTAATAATCATTGCTGCAATCGTAGGCGTAGCCGCCGGATTTGCGATAGCAAAATTCATGGAGAAGAGCAATGTCTCCAACCTAATAAGAAACGCTAAAAAAGAAGCTTCGTCGATATTAAAGGAAGCAAATGTCGAGGCCGAGAATATCAAAAAGGATAAAATCCTGCAAGCCAAGGAAAAATTCCTCGAATTAAAAGCAGAACATGAACAGGTTATACTTTCACGTGACAAAAAAATAGCAGAAACCGAGAAGCGCATTCGGGATAAAGAGTCACAGGTTTCAGGCGAACTTGCCAAAGCCAAGAAAATAAACGACGAGTACGAGGCTAAAACACTGGATTATACCAGTAAAATCGATCTTCTGGACAGAAAACAGCAAGAGGTCGAAAAAATGCACAAAAGCCAGCTGAATCAACTCGAAGTCATTTCAGGATTGTCGGCTGAAGACGCCCGTAATCAGCTTATTGAAGGCCTGAAAGCCGAAGCCAAAACCAAGGCCATGGCGCAGATTCAGGATACTATAGAAGAAGCCAAGCTTACAGCACAGCAGGAAGCGAAGAAAATTATCATCAACACAATCCAACGTGTTGGTACCGAAGAAGCAGTCGAAAATTGCGTTTCGGTGTTCAATATCGAATCGGATGATGTGAAAGGCCGTATCATTGGCCGCGAAGGCCGAAATATCCGTGCGCTTGAAGCCGCAACCGGAGTAGAAATAATTGTCGATGACACGCCGGAAGCAATTATCCTGTCGTGCTTCGACCCGGTACGTCGGGAAATTGCGCGCCTTGCACTACATAAACTGGTGACCGACGGCCGTATTCACCCGGCACGTATTGAAGAAGTTGTCGCCAAAACCGCCAAGCAAATCGATGATGAAATTGCCGATGTAGGTAAACGGACAGTGATCGATCTCGGAATCCATGGTTTGCACCCCGAACTTATCAAAGTGGTAGGCCGAATGAAATATCGTTCGTCTTACGGGCAGAACCTGCTACAGCACTCCCGCGAAGTTTCTAAATTATGCGGAATCATGGCAGCCGAACTCGGATTAAATGTAAAACTGGCCAAACGCGCCGGACTACTACATGATATCGGTAAGGTTCCGGATGCCGAAAGTGACTTGCCGCACGCATTGCTGGGAATGCAATGGGCCGAAAAATATGGCGAGAAAGAAGAAGTTTGCAATGCGATTGGTGCACACCACGACGAAATCGAAATGAAGTCGCTGTTGTCTCCGATTGTTCAGGTGTGCGATGCTATATCTGGTGCAAGGCCGGGAGCGCGCCGTCAGGTTTTGGACTCGTATATCCAGCGACTAAAAGACTTGGAGGAAATCGCTTTTGCGTTTCACGGTGTTAAAAATGCCTACGCAATTCAGGCCGGACGTGAACTGAGGGTAATTGTCGAAAGTGAAAAAGTAACCGACGATAATGCGGCTACACTATCGTTTGAGATTTCGCAGAAAATCCAGACTGAGATGACCTATCCGGGCCAGGTTAAGGTGACCGTCATCCGCGAAACACGCGCAGTCAACATCGCTAAATAAGTCACATTAATATATCAAAGCAAAAGCCTCCTATTCGGAGGCTTTTCTAGTTTGTAAAGATGGCTTCGATATCGGCCCGGCGAATGGGCTTCAGCAAATATTTTTTGATTACATCGTCAAATTCTTTGGCTTTTGCGGTGTCGAGGATATTATCGGACGAGCTGATAAGATAAATTTCGGGTTCCGATTCAAATTTTTCCTTTAGCTGCTGATACTCTTCCAAAAATTGCCAGCCATCCAAAATAGGCATGTTGATGTCCAAAAGAATCAGATCGGGCAGCGGATCGTCGCAGTCAAGCTTTTCCTTGATATCTTCGATCGCTTCGTGTCCGTTCTGGAAAAAAGACAATTCCACCTCAATTTGATTCCTATTGAACAATTTCTGAACGATAAAGTGAAATATTTTATCGTCATCAATTACATATACGTTATTAAACTTCATCATTAAAATATATTTTGAAAACCGTTCCTTTACCCTCTTCGCTCTCTATGTCGATTGAACCGCCCATCGCTTCGATTTGATTTTTTGTGATAAATAAGCCAATGCCGCGGGCAGCCGGGTGTTTATGAAAGGTTTTATACATCCCAAATAACCGGGATCCATACTTCTCCAAATTAATACCCAGGCCGTTATCGCGAATCTCCAGAACCTGACCCGACTTACCTTTATAAAATGTATAGGTAATCACAGGCGCGCGCTCAGGGCTTGAATATTTTATGGCGTTTGTAGTGAAATTCAAGAGAATACTCTCCAGATACGCAGCGTTGAAAGCAACCGCAGCGTTAGCGGGAATCTGATTGTCAATCGTAACCCGGTGACTGCAAATATCCTCGTGAAGTATTACCAGGACTTTTGACAAATAGTGATGCAGGTTTAGATTCTCGCTTTTATGAACAAGGTCGGTTTGAATGTTCATCAGTTCCTTCAGGTGTTCGATGGTATCATCCAGGGCGTCCGATGTTGATTTAAGATGACCAAAAGTATCACTGCCGTTCAGATTTTCCTCTTCGATTTCTAGAATCTGAAGCAACGAACTAAGATTACCCGAATGTGATCGTAAGTTGTGAGATACGATGTGTGCGAAATTTAGCAATCGACTGTTCTGCTCACTGATAATTTCGAGCGTCTTCCTTAGTTGTTGTTCGTGCTCTTTTTGGCCGGTTATGTCGGTATGCGTACCAACGAGCCGTAGCGGCGTTCCATCGGGAAGTCTTTCAATTACTTTGCCGCGACTCAGTATCCACTTGTAGCTCCCGTCCATGGCCATCATACGCTTTTCGTTCTGGTAATACGGTGTTTCGTTGCGCAGGTGCTTTTGCATTTGCTCCAAATAGGCAGCCTTATCGTCGGGATGAATGCGGTCGTCCCATATATCGTGGGAGTCGATGATGTCGGAATCGCCAAATTGCAACATTTTCATCGACTGAGACGAATAGAACACCTCATTGGTTACCATATTCAAATCCCAAACACCTTTGGTGGATGCATCCAGGGCAAACTGATACCGCTGTTCCGATAATTTGCGCGCTTCGTCCCGATTCCTGTCCTCAGTAATATCGGCCACACGCCCGTAAAAATTCACCAGCCCATCCTCTCCGGGCTCTACCGTAGCAATTCCGCGCATCCATCGCTGACCTTGGGGAATATTTACACGGAACTCGTGGTGCCACGGCTGATGGTTTAGACGGCATTCTTCGACTGATTTAAAAAACTCTTCACTATCCGATGGTTCTATTTTATCCAATAAAACCTGGACCGCATCGTACTGAATTTCATCCATGGAAAGGCCAAAGTGAGAAAATGCAGATTTACTTATGAAAGGAAAATGGTAATCGTTGTGCGGCGAAATTTTCAGGTGAAAAACAAAATCGGGAATATGAAACAGGAGTTTTTTATACAGGTTGTTCTTGTCGTATAATGAAACAACATCAGGATACTCGGAAAGCTTCATTATTTTGTGGTATTTAAATCGCTTAAAGTGAGGGCCGTTCTAAAATAGCTGTAAATCTAAATAAAAATATCGATTAAATAACTACTTTCTCGGATGAAATGCGCTAATTGTCTGGAATAAGTGGGATCGGTCGAGATGAACATATATCTCGGTAGTCGTAATCGATTCGTGGCCAAGCATTAACTGAATCGAACGGAGATCGGCTCCATTCTGCAATAAATGCGTAGCAAACGAATGTCGGAAAGTATGGGGTCCGATTGTTTTGTTGAGATTGATTTTAGATGCAAGCTGTCGGATGATAGTAAAAATCATGGCACGCGTCAATTGTTTGCCACGCCGGTTGAGAAACAATGTATCTTCAAACCCTTTTTGCACCGGCCCGTGCCTGCGTATCGAATTGCGGTAAAAATCGATGTATTTCTGGGTTTGTGAGCCAATAGGCACAAAACGCTGCTTATTCCCTTTACCGGTAATTTTAAGGAAACCTTCCTCGAAAAACAGATCGGAGATCTTCAACTCAGTCAGTTCTGTCACGCGCAACCCACACCCGTACAGCGTTTCAAGTATAGCCCGGTTGCGCTCACCTTCGGGCTTGGCGAGGTCAATTGCATTTATAAGCCGGTCGATATCTTCAAGCGAAAGCGTATCCGGCAACCTGCGACCGGTTCGGGGTGATTCTATCAGTTCCATCGGATTTGTTTGGCGTATATCGGTAAAGATCAGGTAGGAGAAAAAGC
>JADKLW010000839.1_pt1 | contig 10067 bp, 8 predicted proteins | sample 8641881 | NCBI WGS metagenome assembly JADKLW01 (sample SAMN16272185, study PRJNA661076) | feces metagenome | isolation source: fecal sample from diarrhoea affected cattle B | host: Bos taurus | place: South Africa: Lokaleng Village, Mahikeng | collected 2019-09
AGCAATGTCTTCTACGCCAACCGCTTCACCATGCAGACCGGCAACCCTTTCCTGAAGCCAACTACCCTGCATGATATCTCGTTGATGAGTTCATGGCGTTTCCTGCAACTGGCGGTGTCTTACCAGCAGCACAAGAATGCCATCATCCAGTGGGCCGCACAGATGGAGGAGAACCCGGCGGTCACCCTGTTGTCAAATATCAACATCAGGAAGATACCCAGCCTCTCTGCCTTTTTAACGGCATCACCCAAATTCGGGATATGGAGTCCCCAGGCAAGCGTTGGGTTAACCGCACAGCGGCTGGAGATGGAGATACGGGGAGAGCTGGCACAGATGAACCGACCCATGCCCATCGCATCGTTCAACAACTCCTTGTCGCTGCCCAAAGGCTTTCTGGTAACCCTGGATTCCCGCTTCCAGGGAAAAGGGTTCCATCAGAATTTCCGTACCACCAGGAACCAGTTCGTTGTAGATGCCGGCATCACCAAATCGTTCTTCGAGGACCGTCTATCGCTCACCCTCAAGGGACATGACCTCTTCCACGGTCGGAAAATGGGCATCTTCGCCTACAACGACCGGCTCGACATCTTTCAGTATTCAGAATGGGACAGTCGTGAACTGGAGGTAACGGTACGTTATAAGTTCAACACAGCCAAGAACCGATACAAGGGTAATGGTGCCGGCGACAGGGAGATCAGCCGGATGAATTGAACTGATGACCCGCAACTGCCACAAAGCAGTGAAGATAAAACCACCATCACTCCCGGCAGGAAAGATGGTGGTTTGTTATTGCTATCATGTAACTACCTGTGGAGAGGTAGAGGTGGCGATCTTCAATCCATTGATGCTTGTCATCTGAAATCTTTTTACGGGTTACAAGAATCAGATCAAGATCAGAGAACTCATCCAACCCATTGGTCAGCCATGAACCACCCACAGCCAAACCAATCACATTGTTGTCCTGTTACAAAATGCTCATTGCATTATTGGCGAATTCTTGTTGTTTCAATTTCATATCTGTTGTACCCTATTTGGTTGCTATCCAGTAAGAACGCCAACGCTAAGATGTGAAAACAAAATGAATAAAAGTTGCAGAAGTTTTACGTTGCATTTCGTAATCAATCGGGAACAAAGCTAAATTAAATTAGTGTAAAGCCATATTAATTTCATAACACTTTTCACTATGCTTTGAATATGCATCGTGCAGAATCGAAGATGTAAAGGGTTTATTGCAGGTAAATTGAGATACAGTTAAATGACTTATAAAACGATTCTCCGGGAATGGGATTTACGTGTGTTATTTGTGGACAAACCGACCATACAGGTGATAGATTTCAAGAATAATATTATGACAAAAAAAAGGGATCACCAAAAAGTGACCCCCTGTATCTTAATGAACGAACTTTTTACATCTTCCCTCCGCCACGCAGGGTGACATGTTCGATCACGGGATTGATATTGAAGTAAACCCGCTCTACACCAAAGCGGTTTTTTCCCAGAGAGAGATAGTTGACCTTATTCCCTTTGAGTATCTTGTCTTCTCCACCGAAGGAGAATCCCATGAAAGGGAGAATATCATATTCATGTGATACTTTGATCACATAGTAGGGTGTCTTCTCCGTCATTCCGTCGCCTGTACCCACAATGGCATCCTGAACAATTCGTCTTTTGCGGGCCGTCTTTTTGTACGCTTCCGTGTTGTCCTGTTGTGCAAACACAAGTAATTTCGAATTCAGTGCGCGGAGATTGAAAGGATCCTCCTGCAACAGTGCATCGGAATACTTCAGGATATTAATGTAATCCTCCGCCGAAAATGACTTTTTTGCCAATACCTCTGCCAGGAGGTTATTGTAGGTGGATGTATCGGTTGGGATATATCCTTCCTGATATACATAACCAAAGTATAAATGTCTTCCTTCTTCCGGTGTCATAACAGCCTCACCGTTGAGGTATTTCTCCATCAGTTTGGGATAGTAGTAGGAGGAAGCAGGTTCTTTTACATCTCTCCTGATCTGATCAAAGTCCGGAGCTTTGAAAAACTGACCTTCCTGCGAGAATGCAGTGAGGACTATAGTTGCGAAAAGCGTGAGAATAAATGTAAATTTTTTCATATGATTAAAATTATTAATTTCACTTAAGATGGTCTTCTGTTCAGCTAAGCATACTAAAAGCAAGCTTTTTCTCAGCTCTCACCGATTGCACTAGTTCAAATGTATTTCCTTATTTTGATTTTAACAACTATATTTCAATAAGAAAACTTAATTACATAAGGATTTTAGGATGAAACGATTACTATACGATGTGACGATTACTGTTTTCCTGAAACCGTCATCCCTCTGTTTATCTTTGTCACGAGCCCCTGTAGTACACTTCCTGGCCCCAGTTCTACAAATTCGGTGGCTCCATCGGCAATCATGTTCTCAACCGAATGGGTCCACTTCACCGGGGAGGTAAGCTGTGCAATCAGATTTTTCTTGATGGTGCCCGGGTCGGTCTCACCCACGGTGGAGACGTTCTGATAAACGGGACAGTGAGGAGCTGACACCTCTGTAGCCTCAATCGCTGCCATCAGCTCTACCCTTGCCGGTTCCATGAGAGGGGAGTGAAAAGCACCACCCACCTTGAGTGGCAACGCACGTTTAGCCCCTGCCTCTTTCATTAGTTCACATGCTTTCTCTACTCCGCTGGTACTCCCTGAGATCACTATCTGCCCCGGACAGTTGTAGTTGGCCGGCACTACCACATCATCGATGGTTGCACAGATCTCTTCCACTTTCTCATCCGGCAGTCCAAGTATGGCTGCCATGGTAGAGGGGTTTGCTTCACATGCTTTCTGCATTGCCAGTGCACGCTTGTAAACCAGCTTCAGCCCGTCTTCAAACGTCAGGGCTCCGGCGGCTACCAGTGCAGAGAACTCTCCCAGAGAATGGCCGGCGGTCATATCGGGTTTGAATTCTTCGCCAAGCGTTTTTGCCAGAATCACTGAATGCAGGAAGATGGCCGGTTGTGTAACCTTTGTCTGACGGAGATCTTCGTCCGTACCGTTGAACATAAGGTCTGTAATCGGGAAACCCAGTATCTCGTTTGCTTTCTCAAAAAGCTCTTTCGCTAAAGGAGATGTTTCGTATAATTCTTTGCCCATGCCCACAAACTGTGCCCCCTGGCCGGGGAAAACAAATGCTTTTTTCATTATTGTTATTTTTTTGTTCAGATAATTTCCATAAAGAGTTAAACAGGTTAAATCCTGTTCTGTTCAATGTCACTGTTCTGTTTTTGGTTTTTTTACTTCTGATTTTCCAGTCGCTCACCGCTTATAGTCTACCGCTCATCGCTTAAAGGTTACAGCCGAAGACTAAAAGCAAAACCCCAAACCGCTGCCCTTGTCAACCATCCACTTCCAAAGCTTACGACTTACCGCTTACCGCTTATAGCTCACCGCTTATAGCTTAGCCGAAGACTAAAAGCTAAACTCCAAACCGCTGCCCTATTCAACCTTCCACTTCCAAAGCTTACGACTTACCGCTTACCGCTTACAACTATTTACTTTTTTCACGAATCTCCACACGGCGGATTTTACCGCTGATGGTTTTCGGCAGTTCGCTCACAAACTCAATGATGCGCGGATATTTATAGGGGGCCGTCACATTCTTCACATGCTGCTGTATCTCTTTCGCCAGTATATCACCGGCTTTCGTCCTGTACTCCTCTGCCAGGACGATGGTGGCCTTGATCACCTGTCCGCGTATCTCATCGGGCACACCGGTGATGGCACATTCAATCACGGCGGGATGCGTCATCACGGCGCTCTCCACCTCGAACGGGCCGATACGATAGCCGGAGCTCTTGATCACATCATCGGTACGTCCCACAAACCAGTAGTAACCCTCCTCATCACGCCAGGCCATGTCACCGGTATGATAGAGGTTGTCGGCATAGACCTGCCGGGTGAGTGCTTCATCCCTGTAATATCCCATGAACAGAGCCAGCGGTCGTTTTTTTTCGTCAGTGTAGAAGACGATCTCCCCCTGCTCGCCATCTTCGGCTGAACGGCCGTCGTGGGTCAGCAGATCCATCTTGTAGAGTGGATTGGGCACACCCATCGATCCGGGCTTGGGCTTCATCCAGGGAAAGGTGATGATGGTGGGTGCCGTCTCTGTCTGACCGAACGCTTCCATCATCTTGATGCCTGTCTGTTTATAGAACGTCTCGAAAACAGAGGGGTTGAGTGCTTCACCTGCCGTGGTGCAGTACTCCAGTGCCGAGAGGTCATATTTGGTCAGGTCCTCACGGATCAGAAAGCGGAAGATGGTGGGAGGGGCACAGAAGGAGGTTATCTTATAGTCGGCGATCATACGTAGCATATCTTCGGGGATGAAACGTCCCTCGAAATCATACACGAATACGCAAGCACCCACGATCCACTGACCGTAGAGCTTACCCCATACAGCTTTTGCCCAGCCTGTATCGGCCACGGTGAGGTGGATACTGTTCTCATGCAGGTTGTGCCAGTATTTTGCCGTGGTGATATGACCGAGAGGGTAGGTGAAGTCGTGGATCACCATCTTTGGCTGACCTGTTGTTCCGGAGGTGAAGTAGAGGATCATGATATCTCCGTTCACGTTGACATTCTCAGGCTTCACAAAGGGAGCAGCATTTTTCACTCCCTGGTGAAAATCGATCCATCCTTCCGGTATATTTTTACCCACCATGATACGTTGTTTTACCGATGGTGATTTTTCCATAGCGAGGTTCACATGCGCTGTCAGATTATCGTCCTCAGTAGCTACGATGGCTTTGACGTCTGCGGCGTTGTTGCGATAAACGAGGTCTTTATCGGTAAGCAGGTGGGTGGCCGGTATGGCGATGGCACCGATCTTATGCAGTGCCAGTATTGTCTGCCAGAACTCGATGCTCCGCTTGAGGATCAGCATCACCATGTCTCCTTTCCCGATGCCGGCTGACCGGAAGAAGGATGCAGTCCTGTCTGAAAGCATCTTCAGCTCTCCGAAGGTGAGGTCGCGATGGGCGCCTTTATCGTTGGTCCAGCAGAGCGCCCGTTTATCCGGGTCTGTTTTTGCCCACTCATCTACTACATCGTAGGCGAAATTGAAGTTTTCAGGGACATTGATTTCGTAATTTTCTATAAAATCCTGTTGGGATTCGAACAGAGTTCTCTTTACAAATTTTTCTATCATGACAACCTATGTTTAAAACGATCTTTATCAGGGATATAAAATAACAGCAAGAAATTTCACCGGCTTGTTGTTAAGCGCCTTCATGCCGTGGGGGAGCGATGAGTCGAAGTAGATGCTGTCACCTTCACCGAGGATAAGGTCCTTGCCGTTGACATTAAGCACCATGCTCCCCTCAAGGATCATGTTGAACTCCTGCCCCGCGTGAATGCTCTGCAAAAAATCGGTCTCCATCGGCTTGGGCTCCACCGTCACCACGAATACTTCCGCTACATTATTGGTGAAGCCGGAGGTGAGCGACTGATACTTGTAGGCCGATACCCTCTCCACGCTCACACCTTTATCTTTCCGTGTGATATAGTAGGAGTTCATCTTTGGTTCTGTGCCGAACATGAGCGTGGCCAGGTCTACGTTGAATTCCCTTTCAATACGCTGCAAAAAGGAGAGGGAGATATCTCTGTCGCCGGTTTCATATTGCTGATAGTCAGTGATGTCCACCTCCAGCTTGTGTGCCATCTCTTCGGGAGAGAGATCAAGCGCATCCCGCAGGCCTTTTATCCGTTCGCCAATTTGTGTTAAGTCTGTTGCCATTTTTTTTGAGTTTAATTATTCCTTTTTTGAACTACAAAGATATCTTTTTTTAAAGAAACAGGTAGAGACTCATGGCCATCACAGCCATACCTATCACCAGCCCTATAATGGAGAGGTGGTGTTTACCATATTTCTCGGCACTGGGCAGCAGCTCATCCAGCGATATATAAATCATGATACCTGCCACAGCGGAAAGGATGAATGCATCAAGCTCCGGTGACCAGTAAGGGAGGAGAAACCAGAATGCAATAAGCGCACCAATCGGCTCTGCAAGACCCGATGCAAAGGAGAGCCAGAAAGCTTTCTTCTTGCTTCCCGTGGCATGATAGATCGGTACCGCTACGGCAATACCCTCAGGGATATTGTGTATGGCTATGGCTGCTGTGATAGGGATGGCCACCTCGAGGGAGGTGAGTGCCGACATGAAGGTGGCAATCCCCTCGGGAAAGTTGTGTATGGCGATGGTGATAGCGGTAATCATGCCTGTCTGTTTCAATTTGTAATTGGAACGCATCTCCTCCACACCATGCATCTCATGTGGGTTTCTCGATTCGGGTACAAGAAAGTCTATCAGTGCGATCAGTGCGATACCCCCGAAAAAGCCCAGAATAAGGTACAACATCCCTGTTTTTTCTCCGTAGATCTCAGTGAACGAGCCGAGTGACCGTGGAATCATCTCCATGAATGAGACGTAGATCATGACCCCGGCGGAGAGCCCCAGCGCGAGGCTGAGGAAGTTGGTGTTGGTCCGTTTGGCCACGAACGCGATGAGGCTGCCTATCCCTGTGGAGAGGCCGGCAAAGAGCGTGAGCAGGAAAGCAATGATGATTGTCTGATTGTCCATTAGTTGCCTTTTATGATAGATTCCATTATCTCCTGATGAATCACTCCGTTGGAGGCTACTATCTCTCTTCCGAAGATGCAATCGTCCCCACCTGAGAAATCAGTGCATCTGCCTCCGGCACATTGCAGGATGAATGCTCCTGCTGCCACATCCCAGGGTGACAATCCCGAGTGGAAGTAGGTGTCGCTGATACCGGCAGCCACATAGCAGATCTCCAGGGCAGCTGATCCTTTGATGCGGAAGCTGCACCTTCGGTATTGTTTCATCACATTTCTGAGTATCTCCTCACCTTTATCGTCCAGGCTGTAGGGAATGCCAAAACCGATGTAAGCGTTCTCCAGTACCGACTGTGTGCTGACAGTCAGTGGTTTGTCGTTGACGAAGGCATCACCTCCGGCTATGGCTGAGTACATATGATCCAGTATGGGATCATAGACCACCCCCAATATGATCTTATTCTCTTTCATCAGGGCGATGCTCACCGAGTAAGGTATGTCTCCATGCACGAAGTTGGTGGTTCCATCAAGCGGGTCGATGATCCAGGTATACTCTTTAATCTGGTTGTCAACGGTAGCCTCCTCAGTTAGAAAGCCGGCTTCGGGCAACAGCTTCTTCAACCCGGCCACCAGTCTTGTTTCTGCCTCTTTGTCGATGTAGGTCACATAGTCACGTGTGCCCTTCATCTCAATATCCCTCTTCTTCAGCTCCGTCTGTTCACTCTTCAGATATTCACCCGTAGAACGTGCGAATAATTTTACCTCGCTGTTCAACTTTTCCAAATCCATATTATTCAATGGTTCTATATTCGTAAATTCATTTTGCTCTATTTATCGGGAAACATGGAATCCCACCAGCGTGCATCTTCTTTCAGCCATTTGGCGAACCAGGCGTAGATGGTGTTGTTCCAGGCAATACGCTTGTCATAATCGTAGATAGCATGGTTCTCACCCTCCACCTGTATGAATTCCACCGGCTTGTTCAACAACTTCAGGGCTGTATACATCTGAATACTTTCACCGATGGGTACATTCGTGTCTGCAGTACCGTGCAGCAGCAGGAGAGGTGTCTCTATCTTGTCGGCATGAAAAAGAGGACTCTGTTGCACATAGAGCTGAGGGTTGTTCCAGGGATAGCTGCCTGCGCTGGCACCGGCGCTGTATGAATAGCCCCAGTATCCTTCACCCCAGTAGCTGGTGATGTTGCTTATGCCGGCATGTGATACCGAGGCGGAGAATAGGTCTGTCTTGGTGATGAGATATTGTGTCATGAAACCACCGTAGGAAGCGCCGATATTTCCTATTTTAGTGCCATCGACAAATGGATGAGCGGCAACGAATGCTTTCACCCCCTCAATGATCTCTTCTGCCGTCTGCTCACCCCACGCATTCACATGTCGTGCCGAGAAATCCTGACCGTAGCCTGTCGTCCCGCTTGGTTGCAGCGTGTAGACGACATAATCCATTGCAGCATATACATGCAGCGGATAGGTGCTTTCAAAGGTACGCGAGGTGGGGCTTGTGCCGCCGTAATAGTAGACGATAAGCGGATATTTCCTCTCCGGATCGAAGTTTGGTGGCAGATAATAACGTCCCTCAATCTCATCACCGAAGGAACTTTTGAAATTCCAGTCCTTCACTTCACCCAGGTTGAGCTTACCCAGCCTGTCGGCATAGGGGTCGGAGACAAGCGTTGACTCCAGTGTCTTCAGGTTGAGCAGATAGCTTCTGTTGGAGTTGGAAGTGCTTACACCGGTATAGGTTGCCCACCGGGCGTTTTCGGCAATACTGAACGATCGGATCACATCCTCATTGAGGGGCAGTCTCTCAAACTTCTTCGTTCGCGGTGAGTAGCGGTACACGCTGGCGCGGTCACCATCCTCCACACGATAGTAAATGAAATGATCCAGCGGGTTCCACTCCTGTGCGCTGATGGTTGGATCGAAATGCTTTGTCACCGGTTCCACTCTTTTGCTCTCCAGATCCATGATGAATGATTGTGTGTCGTAGCTGTTGGCTATCTGGCCCTCTTTGATGTTGAGTCCGATACCGTTGAATGCTTCTGGTGCACCATGGATAAGCAGCTGTTTGCCGTCAGGGGAGAACTGTGCAGAGTAGGTATAGCGCTGATCCTTCCAGATGGTGTCTGTCACCATTGTCTCCAGGTTCAGCAGATAGAGCGAGCTTTTGCGAAAGGGACGTTCGGCCAGATCCTCTTCGGAAGTGGAGAAGAGCAGTAGTTTCACATCGGCGGTCACATCATTGAGCGAGGCTGTCTGTCTGCCGAATGTGAGTTGTTGCGTGAGTCCCGTGTCGAAGTAGTAACGATAAAGGAAGTAGCGGTCGCGGTAATGTGACTGTCGGTCGTCGATACCGATAAGGCGTTTGAGCCCTCCGGGACTGCTGATGGTGATGGTCTCCTTGGATGAGAAGAACATCGATTGCTCATCCGGAGCGATATAGAAGTTCTCTTTCGGCAGGTTCTCCGCGACAATGGTTGTTTTCACTGACAGTGGATCCATGGTGTAAAGTGTTCTTCCCTCATCACTGTCAGTCACATAATAGACCATGTCCGTTTTTGGCATCCAGCTCAGCTGTGAACGACTTGCCGGTTCGGAGAAGATGGTTCTTTCCTGTTTTGTGTCATAGATCTCAGTATAGCTACGATTACTGCCTCCCGGAAGCGTTTCGCGCAGGCTTATCAACAGGAACCGCCCGCCGGGAGAGATGGATGTGTTGTTCACACGTGTTCCCTCCACAATATCTTTGATGTTGATGCGCCGTTGATTGATATTGTTGAATGTATAGGTCAGCAGTGAGTCTGCCTCGTCGGCTTTCAACTCTATCTTTACCGCGGGATCAGTCATGCTTTCTGCGGAGGTAAGCATCTTGATCACCACGCGGGCATTGTTGGTGAAGCCATTCAGCCCGGTGTCGACCGAACCGGCCTGATGTAGGCTGTCGTTCACCTCTTTTTTAGTTGCCCGTTTCACATTATCAATCCAAAGCTCCAGCATATTGGGTGAGGTGACCGTTATTTTTCCCTTGCCATAACGGTCTGCAGAGATAAAGAATGAGAGCAGCTGGAATGCCTGTCCCTGTTCTGGTCTGGGAAGGTTGAAATAACCGGCTGTATCAGGCATTATTTTTGAAGTAAAACGATCATGGTCGGGAAAGGAGACTGAATAGGAGAGGAGCAGTTCGTCCGTGAAGGGGGCCTCCTTTAAGTTTACGCTATCCAGCAATACCGGCTTCTGCACCGGGATGGGACCGAAAGAATGTAACTCCTGCGGTTGTAAAGGCTGCTGTGCCTGAATGGTTACCGTAAGTAATGTAAATGCGAAAAAGTACCAAAAAAATCGTTTGTTCATATTGTCAGTTATCAGTTGTCAGTTCTCAGTTGTCAGTTCTCAGTTCTCAGTTGTCAGTTGTCAGTTATCAGTT
>JADKLW010000804.1_pt2 | contig 10043 bp, 8 predicted proteins | sample 8641881 | NCBI WGS metagenome assembly JADKLW01 (sample SAMN16272185, study PRJNA661076) | feces metagenome | isolation source: fecal sample from diarrhoea affected cattle B | host: Bos taurus | place: South Africa: Lokaleng Village, Mahikeng | collected 2019-09
TGTCGGATATGGAGGGCGGCAAGGCGCTGGCTCTTGATGCGTGGACAAAGGAGCAGGGGCGCGCGATGCTGCGGCTCGATTATGCCGGATGCGGAGCCAGCGGCGGCGATTTTGAAGCACAGAGCCTGATCGACTGGCGCGATGATGTGCTGTTCCTGATCGAGAAAGTTACGTCCGGTTCGATCACACTGGTCGGGTCGTCCATGGGCGGCTGGCTGATGCTGCTGGTTGCATTGGCGCGGCCGATGCGGGTGAAATCCATGGTCGGCATTGCTGCTGCGCCCGATTTTACCGACTGGGGTTTTTCGCAGGAGCAGAAAATGACGATCCTGCGCGAGGGCAAGCTGGAAGAACATAGCGAATATAGCGATGATCCCTATGTCACGACCAAGATATTCTGGCAGTCCGGAGAGGCCAATCGCCTGCTCCACAAGGAAATTGCCTTTAACGGCGCGGTGCGGTTGCTGCACGGACAGGAAGATGCCGACGTGCCGTGGGCCTATGCGCTGGAAATTGCGAAAAAGATACGTTCAGCCGATGTGCAGGTGCATCTGGTAAAGGATGGCGATCACCGCTTGTCACGCGATCAGGACATAGAGCTTTTGATCGACGTGGTTGCGCGGCTTCCCTGAGTTTAGACGATCTGGATGTCTGCCATGTTAATTTCTCTCGCTCTGGCTCTCGCTGCCCCCAATGTGGCAGTGCCGCCTGTTCCCACGGCTCCGGCGGGTTCTGCTGATTCCTCCGTTCCGATGACGATGACCGAAGTCCGTTTCAACGAATGTGTCGATCTGGCGGTAGATGATCCGGCGAGCGGGATTGTCGAGGCGAACAGGTGGCGCATCGAAGGCGGCGGTTTCCTGGCGCGTCATTGTCTGGGCTTTGCTTATGCCGAGCAATTTAACTGGGACGCGGCCACCAACAGTTTTGTAGAAGCGGCGCGCGAGGCAGAGATTGCGAAATATCCCCGCACCGCGAATTTCTGGGCACAGGCGGGCAATGCCGCGCTGGCCGGGGGGAAAGCGGACAAGGCGCTCGAATATCTGAACGCTGCATTGGTGCAGGGCACATTGGTGGGCCTGCAAAAAGGCGAAGTGCATCTGGACCGCGCAAGGGCGCATGTCGCACTGGACAATTACAGCGCGGCCAAGGATGAATTTGTGATGGTCCACAAGCTCGCACCGCAAGACCCGCTCGGCTGGCTGCTATCCGCAACATTGGCGCGGCGGATGAATGATCTGGAACGGGCTAAGGCCGATATTCAGGTCGCCGCCAACCTTGCAGCTACTGATCCCGCTGTTGCCCTGGAAGCTGGCAATATCGCTTATGCTGCCGGCGATCGGATCGAGGCCAAGTCCAACTGGGAAAAAGCGGTCGAGATAGATGCCGAAAGCCAGCCCGCCAAAGCAGCGAAGAAATATCTGGCGCAGTTGGTGACGAGCGTTTCGGAATAGGGGCTGAACCTCTACCTTACCGCAAAATGGCTGCGATATTCCGGTTTCACGGCTCTGATGACAGCCTTTGTCACCGGCAAGTCCACCTGATAGGACCCCTCGACATAAGGGCCCGCTTCATAAGGGGCGACGTTGATCGATAGTGTGTCGAAACTACCGCCCTTGGCCGAACCCAATATGATGGTCTGGTCCGACGGAGTGATACATTGCTCAAAACCGTCATCACTTTTGACGGGGATGGGATGGCCGCGTTTTTCGGCGCGCTGGATGTTGAGCTGTTTGCAAAATGCTTTCTGCACAGCCTGATCCAGATTCGCCTTGCCGTTGAATAGCGTCATAACCTCGACCGGCTCGTTACCGGCCTTGTCCCACAGCAGGCTTGTGGTGACCGACATGCCATGCGCGCCGCCAAGATAGCTATAGGTATGCCGCGACAGGCTGATAAAGGCCGGGATTTCCGTTTCCTCGCTCCACGCGACCTGATATTCATAGGGGTTCAGCCTATAGCCGCTCTCTGCCTTCGCCGCGATTTCGGCATGGTCGCGGTCGGAATCGGCGGAGAAGCTGACCGATTCCTCCAGCCCTTTACTGCTCAGATAACCGGAAAGCGCCGTCTCGCGGGCTAGTGCCTTGGGATAGCTATACTGGAACCGGTGATTTTCCGTTTCGACGCTAATGCCATAGGTTTCCGCAGCTTCTTCGGCAGGCGCTTCCTGTGCGGCGATCACGGGTGCTGACGTTAGCACAAGCAATGGCAACGCTATTTGCGCCAAGTGACGGGCGGTTAGGTAGGGCATAGGAAAAGCTCCGCAAATCTAGGTTTAGTCGAGGTAGAAGTTGACGGTCGTGACCACGCGCACCTTTTTATAGGGCGTGTCTGACACACCGTAACCGCCGCTGTCGCCATCGCGGGAATCGATCGAGAAATAGCCCTGCGTGGCCGATTTGATTCCGCCGACATCGGTGCCGCTGTCCTTGGCAAATTGCTCGGCCGATTTGCGCGCATCCTTGGTGGCTTCGGCGACCATGGGCGGTTTGATTTCCTCAAGTTTGGTGAAGGAATAGCTCATGCCCGATCCGTCTTCCAGCACAACGCCGCGGCGCACCAGGTCAAATTGCCGGGCCACGGCGGCTTGCGCTTTCTCAATATCATTGGTGCGGAGCGAAAGCCGCTGGCGGATCGTATATTGGGGCGTGCCGTTTGAACTATATTGGCTGACATTCGCGCCCGTGGGCCGCAGCGCATCGGCCTCGAATCCCAGTTCGGTGAAGAATTTGCCAATCGCGGCCGTGTCGGCATCAATATCGGCCTGCGCTTCGGCAAGGTTGGTGCTTTGCGCGCTATAGGCAATGGTCCAGGTCGCCAGATCGGCTGTTACATCGCGTTCGGCAAGCCCGCGCACGGTAACGCTGCGGTCCGCCATTTTGGAGCGGAGTAAACCATTGCCCAGCAAATAACCGCCAACAATCATCCCGATGGTCAGCAAGATGGCGCTGATCAATATGATATTATTTCTCTTGTCGAGAAATCCGCCATTGTCCACATTATCAGTCATAGTTCTTTCCCTCTCGCTCCTGACATTCTAAACTATCTTAATTGACGCGGTCCACCTTTGCTTGTCCAGCGATGAACCGTGCGTGAATAGAGATAAATGGAGTTTGCCCCTATGTCGATTAAATTTTTGCACACCATGCTTCGGGTTAGCGATCCCTATGCCACGATACAGTTTTTCAATCTTCTGGGTCTGGAAGAAGTGCGCCGTTATGACAGCGAGCAGGGGCGCTTCACGCTGATCTTCCTCGCCGCGCCGGGGCAGAAAGAGATTGCCGAGGTAGAGCTGACCTATAACTGGCCGAGCGAAGATGGCGCGGCTCCGGAAGAATATAAAGGCGGGCGCAATTTTGGGCATCTCGCTTATCAGGTCGATAATATTTACGAACTTTGCCAGTCGCTGATGGATGCCGGTGTCACAATCAACCGTCCGCCGCGCGACGGGCACATGGCCTTTGTGCGTAGCCCGGACAATATATCGGTGGAGCTGCTTCAGGCGGGGAAAGCCTTGCCGGTGCAGGAACCATGGGCGAGCATGGAAAATATCGGCGAGTGGTAAAGGGAGGCTGATCCGTCAGCCTAAGTTGCCGCTATGCTACATCAAGCTTGTCGTTTAGTTGCGGTCCGGCGGGTGGCAATGGCGGAAGTTCAAAGCTTATAACCTGATTACGGCCGTTATTCTTCGCTTCGTAGAGCCGCCTGTCTGCCACGGCCATGACAGATCGCAGCGACGATTGTTTCGCAATCCTGGTTATGCCTACGGAAAAGGTAACAGGCTCTTTGATAAACGCCATCCGGCTGTGAACGGCCCGGATCAGCTTTTCGCATATCCGGGTCATCTCTGCGGCGGGTGGTTCGTTGCGGTTTTCACGCTCGTCACGGGCGATCAGTAACGCAAATTCCTCACCGCCGATGCGGGCCGTGAAATGGCGGGTTTTGCTTAGCTCGCTGCCGACAATACGCAGCACATCATCGCCGACCTCGTGCCCGTAGCGGTCATTGATGCGTTTGAAGAAATCAATGTCGAGAATGGCGAGATGCTTATATTGCCGCTCTGTCCGGTTGAGTTCGTAAGCATTTTCAAACGCACGGCGATTGCCGATGGCGGTCAGGCCATCTGTCTCTGCCAGCCTTGTCAGTTCTACCTGTTTACGCAAGGTTGCTTCGTGGTTGAGGCGTAGCTGCATGATCCGGTGCGTGACACCAAAGGCCAGAACAATCGTTTCAATAACCAGCACGAAATATAGAGCATAATCCAAAGAAAGTATGCCAACATAGACATCCATACCGCGCAAGATGCGGTCGAGAGTGAGGAAAAGAATCGGGGACCAGGCTATTATCTGGAACCAGATCGCCTTGCTGCCACGCTGCCACGCATGGAACATCGAATAAATGACGACGAAGAAATAAGGGAGAAACGCGGAGTGGAAATAGACGCGGCCTTCCAGATTATATCCTCCGTCAAAGCGCAGCGCCAAGGCCGTTACAAAAACCGGGAAGACAGCGGATATCAAAATTACCGACTCCAGCCATTTGGCTATTTTCCCCGGTTCAATGAAGCGAACCAGAAAAAAGCCGCTGGCAGCGATGGCTATCGTCAGGGACCAGTAATTGAGAAAGAATTTGGTCGTCATGCTGGCATCCGGAAACGCGATGAACATCAGGCCGGATGAACTGAACGTATAGATCACGCTGCCTGCGATCGTAAGGCTGTGCCACAACAAAAAGCTGTGGCGCAGCGCGGCATAGAAAAAGATATTATAGAAAAGCGGCATGATCGCCATGCCGCACAAAGCCGCGAACATTACCGATAAAGGCAGCTTGAGATTATCCGACGTTTCTTTTGAAGCCAGCTGCATGAACAAAATCGAGCTCGCTATTTTGGGATTGTCCATGGAAACATAGATTTCCTGAATTTTCCGCCTGATCTCCGCGTCTTCGGAGCCCGGCACTGCCAAACCGAAATTACCCTTTGGCCGCCAGCTCCGGGTCACATCCGGTTCGGAAAAAAACGCAGACCGGATAGAGCCGTCATCCAGAACAGCGTGCACAGACATGGAGGAGAGTCCGCTATTGTCGCCCTGAATCTCGACAGCGCCGTCCTTGATTTCTGAATCAATGAATGGAATTTTAACCCAGACACGTGGGCCGCTGACCGCGTATTTCCGGTCAGAGCAATCGAAACGGCTGGCAACTTTCAGAACATCGGCGATGGAGCCGTTCTTGGACGTGCTATATGTGCATAGTTCATCAGACACCAAAACAGCAGCGCGCACCGGGCTTGAGAACCCCGGTATCATACACAATACAAGCACTGCCAGAAATACGGCTGATAAGCGCAAAGCGCGTCCTTTCTTATTGATTGTCGGTGTTCCGGCAGTCTTTGGGTGTTCTGTCTCCATGCTTGGTAAACGGAATTGGTTATTTTGCCGTTAATCCTCGACAGCGCAGGAAGGGCGTATTACCCTGCCTTCATGCTCGAAATTATCCGTATTCCCGTATTGTCCGATAATTATATTTGGCTGGTCCATGAGCCGGATTCCGGTGAGACGATGGTCGTTGATCCTGCGGTGGCCGATCCTGTGCTGGCCGAGGCGGAAAAGCGCGGATGGACGATTACCCAGATCTGGAACACGCACTGGCATCCCGACCATACCGGCGGCAATGCGGCGATCAAGGAAGCGACGGGTTGCCATATTACCGGCCCCGAAGCGGAAAAAGAGCGGATCCCGACGCTCGATACACTGGTCAAGGGCGGCGATACGGTTCGACTGGGCAATGTTACGGCTGAGGTGATTGATGTTCCTGCCCATACGGCAGGGCATATCGCGTTTTACATCGCGGATGAGAAAACCGTGTTTGTGGGAGATACGTTGTTTGCCATGGGATGTGGCCGCCTGTTTGAAGGCACGGCTGAGCAGATGTTTGATAATATGCAGAAACTGTCTCGCTTGCCCGGTGATACGCAGGTTTATTGCGCTCATGAATATACGCTCTCCAACGGCGAATATGCGCTGGTTGCAGAGCCGGATAACCAGGCATTGAAAGAGCGGATGGATGCGGTGCGCGAGGCGCGTGAAAAGGGGGAGGCGACTGTCCCGACCACGATTGCGCAGGAAGCCGCTACTAACCCGTTCATGCGGGCTGCTTCCGCCGATGAGCTGGCGGAGCGGCGCACGGCAAAAGATAATTTCTGATCGGCAGTTTCGGATTCCCCGATGCTTATGATATGATCGGCAAATATGTGGCCTTAACCCGGAGATAACCGGGAGGGGCAGTGATGGAGAAGGACAATGCGTAAGATTATTTTTGCTTTGCCACTGGCACTGATGCTGGCTGCTCCCGCTGCGCACAGCGGCACGGCTGAAGTCAAGCTGAGCGAGAAAGACCAGGCCGAGTTTGACAAGATTACCAAGAGTCGCAAAGCCGGAGAGCCGGTAAGCTGTATCAACCGCGCCGACCAGAAACGGCTCACGGTGATCGGTGACAAATATCTGGTTTACAAGCGCAGCAGCGACCCCGAAACCATCTACGTCAACGAGCCTTATGGCGGGTGCAGAAGCGCGGAACATAATACATTGGTGACGCGCAAATCAACGTCACAGCTATGCCGCGGAGAGATTGCGCGGATCAAGGATATGACATCCGGAATGGTTGTCGGAAGCTGTAGTTTTAGCGACTTTGTGCCTTATACCAAGACTGGTGAATGATCGCGGTTTAGCGCGGCGTTCTAGCCCAACTGTCATTCCCGCGTGCGCGTGAGTGACAGTTGGGGGGCGCGGAGAAACCCAGCCTATTTCCTGTAAAGCGCGTTAAGCCTGTCCTGATAGCGCTCACGAATGACGTGACGGCGGATTTTCATGCTGGGGGTCAGTTCTTCATTCTCGATTGCAAAGGCTTCATCGGCAAATTCAAACCGGCGGACCTTTTCGGTGACTGAAAGTCCCTGATTAACCCGGTCCACGGCTTTGCCGATCGCGGCCTTGAACAGTGGATTGTCCTGAAGCTCCGCGAAGTCATAATGTATGTCTTCCTGATAGCACCATTCCAGCGCCCATTCCGGGTCTGGCACGATCAGGCCGACCATATATGGCCTTTTGTCGCCGGCGATCATCGCTTGCAGGATTTCGGGTTGCAGGGTCAACATGCCCTCGACCTTTTGCGGAGCGACATTTTCGCCCTTGTCGTTGATGATGAGGTCTTTCTTGCGGTCCGTAATGGCCAGACGCCCGGCCTCGTCAATCACACCGATGTCGCCGGTATGCAGCCATCCATCCTTGATGACGCGGTCGGTTTCCGCCTGGTTCCGCCAATAGCCCTTCATGACCAGTTCGCCGCGTACCAATATTTCGCCATCGTCCGCGATTTTCACCTCGGTATCAATCATCGGCGGGCCGACCGTATCCATTTTCAGGCCAACGCTCGGCCGGTTGCAGGCGACGATGGGGCCGGACTCGGTCTGGCCATAGCCTTGCAGCAAGGTCAGGCCAAGCGACTGGAAAAAAACGCCGATTTCGGGGTTAAGCGGGGCTCCGCCGGACACCATGGCCTTGATCCGTCCGCCAAAGCGTTGCTGGACCTTGGGCCGCAAGGTCTTGTTCAGTAAAATTTCCATCGGCTTGTCGATCAGGCGCCTTTTGCCTTCTGCTTCCCGCTCCCCGATCTCCAGTGCCTTGCCGAGCAGATAATTGGGCATCTTGCCCTGTTTCTCGACCGTTTTGATCAGCCGCTGGCGCAGCACTTCAAATAGGCGCGGAACGACGACCATGATGGTGGGCCGCACTTCCTCGATATTGGAAGCGAGCTTTTCCAGACCTTCGGCATAATAAATCTCTGCGCCCAGACCCATGGGGAAAAACTGGCCCGCGCTATGTTCATAGGCGTGGCTAAGCGGCAGGAAGGACAGGAAGACTTCATCGTCCCAGCCAAAGTCGTTCTCGATCACCTCTGCCGGGCCTTTGACATTATGCAATATCGAGCCATGCGATTGCATCACGCCGCGCGGTTTTCCACCGGTGCCGCTGGTGTAGATGATGCAAGCCATATCATCGCGCTGAATATCCGCGACCTGCTCCGTGATTTCGGCGACATCTTCATCGCTGCCTTGCGCCAGATCATTCCATTGCAGAATCGAAAACTGGCCCGACTGCCCGATGCGAAGATCGGTCAGGCCGATGACGATATCGGCGTCCGATGAGATCACCGCAGGGATCAGATTTTGTGACAGCTTTTTACCGCCGACCACCACGGCTCTTGCGCCGCTATTGTCGAGGACATGCTGATGATCGCTAATCGTGTTGGTGGTGTAGGTCGGGACTGTAATACACCTCGCCGCCATGATGGCGAGATCGGTGATGCACCATTGCGGGCAGTTGTCGGACACCAGCATGACACGGTCGCCCGGTTTCAGGCCGAGTTTCTGGAATGATTTGGCCAGTCCTGCCACTTGGCGCGCTGCCTCTGCCCAGCTTATGGCCTGCCACTCGCCGTCAATTTTCTCGCTGAGAAACGGCTTGTCCCCGCCTTCCCGGGCGCGCTGGAAGAACATGGAAACCAGGTTGGAGAACCCGTCAAATTCCAGATAGCGGTTTTTCGCTTTTTTTGCTGACACTCTATTCACCCTCTCGCGCGGCTATACTGTTCACGGCTTATCACCATGGGCCGCACAGGCTAGCGCGATTGAAACTATCGGGCAATCTTTTCGGTTAGTTGCGCGTTGATTAAGGAAGCCTGCTAACCGCTTCACCGGTGCTGCGCGGGTCCACGGCGCCGACCCAGCCGGTATCAGTTTTCTGCGCTCCGGCCAGTTTGGACGGCAAGCCGCCGGTCGTGACAACATGGCCAAGACGCGTCAGATCGGCTTGCAGATTTTCCAGATCACTGCCTTCTTCGACAATCAAACCCTTTGCATCAAAATAGATATTGGGCATCGCCATCGCGTCTTCCAGAGACTTGCCGTAATCCAGCACGCCGATCAGCGTTTTGGTGACGTGCATGATGATCCGCTTGCCACCAGCCGAACCGAGCGCGAGAATGGGCTCTCCCTCTGCATCATAGACAATCGTCGGAGACATGGAGGACAGGGGACGCTTGCCCGGCTGGACACGGTTCGGCACAGGCGCGCCGTCTTTTTCCGGCGCAAAGGTGAAGTCGGTCAGCTCGTTATTCAGCACCATACCGCGGGCGAGCAACTGGCTGCCAAACGGGCCTTCTACTGTTGATGTCATGTTGACGATATTGCCCTGACCATCGACGGCGGTGAAATGGGTCGTGCCCGCTACTTCCGACGAAATTGCGGCGGTGCGCGGCATGGCGCCGGGCGGGTTTCCTGCCGGATAGGTTTCAATGCCCGGCTTGCGGGGCCGTGCGCTGCGCACGTTAATCATGGCGGAGCGTTTGGCAAGATACCGCTTGTCGATCAGACCGGCGACGGGAACGGAGATAAAATCCTGATCCGCCAGATATTTTTCGCGGTCGGCATAGGCGAGCTGCATTGCCTCACCAATCACATGCCATGCACTTTCGGGGTTTTTATCATAAAGCGCGGCCATATCAAACCGCTCGATAGAGCCGAGGATTTGCAGCACCGTTGTTGCGCCAGAAGAAGGCGGGCCCATGCCGCAGATCCGGTATTCGCGATATTGCGAGCAAACCGGCTGGCGCAATATCGCGCTATAATCGGCGAAATCCTGTTCGGTCAGCGTGGACGGGTTGTGCGGTGCATTGGCCACGGCCGATGAAATGGCCTCTACGGTCTTGCCGGTATAAAAAGCATCTGCGCCGCCAGACTGCAACTCGCGGAGCAGTTTGGCGAGTTCGGGATTTTTAATGATCGCGCCGCGCTCAACCGCTTTGCCGCCGCGCCAGTAAAGTTTCTGCATCTGCGGAAAATCGGCCCAGAGTGGCTCGAGACGTTTTATCCAGTCATGTTGCGGGGCGCTGACCGCATAGCCTTGTTCCGCCAGCTTGATCGCGGGTTCAAATAATCTGGCCCAAGGCAGCTTACCCCATTTTTTATGCGCCATTTCCATCAGCCG
>JADKLW010000323.1_pt2 | contig 10038 bp, 7 predicted proteins | sample 8641881 | NCBI WGS metagenome assembly JADKLW01 (sample SAMN16272185, study PRJNA661076) | feces metagenome | isolation source: fecal sample from diarrhoea affected cattle B | host: Bos taurus | place: South Africa: Lokaleng Village, Mahikeng | collected 2019-09
GATGTGTGATCTGGGAGTGAAAAATTAAATAGTAAAAGTTAAGGGGTTGAAAGACAAAGGTGATTTAATCGGAATAAAATGAATTAGCAATATGAATATCAGAAACCAAAAAATAATAACGACAATCGTCACTCTGCTGTTTGCCACTGCGGCACTCCCGTTGCAGGCGCAGCCGGCGGCAAACGAGATCCTGGAGCGGATCGACCGGAACCTGTCGTCGGAGAACCGGGTGTTTGAGTCGTCGATGACCATCCATGGACGACGGAACAGCCGCACCATCACCTCTAAGACTTATGCGGTGGGCGACAAGCGCTCCTTCACCGAATACCTCTCCCCTCCCCGCGAGGAGGGGACCAAGATGCTGAAGCTGGAGGAGCAGCTCTGGATCTACTCTCCCTCTACTGACCGTACCATACAGATATCGGGGCATATGCTGCGCCAGTCGGTGATGGGGTCGGACCTCTCCTACGAGGATATGATGGACGACCGCAAGCTGACGGAGACCTATAAAGCCGAGGTGGTGGGGACCGAGGAGATCGGAGGGCGCGGCTGCTGGATACTGCAGCTCACCGGCAAGGTGGATGACCTGGCCTACGCCTCACGCCGCCTCTGGGTAGACACGGAACGTTATGTCCCCCTGAAGGAGGAGCTCTTTGCCAGGAGCGGCAAGCTGCTGAAACGATCAGAGATGAGCGACGTGGAGCAGATTGAGGGACGCTGGTTTCCCCGGACGGTGTTCTACAAAGATATGCTGAAGCAGGGGAGCGAGGGCACCGGGTTCCGGATCACGGATATACGGTTCAACACAGATATTCCGGAATATATCTTCTCCAAGGCGGCACTGAAGCAGTAGTGCAGCCTCAAAGAGACAATATAAGGACTGTCTCTTACTTATGGTAAGATGGTAATGTCTCAATCCCGTCCGGCCTCCGGATGCCGGCCCGGCGTTTCATAACCCGGAGCGGCATAAACCTGTCACACAAGTTTTTTGTAGACCCTCATTGCAATGATATAAGCCACGATTGTTATTCCAACACACCATATAAGGGCAACCCAAATCTCATTGCCTGTAGGCTGGTTGGAAAACAGAGCGCGGAGGGTCTCCGCTATCGGTGTTGCAGGCTGATTCTCGGCAAAGGTGCGAACCAGTCCCGGCATGGTTCCGGTAGGTACAAACGCAGAGCTGATGAACGGCAGGAAGATAATGGGATAGGAGAAGGCGGTTGCACCGTCTGCCGATTTAGCTGTCAGTCCGGCAATCACCGCTATCCAGGTCAGTGCGAGTGTGAAGAGTAAGAGAATACCGGCCACGGCAAGCCATGAGAGCAGACCTGCAGGTGAGCGAAAACCCATTACAACCGCAACAAGAATGATCACGATCACTGAAATTGTATTGGATACCAGCGAGGTCAGTACATGACCCCATAGTACCGTTGAGCGGGCAATGGGCATGCTGTGGAATCGTTCCAGTATACCACGCTGCATATCTGTATACAAACGGAAAGCAGTATAAGATATTCCCGTTGCGATCGTAATCAGTAGAATCCCCGGCAGCAGGTAATTGACGTAATTATCCGTTCCGGTTTCAATAGCTCCGCCGAATACATAGACGAATAAAAGCATGATACCTACCGGCATGACGGTGACCGTGATGATGGTATCCATACTGCGGAATATATGACGCATGGAACGTCCAAGCATCACAGTCATATCGCTGAAAAAATAGTTTTTGATTGTCTCCATTTACTTCTCCGTTTTATTCCCAACAACTGAAAGAAATATCTCCTCCAATGTAGGTTGTTTTTCGATATATTCCACTTTTGCGGGCGGGAACAGTTTTTTCATTTCCGCGAGTGTGCCGCTCACGATAATCTTCCCTTCATGCAGAATGGCTATCTTGTCGGCGAGCTGTTCAGCCTCCTCCAGGTACTGCGTGGTCAGGAATACAGTCGTGCCCTTCCCTGCAAGCTCTTTGATAATCGACCAGACCTCGTTACGCCCCGCGGGATCAAGTCCTGTGGTAGGCTCATCAAGGAAAATGAGCTGTGGAGCTCCCACAAGGCTCATGGCGATGTCGAGCCTGCGACGCATCCCTCCCGAATAGGTTGAGACCCTTCTGTCGGCAGCTTCGTACAATCCCAGGCGATTAAGCAATTCGTCGGCTACCTGACGTGGATGGTTAAGGTGCCGCAGCCTGGCAATCATCATGATATTTTCACGCCCTGTCAGGATATCATCAACAGCTGCAAATTGTCCTGTCAGGCTGATTGACTGCCGCACTTTCACGGGCTCCGAAGAGACACTGAACCCGTTCACCGTCACCTCTCCGTGGTCCTGCTTTAAAAGTGTGGACAGGATCCTGACAATCGTGGTTTTACCTGCACCATTGGAGCCGAGCAGGGCGAAGATAGTGCCCGGACTTACTTCAAAATCTACGCCAGTCAATACGTGAATGTTGTCATATGATTTTCTCACTCCTTGCACAGAGATGGCTCTCTCATTTTTCATCATGATTCATCTCCCTCATTAGTTGTGAGCAACGTGACGCCGGTTAAATCGGCTTTTCCGTTTTTCAGAAATTCATAGGTCATGCGGTCTGCCTGACAGTCGATAAATTGAATCCCTTTCAGGCTCTTGTTCTTGAAGAAAGTGTTTATCAGCGTTGCGTGCTGAAATGTCACTCTTTTGAAGGCACAGTTTTCAAAGGAGCAGTCCTCAATTCTACCCGCGAAAACGATATCGCTGATATAGACTGCATTCATTGAGGTGCGGTTCCATACAGCCTGCGTGATTTTGTTTTTCTCCGCGTCACCTGATTTGCCCGCTACGCCTGATTTGCCTGCAACGCCTGTAATACCGCCGGATTTAAACCGGGTGCCGGTGAAATCACAACCGGTGAGATCACAACCGGTGAGATGGCTTTTTGAGAATTCGGTTTCTGTGAAGTTGGCGCCTGTGAAATCACACTTTTCGATCTGACTTCCCGAGAATTCAGTCTCCTTCAGTGAACAGTTCCTGAATATATTACCGGTCAGGAAGGAACCCTGAATGTGGCTGCTGCTGATGTCGGAATCTGAGAAATCACAGCTGTCAACATTATTGCCTTTCAGCAGTAGTCCCGATAAGTCCGATCCGTTAAACCTGCAACGCTGCATGTTGGAGGAACTGAACTTATCATGCAGATGTTTCAACCCTGAGAAGTCAGCATCCACCCAGTTGCCGCGTGACATATCCCAGCTGGGATTATTCATCTTTTTCCCTGACGGAGGTTGTGCGGCTTCCTGCGATTTCACTTCAGCCATTCGATCATCCAATGATTCAGCCGGCGCCGGCCCTGTTACCTCCGATGGTTCCTTTTCAGAGAAATAGTTGAGGTCGACACCCAATATCTCCGCGAGTCGGTTCAGGGTGATGATGTCGGGCAGGGATTCTCCGCGCTCCCATTTCCCGACAGCCTGTGAGCTGATGAATAGCTGCCGGGCCAGCTGCGCCTGGGAAATATTGATTTTCCTCCTTGCGTCAGCTATTCTTTTACCAATGATTTTTGTATTCAACATAATGCGATCTTTTTTAATGTTTCGATATCACAAAGGTATCCGATAGCATCTCCGGAATCAAAGAATTACAAAAACATCTGGTTGTAATTACGCTACTTCTGGTAGATAATGCACAACTATCGGTGGTATATATTGAATTTATGTCGCTAATCGTGCAGTCGATTCGTGCAGATGAAAAGATGATTGCATTTCATTTCATCTGTATCAATAACGATTGATAGGGTGAAGTTGCAGGTTGTCCCACATCGATGAACCCTGTTTACAACGGGTAGGTAGTGTTGGTGGGGGAGAAAAACTCAACTTTGCCGCACTTCGGACAAATGTAGAGCTCAAACTTCTGCCTTTTGATAAGGAGTTCAAACAGATTTCCGAACACCCCGGCACGTGTTCCTTCATGAAACTTATATTCCCCGGAAAACAGCATCTCAACATTACACCGCAGGCAGTTGATCTCCCTGCTGCCGGGAACCATATCCTTTATTTCTACGATCTTTTTTTCGGTGAAGCTGTAATTACAGTTCCAGCACAATTCGAAATGATCTTCCACTTCCGAATTACAGATTGGGCATGTTTTCATATATCAATATTTATTAAGGATAAAGTTATAATAAATCGCCGTAAATCAAAACAGCCGCCCCAAATAAAATTGAGGCGGCTGAAAAAATCCTGTCGCTTTAAAAGCGAATATCCTTACTGCGGTCCCTGACCGAACTGTGGTGCATTGATATCCTGCCATACTCTTTCGGAGTTGAGCAGGGTGCCATCCTGATTCGATCCCGGTGTGAAGCCCTGTGAGCTGTAGGCATCGAGCAGGATCTGATACATCAGATCGGTAGGTGAGGGTGCACCCACTTCAAACCTGCGCGGAATGGCATTGTTGGGCACGGTGGGTCCGAAGTTCTCCCATGCGATCAGCGTGGAGTTCTCCCTGGGCACACCGGAGCGGCGTACAGTGACGAACTGCTCAGTGGGATACATGGTGAAATGCAACAGTTGCTGCACATACACCTTCTCCAGGTCGAGGGCTACATTGCCTGTCAGCTGGTAGTCTGCATTGGCAGCCATGGCTGCGATCTCACCGCTCTTCAGGTCGATCATTTCTTCGTTGGGATCATAATCGTAGGTCTTCCCGTAATAGGGGATCTTGTTAAGTGAGGCCAGAAGGTCATACTCCTCCACCGAAGCACTGAGTGCCTTGTTGAAGTACTCCTGTGCCGTTCCGGGAAGGCTGGCGCCCAGCAGCTTGAACTCAGCCAGGTAGAGGTTCACCTCTGCTGTGGAGAGATACATGCCATACCAGGGGTTGTCGTCCAGATCCTGGATCACCGGACCACCGGGGAGGGTGGGGACGGTGAAGTCGTAACGACCGATAACCATCTCCTGGTTGAACCCGGAGAAGGGGGTGAATGTCTTCTCTGCGTCACCTATCTTCAGCTTGGAACGGTTTGTATAATCGAAGTAGTCGCCATACTCAGTGACATTCTGTGCGGCATTCATCTCCACGGGCAAACCGTAGTAACGAACCCAGGGTTCTCCTGCACCCTTCCAGGAAACAAAGGTTTTCTTGCCGCCACTCTCGGTGTAGTTCACATTCTCGAGGATATAGTCAGGGATCTCTTTACCCTGATCAAAGAAACCCTGTACAATGGTTGAGTTCCAGGCGTTCTTACGATAGAAGAAACGTACGCGCGGGTCTTTATTCTTCACCATGAAGTCTATCACACGCTGACTGGAGGCGGTACCTTCAAGGAAGCCATTACTCCAGTGATACACCTTGTCACCGTCACCCCCGGTGATGGAGGAAGCCTTGTTAAAGAGGAAATCGTCATCACTCCCATCGATCACACCTGCCGGATTGGTGGCAACCTCTGATGCAATAGCAAGTGCTTTCGCCTTGTCCTGAGAGAGCAGACGTGCTGCGAGCTTCAGCTTTAGCGAGTTGGCCAGGCGTGCCCACTTATCCACATCGCCCCTGTAGACCACATCCTGGTTGGGAGGGAAGGTCTGGTCGGTGGATGTTGTGAGTGTGGTCACAGCATTCTCAAGAGTCTCCAGCCAGAGGCTATAAAGGTCGGCGATCTTGTCGTACTTAGGTGTGAGCGTGCCCCCGTAGCGTGCCATGGCTGCTTCGGTGAAGGGCCTGTCGCCATACATGTCGCTATCGAAGATGCCGAGGTAGACAGTCAGCACATCAACGCATGCTGCGATGTTGGCATACTTGGCTGCATCTTCTTCTGACATGGTTGAGCGCACCTGTTCAATATCCCGTGCATATTTCAGTACGTTGATATATTGTGTTCCCTGATCGCCCGTGGCAGTGGTCTGCGTGAAGGTGGAGGTGAATCCGCCTGTGGGCACACCCATCTGCCCCCATCTGAATGTCATGGGTGCATTATAGAACCAGAGGAGATAGCCGCTAGGCTCGAAGTTGATCACTGACTGTGCGAAGAGATAAGAGATATTTGCCTCCGTCACCTGAGCTGGATTGGAGTTGATCTCGGTCATGTCGTCACGGCAACTCGTTGCCAGAAGCAGCAGTCCACTCAGAAAAATTGTTGTGGTATATTTAATTTTCTTCATTGTTTTTTCTTTCTTTAAAAATTTCAACAATTAAAAGCCGATATTCACTGTTAACATGTAGTTGGCGGTGAAGGGAGAGAAGGTACGCATACGGAATTCCGATACGGAAGTACCGCGCACTGACTCCGGATTCTCACCGTTGGGCATGTTGTTGAGCAGGTAGCCCAGGTTGCGTCCCGTGAGGGAGAGGTTCAGATGGGTTGCTCCCATCCGCTGTGCAAAGGTCTGCGGTACTTTATAGCTGAGCGTCACCTCGCGCAGTGCGATATAGTTCAGTTCAGATACCCAGTCATCGTTGATCACACCCTGGCCCCAGCTATTGTTGAAGTAGTGCCATGCGGATGCGTGAACAGGCTCCACTTTTCCTTTTTCGTAGAGCGACTGATAGGTCTCACCACCTTCGGCCACCGTATAGGTGGTACCGTCGGATTGCTTGATGTTGGTTCCGCCGCCGAGGACACCTTCCGGTATCAGACCGTCACTGTAGGTCATGTTATCGAAATCAGAGGTCCATGTGATACCACCATATTCAGGTGCCGTATAGTCAAGTGATGCTGCGGTATAACCATAGGCTGTTCCGTAACGTGAGCCGTAGGAGGCCACATATCCGCCAAAGCGCATATCCATGGATGCACGCAGGTTCCAGTTCTTGTAACGGATGCCGGTAGCCACTGAACCGAGGAAGTCGGGTACCATTGAACCAACAATCTCTGCTTCTCCAGCTCTTCTTGTGTAGGCGAAGCGTCTTGCGTCTGACCATGCCAGCAAAGGAAGCCCGGTTTTTTCATCGATCGCCTTTTTTGAGTCGGACATCAGGATACCGTATGATTCACCCACCTTGGCAACTGAGCCGATGCGGTAGTTACCATAGTCGACCGATCCGTCGAGAAGGATATAGTTGGCCACGTTCTCGTGCAGTGAGATGATCTTGTTCTCATTCTTCGTGTAGGTGAAGTCGACGGTCCACTCCAGGTCTCTGCTGGTGTAGGGTACCGTGCTGAGGGCAAGCTCAACCCCCTGGTTCTGGATATTACCCGCATTGACCAGCTGATTGCTGATACCTGATACATAAGGCACAGCGATGTTCATGATCTGGTTGTAGGTGTTCTCCCTGTAGTAGGCCATGTCGAGGTTGATCCTGTTATCCAGGAAACGCCAGTCGAGACCTACCTCCCAGGCGTTCTTGCGCTCAGGTTTCAGGTTTGTATCATATACCGTGTTGGGCAGCTCCAGTGAGTAGGTCTTCCCGTTCACGGTGGTGGATGTACCCATGGCGTAGGCTGTGTTGATGATGTAGGGACTGGTGTCGTTACCTACCTGTGCCCATGAACCGCGCACCTTCATAAATGAAACCCACTCGGGCAGGTCCAGGCTGTTGTGCATCAGCCATGATCCCGAAACAGAGGGGTAGAAATAGGAGTAGGTGCCATGACCGTCTGAGTAAAGCAGTGAGGAGGACCAGTCGTTACGTCCGGTCACATCCACGAACACCTGATCGTTCCAGCTGGCACTGATCTGTGAGGCGATGGAGTACATCCTTTTCTGACCACCGATATAGCCTTCGTAACCCACGTTCTCCTTCGAGTTATTTATGAAAAACTGACCGGGAACGATCAGCCCGCCGTTGGTCCAGAGACGGTTGTACTGTTCAGTATTGTTGTAATACTCACCTCGTACGAATCCGCCCAGGGTCCATTCTCCGAAATTCTGCATTGCATTGAGCATCGTGTTGAAGTTGGTCTGCTCCTTGGTGAACTGTGACATGGAGTAGTATCCGCCTTCGTTGGCGTATCCGTTACCCATTTCCTTGCTCTCATCACGGGTATAGTAATAGTTGTAGTTGGCCTCGGTGCTCCAGTCGAGCCAGTCGGTCAACGCCCATCTGAGGATAAGACCGGGACGGACAGAGGTCTCTTTTCTTCTGTAGTCATTCTCATAGATCCTCCACCAGATGTCTCTTCCCGGTACCGATCCGTACTCGTCACCATAGGAGGTGCTGGCCAGACCACCGTGTGCCCCTTTGTACTTCTTTTTCAGGTAATCAGGGTCATAAGCCCTTGGCCAGGTGCCGTCGGTGAATTTCTCACCGATATTGGGCTGTGCATTACGCGGCATGGAGTTGGCAAATGAGATTGTCGCCTCCAGGTTCACCCTGTCGGTGATATTGTGCGACGCTTTGGACAGCAGCGTGATTCTTTTGAAATCGTTGTTTGGCAGTGTCCCCTGATTGAAGAGATAGCCCAGTGAGGTATAGAAGGTTGTCCTGTCATTGCCGCCGCTGATGGCCACGTTGGTGTTGGAATTGAATCCCAGGTTATAGGTATCCTTGAAGTTGTTCTTCACTGCCTCGTAAGGTCTGTAGGTTCTGTCGTAATATTCGATGGATGAACCGTCGAATTTGGGCCCGAAGCCCGTTCCCTGCCAGCTTCCCATGTGGGAAGGTTTGCCATCGGCATTGAGCATAAACTGACGCTGGTTATCGAACTGATAATAGGAACCGTCGGGTTTGGTCGCTCCATAATCCACATAACTCGAGATGGCACCATCACCATATACATTCTGCAGGTCAGGCTGTTTATAGACATAATCGGTACCGAATGTCTGTGATACCTGTATTCCCAGACCCTGACGTGACTGCCCGCTCTTGGTGGTGATCACCACGGCTCCGTTCAATCCTCTGGATCCGTAGAGCGCAGTGGCGGCAGCACCTTTAAGTACCGAGATGGTGGCGAAATCTTCCGGGTTGAGGTTCTTCAGCTCATTACCATAGTCATTCGCTGCATCGTTCCAGTCGGCATCACCTGCATTGGCGATAGAGTTGTCGAGGATCACACCGTCCACCACATAGATGGGTTGGTTGTTTTTACCCAGGGTGGAAGCACCACGGATAAGTATTTTTGAAGAACCGAACATACCACCGTCTGACTGTGAGATCTCCACACCCGCGATCTTGCCCTGCAATGCAGAGACAGGATTGATTACGTTGGTGTTCAGCTCATCACCTTTGAACTCTTTCATGGCATATCCCAGCGCCTTCTGTTCGCGTTTCATTCCAAGGGCGGTCACTACAACCTCATCGAGCAGTTCAGTGTCTGATGCCATAATCAGATCGACCCGTGTGCGGCCACTTACGGGAACAACCTGTGTGGTCATCCCTACGTAACTGAACTGCAATGATGCGTCAGCAGGTACGTTGAGTAACGTGTAATTACCATCAAGATCGGTCACAGTTCCCTTGTTGGCTTCACCAACAACAATCACGGTAGCACCTATTACTGATAATCCCGTATCGTCGACTACAGTTCCGCTAACCGTAAGGTTCTGTGAAAAAACAGAAAAGGCCATCATGTTCATGATGAACAACATGATGCCTTTAGCGTAAAAATGATTTTTTCTTTTCATCTTCATTTGGTTTAATAAAATTTTCAATGTTTCATCTAAATAAATAGTATTCTGATAGTTCAGGCAAATGCAGTTCTCTCAACTGCCGCTCTTTTTATCCAATTCTCAATAAGCTGCATTTTTTTTGTGTGATCATTAATAATGCTTCTACATAAACAATAATTTTAGACGTTAAATAATCTTGTACAATCACATTAACAGAGTCCGCTATTATGTGAAAAAAACACTTATAGCGTGTCATTGTCCCCATTATTCCATACCATTGCAGATGCCAGGTGTACTACATGGCTCAGATATTCAACTGTATAATACGTGTGCAAACTGAATGATGGTTTTTTCAAGCGCAAAGATATGCATTTTGTATAATAAATATTGATTTAAAAAAAATAATATTTACATTGCAAAAATGCAATAATTTCACCTGAGATCCTAATTATCCGGAAACAGGGTTCGAGTAAAAAAAACGGCCATCCCGCTCTATCTATACTCCGCTACCCCG
>JADKLW010000120.1_pt1 | contig 10009 bp, 10 predicted proteins | sample 8641881 | NCBI WGS metagenome assembly JADKLW01 (sample SAMN16272185, study PRJNA661076) | feces metagenome | isolation source: fecal sample from diarrhoea affected cattle B | host: Bos taurus | place: South Africa: Lokaleng Village, Mahikeng | collected 2019-09
GCGATCAGTTGCCAGTGCTAAGTTATCAGCTCTGTATACTTAATTTTTTAACTTTTCATTCTTTATTCTTCATTCCTAATTGACTTCCTATCTCAGCTTCAGCAGGTCGCCCTCTTCGGGAATGTACTGGTAACTCTTCTTGTTCAGCCGGTAGAGGTTCCTCATCCTGAGACCGTACTTCTGCGAGATACTGTACATTGATTCACCCACCTGCACCGTATGAAACTCATAAGGCTTGTCGGCGCGCGCCTTTTTCTTCTGGAAGTAGACGATATCGCCCTCACTCAGCGGGAAATCTTCGGGTACCTCGTTGAACCTGAGCAGATCTTCCACCTTGAAGCCAAACTCCTTCGCAATGCCGGCGAAGCTATCCCCGTTGACAGCCTCCACATAGACCAGCCCATGTGTGATGTAGGGCTGATGTGTCCATGTCATCTGTGCTGTCTCCTGCCTGCGCCGTTCGTCACGTTCGCGGCGGCTCACACCTTTGCGGTATTTCTTATCATCGAAACGATAGAGCTCATAGTCTTCAATCAGCTTGATCAGCTTGTTGGCATAAGCCCTGTCGGTGGCATAACCCGATTTCTGCAACCCTCTGGCCCAGCCCTTGTAATCGGTGACAGCAAGCGCAAAGAGCGCGCTGTAGCGTCCGCCGTTGACCAGAAACAGGGAGTGATCCTCATAGGAGTCCTCCACACGGGCATACTTACGGAAACAATCGTTCGGCGTATCATCGGCAGCAAAGACCGACGGTCCTTTCCAACCACGGTGGCATTTTATGCCGAAGTGATTGTTGGAGCGTCGAGCCAGGTCGCTCAGCCCGGCTCCCGACTCCAGTATCCCCTGCGCCAGGGTGATGGATGCAGGGATCCCGTAACGCTCCATATGCGCTATTGCCAGATCGCTGTAATTCTCAGTATATGCTTCATAGGTACTCACTCTGGCTTGCCCGTGGAGATCCATCGTGACAAATAAAGATGAGAGAACGACAAAGAACGATAAAATATATCTATATTTGTGAATCAAAATCAGCTTTACATTATGAGAGAAATCAATTTAACCACAAAGATAGGAGTTTATCTGTTAGAGGAATGCTCTGAAGTCGAAAAAAAATTGATCGAAGCGGCAAAAAGTGCCACAAAAAGAGCATATGTACCCTATTCAGGGTTCAGCGTCGGCGCTGCAGTACTCCTCGGCAATGGTGAGATCATTTCCGGGAACAACCAGGAAAATGCAGCCTACCCCTCCGGATTATGTGCCGAGAGGACCGCCGTTTTTTTCTCCAACGCCTCTTTTCCGGACCAGAAGATTGAAGCGATAGCTGTTGCTGCATGGTTCAAGGGGCAGTTCACCACCGATGCCATCACCCCCTGCGGGGCTTGTCGTCAGGTGCTTCTGGAGACGGAAAACCGCTTCGGGACGCCGATGAGAGTATTGATGTACAGTGAAGAGGGCATTTATATAGTGAACAGCATAAAAGATCTGTTACCACTCAGTTTTGGTGATGAGATGCTGAAATAATAACAGATGGCGCTCTTCAGGATATAAAAAGCTCGCACAAAAGTATCCTCATCCTAAAAGGATGCTTCATACAATGTGACCAGATACCACTTCTTCTCGATCAACGTAAAGTAATAATCGGCATAGATACCGTTGTTGATACCCCGGATCTCCACCACAGCCGTATCATTTTTGTAGCGTACAACCTGATAATACTGGTCAAAGGGGCGTGTCAGATAGGTGCTGTCGTAAGTAAGATCCAGCGGCTCCCAATCATATTTACCGATAGACTCTTCCGTAGGAGCCATCCCCTCATGTTCTGTATCGGGTATGATTACACTGATCGGAAATGCAATCCGATTCAGTTGGAAAGTTTTGTCCTTACTGAAATGCTGAATAAACAAATCAAACTCCTCTTCCTCTTCATCACCTGAAATTTCTGCAACCTTATCAGAACGAACAACTTCCCCCACTTCACGTTCCTCACCGGATATATCCTCCTTCTTACCTGAGCCCTGTGTACAGGAGATAAGGAATAAAACAGAGAAACAGGAAAGAAGAAGCGTTTTTAGTGTCATATGGATATAAGTAATCTGTTCTCACAAAGATACAAAAAAAGGTGATATACAAACAGTAAAGCTTTGTTTTTTACAAAAGCCCGATTCTTTGGTATTCGTTATCCGATAAAAGAAAATATCGTTATCTTTGTTTTAATTTAAGCGACATTTGATGAACCTTCAAACAGAAATAAACGAACTGTTCGTAAAACAGCAGGATGAGTGGGAGCAATTGAAAAAGGCCATAGAACAACTTGACAAGATCAGGGAGAAAGAGTTCTCATGGGGTGATACGTTTACTGTAAGAGTACAGTTCAATCCGGCAAGGATGACTTCAACAGCCGCAAAAACAGACAAAGAAGCGGTTGAAAAGAGACCCTGTTTCCTGTGTGAAACGAATCGACCTCTGCTTCAACGTGGTGTTCCTTTCCTGGGGAAGTATAGTATCCTCTGCAATCCTTTTCCCATTCTCAGGAACCATGTCACGATCCCGATCCACTCGCACGTACCACAACGCATAAGAAATAAAACAGGCGACATACTCACCTTGACAGAGGAGCTGCCCGATTACATTGTCTTTTATAACGGACCCAAATGTGGTGCCTCAGCACCCGATCATTTTCATCTGCAGGCCGGGCTCAAGACATCGCTCCTGCTGCAGGGTGATAATGCACTCCGCTCCTGCCTGACCATTGAAAGTGAAAATAGAAAAGAGACGGAAGAGTTGTTTGAGGATGTATACCAATATCTGAGACATTGCCAGCCCGAAGAGGAGGAACCGATGATGAACGTGATTGCCTTCACAGAAGAGAACAAATACAAGCTTCATCTGTATCCCCGCAGAGCACACAGGCCCCGCCATTACTACGAAGAGGGGAGCAGACAGCTGCTTATCAGTCCCGGAGCACTCGATATGGCGGGACTGATCATCAGCGTAAGAGAGGAAGATTTTGACAAGATTGAACGACAAGATATTGAGGAGATCTATTCACAGGTATCAATGCCGGTAATATAGGAAATTAAAAATGAAAAATGAAAAGTGAAAAGTGAATTCCCAAAACGCTGAAAGCAACATCAACCCAAGCTAAAAAATTGAGAGCTGAAAGCTGACTGCTGAAACCCAAAACGCTGAAAGAAAGATCGAACCCAGCTTAAAAGCTTATTGCTTATTGCTTATAGCTGACAAACTGACAAACTGAAATATGGAGAACTCTGAAATAATTTTACTCAACATCAATGGGGAGGACAAACCCGGATTGACGGCAGCACTCACAGAAATACTGGCGAAACATGGTGCTTTCATTCTCGATATCGGGCAGTCGGACATACACAGGAACCTCTCATTAGGGATCCTGTTTAAGTCGATGCACAATAATTCGGGCGTGATCATGAAAGATCTGCTTTTCAAAGCCTATGAGATGGATGTGAACGTCAGGTTTACCCCAATCACTGAAGAACGGTACTCCAACTGGGTGAAGATGCAGGGTAGGAACAGATACATCATCACCTTGCTGGGAAGAATACTTACAGCGAAGCAAATCGCCTCAGTCTCCGGTATCATTGCAGAACAAAACCTCAATATTGACAATATCATAAGGCTTACAGGGCGTATTCCTCTCGATGAGAAGCAGAGGGCTGCCAAATCGTGCGTGGAGTTGTCGGTGAGAGGAACACCCATCGACCGGCAACAGTTGCAGGAGTCTTTTCTGAAGCTCTCGTCTGACCTCAACTTCGACATCTCCTTCCAGGAAGAGAGCATGTTCAGGCGGATGCGTCGTCTTATATGCTTCGACATGGACTCCACATTGATACAGACGGAGGTGATTGACGAGCTGGCCGTGAGAGCAGGTGTAGGAGATAAGGTGAAAGCCATCACTGAATTGGCCATGCAGGGTGAGATAGATTTCGAAGAGAGCTTCAGGCAGAGAGTGAGACTACTGAAAGGACTGGATGTGTCCGCAATGAAAGAGATCGCCGACAAGCTGCCGATCACCGAGGGTCTGGACAGGTTGATGAAGGTACTGCAGAAGGTGGGATTCAAAACCGCCATTTTGTCGGGAGGATTCACCTATTTTGGAAACCACCTGAAAGAGAAATATGGTTTTGATTACATGTATGCCAACGAGCTGGAGATCGTAGAGGGGAAGCTCACCGGCAATTATGTAGGAGATATCGTTGATGGTAAAAGAAAAGCAGAGCTTCTGCGCCTCATCGCACAGGTGGAGAAAATTGACCTCCGCCAGACCGTGGCCGTGGGTGATGGCGCCAATGACCTGCCTATGCTGGGTATCGCGGGACTGGGTATTGCCTTCCATGCGAAACCGAAAGTGAAACAGACAGCCGACCATTCACTCTCATCGGTGGGTATTGACGGCATCCTCTATTTTCTGGGCTATAAAGATTCAATGCTCGATAGCGAACTACTGAACAGTTAACCACAAAAACACTTTGGTATGGATTTTGTAGATATGTTGTTAAATCGCTTCGATGGTGAATCGGAACTGAGAAAACCAACCAACGTACTGGTTTGTTTCACAGAACCCGAAACCGGCAAGAGATTAAGCAGGCTGGCATTTCATGTGGCCATGTCGCGACCCGATAAGTCGGCCCTTACCTTACTCCATTTCATTGACAAAGATGAGGAGTCAGCGCAAACGGAAGAGTCCAATGCGAGCAAGGGCCTTATTCTCGAGGAATTTATGCCAAAGGCAGAAAAGAGTAAGATCACAATGCGTACTTTCATCAGGGAGTCAGAAGACCATCTGGCTGATATTATGAAGATGACGGAAGAACAACACTCCAACCTGGTATTAGTAGGCATAAGCAACGATGAGCTTGATCTCAGGGTGGTGGAAAGGTACAGCCGGCTGAGGAGCAACCCTGCCAACCCTATGTCAGCCATCCTCGAACAGTTCACCGAGAGTGAAGGCAAAAGATTGCAGGAGATATCCTCACTGGTAAGCCGCAACAGCGTCCCCACAGGGATCTTTATCGACAACGGCCTATCAGAAATAAAAAACATATTTATTCCTATCCTGAGTAAAGCCGACGTGCACATCTTCACTTTTATCTATCACACAGCATTGAAGGAGAATGTGAAGATTATGATCTGGGATGCTATCGGTATCATTGGGTCGGAGCCTAAGATGCAGAAGCTCTTCCAGTTTATTGTAAAAAGAACCGACGGAAGGGTGCAACTGTGGAACGATGACAGGAAGATTGAGGAGGATTTCATCCGAAGGCAGGATCTGATCATCATCGGTGTGGATGGTTGGGTCAAACTGATCAACGCTCCCCTGCCCTGGAAGGAAGTGCTCCCCTCTACATTGATTATTAAAGACATCACAACATAAAAAACTATATGGATCTATCTGAAACAGCAAAAAAACTGACACTTATTCACTCCCACATCAGACAGAAGCAATTGAAGCAGGCTATAGAGGGTGTGAAGGAGCTTGCCGCCTTGCAGCATAACTGGGCCGTTTCGGAAAAAATTACAGAGCTGGAGTCTAACTATCAGTACATGCTTCACTACCTTCTTGAAGGAAAAAAAGATCCTGATCAGAAACGTATCTATGACAAACTGATACGTGATATATATACCGCAGCCGATGATGCCGCCGAGTACCTCTATCTGCAGGAGAGCCCCTCGCTCTTTTTTGATAAGTTAAGACTGATGAACCTGCGCACACCTGTTTCGATGGATGAGTACAGGGAGGTTCTCACCAGGCAGAACGACACCTTCACCTTTATCGAACTGCTGGAGGAGGGGAGTGAAAAGGAGAACCGTATAAAACAAAATGCACTGGCACATGAGCAGACACTGCAGGAGCTGTTCTATTCCATCTATGTTTCTCCCAGGGCCAATGCCGATCAGATTGCGTCGTACAGGAGTATGATGGAGGATGAGCTGATACCTGTTTATGACAAGTGCATCGTTATCTCTGCGCTCACGATGAACATCCTGCAGCGGTTCGATGCGGAAAAGATTATATTCCTGCTCGACCTGTGTCGTCGTCCCGAGCCGGAGCTCTCTACACGTGCCGTGATAGGGATCATCCCCATCTTCCAGATCTATAGTGAACGATGGTATCTCTACCCCGAATGCAACGACAGGCTGCAGCTATTGTCGGACGACAAGGTTTTCAACCGGAGGTTTATCACATCGGTCATAGGTTATATCCAGGCACATGAGACGGAGAAGATCACCCGCAAGCTGACGGAGGAGATCCTTCCCGAGATGATGAAACTGAGCCCTATGATCGGCAAGAAGATAAAGCTGGACGAGTGGATAGGCGAGAGCGGGTTGGATGAGAAGAACCCCGAATGGCAGAAGATACTTGATGAGACGGGGCTGACCGACAAGCTGCAGGAGTTTTCGGAACTACAGCTCGAGGGTGCCGATGTGTTTCACTCCACCTTCTCGAACCTGAAGTCATATCCCTTTTTTCATGAGATGAACAACTGGTTCCTTCCGTTCAACCCGCGACACAGCAGCATTCAACAGCTGTTTGTCAACACGGAGGAGGGATCATCACTGATTGAGACCATGTTCAGCACATCACTGATATGCAACTCAGACAAATACTCCTTCTGTTTCAGCATCATGATGATGCCCGGGGAGTATCGAAAGATGATGATCACCCAGCTGGGTGCCGAGAGCGACGAGATAAGAAAGATGCAGGAAGAGGAGGAGGTGATGAAGCCGTATCAAAAAGAGGAGACACTGATAAAGCAGTACATTCAGGACCTCTATCGCTTTCACAAGCTCTACAGACGTCATACCGAGTTCACCGATATCTTCACTCTCCCACTCAATTACCATGAGATTAAAGCGTTCCATCCGGTGGTGCTGCAGCCCGGTTATCTGGAGAAGATCGCTCTTTACTATTTTGAGAAGAACAACTTCAGCGAAGCACTCCGTGCCTATACCATGCTGGCTGACGAGGGTAAGACCACAAGCGAGATATGGCAGAAGATTGGTTACTGCAGGCAGATGATGCCTGATTTGAGGGGGGCACTGGAGGCTTATTTGCATGCCGACCTGATTGAAGAGAACAACAGCTGGGTACTTCATCGTATAGCGCACTGCTACAGGGTGCTGAAGGAGCCGGAGATGGCGCTCACCTACTACCGCCGGCTGGAGCAGATACGTCCCGACGATCTGAATATCCAGCTGAACATAGGCCACTGCTTCCTGGAGCTGAAACAGTACGACAAGGCGCTCAATTACTACTTCAAGGTGGAACTGCTCGACGGCAACAACACCCGTGCATGGCGCTCAATAGCATGGTGTGCCTTTCTCACGCGCAAGTTCGATATCGCACATAAATACTACACACGGATACTGGAGATCAAACCCAACGCCCACGATTACCTCAATGCGGGACACGTGGAGCTCTGTCTTGAGAACCCCAAAAAGACGGTGGAGCTCTACCGCCTGTCGTTACTGAAAGCAGGCAGCTTTGATACTTTTGCGTCAATGCTTGCCGAGGATGAGGATGAGCTGCGGGAGGCAGGTGTAAACAGCAATATCCTGCCCATCATCCTGGATAAGATCAGATTTGAAGAAGAGGGATAAATGGTGATGCTATATCAACGGTGGACATGTTTATCCGGCGATTGCATCTGAAGCCTTTCAGAAAAACTTACGAACGGTATAAACCCTTTTGCAGGATAAAATCATATACTTTTGCAGGAACAAATGCGCGCATGTCTTTCCCTTCTTTTATACCGTTGCGGATAAAGGTGGAGGAGATCTCCACCACAGGTGCATCCACAAGCCGGATGGTTTGGCTATATTGTTGAGGTATCACCACCTCCTCTCCCGAACGTGGATAGATGAGTATCTGATATCGATTCATCAGCTGCTGATACTCCCTCCAGTGGTTAAATCGCGTCCAGTTATCCCCGCCAATAATAAGGGTGAAGTTCCTGTCGGGATGGTCAGCGGAGAGCTTCGTGAGTGTATTGATCGTATAGGAGGGCCGGGGCAGATGAAACTCCGCATCCGAGACGACAATCCGGTCATAATCCTCCAGTGCCAGGCGTACCATCTCCAGACGAAGATCTTCCTCGAGCAGTTCGTCCGCCACCTTCAGCGGATTATGGGGTGTTATCACGAACCACACCTCCTCGAGAGAGGTGAATTCACATATATAGTTCGCCAGTATCAGATGTCCAATGTGGAGAGGATTGAAGGATCCTGAGAAAATGCCTGTCTCCTTTTTATTTATACGATTCCTGTTCATATTTTCAGATCATGTAGATTACCTCCTTCACTATTCCCTTCCACCTCTTCATTTCGGGCGAAACAATCACGATGCCGGTATCAGACAAAATTAATAAAAAAAACCGATGCACCTTTTCAGCTGCACCGATCTTTTATGTTGTTACTTTGGTAAACACACTATCAGGCTCTTTTAAATAGAGATATTATCCATAGTAATAATATCGCACCGACAAGAGCCGTGACAAGGCTACCAATGATTCCTCCTGTAGCAATTCCCAACAGGCCGAAAACCCATCCGCCGATTACTGCACCGACTATTCCTACCAAAAGATTAATCAGAAAGCCAAAACCGCCACCTCTCATTAATTTACCTGCAAGCCAACCGGCAATTGCTCCAATAATAATCCACCATAACAAACCCATAATAATTAGTTTTAATCGTTAATAATCTTCAGTCGTTGATATGCAATCAACTTATTCAATTAATTAAACGCTGATAACAAAGAAATTGTTTAAAATGAATTAAAAAAATAGAGTCTCCATCAGCTCATCCGGTTTTTATAATCTTCGTAGCTGAAACTGCGGTAGAGTTCAAACTCACCCTCTTTTTTCCAGAGACCTATTGAAGGATGTGTCACACCGTTAAACATGGTTGACTTCACAATGGTGTAGTGAATCATGTCTTCAAACACGATCAGATCACCCACCTGCAGGGGGTTATCGAACGACCAGTCACCCATAAAATCGCCACTCAGGCAGCTGTTGCCACCCATACGGTAAGTGGGTTTACCTTCTACCGGCTCATGATGTGCACCACTGATGCGGGGCTTGTAGGGCATCTCAAGACAGTCAGGCATATGGCAGGCAAAAGAGACGTTCAGCATGGCTGTCTTCACGCCGTTGTTCTCAACGATATCGGCCACGGTAGAAACCAGCACACCTGTCTCCCACGCGAAAGCGCTCCCCGGCTCCATGATAATCTCCAGATGCGGATAACGTCTTTTCAAAGCTATAAGCAGTTCGATCAGGTGTTCAATATCATAATCCCTGTGTGTCATAAGATGACCGCCACCAAGGTTAAGCCATTGTATCTGACCGAAGAGATGGCCGAAACGCTGCTCTACCGCCTCCAGTGTTCGTTCCAGGTCGTATGAGTTGTTTTCACAGAGGTTGTGCAGATGCAGACCGGTAATTCCTTCGGGCAGGGTCTCCCCTATCCTTCCGGCTGTGACACCGAGGCGTGATCCCGGTGTGCTGGGATTATAGAGATCGGTATCCACTACCGAAAATTCTGGATTGATACGCACCCCGCAACGGATATCTTTCCCTGAGACTTTCACCTGCGGATAGAAACGTTCGAACTGGGAGAGGGAGTTGAAGGTGATGTGACTACTGCATTGCATAAACAGCGGGAACTCCTCATCGGTGTATGAGGGTGCATAGCTGTGGGCCGGACTCCCCATCTCCTCGTAGGAGAGCCGCGCTTCAGCCACGGAGCTGGCGGTGGAGTGAGTGATGTATTCACGCACGATGGGGAACGCACGCCACATGGCAAACGCCTTGAATGCAAGTATGATCTCCACACCAGCGCGCTCCTTCACCGAGCTGATCAGTTGCAGATTCCTGCGTAGGAGCGCTTCCTCTATCACGAAACAGGGTGATGGGACCTTTGTATAATCAATCATTATTTTGTCAGTTTGTTTAGAAAAAAGCGGTTAGC
>JADKLW010000842.1_pt1 | contig 10003 bp, 6 predicted proteins | sample 8641881 | NCBI WGS metagenome assembly JADKLW01 (sample SAMN16272185, study PRJNA661076) | feces metagenome | isolation source: fecal sample from diarrhoea affected cattle B | host: Bos taurus | place: South Africa: Lokaleng Village, Mahikeng | collected 2019-09
GCTCTCCGCTTAGTGCCAGCCGGATGGCACGGCGCGGAGAGCGCGCAGCCACGTTCCGCGATACCGAAGGGGATAATTACCCCGTCACCGTTCGCTTGCCACTGGACGGAAGCCAGCCTGTTTCCGCGCTGGATGACATTTACCTCGCCACGCGTAGCGGCGATCCTGTTCCATTGTCGCAGGTCAGCAATCCGCACCTCACTAACGTCCCGCCGCAGATCCAGCGTTTCGAGTTGCAGCGTTCCGTTTCGGTAACGGCGCAGGTCGATTATCGCGGCATTCCCGCCAATGTAACCAATGCGGCGCTCGAAAAAATCAGCAAGCTCGATTTTCCCGACGGCTATGAATATTCGGTCGGCGGCGAGAGCGAGGCGATTGACGATACGTTCGGGGATTTCGGCCCGATTATCGCGGCGGCTTTGCTATTGATCTTTGCCGTGCTGGTTGCCGAGTTCCGCCGGTTCCGCGAAACAATCGTCGTCGCGGGCGTCATTCCGCTCGGCACATTTGGCGGCATCATCGCCCTATATGTCACCGGCAACAGCATGGGCTTCATGGCGATCATCGGGTTTATCGCGCTGGTCGGGATTGAGATTAAAAACTCCATCCTGCTGGTCGATTTCGCCACCAAGCTGCGCGAACGCGGTATGCCGCTCCGCGAAGCGATCGAGGAAGCCGGTGAAGTGCGCTTCCTGCCGGTGCTGCTTACCTCTGTCACCGCGATTGGCGGACTAATGCCGCTGGCGCTGCTGGGCGGTGCGCTTTATGCGCCGGTCGCCATCATCATCATCGGCGGCCTGATAAGCTCGACCCTGCTATCGCGCATCGTCACCCCGGTTATGTATTGGCTCATCGCGCGCCGCGATGCAGAGCGGCGTGATGCAAAGGCATTGAATGACGGAGCCGCCCCCGACGAACCGGCATCCGCCTGAAACAGCAGCATGAAGTTTGGATGATGTGATTGATCTGATATGGCGAAGACAGGCTCAGGACTGACGGTGCCTTATATATCTGCAAGACATACCTATCTTAAAGACATACCTATCTTAAAGACATGGAAACCCTGATAGAAAGCCCCCAAAGGAGACGAACATGACCTCACAGGAAGCAATTTTTGCCGGTGGCTGTTTCTGGTGCACCGAGGCAGTGTTTAACGACATTGCCGGAGTCCAGAGCGTCGAAAGCGGTTATATCGGCGGCAATGTGCCGGACCCCACTTACCGGCAGGTTTGTTCCGGCACGACCGGCCATGCAGAGGCTATCAAAGTCGCTTTCGACCCCGATATTGTCAGCTATGACGACCTGCTCGACATATTCTTTGTCACCCATGATCCGACCCAGCTTAACCGGCAGGGCAATGACATTGGAACGCAATATAGATCCGCTATCTTCCCCCTGAACGAAGAGCAGCGCGCCGCGGCCAGCGCCGGAATAGAACGGGCTGGCGCAGACAGATCGGAACCCGTTGTGACTAGTATAGAAGGTCCGGCAACATGGTATCTCGCGGAGGATTATCACCAGCAATATTGGGCCGATGAAGGCCGCAGCAACCCTTATTGTATTGCAACCATCCCGCCGAAACTGCAAAAGCTGCGAACGAAATTTGCGGATAAGCTAAAGGATTAAACTAATTCCCATGGTCCGATTTTCATGAAGCCGATCAAAAAAGCCGTATTTCCCGTGGCCGGTATGGGCACACGGTTCCTGCCTGCGACCAAGGTCATGCCCAAAGAGCTGTTTCCCGTCGTTGACCGGCCGCTGATACAATATGCTGTCGATGAAGCGCTGGAAGCAGGGATCGAGCAGATGATCTTTGTCAACGGGCGCGGCAAGGGGATGATCGAGGATCATTTCGATATTGCTTACGAGCTGGAACGGACGATGGCCGACCGGGGCAAGGATGTCTCGATTCTGGACGGCACCCGCCTCTCCCCCGGTAACAGCGTATTTGTCCGGCAACAGGAGCCATTGGGGCTGGGCCATGCGATCTGGTGCGCGCGGGATATTATCGGGGATGAGCCTTTTGCCATATTGCTGCCCGACGAGTTCATGGTCGGCAATCCCGGCTGCATGAAGCAGATGGTGCAAGCTTATGAAAATCTGGGCGGCAATATTGTCTGCGCGCTGGAAATCCCGATGAAGGACACGCCCTCTTATGGTGTGATTGATCCGGGCAAGCGCGAGGGAGCGATTACCGAGGTCAAGGGACTGGTGGAGAAACCCGCCGCCGGAACCGCACCATCCAACCTGATATTGCCCGGCCGCTATATCCTGCAACCCGAAGTCATGCGGATATTGGAAACGCAGGAAGCGGGCGCTGGCGGGGAGATACAGCTTACTGACGCCATGGCGCAACTGATCGGGAAACAGCCTTTTCACGGCATGACCTTTGATGGCGCGCGCTATGATTGCGGGTCAAAAACCGGCTATGTCGAGGCCAATCTGGCTCTGGCTCTGGCGCATCCCGAAATTGGCAGCGATATTCGTGACATTGCCGAAAAATTACTCGCAAAGCCCGTGGGTTAGCGGGGGTTTCGGCCATGTTCATGCCATCTTCATTGAAAAAAGCGCACATAATGCCTCTGAGGAATCGACCATGATCATGTCCCCTATGCGCCTTTCGTCTGTATTTTTACCCGCGCTGGCCGTCACCCTTTTAAGCGGCTGCACGGTTGGCAAAATTGTCACGGCTCCGATCCGGGTCGCTGGCACTGCCGTGGAAACAGCGGTTGACGCCACGACCCAGACCCAGTCCGAAAAAGAGCAAGATCTTGGCCGCCGCGTCCTTGCCGAGCGCAAACGTGAGTTGAATGCCTGTCTGGACCGCGCCGAAACCAAGGCAGAGCGCAAGCAGTGCAAGAAGGCTTATGAGGATGACGGCTATTAAGGCAGGCTAACCAATAAGGGCGGCGCATATTTGCCATCGACCGGCTGCATAGCCGCCATTTTGGCAATCTCTTCCTCAAACAATTCCACCCGCTTTTTCCAGCGATAATGGGTCGAGGCAGAAAAAATACCCTTGTCATATTCCTTGCCATAGCGGGTCCAGAACCGCACCGCCGCTTGCGGATCATAGCCCGCATTGGCCATCAGCCAGACCGAAAGCCGGTCTGCTTCAATCTCGGTCGCCTTGATCCGCCCTGCGCTTTTGCCAAACTGGCCAAAAAAGCCGCGATTAACCCCCTGCTCGTCCAGTCGTTCGCGGTGATCCAGAAGATTATGGGCAAGCTCGTGCGCGGCAATGGCGGCGAGTTCTTCTTCGCCCATCACATATTCAGCAAGGGTTGATGAAATGCTGACCATTTTTCCGTCTGCCGAGGCATCGCGGTCATCGCTGACGCGGATTTGAAACTGGCTGGGGCATGTCTGCACCGGCGCCAGTTCGATCTCCTGCTCCACCCCGCCGCGCACGATTGAAAGCGTCATGCTGCCATCCGCCGCAGCCTTTGCCAGCATCGCGCTTATGGTCGCAATCCTGCGATATTCGGGCTGTTCATCGGCGAGCTTTTCAGCATCTATTTCCACATCCGCCACCGCTATGCCGTCCACTGCGATCAGGCCATCCCCGACCCGCACTCCGGCTTTGGCAGCGGGGCTGCCGGGCGCAACCGCGTTGACCGCGATGTCACTGGCGAAACCATGGGCAAAGCGGGCTGCGGCGCTGTCACCATATTGCTGGATGTCGTGCAGCAGCAGGCCCGTATTCGGCACATTTTCTTTGCAATAGGCCGCATTGGCCGCAACCAGCCGGTATCCGGCGGAATGAATATGCTGGTCGAGCAGTTGGAGCGCTTTCAGCGCCAGCACGGACTCCGACTCAATATCCTGAATCCCGCTGTTTTCCGCCGTTTGCGAGGCCGCCGCCTGCTCTCCAACAGAGGCCAATGTTGGAAATGGCAGGGCCAGCGCGGCAAGGGCAAGGACGAAACCGGGAATACGCATTTGTGACTCCATTTACTCCATCCAGCCTTTCACACCCTTGAACGTCAGATCAACCCCGCTCTCTGCAAGATTGAGATAAGCCATGATGAGTGCAACCGCAATCAGCACAAGTGCCGCGACATATCTGAAAGCATCCTGCACCTTGTCCGCACTCCCCAAATGGCGCGAGCGCGATGCCAACGCCGCGTAAAATGTCAGGCCCGCTGTCTCGGTAAAAATCGTCAGCCCCGCCAACGTCCCGAACTGCAGCCACAAATTGCCCGTCGGGTCCACAAAAGGCGGTATGATGACGGTATAGAAAAACAGCGCTTTCGGATTGGACAGATGAACCGCCAGCCCGCTTAGAAAGCCGCGCTTGAAACTCGCTGCCTTGGCGGCAGACTGATTGACAAGCCGCCTACTCGCACCATGCAGCATTGCCGCACCCAGAAACGCGAGATAGGCTACACCCAGCCATCGCAGCACCGCATAGGCCGTCGGGAAAGCCTGGATCATCGCGATCAAGCCAAAAGCAGTCAGCGCATACCAGATGAAATTGCCGACATTGATCCCCGCAATCGGCCCCAAAGCCCCGCGCATTCCGCCCTGCCGTCCCGCAGGCAAAGCGTGGCTCACCGTCACCATGGTGGCCGGGCCCGGCGTGAAACAGAATGTCAGGTCTGTAATCAGAAAAAGCAATATGGTTTCGAGCGGCATATCGTCGATCACTCCCCTCCCGAAATCCGGAACTCTAATCACATAGAATGAAAAACCGCATGTGAAATATCAAAAAAAAAGCCCCTCCGAAAATAACTTCCGGAGGGGCTTTTTTAACTCAGTCCTGACTGGACGATTCGGATATTATTCCTCTTCGTCGTCGCCGTCTGTAACAACATCGCCCAGCGGAGTATCGCCGATCGCTGCGTCATCATCCTGTGCCAGTTCAGCTTCATGCTGTTCTGCGGCATTGTCAGCAGCAACCAGTGTTTCCTCGACTTCTACCGGAGAATCGAACGCATTTTCAGCCGCGCTGGAAATATCCGCTGCTTCTTCTGCTTTCAATTCCTGGGCAGCAACCATGGCATCGACCATTTTCTGCTGCTGTGCACGCAGAGCCGCATCACGGCTGGTAGCCGCAATCCGTGCCCGGTTCATGCCAGCGCCCGTACCTGCCGGGATCAAGCGTCCGACAATGACGTTTTCCTTCAGGCCGACCAACTGGTCCTTCTTGCCTTCTACCGCCGCCTGGGTCAGCACCCGGGTGGTTTCCTGGAAAGAAGCTGCCGAGATGAACGAACGTGTTTGCAGGCTTGCCTTGGTAATACCGAGCAGAACCGGCTTACCTTCAGCAGGGATCTGCTTCTTGGTCAGCTTCGCATTATATTCCATCATCTCTTCAAGGTCGATTTGCTCGCCGGGAAGAAGCGTGGTGTCACCGCCATTGGTGATTTCAACTTTCTGCAGCATCTGACGAACAATCGTCTCGATATGCTTATCGTTGATTTTCACGCCTTGCAGACGGTAAACTTCCTGAATTTCCGCAACCAGATATTCGGCCAGGGCTTCAACACCCATGACTTCCAGAATGTCATGCGGGTCAGGAGAACCGGAAACCAGGTTATCGCCTTTCTTCACGAAGTCGCCTTCCTGAACGTCGATAACTTTCGTTTTCGGCACCAGATATTCTACTGGTTCGCCTTCCTCCGGAACAATCGCAATCTTGCGCTTGGCTTTATAGTCGCGCAGATATTCAACGCGGCCATCGACCTTGGCAATGATTGAGTTGTCTTTCGGGATACGCGCTTCGAAAAGCTCGGCAACGCGTGGAAGACCACCGGTAATATCACGGGTTTTCGCAGCTTCACGAGACACACGTGCGATAACATCGCCCGCTTGCACTTCCTGACCGTCATTGACCGACAATGTCGCACCATTGGCCAGCAGGTACCGTGCCGTTTCACCGCTATTCTCGTCAAGCAAGGTCAAGCGAGGACGCAGATCTTCCTTGTTAGCGCCGCGGCCCGATGCCCGGTATTCTGTAATCACACGCTGTGCGATACCGGTTGCTTCATCGGTTTGCTCGGTCATCGTTTTGCCTTCGATGACGTCCTGATACTTAATGATACCCGGTTTCTCGGTAATCACTGGCATGGTGAATGGATCCCATTCGGCCAGACGATCGCCCAGTTTCACCTTCGCGCCATCCTTGATCAGCACGTTGGCACCGTAAGGAAGCTTGTCGGCAGAGCGTTCCCGGCCATCATTGTCGATCACGGCGATGATGCCGGAGCGAGCAAGCGACAGGAAACGTCCGTTTTTGTCTTCGATGACAGGCATATCACGATACTGGACCGTACCTTCGGCTACTGCCTCCAGATTGGACTGCTCGTTAAGCTGTGCCGCGCCGCCGATGTGGAAGGTACGCATCGTAAGCTGCGTGCCTGGTTCACCGATTGACTGTGCCGCGATAACACCAACGGCTTCACCGATATTCACCGGCGTTCCGCGGGCAAGGTCACGGCCATAGCATGTGGCGCAAACACCCATTTTGGATTCGCAAACCAGCGGCGAGCGAATACGTGCGGACTGGATGCCCAGCTCTTCGATTACCTTGATCGCAGCTTCGTCCAGAAGTGTGCCAGCTTTGACGACAACCGTATCGTCTTTGCTGTCCACGATATCTTCGGCCATGGTCCGGCCCAGGATACGCTCACCAAGCGACGCGATAACCGAACCGCCCTGCACAATGGCTTTCATTTCCAGCGCGTTTTCGGTGCCGCAATCGGTTTCGACAATCGTACAGTCCTGTGAAACGTCAACCAGACGCCGCGTCAGATAACCGGAGTTAGCGGTTTTCAGAGCGGTATCGGCCAGACCTTTACGCGCACCGTGGGTCGAGTTGAAATATTCAAGAACCGTCAAACCTTCTTTAAAGTTCGAGATAATCGGTGTTTCAATAATCTCGCCCGAAGGTTTAGCCATCAGACCGCGCATACCGCCCAGCTGTTTCATCTGTGCTGGGCTACCACGCGCACCGGAGTGGCTCATCATGTAGATGGCGTTAATCTCGCGCTCACGGCCGTCCTCGTCCAGAGGTGTCGCAGCAAGTTCATCCATCATGGCATTCGCAACCAGGTCACCACAACGGCTCCAGGCGTCGATTACCTTGTTGTATTTTTCCTGCTGCGTGATCAGGCCGTCCTGATATTGCTGTTCGTAATCAGCAACCTGTGCACGCGTAGCTTCAACCGTCTTATCCTTGGAATCCGGAATGATCATATCATCCTTACCAAAGGAAATACCGGCTTTACACGCATAGCGGAAGCCAAGGTTCATGATCGCGTCAGCAAACAGAACCGTGTCTTTCTGGCCCGTGTGACGGTAAACCTGGTCAATCACGTCGCCGACTTCTTTCTTTGTCAGCAAACGGTTCACGATGTCGAACGGAACCTTGTGCGATTTCGGCAGACATTCCGCGATCAGCAAACGGCCCGGAGTGGTTTCGAAACGCTTGAGGATGGGATTGCCTTCCTCGTCGGTTTGCGGAACCCGGGTGGTGATCTTGGAGTGCAAGGTCACTGCGCCGATTTCAAGCGCCTGATGCACTTCGGCCATGTCGGCCAGAAGCATACCTTCGCCCGGTTCACCCTTACGGTCCATCGTCAGGTAATAGATACCAAGCACCATGTCCTGTGAAGGAACGATGATCGGCTTACCATTGGCTGGTGACAGGATGTTGTTGGTGGACATCATCAAGACACGCGCTTCCAACTGTGCCTCAAGGCTCAGCGGAACGTGGACAGCCATCTGGTCACCGTCAAAGTCGGCGTTAAACGCGGAACAGACCAGCGGGTGAAGCTGGATAGCCTTACCTTCGATCAATACCGGTTCAAATGCCTGGATGCCCAAACGGTGAAGCGTAGGCGCACGGTTCAGCATCACGGGATGTTCCCGGATCACTTCTTCCAGAATGTCCCAGACTTCCTTGCGCTCTTTTTCGACCCATTTCTTGGCCTGTTTCAGCGTCATCGAAAGGCCCTTGGCGTCAAGACGCGCATAGATGAACGGCTTGAACAGTTCCAAAGCCATTTTCTTTGGCAGACCACATTGATGCAGTTTCAGCTCGGGACCGGTCACGATAACCGAACGACCGGAATAGTCGACGCGCTTACCAAGAAGGTTCTGACGGAAACGGCCCTGCTTGCCTTTCAGCATGTCGGACAGCGATTTCAGCGGACGCTTGTTCGCACCGGTAATGGTGCGGCCACGGCGGCCATTGTCGAACAGCGCATCAACCGATTCCTGCAACATACGCTTTTCGTTACGGACGATAATGTCCGGAGCGCGCAGTTCCATCAGGCGTTTCAGGCGGTTGTTCCGGTTGATCACCCGGCGATAAAGGTCGTTAAGGTCCGAAGTCGCGAAACGGCCACCATCCAGCGGCACCAGCGGGCGCAGTTCGGGCGGGATCACAGGAATGATTTCAAGGATCATCCATTCCGGTTTGTTGCCGGATTCGATGAAGCTTTCAACAACCTTCAGACGTTTGATGATCTTTTTGGGTTTCAGCGTCGATTTGGTCGTCGCCAATTCCTCAAGCAAGTCTGCTTTTTCACGCTCAAGGTCCAGGTCCTGCAACATGATCTTGACGGCTTCGGCACCAATACCGGCGGAGAAAGCATCTTCGCCATATTCGTCCTGTGCTTCCAGCATCTCGTCTTCGGTCAGCAGCTGGAATTTTTCCAGAGCGGTCAGGCCGGGTTCGATAACCACATAGCTTTCGAAATAAAGCACCCGCTCAAGCTGTTTGAGCTGCATGTCGAGCAGAAGGCCAATACGGCTAGGCAGGGATTTCAGGAACCAGATATGCGCGACAGGAGCGGCGAGGTCGATATGACCCATGCGTTCCCGGCGAACCTTGGTTACCGTGACTTCGACACCGCATTTTTCGCAGACGATGCCTTTATATTTCATGCGCTTATATTTGCCGCACAGACATTCGTAATCTTTTACAGGGCCAAAGATGCGCGCACAGAACAGGCCGTCACGCTCTGGTTTGAACGTCCGGTAGTTAATGGTTTCCGGCTTTTTGATTTCACCGAATGACCAGCTACGAATGCGCTCTGGCGATGCAAGGCCGATTTGAATCTGGTCAAATGTTTCCGGCTTTGCGATCGGGTTTGCGAAATTTGTTACTTGGTTCATTTTTTCTTCCTTCGGGGTCTATGCCCAAAAATTGAAATGCTGGGGACGGGAGTGGGTTTTAACGCCTCACTCCGCCGCAATCGCTACTCCGTCATCACCGCCATCTTCATCTTCGTCACCAAAGCTGGAGAGTTCGATATTAAGACCAAGCGAACGCATTTCCTTGACCAGAACGTTAAAGCTTTCCGGCACACCGGCTTCAAAAGTATCGTCGCCTTTGACGATGGCTTCGTAAACCTTGGTCCGCCCGATCACGTCATCCGATTTGACCGTCAGCATTTCCTGCAACGTGTAAGCCGCACCATAAGCCTGCAGTGCCCAGACTTCCATTTCCCCGAAGCGCTGGCCGCCGAACTGGGCTTTACCACCCAGAGGCTGCTGCGTGACGAGAGAATATGGTCCGATCGAACGGGCGTGGATCTTGTCGTCAACCAAGTGATGCAGTTTGAGCATGTAGATATAGCCCACTGTCACTTTGCGATCGAACTTGTCACCGGTCCGTCCATCATACAGGTCGACCTGGCCGCTGCGATCCAGTCCGGCGAGTTCCAGCATGTCGGAAACGTCGCTTTCATGGGCACCGTCAAACACTGGCGTCCCCATCGGAACACCCATGCGTAGATGGCCGACCATTTCGACGATTTCCGGTGTGCTACGGGAATCAATATCCTCATGATATTGCTCGCCATAAATGGTTTTGAGCCGCTCTTTCACTGCGTCTGGCGGAGGTGCCGCCTGCGGATCAGGATTGGCCAGTCGCCATTCTTCCAGAGCTTTCGTTACCTGCTCGCCCAGACCACGCGCGGCCCAGCCCAAGTGGGTTTCAAAAATCTGTCCGACGTTCATACGCGATGGCACACCAAGCGGGTTCAGCACG
>JADKLW010000118.1_pt2 | contig 9998 bp, 12 predicted proteins | sample 8641881 | NCBI WGS metagenome assembly JADKLW01 (sample SAMN16272185, study PRJNA661076) | feces metagenome | isolation source: fecal sample from diarrhoea affected cattle B | host: Bos taurus | place: South Africa: Lokaleng Village, Mahikeng | collected 2019-09
GACAAATGGACGGACAAGGAAAACTGAAGAACTGGATTATAGTCGCTCATCCCTGGGCAATACCTGCATCGGCATCACCTGCACTGGTAGGTTTCTCCTACGTGTTTTATCTCTACAAGAGAGGTGTGATCACCGATGTGGAGTGGGGCCTCGGGATCGTGGCTGTGCTGGGTGCCATCATCTTCCATCTGGCCGGAAACCTGATCAGTGAGTATCACGATTTTGTGAGCGGTGTGGATGTGAAGGAGAAAACGGGACCCGTACGACTGATCGTGAAGGGAGTCTTCAAACCCAAAACGGTGTTGTATTACGGTTATGTTGTTTTGCTGATAGGCATCCTGCTGGGTGTCTACCTGCTGCTGCATACCGGTCCCCCTCTTCTGATCTTCGGTATCATCGGGATCATCAGCTCCACCTTCTACTACAAGTTCAAGTACGTGGCGCTGGGAGACCTGATCATATTCATCTGTTACGGCCTGTCGATAGCGTTGGGTGTGGCTTATGTGATGAGCGGTCAGATCATCTGGTCCACACTGCTTGTGGTCGCTCCCACGGGATTGCTTGTTGTCGCCATTCTGCACGCCAATAACACGCGTGATATGCTTCAGGACAAAGCCGCCGGTATCCGTACCCAGGCGATGAACCTGGGGCTCGAAGGGGCACAGGTCACCTATCAGACGATCCTGCTGGCAGCTTACATGCTGATTGCCGTGGCAGTGATGTTGAATATACTCAGTCCACTGGCATTTATCGTGCTGCTGAGTTTCCCCCTGGCAATGAAGAATATCAGGCTGATGAAGAAGGCAAAGCTCGAAGAGCTGGGTATCATTCAGTTCCTGGATGGTCAGACGGCGCAGCTGGTGCTTATCTTCAGTCTGTTGCTGGTTGCCGCCAATTTTATAGCTCCCTATTTTTGAAAGAGATATTGCTAACAGAGAATAATATAAAAGTCATCTTCCGCGGATCCTGATCCCGGCCTGGAGACTAAAAAAATAAAGAAAACAAATGAAACCAAATTTTAAAGAGATAAATATTCAATCGGATGGTTTTTCGACTGCCAACGTGAAGGAGTGGGCCGAAAAAAATGAGATTAAAGCCGATTGGCTGACGCCGGAACAGATTCCGGTGAAACCGGTCTATACGAAGGAGGACCTGGAGGGCATGGAGCATCTGAACTATGCCGCCGGCCTGGCGCCCTATCTTCGCGGACCCTACTCAACCATGTATGTGATGCGTCCCTGGACCATCCGTCAGTACGCCGGGTTCTCCACCGCTGAGGAGTCCAACGCTTTCTACCGCCGCAACCTGGCCTCGGGACAGAAAGGTCTGTCTGTGGCTTTCGACCTTCCCACACACCGTGGCTACGATGCCGATAACGAACGTGTGGTGGGTGATGTGGGTAAAGCGGGTGTATCTATCTGCTCCGTGGAAGATATGAAGATCCTGTTCGATGGCATCCCCCTGAACAAGATGTCTGTCTCCATGACCATGAACGGTGCCGTACTGCCTATCCTGGCATTCTATATCGTTGCCGCGGAGGAGCAGGGTGCAAAGCTGGAAGAGATGAACGGAACCATTCAGAATGATATCCTGAAGGAGTTCATGGTGCGTAACACCTACATCTATCCTCCCGGCTTCTCGATGAAGATCATCGCCGATATTTTTGAGTTCACATCGCAGAAGATGCCCAAGTTCAACTCTATCTCCATCTCGGGATATCATATGCAGGAGGCAGGTGCCACGGCAGATATTGAGCTGGCTTATACGCTGGCGGACGGTATTGAGTACCTCCGTGCCGGTATCGACGCCGGCATTGACGTGGATGCTTTTGCTCCCCGTCTCTCGTTCTTCTGGGCGATAGGGATGAACCACTTTATGGAGATCGCCAAGATGCGTGCAGCACGACTGCTGTGGGCCAAGATCGTGAAGAGTTTCGGTGCGAAAAACCCGAAGTCGATGGCGCTGCGCACGCACTCCCAGACATCGGGATGGTCACTCACAGAGCAGGACCCGTTTAACAACGTGGGACGTACCTGCGTGGAGGCGATGGCCGCTGCACTGGGACACACCCAGTCGCTGCACACCAACGCGCTGGATGAGGCGATCGCCCTGCCGACAGACTTCTCGGCACGTATCGCGCGTAACACGCAGATATATGTGCAGGAGGAGACCCAGATCACCAAGCAGGTAGATCCCTGGGCCGGCTCATATTATGTGGAGTCACTCACCAACGAGCTGGTAGACAAGGCGTGGACACTTATAGAGGAGGTAGAGAAGCTGGGTGGTATGGCCAAAGCCATTGAGACCGGCATACCCAAGATGCGTATCGAGGAAGCGGCAGCCCGCACGCAGGCACGTATCGACTCCGGCCTGCAGGGTATCATCGGAGTGAACCGTTACAGGCTGGAGCAGGAAGATCCGATCGACATCCTTGATATCGACAACACCGAAGTGCGCAAGCAGCAGGTGGAGCGATTGGGTAAGCTGAGGAGCGGCCGTGACAATGCAGCGGTGCAGAAGGCACTCGATGCCATCACCCGCTGTGTGGAGACCAAAGAGGGTAACCTGCTGGAGCTCTCTGTTGAAGCAGCACGTGTACGTGCCACGCTGGGAGAGATCTCCGATGCATGTGAGAAAGTTGCCGGACGTTATAATGCAGTAATAAGAACAATCTCAGGAGTGTACTCATCAGAATCACAAGCAGATGCAACGCTTGAGCAAGCGCGTGCTCTGACAGACAAGTTTGCCCGTAAAGAGGGGCGCCGGCCACGCATCATGGTGGCCAAAATGGGTCAGGATGGTCATGACCGCGGTGCGAAGGTGGTAGCCACAGGCTATGCCGACTGCGGTTTTGATGTGGATATGGGGCCGCTGTTCCAGACGCCGGCCGAAGCAGCACGACAGGCTGTGGAGAATGATGTACACGTGCTGGGTATATCCTCCCTTGCCGCAGGTCACAAGACGCTGGTACCGCAGGTGATTGACGAGCTGAAACGTCTGGGCCGCCCCGACATCGTGGTCATCGCCGGTGGTGTGATCCCCGCACAGGATTATGATTTTCTTTACAAGACAGGGGTGGCTGCCATCTTTGGTCCGGGCACCTCGGTAACCAAATCGGCCTGTGACATCATGCATGTGCTGACGGAGGAGTAACCATACGGTAGGTTTTTCATCAAATCATATCCGCTCTACAGCCCCGTTAGACATTGACGGGGAGGGGAGCGGATTTTTTTCAATCCTCAATAAGGTATGGCGCTATTCAAATGAGGTATTTTATCTTTCCTTTGTAAGCTGCAGAATTTCAGGTGTTTTCTAATATGTCTGTCGCTGTTTTATTTTCGAGTTGTTCAGCCAATCCAATTAGTAGTCCTTCCGCCCCACGAATGTAACAGAGTCGATAGATATCATCAAACTGCACCACCTCACCCACGAGTTCAGCACCATGTTTCCTGAGTCTTATCAGCAATTCGTCAAGGTTGTCGACCCTGAACATGATGCGGAGATATCCAAGCGAGTTCACCGGAGCAGTCCTGTGGTCTGCAATTGTCTGAGGAGTCAGGAATTGTGATAGTTCGAGCCGGCTGTGTCCGTCCGGAGTAATCATCATAGCCACTTCTACCGACTGATTCCCTAATCCTGTTACCCGTCCTGCCCATTCACCTTCAACCATCATGCGTCCTTCAAGTGTCAGACCAATTTCAGTGAAAAACGCAACTGCTCTATCAAGGGATTCAACAACGATACCTACATTGTTCATTTCCAGTAAATTACTTTTTGTCATTGTCTTCCTGTTTATGGTTCTTTTTCTTTATTTACCTGTCAATTATCTCGTTCTTATAGTTGCACATGACTGATTGCAGTCAGATAATAGCATTCTTCGTCCCGTCTTTCAGCTCCATTATTCCACGTTCATTTTATCCAGGATTTCCAAATAGTGTTCATTTGTCATAATTCCGAGTATGTTGCCAAAGGGGTCAATCACCGAAGCAGTTACAAAAGTCATTTTTTCTCCACTCCTGTCGATCATTGGTTCATATAATTTTGCTCCTTTTGAAATCAACAGGTCAACTGTTTCCTGTAAATCGTCAACGTGCCAATAGGCAATTGCTCCACCAATTTCGGTGGCTGAATCTTTTGGGGCATACTTCCTGTCAATTATTCCAAGCTCGTGCTGAAAATCGCCAAGCCGGAATTCCGAATAGCCAGGAACATTAAAATAAGGTTCCATTCCCAAAATTTCGGTGTACCATGTTTTTGCTTTTTCGTGGTCATCTGCATAAAAACTGACTGTTGAAAGTCCTCTCAATTTTATCTTTTCCATATTACCATTCATTTTTAAATTAACTCCTTAATTTGATTGTTTGTCTCCTAACCTGGGTTATAGCCATTTTTTTATTAAAATTTCTCCACATAAACATTTAATATTGGTTGTGTTGACAACCAGCATAAATTATGGTGAATCGTTGTCGTCAGAATTTTTCATCTGTCCTGATTTATTTTCTCCAACATTTCCATAGTACTTCTTTCTTTGTCAGATATGGTTTTTAAGATGTCAGATACTTGTTGAATGTATTTAACGTCTTTCGTTTGACTTACTTTTTCAAATAGTTGAGCAACCAAAGTCCAGAGTTCTGCAATCTTTACAAATGCTTCGTATCCTTCTTTCAATTCTTCAAGTTTCAGTATGTCGTAACTTTCTTTTACAAAATCACGGTATAGATTTCGGAATAATGCTCCACCTGTTCCCGCTTTTTCCATCATCATTGCAGAGGTTCTAAATTCGTTTTCAATGTCTTTGCTATTATTAAACCATTTGACTATTTCACTGCTTGTTTTTACAATACCTTTGTAGCCTATGTTCGTTATCGGTGGATTAAGATAATCAGTCGCATTATTTCTAATTGCTGTAATAATCGAATTTGATAAGTTTATTTTTTTATTTGTCTTCCCCAAAGTGTAGTACAAATTTCTTGAAGACATTGGACCTTTTTCGGCTCTTGCCAATTCCAAACTTTTCAAACTCGTTTTTACCTGACCGCCTTGTTGCTTTGTGTCCACCAAATAGGCGTTTTCGTTATCATAGCCATAAATTGCTGTATAGTGTCCTGCAAAATGAAAGGGCCGTGAAAAATATTCTAAATGGAAACAATCCAATTTAAGCCCAACCGTTTGCCCGTTGTCAAGCAGTTCCTTAACATTGTTCCATGCTTTTTGCTTTGAGGTGGTCTCTTTAACAGTTAATTCAAGGCCTAAATTTCTTGCAATATTATGCGTTAGATGGTCAGTTTTTATTCTTCCACCTATAAATGGGAAACTCATTGTTTTCATATTCCAAAAAATAAAACCAAGTCCTTCACCAAGTCCAAAAAGCATTGGCTCTGAAAGTTCAATGCCTAGTTGTCTTAACAGTGTTCCAGTTGCTGTTGTTTCGCAATGTTGTCCGTCAAAAGGTTTTATATTCTCAATTTTCATTTTATTTTTCTTTAAAATTATAATGTCCAACAGACAACCCTATGTTAGTCGTTGAGATGTTTCTTTTTATCTGATCGTGTACGATCACATGTATCATATGATCAGGGATTTCGGGCGTCGTTTTTGTACAACCCGGTTTGAGGTTCACCTGGATTGGAGTTGAAAAGGCTTCTTCTTGATTCAATTTCTCCTAATAGCCCAAGAGATTTAAGAAACAATCGTTTCATATTATAAACTCCACGGTCGTTACTTGTGGTTTTTGAAGGCACGATACAATAACTTGAAGAAAGAAGTTGGTGCTTGTTATTGTAACTACGATTTGACCAATGGTCAAATTTGACATTTCCTAATAACTCAATTCTCCGTGATTGAGAGTAAGTATCCATTGAAATCAGAAGAATGAGTATTGAGCTAAAGATTAATTTTTTTTTCATTTTCTTCATTTTTCATCTTGACTAACGTCATACATTGTTATACAACTAATCTATTTATATATATCATATTACAGCTATAGTACTTCAGAAATAATATATGATTGTGCAAATATTCTGCTTCTTCCACCACATATATTGCGTGTAGTACTTTCGTGCCTTTTTATTATTATAGTATAGTCGCAATCCATGCAATAAATTTTGAAAACGGGACTAATAATAATTGAGCCACTATTGTTCCAATTAATCGACTAATTATCATTAAACGAATTATTTTCCGAAATCCAATCTCAGAAAATTTACCTTCAACCACATCATCTGTTAATGCTGATAAATACGGGTCAATGAACACAAACATTAATATCGTTGCCAATCCATTAACTACTGCAGATAATGTGCTTGAAGTTGATCTCAAATCAGGCTCAATAAATCCAGCATATAATGATGATAATACTCCAACTGTTAATATAGCAACGGCGAGCACATTATAGATGAATATTTTAATCGGAAAATCTGTCCACAAAGATTTATCAACTGAAAAGTTGTTTTTATCTGGAAATTTCAATTCTTTTTTAAATTGATTTATTCCTGTTTTAGTAAATCCATGTAAAATCAGTCTGGGAACAGATTTATGCAAACTGAATTTCTCAACTGAATTAGACAATACCCTTTGGAATGTCGGTATCAATAGTCCACCTATGATTGTGGCTAATGTAGTTGCAATTAAAATTAATCTAATCTCAAATGTCCCGGGGTTAATTCCAAGGTTAATGTTATTCTCAATCCATTTTGCCAATAATGGTGCCTGAAAGGAATTTGAGGTCCTTGAAATCAATACCATAATATTAAATAAGGCGAAAGATATTGCAATCTTTCTTGTTCTAATCCCAACAATTCGAACTGAATATGATAATGTACTTATCATATGAATTATCAAGGTGAATAGTAGAACTAAAACTATCTGTATAGTCATTGACGTGTCATTTTATTACGCGGTCTCTCAACATGCAGCACAACGGATGGAGGATTTGCGAGGTTGCGTGGGGGAGATCTCCAATGCCTCGTAATCTGGTAAATCCGGGTCCTGCGATGTCGCCATAAGTCGAGAAGTAGAATGCAGAATGTAATTCTCAGTCCGTACTCACGACGAGACGAAGGTGATATCGTGAGAACGTTGTTAATATGTGACGTTTGGCATTTCAAAGCTCCAGGGTATCAAAACCACTATTCGTATTTATAATTGTATACATTTCCAAATTTAGCAATATTCGCCAAATGTGCCGCTATTTATCCATTTTTCAATTTCCTAAATTCCTTTCTCAAAAAGAATAGTCCAAAAAATGATATCAATAATGCTCCGACAGTAATAAATATTATGAAAACGGGATTAGTTGCGCAATGCGTGCGTTTAGGTTGTCCGCTTCAATTGTTAATACGTTAATTCTTTTTTTCCATTCTATCTTTTTCGTTTGTAATACAATTGCGTTAAACCTGTGTCAAATGTCTTTGCATTCACAAATTCAAGTTGTTGTTCAGGTCTATTGTCTTTGAATAATCTTGTCCCGTTACCAACCAAAATCGGTATAACTGAAATTATAAATTCATCTATCAAGTCGTGCTGTAAAAGTTCATTTATAATTTCTGCTCCACCATCACAATAAATGCTTTTCCCATCTTCAGATTTTAGTTGTTGAACCAAGCCTGACAAGCTTCCTGAATAAAAAGTAGTTCTACCAACTTTTGGTCTTGCAGTTCGTGTTATTACATAAACGTCACGTTGTCCATTGTCGTAATGAGAAGAACCAATTTCTTTAAGCACATAATCATAGGTCTTTCGCCCAAGAATTATGGTATCAATATTTGTCGTAAATTCTGTATAGCCGTAGTCTTCTCCTTCTTTCTCAACTATTTTCAGAAAACTTAGGTCGTCATTAGGTTTTGCAATGTATCCGTCTAAACTTGTCGCTATGAAAAGTGATAATTTTCGCATTGTTGTCAATTTTTACTTACTTGTTTCGTGTTATGTGTCGTCTTTAAGCTGCCGCATAATGTTCTGTGTATATGTTCAGGGGCTGATAACGGTGCACTTTCCTGTCAAACCGCTACGCAGTTTTCGCGGGCTACAAACCTTGATGTTTACTACATCGCCTGCCATTACTTATACAAAATGTTGCCGTCTCGTTATTTTATATTACGATTCAAATTTCCATCTGATTGAATAATTTCCCGTCGGAGCTAATTCCACCCATTTCCCGTTTATTACTTTTTCTTCTTTAGTTCTGTTATTTACTAAATATATAGAATAAGACACTCTCCATTTTCTATATTGTATTTCAACCGAAAATTCTGAATTCCCCGAGGGGATTGCCACTGTCTCCATTTATTTGCTATACTCGCTTTCACTTTTTATTGGAGTATTGGTGCATGTGGTCTCCTCTCCGTTAAAGAATAATACGCCATTCCAAGTACCGGACGGAATTTCAACTGTCAGAGAATCTGTTTCTGTCCATACAAATGCATCTTTTTCAATACTTTTAAAAAATGAAGTTTTAACAATATCAACACCACTAATAGGAGAAAATGAAAATTCCTGAGCCGATGAAAGATTAAAAGACCTATTTTGTTTCTCTTTGTTGCACATTAAATACCGTTCCTGCCGGGTCTTGTATCCAATGCATATTTTTCGGAAGCTCTTCAAGTTCGTCACAAGTCTCTACTCCGTTAGATTGCAAATAGTTTGTTGCTATTTCTACGTCCGGAACTGTAAGTTGCAACCAAGTTTCTGAATGTGTGTAGTTGTCCACACAGTCTAACCATATCATATTGTTACCGAATTTAACCTCGTGTGTTCTGGATATTGTAGGATTGTCAATTATTTTTTCTTCAACTTCTAACTTCAAAACATTTTTGTAAAACTCAACTGTTTTGTCGTACCTACTTTTCGGAATTTTTAAGCAATATTAATTCCGGCTTCAAATTTAATGTCCTTTGTCATTATGCTTTATTTGTCAAATAGTTTACCAATATGTCAATTATTATCGTTGGTCTGATTAGTGTTGTTTTGTAATGACCGCTAACGGTGTCAATCTGCTCTGAAAGGGATTGCGGAGAACATCACTATCAAGATACAATGAATATGATGCGGGTGATGAGCTTAACATACCAATGGAACCCTTTTTGGCCATATTTGCATGTTACCTCACGTTTTTTATTTCATTCAGCTAGGTTTATTGTCTACTAACATCTTTCAACTTACTATTTACTTTGCTGTTTTCCAGCTTCATACATTTTTAAATCTTCTTCTGTTGCTTGTTCTACCCACCTAAGATCATTGGTATTTGGATACACATAAACTCTGACAGGAATATCTGTCTCCCTTGAAGTTTTAAGAAGTTTTAGTTGAGTAGTTCCACCTAATAATCTTTCACTAAAAGTGAAAGGTCGTGCATGAGGTGACAACCCTAAGGTATATATGCCATCACCTTCTTCCTGAATTAGAAAAGGGACTGTCAATCCTAAAAAAGTAAATTCTTTTATTTCTTCGGGGGTAAGATGATCTCCTCCTGGAACGGGACTGTCAGTTTCCTTGTTGCAACTAAGCATTGCTATAGACAAGAATGAAATGAGAATACCTTTAAGAATTAAATTGAGATACGTTGTTTTCATATTACAAATTTTTTAATTAAACAGTCTTTATATTTCATATTATTATTACAGTCTTTTTTAATGGATTATAGCAATAAATAAATGTCAAATGAACTTGAAAAATCGTCTTCATTTTAAATGTACCGCCATTTTCAAAATGTGTGTTAACGTTTCGCAGCTACCCGAAGGAGGCGATTACGAAGCGATTATCTGTCAGCCAAGCACAAACTTTGATAGATGCACAAAGTTTGATTTTACCATGTCAGCCCCCATTGCGGCAAACGGCTGTTATGGGCATTTTTTATTGCCTCTTGTAGTGAAGTAGAATAATTCCACAATCAAATGATTTTGATTTTATTAATTTCAATTGTTGCCACTCTTTTAACTTGTCAAAAATCGGAACACCTTGTCCTAATGCAACTGGATTTACAAAAAGATAGAATTCGTCAA
>JADKLW010000657.1_pt1 | contig 9998 bp, 7 predicted proteins | sample 8641881 | NCBI WGS metagenome assembly JADKLW01 (sample SAMN16272185, study PRJNA661076) | feces metagenome | isolation source: fecal sample from diarrhoea affected cattle B | host: Bos taurus | place: South Africa: Lokaleng Village, Mahikeng | collected 2019-09
ATGTGCCTAAAAATATCCAGCTAGAATTAATATGAAGCTGAGATAAGCTTGCTTTTAGTTCGCACTTTTCTCGACGGGCAGATTCATTCGGCAAAAGTTGAATCCACAGGCAAGTGCGGAACACGTTACTCATCCCATTGCACGCCCGCCGCCCCTGCGCTAAAGCCCCCTCGAACTTTGATTCATTCGCTGGTAATACCTGCTCCCCTCTGTCCGGGCGAAAGCCTGGGCGGACAGGTTGTATCGGCAAAATAATTTTTGATACGGAGCTACGTTACTATGACCACCACCGGACAAGACTCGCTGGGCACGCGCTCGACCCTTTCGGTTAACGGCACGGATTATGCCTATTACAGCCTCGCGAAAGCGGCGGAGAAGCTGGGCGATATTTCGCGGCTTCCCTATACGCTGAAAGTGCTGCTGGAAAATATGCTGCGCTTTGAAGATGGCGGCCACACGGTGTCGGCCAATGATGCGCAGGCTGTGGTTGACTGGCAGAAAGAGGCAAAGTCTCCGGCGGAGATCCAATATCGTCCGGCCCGCGTGCTTATGCAGGATTTCACCGGCGTTCCGGCTGTTGTTGACCTTGCCGCGATGCGCGACGGGATCAAGGCTCTGGGCGGTGATGCGCAGAAAATCAACCCGCAGGTGCCGGTGCACCTCGTGATTGACCACTCTGTCATGGTGGACGAATTCGGCACGCCGCAAGCGTTTGAAAATAACGTGGCTCTGGAATATCAGCGCAATATGGAGCGTTACGAGTTCCTGAAATGGGGTTCCAAGGCGTTTGACAATTTCTCTGTTGTGCCACCCGGAACCGGCATTTGCCATCAGGTGAACCTGGAATATATCGCGCGCGCTGTCTGGTCTTCGAAAGATGCAGACGGGGTAGAGGTTGCTTATCCCGATACCTGTGTCGGCACGGACAGCCACACGACGATGATTAACGGTCTGGGCGTGCTCGGCTGGGGCGTGGGCGGGATCGAGGCAGAAGCCGCGATGCTGGGCCAGCCGGTGTCGATGCTGATCCCCGAAGTGGTCGGGTTCAAACTGACCGGCGAACTGGCCGAAGGTATTACGGCGACCGACCTTGTGCTGACCTGTGTGCAGATGCTGCGCCAGGTGGGCGTGGTCGGATGCTTTGTTGAATTTTACGGTCCGGGCGTGGCGGCGCTGTCGCTGGCCGATCGTGCGACGATTGCCAACATGGCACCGGAATATGGCGCGACCTGCGGCTATTTCCCGATTGATGACAAGACGCTGGATTATCTGCGCCTGACGGGCCGTGACGAGGCGGATATTGCGCTGACCGAAGCCTATGCCAAGGAACAGGGTTTCTGGCGGCTTGATGACGCGGTTGATGCGGTTTATTCCAAGACGCTGGAACTGGACATGACCACGGTTGTGCCATCGCTTTCCGGACCGAAATTGCCGCAACAGCGCGTGTCGATGAGCGATCTGGACGAGGGCTTTAACCGCGATATTACCGACGTGTTCGGTAGCGTGGAGCCAAACAAGCGGGTTGCTGTGGAAGGCGCGGATTATGATCTGGGCCACGGCGATGTGACGATTGCAGCGATTACGTCTTGCACCAACACGTCGAACCCCAGCGTGCTGATCGCCGCCGGTCTGGTCGCGCGCAAGGCGCGGGCGCTGGGCCTGCAACGCAAGCCTTGGGTGAAAAGCTCGCTCGCACCCGGAAGCCAGGTGGTGACGGACTATCTCGACAAAGCGGGATTGAGCGATGACCTCAACTATCTCGGCTTTAATCTGGTCGGCTATGGCTGCACGACCTGTATCGGTAACAGCGGGCCTCTGCCGGCACCGATTTCCAAGGCGATTAACGACCATGATATTGTCGCGGCGTCTGTATTGTCGGGCAACCGCAACTTTGAAGGCCGCGTGTCGCAGGACGTTCGCGCCAACTATCTGGCTTCCCCGCCGCTCGTCGTCGCATATGCGCTGAAAGGCACGGTGCGCGAGGATATGTATAACACGCCGCTCGGGCAGGGCAGCGACGGGCAGGATGTTTACCTGCGCGATATCTGGCCAACCAATGACGAAGTGAACGAAGCCATGGGCGGCGCGGTAAACCGCGACATGTTCATCAGCCGCTATGGCGATGTGTATAAAGGCGACGCGGCGTGGCAGGACATTGATGTGACCGGCGGCGACACCTATGCGTGGCCGGCGGGCAGCACCTATGTGGCCAATCCGCCCTATTTCGAAGGCATGACGATGACCCCTGCGCCTGTGGGTGACATTGTTGATGCGAAGACGCTGGCTCTGCTGGGCGCTTCCATCACCACCGACCATATTTCGCCTGCCGGTGCGATCAAGGAAGATTCGCCAGCCGGTGAATATCTGCGCGATCATCAGGTGGCGAAGCAGGACTTCAACAGCTATGGCAGCCGCCGCGGAAACCACGAAGTCATGATGCGCGGCACCTTTGCCAATATCCGCATCAAGAACGAAATGGCCGACGGTAAAGAGGGCGGTTACACCAAATATAATGGCGAGATCATGCCGATCTATGACGCGGCGATGCGCCATAAAGCGGACGGTAATGAGCTGGTCGTCATCGGCGGTGAGCAATATGGCACCGGCTCGTCACGCGACTGGGCTGCGAAGGGCACGAACCTGCTGGGCGTGCGCGCTGTGATTGTGGAGAGCTTTGAGCGTATCCACCGCAGCAACCTGGTCGGTATGGGCGTGTTGCCGCTGCAATTTGTCGAGGGTGTGGATCGCAACACGCTGGGCCTGAATGGCAGCGAGAGCTTCACCATCAAGGGCGTTGCGACGCTGAAACCGCTGCAGGAAGTGGAAGTCGAACTGACCCGCGCCGATGGCAGCACCGAAACGTTCAAGACGATCTGCCGGATCGATACGGCCAACGAGATGGAATATTTCCTGAACGGCGGCATTCTGCATTACGTTCTGCGTAACCTGGCAGCATAAGCGGCTAACTAATTTGCGGGCCGGGGCATGAGTGGGAACTCTGCCCCGGCTGCGCGAACGTGCCGGGTTTTATTGGCGTAGGGCCAGATTTGGTCCCGAACGTTACTTGGCCAGATGCAGGACTGCCTTTTTTTGCGGCGGGTCCAGCGGACGAGCCTTCAGACCGGCCAGGATCGTGTCGATAACCTGCTGCAACCGGGTTTCATTCGCCAGCGGCATCATGTCCTTTATCAGCATCGGATTGCAAAAGGGCTGAACCATCGCGTTGACGAGCGATACGATCTCGTCGAGCTCCAGTCCTTCAAAATAGCCTTCTTCCATCGCTTCGGCGAGGATGATGGCCATAAAATGGTCATTGAGGTCAACATAGCCGCGAACGACTTCAAAATGTTGCTCGCCCAATTCCATATAGGATCGGAACAGCTCTGGATTTTCCTTAAACCGGGCGCGCTTGATCGCTAACCGCCGGGCGAAAAACTCGAACAGCTTTTGCCGTGCCGGCATGTCGGCCTCGACCAGATCCTCGACAATCTCGATCAATTCGGCAAACCAGCGCCCTGCCATCGCTTCGGCCAGCGCGTCCTTATTTTCAAAAAAGCGGAAAACATTGGTCTGGGACATGCCTGCCTCTGCGGCAAGGTCCGCCATGGTAAAGTCAATCGCACCATGTTCGCGGATAATCGCCTCCGCGCATTTTATCAGCTTTTCGCGGTTCTCTTCTAGATCGGTTCTGGGGCGCTGCATGGATAGGCTCCTGCTTTATCTGCATTCAAGTGTCTTATATACGCAATACGGCTCCAATGATAAAGGCATTTTACAGGATTCTCCGGTTGCTGCATAGACCGGATTTTACAAGTGCGTTTCCATATTGTCGTTGCTGTCCGGAAGCGGCTATTGGGGACGGATGAATGACAGTTCGCAAGTAGAGACAGCCTCTCCCGCATCTTCCCCTGAAAACGAGCCAGGCCCCTTTCAACCGGTAAGGGGCAGCCTTGCCCTGTTCCGCCGCTGGTGGCGCGTGGTGGTCTGTTCCGGCGTGGACCAGCAAGCGGTTATCGCGAGCGTGAAGGAAGATAGCGACTTCAGCCCGCGCTACGCGTTCATGACCTGCATGTCGGCGGGTATCGCGATATTGGGCTTGCTGCTGTCCTCCCCGGCGGTCGTGATTGGCGCGATGTTGCTCTCCCCGCTTATGGGACCGATAATGGGGGCGGGCTTTGCGCTTGCCATTGGCGATTATAAATGGCTGCGGGAAAGCTCGAAAGCGCTGATCCTCGGCACGATTGTCGCGGTATTATTTGCGGCGCTGGTGGTTGCCCTCTCGCCATTGCAGACGGTTACCTCTGAAATTGCCTCCCGCACGCGGCCCAACCTGTTTGATCTCGCCGTTGCTTTATTCTCTGCCTTGGCGGGCGGCTATGCGATGATCCGCGGGCGCATGGGCACGATTGTCGGGGTGGCGATTGCCACGGCCTTGATGCCGCCACTGGCCGTGGTCGGTTTTGGTCTGGCGACGCTGAACATGTCCGTTTTTGGCGGGGCATTGTTGCTGTTTTTCACCAACCTCATGACCATTGCACTGACGGCTGCTGCCATGGCGCGGCTTTACGGCTTTCGCTCAACCCTTTCGGAGCGGCAGTCGCAGATGCAGATTGCCGCGATGGTGGTGGTGTTCATCGGCCTTGCCATTCCGCTGGGCTATTCGTTGCAGCAGATCGCCTGGGAAGCGAATGTGTCGCGTCAGGCCAATGGCTATATCAAGGATCAATTTGGCTCCAGCGCGCGGGTGTCTCAGATAGATATTGATTTTGATGCCGAGCCTATTCTGGTCAGCGCGTCTGTTTTCACGCCGCGCATTGTTGCTGATGCGGAACAGCAAAGTTCGCGTGTGCTCAGCCGCGCTTTTGATCGTCCGATTTCGGTGGCGATTGAACAATATCGCGTTGAGACGGGCAAGGATGTGGCGAGTGCAGAGCTTGCCGCAGCGCGCGCGCAGCAACAGGCGCAGGAAGCGGAAATCCGGGTGGTCAAGCTGCGTGAGAATCTCGCGCTGGTGGCGGGGGTGACGGCGGACCAGGTAACGATAGATACGACAAACCGCCGCGCCATCGTGTCGGCAAGGCCGCTGAAAGGCGCAACGCTTGAAACCTATTACGCGCTGGAACAGCGTATCGCGGATCAGGCCAAGGACTGGGCGATCCGGATCAAACCACCGGCGGCGCAGCTTCCATCGCTGATGATCGAGGACGGCGCGGTCGAGGATAAGTCAACGGCGCAGCTTTCCCTGATCGGATGGGCGGCGGCGCGTGTCGAGCTGCCGCTTGGGGCCACTGGATCACCGGAAGATGTAGAGATTGTGCGTAAAGCCCTGCTCGACAACCATGCGATAGCGGTCAGTGATGCAGGAACGGGCGGGGCAGACGGAACCGTGCGCCTGCGCTGGTTATCGCCGCAGGATGTGGAAGCAGGTCAGGACTAGACCCTGTTCAATTTTGATTGAATCAAAATTGGGGCCTAATCTATTGTTTTATCGTGATTTCCGAGCCGTGAAATGTTCCATTTCACTCGAAATCACTCTGGACAGGCCCGCCAGACCGGCCCTCGTTAAAAGGCCGTCCGGCGGGCTGATCTGTCTATTGCGCCATTGCTGTCGTTACCGGCGCAGCGGGCATGTCCGGAAGTGTCATATAGGGAATGGAAATGGCATAAGCGCCAAGGCCCAGCATGACGAGCAGCGTGACGATGGTCCCGATGGTCCGGCCCATGGCGAATGTTCCGCCATCCATGCCGATACCATGCGCGACGCGGCCCAGCATATAGACGGCGCCAACCAGCCACAGCCATAAAGGAGCGCCATCGCCCATTGCGATGCTGGCCAGCTCGATCACGGCGATCAGGATCAACACAATGGCAACGCTTTCCCCATAGTTGGAATGGGCGCGCATACGACGGATCAGCCTTTCATTGCCGCCATCGCCGACGTTGATTTTCTCAGCCGTGCGAATACGGCCGACACGAATCATCAGCCAGATATTGATAAGCGCGGCAACACCGGCAATCGTGAGTGTAATCGGTAAAATCATGCATTCCCCCTGGATATTTTCAGACTTATCGCGTTTCTATAGGCGTAGAATGCTTGCAACGCACAGGAAAATCGTTATACGCGCAACTTCGCGTGCAATTCGCTATGTCGCATCGATCAGGTGATTCTCTATATCTATAGGGGCTGACTTGCTCAAAACCGGCATTTGGCCTATCCAGCACATATATGAAATTTGATATTTAAAGAACAGGCTTCGCAATGGCTGTCCCTAAAAGAAAAACTACGCCGTCCAAGCGCGGAATGCGCCGTTCCCATGATGCTTTGAAAGTCGAAGCATATCAGGAATGCTCGAATTGCGGTGAATTGAAACGCCCTCATCATTTGTGTGGCGCTTGCGGTCATTATAATGGCCGGGAAGTTTTGGCAGTCGACCTCTAGTCTTTTCGGCTATTTTCGACTAACTTCACGACTATCACACAGCTAATCAAGGGGAATAACCGGTGGGTATGAGGCCGCGGATCGCAATTGACGCGATGGGCGGCGATGTCGGCGTGCGCGTAATGGTCGCGGGCGCCGCGCTTGCCCGGCACCGGCACGAAGATTTCCAGTTCCTGTTCGTGGGTGATGAAACCCGAATCAAGGCAGCACTGGCAAATCACCCCAATCTGAGCGCAGCGTCAGAGATTCTGCACGCCGAGGAAATCGTCTCGGCAGACGCAAAGCCCAGTCAGGCTCTGCGCAATTCCAAAAAAACATCAATGGGCATGGCGGTCGCCGCGGTAAAATCCGGCGAAGCCAGCGCTGCGGTTAGCGCAGGCAATACCGGCGCGTTGATGGCAATCTCCAAACTCGCGCTGCGCACCATTCCCGGCATTGACCGTCCTGCGCTGGCCGCTCTGTTGCCGACCATGAAGGACAGCGATGTCGTCATGCTCGACCTGGGTGCGAATGCCGAGTGTGACAGCCGTAACCTGGTCCAGTTTGCGGTGATGGGTGCGGCCTATAGCCGGATCATCTACGGATTTGAAAAGCCCAGCGTCAAATTGCTGAATATCGGCACCGAAGATGGCAAGGGCACTGGCCCCGTGCAGGGCGCAGCCGATGCGCTTAGGAAAGCAAGCGGGCTAGCACTGGATTTCCAGGGCTTTGTCGAAGCGGATAAAATATCGACCGGCGAAGTCGATGTGATCGTCACCGACGGTTTTTCCGGCAATGTTGCGCTGAAAGCGCTGGAAGGCGCGGCGCGCTTTGTCACGGACTTGCTGAAGCGCAGTTTTTTAAGCTCGCTGCGGTCCAAGATCGGCTTTCTCATCTCTCGTCCGGCGACGGAATTGCTGAGGGAACATCTCGATCCCAACAACCATAATGGCGCTGTATTTTTGGGCCTGAACGGTGTTGTCGTAAAAAGTCATGGCAGTGCCGATGAAAAAGGCGTAGCCAATGCAGTAGAGGTCGCTGCCCGTCTCGTGGAAGATAGTATTCTGGGGCGGATCAGCGAGGATCTGGATAAAGTTAGCAGTTTGGCACCGTCGGAGGCAGCATCAAAATGAGTATCGGGACCGCTCGTCGTGCGGTCATTAAAGGAACGGGTTCCGCTTTACCGCGGACTAAAGTCTCTAACGCAGACCTGGCGCAAAAAGTGGATACGACCGACGAGTGGATCGTCGAGCGCACCGGAATCAAATTCCGCCACCTGGCGCAGGATGATGAAACCACGTCCACACTGGCTACAGAAGCAGCGCGAAAAGCGCTGGACGCATCGGGGCTTGCCGCTCAGGATATTGACCTGATCGTGCTGGCGACCGCGACTCCGGACCAGACTTTTCCGGCGACTGCCACCATCGTTCAGGCCGAATTGGGCTGCAATGGCTGCGTCGCATTTGATGTCGCTGCGGTTTGCTCCGGCTTTCTTTATGCCCTGTCGGTTGCGGAAAGCATGATCCGGGCAGGCAGCGCGCAAAATGCCATCGTGATTGGTGCAGAAACATTCAGCCGCATATTGGACTGGGAAGACCGGGCCACCTGTGTGCTGTTCGGTGACGGGGCCGGGGCTATTGTCCTGTCCGGTGAGGAAACCGACAAAGGCGTCCTCTCCACGCGGCTCCATGCTGACGGGGCGCATAACCAGTTGCTTTATGTCGATGGCGGCGCAGGCACCACCGGAACCGTGGGCAAGCTTCGCATGAAGGGGCGGGAAGTATTCCGTCACGCGGTCGTTAATCTGGCATCTGTCCTGACCGAAGCACTGGAAGCAGCGGGCGAAAGCATCGAGAATATCGACTGGGTTGTGCCGCATCAGGCCAATGCTCGGATATTGGATGCGACCGCGAAGAAGCTGAAACTGGCGCCTGAAAAAGTGATCGTAACCGTGGACCAGCACGCCAATACTTCGGCAGCGTCTGTGCCTCTGGCGCTTGACGTGGCGGTCAGGGACGGGCGGATAAAGCCGGGTGACCTGCTGGTGCTGGAAGCAATGGGCGGCGGCTTTACATGGGGCGCGAGCGTTATTCGCTACTAGAGTGGTTTCGAGTGAAATGGAACATTTCACGGCTCGGAAATCACGATAAAACAATAGATTAGGCCCCAATTTTGATTCAATCAAAATTGAACAGGGTCTAGGACTTTGACGGCCTGAACCGGATTGCCGATTATATCATGATTGCTACGCTTTCTGGATGATTGCTACTCTTTCCGGTAATCTCGGACTGCGGCTGCTCTGGCGTGCATGGCATTTTGCAAATTATACTTGCGAGTCAAGTGCTTGGAGCGTCTCTCGGCGCGGCGAATGATAGTTAGCGCGACCCAGATGTAAATATCCTGATTTCATCAGGCATGCATTTTCGTCGATGATTTTACAATTTCATCGAAATTGGATTGAGCGCTACAGGCCTCAACTCCTAGCTAAGTTGTGGGGGGCGCTGTAATTTGAATAATATTCGCGTATCGTCGCAATTTCTGTTTGAGGTTTTCCGCAGCTGTCAGGATCTGGGTGCGCGCAAACCCGTGCTCCAGTCTGCCATCGGCCTCAACGATGCGGATTTGCGCGACCCGCGTAACCAGTTTTCCGCGCAGAAAATCGTCACTTTATACCAGGTGACCGCCCAGGAGCTGAAGCGGGAGAATATCATCCGCGAAATAGGCCGGGGCATGATGCCGACGGGTTTTTCCGATATCGGCCATGCTGCGATGTTTGAGGACAGCGTGGGCGAAGCGTTGCAGGCCGCTGCCGCTGCGATAGACGCATCGTTTAACAAGCCGCTATTGCTCTGGGAACAATCGGCGACTTCCTGCCGTCTGGTGATAAATCCGGACTATAATCTGGCCAGCGATCTGGTTTTCATCATTTTCTCGGCTTTGGAAAACATGGTCGGTGCCATCATCCGCGACATCCGCATAGGCGGGCAAGCGGGACGGACGAACACCTATCCCCAGCCGGTGAAAACCGCGCATTTCAAATCCAGACCGCCGCGGCATTGGACAGGAACTTATGGACCAGCAGGAGCATTTCCGGATTGCTTGTCAAAGGGTCCGATCATCCTGTTCGAGCAGTCCGAGAATTGCCTGGAATTGCACCGCGATACTTTGGCGCTTGCCAATCCCTTTGCTAATCGCGATGTCGTCTATGCGGCGCGGGATCATGCGAAGCGTTATATGGCGAACGCACCCGAATCTGCACCGCTCCACCGGCTCTGCTATACTTATCTGTTCCCGCTGCTCGACAGATCAGGGCTTAGCATCGACGCGGCGGCAGAAACATTCGGCATGGCAGAGCGCACATTAAGACGCAAACTCGCCGCAGAGGGTGCATCCTTCCGGCAGATTTTGGAGCAGGTGCGCCGCAACACCTGCCAACTCTATTTCCTTGAGGGCACACGCTCGCTGTCGGAAATCGCCACCAAGCTCGGCTATAGCGAGCTAAGCGCCTTCACCCGCGCCTACACCGCCTGGCATGGCCGCTCTCCGAGTCAGGGCATGGCCGAAGAGATAGCTGTAGCTG
>JADKLW010000843.1_pt1 | contig 9981 bp, 9 predicted proteins | sample 8641881 | NCBI WGS metagenome assembly JADKLW01 (sample SAMN16272185, study PRJNA661076) | feces metagenome | isolation source: fecal sample from diarrhoea affected cattle B | host: Bos taurus | place: South Africa: Lokaleng Village, Mahikeng | collected 2019-09
AACGCCTATGGCACCACCCGGACCGCCCATATCCTGGCGCAGTTCCGAACCGAAGGGGGCAGGCCCTTTTCGGTCATGACCACCCACATGGACTGGCCGATACCGGTTTCACGGCAGCGGGAGCAGCTTAACGCACTTTCCGAGGTGTTGGACAAGATCGAGGGACCACTGGTGCTGGCCGGCGACTTCAACTCGACGCCGTGGTCCTATTCCCTGCGCGATTTCGTTGCCCGCAACGGACTGGTGCGCGAGACCGTGAACCTCTTCACCTTCCCCATGAGCTGGTACTATCTCGGCGCCTGGCGCGACACCGTGCCCTTCCTGCCGCTGGACCACGTGATGGTGCGTGACGGCATCGTGGTGCATGACATCGGTACCGGGCAGCCGACGGCGAGCGACCATCTGCCAGTGGTGTTCACCTTTTCGGTCGACTAGCTCCTAGCCGCCGACTTCAAGATCGAAGACCAGCAGGCCCTCGCGTCCGCCTTCCAGCGCGCCGACGAGCCTGCTGCCGGCGGCCTTGTGCGCCGAGTCGGCCAGGTAGCGGTCACGGGCAGCGGCGTCGGCGAGATCCATGATGAAGCCGTCATTGAAGCCCTTGGCCATGCCCTCGGGCGAGATATTGGCGCCGAAATCGGCCGAGAGGAGACCTTCGATCTGTCCGACCAATTGGGCGAGACCGGCATAGATCGAGGCGCGCTCATCGGCTGGGACGTCGGCGCGGAATTTCACGAAGACGCAGTGGCGGATCATCCCACGAACCTGTTGTTGCGCGGGAAGCCGTTGGGCGGCTGGCGGCCGGCAGCGGCGCGATCGCCCAGCCAATCGGTGAGCTCTTCCATCGGCTTGGTATAGGTGCGGCCGGAACTGTCGGTCCAGGTCAGGCCATCGGCGGCATAGAAGGTCTTGAGGTCGGAGATGCCGCCGTCCTTGTATTTCTGCAGGCGCACGCCCTTGCCACGACCCATCTCGGCGATCTGGGTGAGCGGGAAGACCAGCAGCTTGCGGTTCTGCCCGATGACCGCGACGCGGTCGCCATTGACGGGTACCAGCAGCGCCGCCTCGTCAGGTGCGCCGACATTGAGCACCTGCCTACCCTTGCGGGTATTGGCGATCATGTCGTCTTCACTGACGATGAAGCCATAGCCGGAAGCAGAGGCGATGATGCGCTTGCTCCCGGGACGATAGACGAAAAGGTCCACGATATCCTGGCCCTCCTCGATATCGACCATGATCCGGACCGGCTCGCCCTGACCCCGCCCGCCGGGCAGCTTGTCGCCGGCCAGCGTATAGACCTTGCCGCCGGTGGTGAGCATGAGCAGCTTGTCGGTGGTCTCGCATTTGAGGGCGAGCTTGAGCCGGTCGCCGGCCTTGAAGCCCTTCTCGTCATTGACCTCCACGGCATGGCCACGCGGCGCGCGTATCCAGCCCTTTTCCGAGAGGATGACGGTGATCGGCTCGCGCTCGATAAAGGCCTCGCTGACTTCGGCAAGGTCGGCGTTGGGTGTAACCCCAAGTACCGTGCGGCGAGCGCCGAGGGCGTGGGGCGTACCATCGGCATTGATCAGCGGATAAGCCTTCTTGAGTGCCTCGACTTCCTTGCTGATGACGCCCCACTGACGCTTGTCAGAGGCGAGCAGGGTTTCCAGATGACCCTGTTCCTCGGTCAGGTCGGCATGTTCCTTCCGCAGCTCGATTTCCTCGAGCTTGCGCAGCGAGCGCAGGCGCATGTTGAGGATGGCCTCGGCCTGCACATCGGTCAGCTCAAAGGTCGCCATCAGCGAGGCCTTGGCATCGTCCTCCTCACGGATGATGCGGATGACCTCGTCGAGATTGAGATAGGCGATAATGTAGCCGGCCAGCACTTCGAGGCGGTGCGCAATCTGTTCAAGCCGATGCGTCGAACGGCGGACAAGCACTTCCTTGCGATGTTCGAGCCAGGCCTTGAGGGCCTGGGCCAGGCTCATTACCTTGGGCACTGCACCCTTGTCGAGCACGTTGAGATTGAGCGGAATTCGCGATTCCAGATCGGTAGTCTTGAACAACTGCTCCATCAGGATCACCGCATCGACGGTGCGGGCGCGCGGCTCGAGGACGAGACGAATGTCATCGGAGCTCTCATCGCGCACGTCCTTGAGCAGCGGCAGCCTCTTGGCCAGCAGCAGTTCGGCGATCTTCTCGACGAGGCGCGACTTCTGCACGCCGTAGGGAATTTCGGTGACGACGATCAGATAGACGCCGCGTCCGGTCTCCTCGACATTCCACTTGGCCCGCAGCCGGAAGGATCCGCGGCCGGTCTCGTAGGAATGCGTGATCGATGATGGGGATTCAACGAGGATGCCTCCGGTTGGGAAATCCGGGCCCCTGACAAACTGGCTCAACTCCTCGGCGGAAGCGTCTGGATTGACGTTGATAAGATGCAAAGCGGCGTCGCACAGCTCGGACACATTGTGCGGGGGAATGGATGTCGCCATGCCCACGGCAATGCCGGTCGACCCATTGGCCAGAAGATTGGGAAAGTTCGAGGGCAGGACGACAGGCTCTTCGTCTTCACCATCGTAGGTCGGCTTGAAGTCGATGGCGTTCTCGCCGATGCCCTCGAGCAGCCGCGTGGCCACATCGGTCATGCGGCTCTCGGTGTAACGCATGGCAGCAGCGCCATCGCCGTCGATATTGCCGAAATTGCCCTGCCCGTCGACCAGCGGATAGCGGAGTGCGAAATCCTGCGCCATGCGGACCAGGGCGTCATAGATGGACTGGTCGCCGTGAGGATGGAACTTACCAATCACATCGCCGACGATGCGGGCCGACTTCTTGTAACCCTGACCCGGATCGAGCCTGAGCAGGCGCATGGCGTGGATGATGCGGCGATGCACGGGCTTGAGCCCGTCGCGCGCATCGGGGAGCGCACGCTGGGTGATGGTCGACAGGGCATAGGAGAGGTACCGCTCCTCGATTGCCTGCTTGAGATCGACGACGCGCTGTTCGTCGGCAGGCGGGAGGGTATCGCTATCAGACATCAGCAGGCATTCCGGGAGAACGAATCAGGAAAGCAGTATAGCCGCTACCGTGGGAAATGCGCGCAGGCGGGCGGTTTTGCACGGGTTTGGACGTGCGGAAATGCCGCCCTGCCTTTCGGCTTACGGTTACGGGTAATGGGCGGCCTTTGACTCGACCGTTTAGTAACAAGGGAGCCAAGGGCCGCCCATCACGATCCGCTTTTGTGCGAGGTCCGGCTTCAGGCGGTACCATTATTGCAGGCCCGGCTGCCGAGTTTCCATCCCCACTGGAAAGGCGCCCCTCTCCCACGGTCTCCCCGCCCGGCCCTGCGTCGGGGCCGCGTGATGGCGGGAATGGACGTAAGTATGGGGCAAGGCGTGGTGAGGGGGATAAGTATCTTGCGGGATGCGAAATTCGGTGGCGCAGCAGCAGGTTAGTTCAGTCTTCTTGCGGGGACGATCACATCGTGGCTGTTACACGCTACGGGACGTGGGGCAACATCGTGCCCTACTCTTCCCGGCTTAGCAGGTCCACCAGACCATCGCGGATCTGCAGATGCTCCATCTGCCTGGGCCCCCAGACCTGCGATTGCAGAAAATGGCCGGTGAGGCGCAGGGCATCGGCGATGTCGTGGGGACCGGCATTGCCGCGGCTGGTGAGAAAGCTCGGTAGCGGCAGGAGGCGGTCGAGATAGGGGGCAGCGGCAGCGCGCGATACGGCGCGGCCCGACTTTGGCGAGACATGGGTGAGATCGCTCTCGGTGCCAGTGACCGCGCAGGCGGCTAGATCAAGGCCGAAGCCGAGGTCATCGAGCAAAGCCAACTCGAAGCGGGCCAAGGCAACGCCATCGGGCGGACTGTCGATCAGACGCAGGGCCATGCCGAGAAGCCGATCATGCGGATCGCGCTCGGGCAGGAGGCGCAGGTGCTCGCAGACGGTCTGGCTGAGATAGAGCCGGGTACGATCCTCGATGAGCGCGGCGGCGCGGGCCTCAAGCAGTTCGACGGTGAACATGCCGAGCTGGTCCTCGAGGCGGGCTCGCCAGGTGAGCTGGATGGTATTGCCGGGCTGGAGCACGGCAGCGAGGCGCCTGGTGCGCCCTCCACGGACAAGACCGAAATGCCGACCGCGGCCGGCGACCATGGCCTCGGCGATGACGCTGGTCTCGCCGTGGCGACGGACGCCTATGAGCAGGGCTTCACCGGTCCATTCCATGCATGCGCCTAGTTCTTCCCGTGCGGGTATTCCAGGCCCATTTCGCGGTAGCGCTCGGGGTCGTCGCCCCACTTTTCGCGGACCTTGACGAAGAGGAAGAGGTGGATGGGCACTTCGTACATTTCCATCAACTCCCTGCGCGCCTCGGCGCCGATAGCCTTGATGGTCTGCCCGCCGGCGCCCAGCACGATCTTCTTGTGGCTCTCGCGGGAGAGATAGATCACCTGGTCGATCTTGTAAGAACCATCTTTCTGGATCTTGAAGCTCTCGGTCTCGACCGTGGAATTATATGGGATCTCGTCATGAACGCGCAGGAAGAGCTTTTCGCGCGTAATCTCGGCGGCGGTGATGGCCATGGTGAGATCGGTGAGATGATCCTCGGGGAAATGCCAGGGGCCGGGCGGGATGTGCTTGACGCACCAATCCATGAAATCCTGCACGCCGTAGCCCTTGAGCGCAGAGATCATGAAGGTGGCCTCGAAGCGCAACTTGCCGTTGATGGCTTCGGAGAGCTTGAGCAATTCCTCGTTCTTGACCGTATCGATCTTGTTGAGGATCAGGATGCGCGGGTGCTTGACGTTTTCCAGCCCTTCGATGAGCTTTTCGAGGTCAGGCGTCAGGCCCCGATCGACGTCCACAATAAGGGCGACGATATCGGCATCCCCTGCCCCGCCCCAGGCGCTATCGACCATGGCGCGATCGAGCCGGCGCTTGGGCGCGAAGATGCCGGGGGTGTCGATGAAGACCAGTTGCGCCTTGTCGATGGTGACGACGCCGCGCACCTGGCTGCGCGTGGTCTGCGCCTTGTGGGTGACGATGGACACCTTGGTGCCGACAAGCGAGTTCAGCAGCGTCGACTTGCCCGCATTGGGCGCGCCGACCAGAGCGATGAAGCCGCAGGCGGTATCGGAAAGTTCTTCGGGAGTGTTCATCTGGCTGGGCCTATTGGTTGTCCTGCCACACCTTCTGGCGGATGAGGAACTGCTCGGCGGCCTTGTGTTCGGCGATCTTCTTGGATGGGCCGGTGGCGCTCAGGCTATCATACTTGCCAAGGGTGACGGTGATGGTGAATTCGGGGGCGTGATCGGGTCCGCTGCGGTCGGTCTGGATATAGGTGGGCGGCTCGAGCCCGCGGGCCTGGGCCCATTCCTGCAGGGTCGTCTTGGCGTCGGCCTTGTTGGCGGAGCCATCGGCCAGGAACTCGGCGAACATGCGCTCGACGAAGTCATAAGCCTTGCCCAGCCCGCCGTCGCAGAAGATGGCGCCGATCACCGCCTCGGTGACGTCGCCAAGAATGGCTTCCTTTTCGGCGCCGCCGGTGCGGGCCTCGCTATCGCCCAGGATCATCTCGGAGCCCAGGTCGAGCCGGCGGGCGATGATGGCGCAGGTTTCCTTGCGCACGAGAGTATTGAGGGTGCGGCTCAACTCGCCCTCATTGGCCTTGGGATAGCGGCGATAAAGCATGTCGGCAACGACCAGGCCGAGGACGCGATCACCAAGAAATTCAAGGCGCTGATAGGAATGCTCGATGCGGCGGGCCGGCGAGATGGCGCTCGAATGGGTAAGCGCGCGGTTCAGCAGATCCGGGTCGGCAAACTTGTAGCCAAGCCGGAACTGGAGCTTTTCGTGGTCACGCGGCCCACGCTTCATCGATCGATCGTCTGGAACATGCGATCCCACCGCACATTGGCCGGCCACTGCCACAGCTGCCAGGGTGGGATATTGTCCTTGATGGAGAAGAAGCGCGCCTCGGCCTTGGCGATGAGATTGACGGCGGGGACATAGCCGACCTGGCTGAGCACACGACTGTCGGCGGAGCGGTCGCGATTGTCGCCCATCATGAAGTAATGGCCGGCGGGCACGACATATTCGGACGTGTTGTCGAGCGGCGCGGTGTCGGAGATTTCCTGGATCGTGTGGGTGGTGCCCTCCGGGAAGGTCTCGCGATAGACGGTTACCTCGCGGCTGTCGCCATTGCTGTCGGTGTCGATGGTCGTGCCGATCTCCTCGCGCTCAACCATCACGCCATTGATATAGAGGCGGCCTTCGCGCACCTGGATGGTATCGCCCGGCAGGCCGACGACGCGCTTGATGTATTCCATGTTCTGCGGCACCGGCCGGAACACGGCGATATCGCCACGATTGGGCTCGCGACCGAATATACGGTTGTTGATGGGCAACTCAAAATCGAGCAGGGCGAAATCGCCATAGCGACCAAGCGAGAAGGAATGCTTGCCGTAGCCCCAGACGAATTTGTTGGCGACGAAATAGTCGCCGATCATCAGGGTCTGCTGCATCGATGCGGTGGGAATGGAAAACGGCTGGTAGAGGAAGGAACGCAGCACGATGGCGATCAGCAGTGCCTCGACCACGACCACGATGGTTTCTACCCATTCATTGGTCGCGGACTTCTTGATCGACTTGTCGGCGGGCTGGCTCATGAATTTCCCCGGAAAGGTGGCGTCGCAGCGTTAGTCCGTTGCCGTGCCCGGGTCAACAAAGTTGGCCGATGGCAGCGCCTCGATGATGACGAAGGCCTGGGCGAGCCCGGCGTCGTCGGTAATGGTGAGGTGAATGTGGGGGGTGTGGCCGGCCGGCACAAGCCGGGCCAGCGCTTTTGCCGCGCCGTTGGTCAGTTGCATGGTCGGCTTGCCCGACGGCAGGTTCACCACGCCCATGTCGCGCCAATAGACGCCCCAGGAAAGGCCGGTGCCCAGAGCCTTGGAGCAGGCTTCCTTGGCAGCGAAGCGCTTGGCATAGGAGGCGGCGCGCTGGGCCCGGCGATCGGATTTGCGCCGCTCGATCTCGGTGAAGCAGCGATTGGTGAAGCGATCGCCATAGCGCTCGAGGGTCTTTTCGACGCGATGGATCTGAATGAGATCGCTGCCCAGGCCGACGATCATTTCACCCCCTGGATGCCGCGGCTGCCGGGCTTGACGGGCGGGATGGCGGCGAGTTCAGGGGGGAGCTGATCGGCCGGATAGGCGGGTACCTTGAATTCGATGAGCGAGACCAGCGGCACGCCGACATCGGCTTCGCCGCCGGAGCGGTCGATCAGGCAGGCGGCAGCAACGACATTGGCGCCGATGCCGCGCAAGGCCTCGACGCATTCACGGATGGAGAGGCCGGTTGAGACAATGTCCTCGACCACGATGACCTTGTCACCGGCGGCGATCTCGAAGCCGCGGCGCAGCTCGAACTTGCCGTCCACTCGCTCGGTATAAAGGGCGGGAAGGCCGAGCTGGCGGGCTGTCTCGTAGCCCGGAATGATGCCGCCGATAGCCGGAGAGACGACCTTGGTCACTCCGGGCACCTCCGCGCGAATGCGCTCGGCTAGTGCCTTGCAGAGCTTTTCGGTCTGGGCGGCGTACTGGAACACCTTGGCCTTTTGCAGGAAGACCGGCGAGCGCAGGCCGGAGGAGAGGATGAAATGTCCCTCGAGCATGGCGCCGCATTGGCGGAAAATGTCCAGGACTTCATCTTTCGTCATCAACAAACCTCTTATCGACCTGGCCGTCCCATTCGAGCGTCGAAATCATGCCTGCTTCGCGAATGCCAGCACGCTGGACGGCGGAGAGGCCGGGACTGCGCTTGAGCGTTGCCAGAACATCGGTCAGTTGCGCAAGGTCGCGCACTTCGATTTCAAAGATCAACTGGTGAAAGTCGGGCGAAATCATCCGCATCACCAGATTGTTGATGTTGGCGTCGCAGGCGGCGATCGCCGAGGAGACCTGCGCGAGCGAGCCGGGCTTGTTGACGCTTTCCATGATGATGACGGTGGAGAAGAGCTTGTCTTCCCGTCCCGTCAGGTTCCAGCGCACGTCGACCCAGGCGACGTCGCTGTCATGCATGTCGATCAACGCATCGGAATGGATGGGATAGACCATCATGGCCGCGTCGGGCTGCAGGATACCCACGAGACGATCGCCGGGCACGACCCCCTCCCCCGATATGGTGACCGGCATATGGAAGTCGAGTTGGGACAGAGCCGCCTTGGCGCGCGGGCCGGAGCGCTGGCCGCCCGGAACGCGGAAGCGGAAGAGATCGGTCGAGCGCAAGGCGAACCAGCCGTCGGCGGTGTTGGCCACGGGCAGATCGAGCTTGCGGCGGCGTTTGCGCAGGCCCTTGAGCTTGCCGAGTTCGACCGATAGCGGCTCGGAGCTGATCTTGCCCTCACCGACGGCGATCAGCAGGTCGCGCCGGCTGCTCATGCCCAGTGCTTCGGCCAGAGCCTTGGCTTCGGCCTCGTCCAGCATGACACCCTCGCGCTCGAGCATCATGTTGAGCACATGTTCGCCCAGAGCATGGGCGCGCTGGGTGGCCGCATGGCGCACCGAGCGGCGGATGGCGGCGCGGGCCTTGCCGGTTGCGGCGATGCCCAGCCAGTTCATCGGCGGCACATGGTTCTGGTCGCGGATGATCTCGACCTCGTCGCCACTGCGCAACTGGGTCACCAGCGGTAGTATCGAGCCATTGATCTTGGCGCCGACGCAGGTGTCACCGATGTCGGTGTGGAGGGCATAGGCAAAATCGATGGGCGTGGCGCCGCGCGGCAGCGCGATCAGCCGGCCGCGCGGGGTGAAGCAGAAGACCTGATCCTGGAACAGCTCGAGCTTGGTGTATTCGAGGAAGTCCTCGGTGGTCGAATTGCCGGTGGTGAGATGGCCGATGGTCTGGCGCAGCGAGCCATAGGCCTGGGATTCCTGCTCGATACGACCCAGGTTGGCGGAGGCGCCATCTTTGTAGAGCGCATGGGCGGCAATGCCGAACTCGGCAATGCGGTCCATGTCCTCGGTGCGGATCTGCAGCTCCACGCGCTGGCGGCCAGGGCCGACGATGGTGGTGTGGATCGACTGATAGTCGTTATGCTTGGGGACCGAGACATAGTCCTTGAAGCGGCCGGGCACGACCTTCCACTTGGTATGGACCACCCCCACGGTGCGATAGCATTCCTCGACCGAGCCGACGATGACGCGGAAACCGATCATGTCGGACAGCTGTTCGAGCGCGATCGACTTGCGTTCGATCTTGTTGAAGATGGAAAAGGGCGACTTCACCCGCGCCTTGACGCGCGCGGTGATCCCCTCGGCCGCCAGCCGTTCGCTGAGCTCGGTCGAAATGGTCGAGATGGTCTCGCGATAGTCAGACTGCATCTCGTCGAGGCGGGTGACGATTGCGTTATAGTGTTCGGGGCGCAGAATGCGGAAGGAGATGTCTTCCAGCTCGCTGCGCATGTCCTGCATACCCATGCGGCCGGCGAGCGGGGCATAGATATCCATGGTTTCCTGGGCAATGCGCTGCTGCTTTTCGGGCGGCATGAACTGCAGGGTGCGCATGTTGTGCAGCCGGTCGGCGAGCTTGACCAGCAGCACGCGCACATCCTGGCTGATGGCGAGCAGGAGCTTGCGCAGGTTCTCGGCCTGAGCCTCCTCGCGGGACACGAGGTTGAGCCGGTCGATCTTGGTAAGGCCATCGACGATGGCCGCAATCTCGGGACCGAATAGCTGGTCGATCTCGGCGCGGGTGGCGTCGGTATCCTCGATCGTGTCGTGCAGCAGGCCGACGACGATGGAGGCGTCATCGAGCTTGAGGTCTGTGAGAATGGCCGCGACTTCGAGCGGATGGTTGAAATAGGGGTCGCCCGAGGCGCGCTTCTGCGAGCCATGCTTCTGCATGGCGTAGACATAGGCCTTGTTCAACAACTGCTCGTCGACGTTCGGGTTATAGGCCTGAACGCGTTCGACAAGCTCGTACTGACGCATCATG
>JADKLW010000844.1_pt1 | contig 9980 bp, 7 predicted proteins | sample 8641881 | NCBI WGS metagenome assembly JADKLW01 (sample SAMN16272185, study PRJNA661076) | feces metagenome | isolation source: fecal sample from diarrhoea affected cattle B | host: Bos taurus | place: South Africa: Lokaleng Village, Mahikeng | collected 2019-09
CCCGGCCGGTCCCGCGACGTCCAGCTCCACGTCGGAGACCCGCTCTCCGGCCATCACCGGGATCACGAGCGCGCTCTGGTCGGCGACCGCCGCCAGGGCGCACGGCCGTTCCTGCGGCGGGATCGCGGTGATCAGCGGCGGCTTGGCGGGGTCGGCGTTCGGATCCGTCGGCAGCGTGTCGATCGGGATCCGGACGAGCCGCGGCACGTCGGTCCGATCGTCGTCGGCCTCGACGTGCGCCGGCGCCGCGGTCGGCGACAGCTCGAGCCGGGTCGCCGGCCCGCCCCCGGCCCAGCGGGCGGGGTCGCCCTGGACGGTCGACGCCAGCAGCGAGACCGGCCGCCAGCACGTGTCGACGAGCAGGTCGAGGTTGCGGGCGACCGATTCGATCACCACGGTCTGCGCGGCGAGCAGCGGACCGGCGCACCCGTCCTGGTACATCTGGGTCCAGTTGCAGACGGGCTGGCCGGGGAAGACCCGATCGAGCACCGTCGCCCCGTCCGCGCCGGGCGTGCGCAGGGCGGCGTCGAGCTGCGAGTCGCCGACGAACAGCACCTCGCCGGGCGCGAAGTCGGTCTCGGGGCTGCCGGTGACCGTGAGCTGCCGGTCGCGATCCACGCGCGTCTGGCCGATGAAGACCCCGAGGTCGCCGGACCGCTCGCGCTCGTCGATGCCGCGCAGGCGCGCCTCCGACGCCAGCCCGGGACGGACGGCGTCGAGCACGGTCCGGGCGAACGCCTCGCGTCCGAGGAAGTTCCAGTGGGTGTCGCTGCGGAGGAACGTCGGCTTGCCGTCCGCTTCGAGCGCGTCGAGCTGGTCCTGGATCGTGTAGCCGCCGGGCACGTCGTCGAGGCGCTCGTGCACCCGGGACTCCGCGGCCGAGACGCACGCGAGCTGCGACGCGTCGACGCCGGAGAGATGCTCCTGGTGGGTGACCATCTTCGACCCGGCGACGATCACCACCGGCGTGCGGCCCGACGCGGTGATCGTCCGGGTCAGCAACGCCGCGGCGTCCTCCGGCGGGGCCTTCGGGCGTCCCTCGTCGGTGCAGATCCGCAGCTCCGGCCGGTAGTACAGCCACCCGTCCTCGCCGAGCAGCACGTCGGCGCTCGGGCTGTCGCCGAAGAGGTTGATCGCGATCCGCCCCTCCGCGTCGATCGCGTAGCGGCGGAGCGGCAGCCGTTCGCGCAGCGCCGCGTCGATCTGCTGGAAGGTGTGCTCCTGGCGGAGGGTGCCGCGGTTGAGGTCCGGGAACGGCGTCTTGGCGCGGTTCTCGAGGTTGGGCTGCCGCTCCCCGGCGAGGTACGCCACCGCGGGCGCCACCAGCAGCGCCATCAGCCAGATCACCGGGAGCAGGGTACGCACGCGACGAGCCATCGGACCTCAGAACTGGAAGTAGAGGAACGGGGAGTAGTCGCCGGCGAACGCGAAGATCAGGGCGAGCGGCAGCAGCGCCAGCACGGCGACGCGGGCGACGATCGCGGGAGCGCCGACGCCGTCGATCAGGAACCGGCCGCCACTGCGGGTGCCGGGCAGGAGGAAGATGCCGCAGGCGAGCACGAGGATCACGAGCGCCTGGGTCGTCATCGCCGTATCCACGGCTGGCGTCAGGCCACCGGTCGGGACGATCATCGCCTCGTAGTAGCGCAGCGCGTCCGGCAGCGACTCGGCCCGGAACAGGACCCAGCCGAGGAAGACGATCAGCAGCAGCGTGCCGCGACGCGCCCAGCGCCAGCGGACCGGGCCCTCGAGCCCGCGCCAGCCCATCCGGCGCTCGATCAGCAGCCACGCGCCGTGGTACAGCCCCCAGATCAGGAAGGTCCAGCCCGCGCCGTGCCAGATCCCGGTCAGCAGGAAGACGGCCATCAGGTTGCGCGAGGTCTGCGCCGCCGTGCCGTGGTTGCCGCCGAGCGGGATGTAGACGTAGTCGCGGAACCAGCGGGACAGGGTCATGTGCCAGCGCCGCCAGAACTCGGTGACCGAGACCGACGAGTACGGCCGGTCGAAGTTCTCCGGCAGGCGGAAGCCGAGCATCATGCCGATGCCGATCGCCATGTCGCTGTAGGCCGAGAAGTCGAAGTAGAGCTGGAGCCCGTAGGCCAGCATGCCGAGCCACGCGGAGCCCGTGGTCAGGCCGCCGTCGGCGTTCGCGGCGAACGCGGCGTCGGCGATCGGCGCGATCTGGTCGGCGATCAGGACCTTCTTGGCCAGGCCGTGGGCGAACCGGATCGCGCCGGCCTGGACCTGGTCGACCCGCGGCTGCGGCCGGCGCAGGTCGTGCTGGATCTCGCGCAGGCGGACGATCGGGCCGGCGATCGAGCGCGGGAAGAGCGCGACGAACAGCAGCACGTCGAGCGGGTCGCGCCGCGCCTCGACGTCGCCGCGCCAGACGTCGACCAGATAGCTGACCTTCTCGAAGGTGAAGAACGAGATCCCGATCGGCAACAGGATCGCCAGCGTCCCCGGGTTGCCCATGCTCAGCAGGTCCGCCAGCCGGGCGATCTGCTCGGAGGCGAAGGTCGCGTACTTGAACCAGGCGAGCAGGCCGAGGTTCTGCAGCAGCCCGGCGATCAGCAGCCCGCGGGCCAGCCGCGTCCGCCCCCGCGCCTTCGCGGCCGCCATCCCGCGGGCCAACGCCCAGTCGACGAGCGTCGAGGCGATGATCACCAGCACGAACGCCTGCACGCCCCAGGCGTAGAACCCGAAGCTCGCCGCGAGCAGGATGAACCGACGGAGCCGGACCGGGGCGACCCAGACGGCGATCAGCACCGCCGGCAGGAACAGGAAGAGGAAGGTCGGGGAGCTGAAGACCATCGAAGAGGTGCGGACGCGACCGGACAGGGACGCCGCAGGGCGAACGTCGATCGCTCGCGCTCCGCGAGACGCTATCGCGACAGCCCCCAGCGGCGCGTCGCTCCCTTGAGCCAGCGTTGGGGTGACGTTGAGGTTCGGCGGCGGAGGCGCGTCGACAGCCCGAAGCCGCCGGGAACCGACACGAGTGGCGAGATCCACGGTGTACGGTCTGCGCATGAAGGCGCTCCGCACGGTTCGCACGCGACCAGCCCGCATCGGTGGCCGCCTGACCGCCCTCGCGGTGCTGACCACGCTGATGACCGTGCCAGCGGGAGGGGCGCACGCGGCGCCGGCGCCGGCCGCCCCCGAGGTCGCCGCCGACCAGACCGCACCGGGGCCCCCGACCGACGTCCGGTGGGGCGTCGGTCCGGTTCACGTGCTCCCCTCGGGTGAGCACCGGTGGACCGACAGCACGGTGCGCTGGACCGCTCCCGCCGACGACGGCACGCCGATCGTCCGGGTGCACTGGAAGCTCTGCCGCCGGTGGGGCGGTGCGATCTGGCCGGAGTTCCCCGCGGGCGTTCCCGCGCAGTGCCTGACCGGGTCGGCGGGTCCGGAGCCGTTCCCCCTGGACGAGTCCCCGATCCCCGTGGGGGCACCGCCGCGCGCCTGCATCGGCTACGTCACGACGCTGATGATCTGGCTCGAGGACGCCGCGGGCAACGTCGATCTCGACCCGCGGAACGCGGGCGGAACCGGGTTCGGGGCGACGCCGCTCTGCGGTCCGCCGCCGCCTCCGCCGCTCCCCGACCCGCCCGTGGACCTCCCCGAACCGCCGGCGGCGGCGCGGGCGGCCACCGCGTTGGCCGTCACGACGCGCGTGCGGGCCGTCCGCAACGGCCAGCGGCGTCGGCAGCGGCTGACCGTCGCCGCCCGAACGACCGCCCGCGCGGCGTCGGGGAAGGTCCGGATCCGGGTCACCGGCCGGCAGGGCAAGCGGAAGCTGACCCGCGCCCGCACGGTGACGCTGGCGAAGGGTCGTGCGCGCTACACGTTGACGGTGCCCAAGGGCATCCGCCGCTTGAGCGTCCGGGCGGACTACGCCGGTTCGAAGACGCATGCGCCGTCGTCGCGCACGACGACGGTGCGGATCCCGCGGCGCTGACGCTCAGACCGTCCGCAGCCAGGCGACGGTGTCGGCGATCCCGCGGTCGAGCGGGATCCGGGACTCCCAGTCCAGCAACGCCTTGGCCTTCGACACGTCGGGCCAGCGGCGCTGGACGTCGACGTCGAAGGTCGGAAGATGCTCGAAGACCAGCTCGTCGGTCCGCTCGCACTGCTCCCAGATCACGCGGCAGACGTCGGCGATCGTGCGCTCGTCGCCGGCCGAGATGTTGAAGTCCTCGTTGAGCCCTGCGGCGTGGCCGGTGGCGGTGACGATGCCGTCGGCGATGTCCTGGACGTGGGTCAGCGTGCGGGTCTGGTCGCCCTGGCCGAAGATCGGCAGCGGCGCGCCCTGGGGCAGCGCCAGCACCTTCTTGATCACGTCGGGGACCATGTGCGCGATCCCCGGCTCGTCCTCGGGCATCTCGCCCGGGCCGTAGGCGTTGAACGGGCGGACGATCGTGTAGGGCAGGCCGTGCTCCTGGTGCGCGGCCTTGATCTGGATCTCGCCGGTCAGCTTCGAGAAGCCGTAGGCCGACGTCGGGGTCGGCACGCGCTCGACGTCCGACTCCTTGGTCGGGAAGCTCGTCGTGTTCTCGAACACCATCGAGCTCGACACGTAGGTGAACCGCTCGACCCCGACCGCGATCGCGGCGCCCATCACGCTGTTGTAGAGCGACGAGTTGACGTCGGTCAGCGTGTAGGGCAGCTTGTGGAAGTTGCCGATCCCGCCGACGATCGCCGCCAGGTGGATCACGTGGCTGCAGCCGTCGATCGCGCGCTGGGCCTCGGCGCGGTCGCGCAGGTCGCCCCGGTGGATCTCGCAGCCCTCGCGCATCCAGTCGGGCGCGTCGCGCTGGTCGGAGACCCGGACCTCGAAGCGGGGATCGGCGAGCAGGCGGCGGACGACGGCGGCGCCGATGGTGCCGGCGCCGCCGGTGACGAGTACGCGAGACATTCGCGTCAGGGTATAGCGCGACCCGCGAGCTCCGCGACGTCGCCGAAGACCGTGTGCTGGCCGAAGGTGTTCCACGGGTCGGCGAGCACGGCCCCCGGGGAGGCCAGCTCGGCGATCCGCGTCAGCGTCTCCGCGTTCTGCCAGGTCGAGTGGTTGGTGGCGAGGATCACGGCGTCGGCGCCAGCCACGGCCTCTTCCAGGGTCAACGTCGACGACGGGCTGTGCGGGTCGTGGGCGGCCACCAGAGCGAGATCGCGTTCCAACAGGCGGATCAGCTTGAACGACAGCGAGTCGCGCTCGTCGTCGGTGTCGGACTTGAACGCCAGGCCGAGCACCGCGATCTTGCGTCCGCGGAAGCTCGTCTCCGGCAGGCGGCGCCGGACCCCGTCGACGAGGAACAGCGGGACCGACTCGTGGACCCGGCTGACCGCGAGCAGCATGCCCGGCGCCGACGAGCGCTCCTCGCTGAACGTGAAGTCCTTGCGCAGGCAGGTGCCGGCGGTCATCCCGGGCAGCTTCATGCCGCCGCGCGGGTAGTCCTGGTTGATCAGCTCGATCACGTCGAAGACGTTCGCGCCGTACTGCTCGCACTCCATCATCAGGCGGTTGGGCAGCGCGAACTCCGCGTAGCGCAGGATGTTGGTCCAGATCTTCGCCAGCTCGGCCTGGATCGGCGTGGTCTGGACGACCGGGGCGCCCAACGCGACGAACGGCTCGGCGGCGACCTCGCCCGAGCGGGCGCCGATCCCGCCGACGATGCACGGCAGCGTCGAGATCTCCTGAAAGAACCGCGACGCCGCGATCCGCTCGGGCACGTGCGCGACGAAGATGTCCTCGCCGACCGTGAACCCGCGCTGCATCTCCAGGTAGCCGGCGACGAACTCGGTGGTGCCGGGGGCGATCGTCGACCGCAGCACCAGGCAGTGGCCCTCGCGTAGGTGCGGCAGCAGGTCGTCGAGCACGCTGCGGATCTGACTGACGTCGATCTCGATGTGGCTGAACGACGGCGTGCCCAGGGTCAGCACGATGTGGCGCGCGCGGGCGGCCTGCGCCACGTCGGCCGACATCTCGAGCCGGCCGGCGGCCTTGACGCGCGCCATCACGTCCTCGGCGCCGGGCTCCTCGAACGGCATCCGTCCGTCGTCGACGGCCGCGATGATCGCGGTGTTGACGTCGACCCCGAGCGTGCGCAGCCCGGTGTCGGCAAAGGCGAGAGCGAGGGGGAGGCCGACCCGGCCCACGCCCACGACGGCGACGTCGAGATCCACGGACGGAAGGCTAGATGATCGGGAGGATCAGCTAGCGCCCGGCGGGCGCGACCGGCTGCGGCGCCGGGGCGATCGGGCGGCGACGCGGGGGCGGGCCCGAGCGGACGACCGGCGCGGCCGGCTGGCCGGAGCGGCGCTGGCGAACGAGCTGCGCGACGAACTGCCGTACGAAGCGCGGGTTGTAGCGCGCGTAGCGCCGCCACAGCCGCTTCGGCTCCTGGATCAGGCGGAACAGCCACTCCAAGCCGCGGGACTGGATCCACGGGGGAGCCTGGGGGACGAGGCCGGCGTGGAAGTCGAACGCGGCGCCGACGCCGAGCAGCACCGGCGCGTCGAGCTGCGGACGCATCCGCGCCATCCACTTCTCCTGCTTCGGCACGCCGATGCCGACCCAGACCACGTCCGCGCCGGACGCGTTGATCTCGGCGGCGATCTGGTCCTCCTCCTGCTCGGAGAGGGCCCGGAACGGCGGGGACCAGCTACCGACGATCTGCAGACCGGGGAAGCGGGCGCGGAGGTTGCGCGAGAGGGTGTCGAGCGCGTGGCGGTCGCGGCCACCGTAGAGGTAGACCCGCGTGCCAGTCGTCGCGGCGTGCCGGCAGTGCTCTTCCATCAGCGTCGGGCCGTAGACCCGATTGGGCTGCGCATGACCGAGCAGGTTCAGCGCCCAGACCAGCGGCTGACCGTCCGGGACCGTGAGCGCGCTGCCGAGCACGGCCTCGCGCAGCTCGGGATCCTCCTGGCAGGCCATCACCGTGTGGGTGGCGGCGACGCAGACGTAGGCCTGGCGACGCGACGCGACCATCGCGTCGATCCACGCCACGGTGCCCTCGTAGGTGGTGAGGGCGATCGGGATCCCGAGCACCTCGACCTGCGGGGGCGGGACGGTGAGCGCACGGAGCACGTCAGCGTTGGAGACGGGGTGCCTGTCGTCGTGCATAGGAGAAACCCGGACGCCGATAGGGGGAGATCGGCGGTGTGGGGTCACGAGCATGAAACCCCGCGAGAGCCCAAAGGTTGCGGTAACGATATCGGTCGAGCGCGCGTACGCGCCCGCTGGGTGTCAAGTTGCAGGGAGAATCCCCTGCATACCGAGCCCGTCGCCCGACCGGATGTCGCGAAGCGTGCGCATCGCGAGCCCGGCGTCGCGAGGCGATCGTAGCGGCCCGCGGCTAGCCTCCACGGGATGCGGATCGCACGGAACGCCGAGAACCCGTTCCAGAATCAGTGGTGGTCTGGGGTGGTCGGTGACCGAGCAGGGCGCCGCGCGAGGCCCGAGAGTCAGACTGGTTGTCTGACTGAGGGTTCGGGTGGTGATCCTGCGACGTGTCAGCGGCCGTCCCAGGCCGCCGGTCATTCCGGAACGGGTTCTAAGAGCTGATGGCCCGCCGGGTGTTGATCACCGGGATCACCGGCCAGGACGGCGGCTACCTCGCCGAGCAGCTCGTCGCGGCCGGGGACGACGTGGTCGGCACGGTTCGCCGCCCGGCGGGAGCGCTCGACGCCGCGGGGCTCGGGCACCTCGACGGGCACGTGGAGCTCGTGGCCGCCGATCTGCTCGACCCGGACGGTCTGCGTCGCGCGATCCTCGAGGTCGCGCCCGACGAGATCTACCATCTCGCCGCCCCGACCTTCGTGCCCGACTCGTGGAACGACCCGACCGAGGTCACCGCGGCGATCGTCACGGGCACGGCCGCGGTGCTCGCCGCGGCCGGGTCGCTGGAAGACACGCGGGTGCTGGTGGTCAGCTCCAGCGCCGTCTACGGCGAGGCCGACGTGGCGCCGCAGGACGAGCGCACGGCGATGCGGCCGCTCAACCCCTACGGCGTGGCCAAGCTCGCGGCCCACGGGCTCGTCGGGGCGCTGCGGGCGCACCACGACCGCTTCCTGGTCTCGGCGATCACCTTCAACCACGAGTCGCCGCGGCGCCCGGAGCGGTTCCTGCCGCGCAAGGTCACCGCCGGAGTCGCCGCGATCGCCACCGGACGGGCCGAAGAGCTGAAGCTCGGCGATCTCTCGGCGGTCCGCGACTGGACGCACGCCCGGGACATCGTCGCCGGCCTGGTGCTGGCGCTGCGCCACGAGACGCCGGACGACTACGTCTTCGCGTCCGGCGAGGCGCGGACCGTCGGCGACCTGGTCGACGCCGCGTTCGCCGCGGCCGGGGTCGAGCGCCACGTGGTCGAGCCCGACGGCTGTCGTCGCGATCGCGTGGTGGTCGATCCGCGGTTCGTCCGGGGTCCCGAGCGTTGCCCGTCGGTCGGTGACCCGACCAAGGCCCACGAGGTCCTGGGCTGGACGCCGCAGACGTCGTTCGACGCGCTGATCGGCGAGATGGTCGACGCCGACCTGGCGCGGCTCGACGCCGTGCGGACCTGAGCCCCTTCCGCCCGCCCTACCGGGAAAGACCTCCATGCGCATCGTCACCGTCGTCGGCAACCGCCCGCAGTTCGTCAAGGCCGCCGCGGTCTCGCGGCCGTTGCGCGCGCGGCACGAGGAGATCCTCGTCCACACCGGCCAGCACCACGACGACGCGCTCTCGGCGGTCTTCTTCCGCGAGCTGGACCTGCCGAGGCCCGACCACGAGCTGCGGCTCGGCGGCGGCACCAACCTGGCCCAGACCGCGCGGATGATCGCCGAGCTCGAGCCGCTCGTCCGCGGCGTCGGCGCCGTCGACGCGGTGCTCGTCTACGGCGACACCAACACCACCCTGGGGGCGTCGCTGGTCGCCGCCGATCTGCAGATCCCGCTGGTCCACGTCGAGGCGGGGATGCGCTCGTACGACCGGCGGATGCCGGAGGAGCGCAACCGCGTCGTCTGCGACCACCTCTCGTCGCTGCTGCTCGTCCCGACCGCGGCGGCCACCGAGAACCTGCGGCGCGAGGGGCTGACCGAGCGGGTCGTCGACGTCGGCGACGTGATGACCGACGTGACCGCGATGGTCCATCCGCGGGCGCGAGAACGGGCGCCGGAGTGGCTGGCCGCCCACGACCTGCGGCCCGGTGGCTACCGCCTGGCCACCGTGCACCGCGCGGGCAACGTCGACACGCCCGACCGACTGGCCGCGACGGTCGACACGCTGGTCGCGGTCGCCTCCGAGGACCTTCCGCTGGTGCTGCCGCTGCACCCGCGGACCGCGGCCCGGCTGGTCGAGTTCGATCTCGACGCCCGCCTGCGGTCGGCGCCGGGGGTCCGGCTGGTCGACCCCGTCGGGCCGATGGACTTCGCGACCCTGCTCGTCGGCGCCGAGACCGTGCTGACCGATTCGGGCGGGGTGCAGAAGGAGGCGTACCTGGCCGGCGTGCGCTGCGTGACGCTGCGCGACACCACCGAGTGGACGGAGACCGTCGACGTCGGGTGGAACCAGCTCGTCGACCTCGATCCGGCGGCCGCGCGCGCCGCCGTGGCCCGTCCGCGGCCGGCGGACCGCCCCGCGCTCTACGGCGACGGTCGGGCCGGACAGCGGGTGGTCGAGGCGATCGAGCGGATGGTCGCCGCGGACTGACGGTCTGTCAGCATCCCGGACGTGCCCGTCCCGCTGTTCGACACCGTCACGCCGCTGCGGCCGCTGCGCCCCGCGATCGACGCCGCGATCTCCCGGGTCGTCGATTCGGGCACCTTCATCCTCGGCCCCGAGGTCGCTGCCTTCGAGCGCGAGTTCGCCGACTACCTGGGCGCCAAGCACGTCGCTGGCGTCGCCAACGGCACCGAGGCGCTGACGATCGCGCTGCGGGCGCTCGGCGTCGGGCCGGGCGACGAGGTGATCGTCCCGTCCTTCACCTTCTACGCCAGCGCCG
>JADKLW010000659.1_pt1 | contig 9979 bp, 7 predicted proteins | sample 8641881 | NCBI WGS metagenome assembly JADKLW01 (sample SAMN16272185, study PRJNA661076) | feces metagenome | isolation source: fecal sample from diarrhoea affected cattle B | host: Bos taurus | place: South Africa: Lokaleng Village, Mahikeng | collected 2019-09
AACGCCGCCGCGACCGCCGCCGGGCAGCCGCTGACGGTGACCAGTGGCTACCGGTCCAACGCCGAGCAGGCCCGCCTGTTCGCCGCGCGCCCGGATCCGAAATGGGTCGCGCGGCCCGGCACGAGCCTGCACCGGTTGGGGACGGAGCTGGACCTGGGTCCGCCGTCGGCGTACGGGTGGTTGGCGGCGAACAGCCGTCGGTTCGGGTTCCTTGTTCGGTACAGCTGGGAACCCTGGCACGTGGGCTTCGTGCGCGAGACGGCCTCCGCCCACGTCGCCGAGCAGGGACGCAACCCGGCTGCGCCGCAGACGGGCGGCACGATCCCGCCCTGGGTGCCGGCGGCGTACCGCGACGCGATTCGCGCGGCGAGCATCCGGTTCAAGGTCTCGGCGGCGATGCTGTCGGCGCAGTTGAAGGCGGAATCGAACTTCGACCCCCGCGCCGTCTCGTCGGCCGGGGCCCAGGGCATCGCGCAGTTCATGCCCGGCACGGCGGCGGGCGTCGGCCTGCGGAACCCGTTCGACCCGGCCCAGGCGATCCCGGCCCAGGCGGAGCTGATGGCTCGCTTGCTGCGCCGCTTCGGCTCGGTCCCGCTCGCCCTCGCCGCCTACAACGCGGGCGAGGGCCGGGTCGGCGCCTGCCACTGCGTCCCGCCGTACCCCGAGACCCAGCACTACGTCGCCCGGATCATCGCGCTGATGCGCGGCTACGACGACGGGGACGGCACCGGGCTGACGATCCGGTTGGTGCAGTGACGGCCCGGAAGCCGCCGACGAAACGGAACGTCGCCCGCGGTCAACCCACCTCGACCGGCAGCGTCGGGTCCGCCGTCCACTCGGTCAGCGAGCCGTCGTAGAGCTTCGCGTCGTCGCGGCCGACGAGCGATAGGGCGAACAGGTCGACCGTGGCCGAGATCCCGCCGCCGCAGTAGGCGACGAGCGGCTGGTCCTCGGGCACCCCACCGGCGGATAGCGCCTCCTGTAGGTCGGACGCCGGTCGGAACCTTCCGGTCGCGTCGTCGAGCAGCGAAGCGGCGGGCACGCTGACGCTTCCCGGGATCCGGCCGGGACGGCTGTACGACGACGGTCCCTCGCCGCGGAAGACCTTCGGCGGGAGAGCGTTGAGCAGGCAGCCACCACCGTCGGCGACGACCGCTTCGACGTCGGCGCGGGTGGCCAGCAGCTCCGGGCGGGGGCGGGGCGTGAAGGTCGCGACCGGGAACGTCTGCTCGCCGGTCTCGAGCGGTAGGCCGGCCGCCTTCCACGCGGGCAGGCCGCCGTCGAGCACGCTGACCGCGTCGAAGCCGAAGTAGCGCAGCAGCCACCACAGCCGGGTCGCCCACATCGGCGACTCTTGGGCGTACGCCACGACATGCACGTCGTCGCCGATTCCCAGGGCGCCGGCCTGCTCGGCGAACCGCTCCGGGGTCGGCACGGCGAACGGGAACGGCGCGTCCGGATCGACCAGGTCATCGACGAGATCGGCGAACTCGGCGCCCGGGACGTGCTCCCGGCGGTACGCGTCGCGCTGGGGGATCGGGGTGTACGGCCCGCCGCCGGCGGGGCGGTCCAGGACGACGGTGGTGTCGAAGACCCGGATCCGCGGATCGTCGAGCACGGCGGCGACGTCCTGCGGCGAGGCGAGCGGCGGCAGCAGCGGCATGCATCGACCATACGCCGCCGCGGCCGGTGCCCCGCAGGCCCACCCGGATCGGCATCTCGATCGGTCTTGCGATCGAGGGGACGATCCGTGTGGTCATGGGGCCCCTTCGTGGCATCTCGGCGCGCGACGCGATCGAGATACCAGTTCGTGGGGTGCCGCCGGCCGCGCCCGCCTCGTCGCCCGCCTCGTCGCCCGCCTCGCCGCCGGCCTCCCGAACGATCGCCACGCATTGATCCGCCGAACAGGACCCTTATCCTCGATACCGATGGCTTCCCCCGGTGCCCAGAGCCGCAAGCAGCGGCTCGCCGCCCAACGCAAGGCGTTGCCGGACGGACCCGGCGTGTACCTGTTCCGGGACGCCGACGGCACGGTGATCTACGTCGGCAAGGCGAAGTCGATCCGCAAGCGGGTCGGCAACCACTTCTCCAACCCGGTCACGCGCGGCGCGGTCGAGATGGTCGACGTGATCGAGGACATCGAGTTCGTCCTGGTCGGCAGCGAGACCGAGGCGCTGCTCGTCGAGAACGGGTTCATCAAGCAGTACCAGCCGCAGTTCAACATCCGGCTGCGCGACGACAAGTCGTACCCGTACATCGCCGTGACCACCCGCGAGCCGTACCCGCGGGTCTACATCACGCGCGAGCGACACAAGCCGGGCAACCGCTACTTCGGGCCATACTCCAACGCCAAGCGCGTGCGGGCCACGCTCGACCTGCTCGGGCGGCTGTTCCAGTTCCGCACATGCCAGGGGCGCGAGCCGGGACGGGCGTCCGGATCGCCGTGCCTCGATTACCACATCGATCGCTGCACGGCCCCCTGCGTCGGCTACGTCAGCCGCCAGGAGTATCGCGACGCGATCAACGGGGTGATCGCGTTCCTCTCGGGCCGCTACGCCGAGATCGAGCAGCAGATCGAGGACCAAATGGTCGACGCCGCGGCCGCGCAGGAGTACGAGCGCGCCGCCCGCGAGCGCGACCGCCTGCAGGCCGTGCGGTCGCTGCGCGAGCGGCAGCAGGTGATCAGCGACAGCATCGGCTCGCTCGACGTGATCGCGATCACCGTCGACGGGGACGACGCCAACGCGCAGGTCTTCCAGGTCCGCGACGGCTCGCTGACCGACCGTCAGTCGTTCTACCTGACCGGCGTGGCGGGCGAGGCGACCGGTCGCGCCGCCGACGCCTCAGCCGACGCGATCCGCGCCGAGGTGCTCGAGCAGTTCGCCCTGCGCTACTACGCAGGAGCGGTGGTGCCGCCGGCGGTGCTGGTGCCCGACGGGATCACCGAGCACGATGCGCTGGCCGACGCCCTGGCCGAGATCCGCGGGACGAAGGTCGACGTCGCGACCCCCCAGCGGGGAGACCGCCGCAAGTTGCTCGACATGGCGATGCGCAACGCCGAGCTGGCGCTGGGGCAGGAGCGGCTCAAGGCCGAGCGCAGCCGCGAGCAGCGCGTCGAGGCGCTGACCGACCTGCAGCAGGCGCTCGGTCTGGACCGCCTGCCGGTGCGGGTCGAGTGCTACGACATCTCGCACCTGATGGGCAGCGAGACCGTCGCGTCGATGGTGGTGATGGAGGGCGGCGTGCCCGCCAAGGACCACTACCGCCGGTTCGTGATCCGCGACCTCGATCCCGGGGTCCCGGACGATTTCAAGGCCATGAACGAGGTGCTGCGTCGGCGGACGGCGCAGTGGACGCGCCAGCAGGAGAAGCCGCTCCACGAGCCCGGACGCGACGCCTCGTTCGCCGCGTTGCCCGACCTGCTCGTGATCGACGGCGGCAAGGGCCAGCTCTCGGCGGGGCTCGAGGCGCTGCTCGGCTTCGTCGAGCGCGGCGTCGCGGTCGTCTCGCTAGCCAAGCGGATCGAGGAGGTCTTCGTTCCGGGCCGCAGCGCGCCGATCGTCCTCGGGCACGACACGCCGGGTCTGCAGCTCCTCCAGCGGGCCCGCGACGAGGCGCACCGGTTCGCGATCACCCACCACCGCGGCCGCCGCGACAAGAAGCTGACCGGATCGGTGCTCGACGATCTGCCGGGGGTCGGGCCGGCGCGCAAGAAGCAGCTCATCCAGCACTTCGGGTCGCCGGACGCGGTCCTGGCCGCTTCGCGTGAGCAGCTCGAGGCCACCCCGGGCCTGCCCGGCAAGGTCGCACGCGAGCTGTTCGCGCACCTGCACCGCTCGGTCGGCTGATTTCCAGGCGCGCGGTGCTTTGCGTCGCGTGGTCCGACACACAGCGCCGCGGAAGGGCGCGGGGTCGCAGACGACGCTCAAACGCAGGGCTCCGGTACCCTTCGGCGCACCGCCCGCGCGTTCCGTCTCCCTCGTCGATGACTGGTCTGCCGGGTCTTCTCGTTTCTGCACCCTCGAAGGATCAGAAGGACGGCTTCATGACCGTACGTGTCGGCATCAATGGGTTCGGCCGCATCGGCCGCAACGTCTTCCGGGCCGCCAAGGCCGCCAACGCCGACATCGAGCTGGTGGCGGTCAACGACCTGACCGACCCGAAGACGCTGGCCCACCTGATCAAGTACGACTCGATCCTGGGTCCGTACCCGGGCACCGTCGAGGCGACCGACAACGGCCTGCTGGTCGACGGCAAGGAGATCCGGGTCTTCGCCGAGCGCGAGCCCGGCAACATCGACTGGGCGTCCGTCGGCGCCGAGGTCGTCGTCGAGTCGACCGGCTTCTTCACCGACGCGGACAAGGCCAAGGCCCACCTGGTCGGGGACGTCAAGAAGGTCATCATCTCGGCGCCGGGCAAGAACGAGGACATCACCCTCGTGCTCGGCGTCAACGACGACAAGTACGACAAGGCGAAGCACCACGTCGTCTCGAACGCGTCCTGCACGACGAACTGCCTGGCGCCGTTCGCCAAGGTCGCCAACGACACGGTCGGCATCAAGCACGGCCTGATGACGACGATCCACGCCTACACCGGCGACCAGCGCCTGCTCGACGCGCCGCACAGCGACCTGCGCCGCGCCCGCGCCGCCGCGACCAACCTGATCCCGGCCTCGACCGGCGCCGCCAAGGCCGTCGGCCTGGTGCTGCCCGAGCTCAACGGCAAGCTGTCCGGCTTCGCGGTCCGCGCCCCCGTCCCGACCGGCTCGGTCGTCGACCTGACCTTCGAGGCCGAGCGCGAGACGACGGTCGAGGAGATCAACGCCGCGCTCAAGGCCGCCGCCGAGGGCCCGATGAAGGGCATCCTCGAGTACACCGAGGACCCGATCGTGTCGGGCGACATCGTTACCAACCCGCACAGCTCGATCGTCGATTCGCAGCTGACCGCGGTGATCGACGGGACGATGGTCAAGATCGTCTCGTGGTACGACAACGAGTGGGGCTACAGCAACCGCGTCGTCGACCTCGTCGGCCGCATCCTCTAGCACGCAGACGACACGACCACCGATCGCACCGACGCCGCTCCGATGAGCACCGAACCGTCCTCCGCCACTGTTCCGGCCCCGATCCGCACCCTCGACGACCTGCGGGTCGACGGGAAGCGGGTCTTCGTGCGGGTCGACTTCAACGTCCCGCTGGGGGACGGTTCGGATGGCGCCCGGCAGATCACCGACGACACCCGGATCCAGGCGGCGCTGCCGACGCTGCGCCGCCTGCTCGACGAGGGCGCGGCGCTGATCCTGGCCGCCCACCTGGGCCGGCCGAAGGGCGTCGATCCGGAGCTGTCGTTGGCGCCGGTGGCGACGCGGCTCGGTGAGCTGCTGGGGGAGGACGTGCTGCTGGCGCCCGAGGTCGTCGGAGGGCGCTCGACCTCGCTGGCCGAGGGGCTCAAGCCCGGCGTCGCGGGCAGCCGGATCCTGATGCTCGAGAACGTCCGCTACGAGGCGGGCGAAACGAAGAACGATCCCGACCTGGCCAAGGCCTTCGCCGGTCTCTCGGACGGCGTCTTCGTCAACGACGCCTTCGGCGCCGCGCACCGCGCGCACGCCTCGACCGCCGGGGTCGCCGAGCAGGTCGAGCAGAAGGCCGCCGGGCTGCTGCTCCAGGGCGAGGTCGAGACGCTGGAAGGCATCTTGGCGAATCCGGGCCGTCCGTTGGTCGCCATCGTGGGTGGCGCCAAGGTCACCGACAAGATCGGCGTGATCGACGCGTTCCTGGACCGCGCCGACACGATCCTGATCGGCGGGGCGATGGCGTTCCCGTTCTTCAAGGCGCAGGGCCATGACGTCGGGTCGTCGTTGTGCGAGGAAGCGGGCGTCGAGCCCGCCGCCCGCGCGCTGCGCGACGCCGAGGCCAAGGGCTGCCGGCTGCTGCTGCCGGTCGACCTGACCGTCGGCCGCGAGTTCTCCGCGGACACCGAGGTCGAGCACGTCGACGGCGTGGACACGCCCGACGGGTGGATGGGCCTCGACGTCGGTCCGAAGACCGCCGCGGCCTACCGCGACGAGATCCTCTCGGCGGGCTCCGTCTTCTGGAACGGCCCGATGGGCGCGTTCGAGCTGGCGCCGTTCGCGCCGGGCACCCGCGCGGTCGCCGAGGCGGTCGCCGAGACGAAGGCGACCACGGTCGTCGGCGGGGGCGACAGCGCCGCGGCGCTCCAGCAGTTCGGCCTGGGCGACCAGGTCACCCACCTCTCGACGGGCGGCGGCGCGTCGCTCGAGCTGATCGAGGGCAAGACGCTCCCGGGCGTCGAGGTTCTTCGCGCCGGCTGATCCGATCTTCCGGCCGGGCGGCTCGCGCCGTCCGGTCCTCCGCCGGAGACGCGCCCCCGCGGACCCGGCACCGCAGCACCCACCAGAAGCACCACAACCACCCGAGGTCCTCGATGTCGCGCACCCCGTTCGTCGCCGGTAACTGGAAGATGCACAAGACGATCGAGGAGGCCGAGGAGTTCATCACCGGCCTGCTGCCGCTGGCCGGGGCCGTCGACGACGTGCAGATCGCGGTCTGCGTGCCGTTCACCGCGATCCAGGCCGTCGTCGACTCGACGCGCGGGTCGTCGATCGAGGTCTTCGCGCAGAACGTCCACGAGGCCGACCAGGGCGCCTACACCGGCGAGGTCTCGGTCGCGATGCTCGACGAGCTCGAGGTCCACGGGATCGTCGTCGGCCACTCCGAGCGCCGCCAGTACTTCAACGAGACCGACGCCGCGCTGCGCGTCAAGGTCGCCAAGATCCTCGCCGCCGGCCTGGAGCCGATCCTCTGCGTCGGTGAGTCCGACGCCCAGCGCGAAGCCAACGAGACCGAGGACGTGCTGCGCGTCCAGGTCACCGAGGGCCTGGCCGACGTCGCCGACGAGGACCTGGCGAAGGTCACGATCGCCTACGAGCCGATCTGGGCGATCGGCACCGGCAAGGTCGCGTCGCCGCAGCAGGCCCAGGACGCCTGCGCGTTCATCCGCTCGCTGGTCGCCGACCGGTCCGCGGACGCCGCCGAGTCGATCCGGGTCCAGTACGGCGGGTCGGTCAAGCCGGAGAACGCCAAGGAGCTGCTCGGCCTGCCGGACGTCGACGGCGCGCTCGTCGGCGGCGCGGCGCTCGACCCCGCGTCGTTCGCCGGGATCATCGAGGGCGCCCGGGCATGAGCGGGGTCGGCGTCACGCGCGACGACTGGGCCCCCGGTGTCTGCCTGGTGATCCTCGACGGCTTCGGCCTGGCGCCGGACGGCCCGGGCAACGCCGTCAGCCTGGCGCGCAAGCCGACCTTCGACGCGCTCTGGGAGCGCTACCCGCACGCCCAGCTCATCGCCTGCGGCCCGGCGGTCGGCCTGCCCGAGGGCCAGATGGGCAACAGCGAGGTCGGGCACCTCAACCTCGGCGCCGGCACGGTCGTCAAGCAGGACCTGGCGCGGATCGACGACGCCGTCGCCGACGGCTCGATCCGCGACGTGGCCGCGCTGCGCGAGGCGTTCGCCCCCGGGGGCACGGTCCCCGCCACCACGCCCGCCACCGATGTCGATCCCGCCGCCGCCCCGGGGGGAGAGCCCGCGAACGCTCCGCGGGTCGACCAGGCCGACCCGGCGGCGGCCCGACGGGTCCACCTGGTCGGCCTGGTCTCCGACGGCGGCGTGCACTCGTCGATGGAGCACCTGAAGTCGCTGATCGATGCCGCGGTCGCGGCCGGGGTCGAGGACGTCGTGATCCACGCCTTCACCGACGGCCGCGACACGCTGCCCAAGGGTGGCGCGGGCTACCTCGACACGGTTTCGCAGTGGTGCGCCGCGGCGTCGAGCATGGGATCGCGGGTCCGCGTCGGCTCCGTGATCGGCCGCTACTTCGCGATGGACCGCGACTCGCGCTGGGAGCGGGTTCAGCAGGCCTACGACCTGCTCGTCCACGGCGCCGCGCCGCACCACGCCGCGAACGCGGTGGCGGCGGTCCGCGACGCCTACGTCCGCGGCGAGACCGACGAGTTCGTCACCGCGACGACGATCGGCGACGAGGCGACGATCCGTCCGGGCGACAAGGTCGTGGTCTTCAACTTCCGGCCCGACCGGGTCCGCGAGATCACCCGCGCGCTGGCCGAGCCGGGGTTCCTCGAGGTCGACCGCCAGGCAGCCGCGAAGCAGCCGGAGCAGGTGGACCCCGCGGTCCCGCCGGTCGCTGCCGAGGACTACGTCTGCATGACGACGTTCAAGGCCGAGTGGCCGTATCCCGTCGCGTTCCCGCCGCACAACCCCGCGGTGACCCTGGCCGACGTGATCGAGGCGACCGGCGGGGCGCAGATCCACGTGGCCGAGACCGAGAAGTACCCCCACGTCACGTACTTCTTCAACGGCGGGATCGAGGACGAGCACCGCGACGAGTTCCGCGACGTGGTGCCGAGCCCGCGTGACGTGCCGACCTACGATCTGAAGCCGGAGATGTCCGCGCGCGACGCCGCCGACGCGTTCGTCCGGCTGTGGAACCAGCACGGTCCGACCTTCGGGATCATCAACTTCGCCAACCCGGACATGGTCGGGCACACGGGCTCGATCCCGGCCGCGGTTGCCGCGATCGAGACGGTCGACGCCTGCCTGGCCGACGTCGTCGCGACGGTCGCGGCGAGCGGCGGCGTCTGCATCGTCACCGCCGATCACGGCAACGCGGACCACATGCTCGAGCCGGACGGCTCGCCGAACACCGCGCACTCGCTCAACCCGGTGCCGTTCGTGGTGACCCGTGAGGGACTGCGGTTGCGTGACGAGGGGATCCTGGCGGACGTGGCGCCGACGGTCCTCGACCTGCTCGGGGTCGAGCAGCCGGCGGCGATGACCGGGCGGTCGATGATCGCAAAGGGCTGAGGTCCCTTCCCGTCGAAACCGTTGCAAGTGCAACAATAAGCCGGTGACGACCGAGCGATCCACCCCGGAGCTGCTGAACCGCCAGGAACTGGCCGCCTGGCGGGGCATGCTGCGGACCTACACGCTGCTGCAGCGCGAGCTGGAGTCGCGGCTGGAGGCCCGGGACGGTCTGCAGAACTCCAGCTACGAGGTGCTGATGCACCTCTCGGACGCGCCCGACGGCCGGATGCGGCTGTCGGACCTCGCCGAGCTGGCGATCCTCAGCCGCAGCGGCCTGACGCGGCTGATCGACCGGCTGGAGCGCGAGGGTCAGGTCGAACGGGAGCGCTGCCCGGAGGACGCCCGCGGCTACTTCGCGGTGCTGACCGACGAGGGCCGAGCGCGGGTCGAGGCGGCGCGCGCCGAGTACCTGCAGGACGTGCGGTCGCTGTTCCTCGAACGGATGTCCAGCGAGGAACGGGACGTGCTCGGCGCGGTCTGGGGTCGCGTGCTGTCCGAGCTGGAGCCGGGCCTCGAGCCCTGAGCGAACCGCGGTCCGCGAACCGGTCCTTGCCCGTCGGGGACCCGGCCACGAGGAGCACCGCGCCCCGGCGACCGGCCGCCTACGATGGCCGTGCATGTCCGCTGCCGCCGACCGTTCCGCGCCCGCCCTCGACGCGCCGCCGCGCCCCGCCGCCGAGCGCCCGCGCGAGGTCTTCCGGATCGAGGCGCGCGCCGAGCAGGACGGACTGCGGGCCCGAGCGGGCGTGATCGAGACGGCACACGGCCCGATCCGCACGCCGGCGTTCGTGCCCCTGGCGACCAAGGCCACGGTCAAGGGGATGCTGCCGACCGAGGTCGCGGAGCTGGGCTACGACATCGTCCTGGGCAACACCTTCCACCTGATGCTCACGCCCGGGCACGAGCACATCCGCGAGCACGGCGGACTGCACCGCTACATGCGGTGGGACGGGCCGATCATCACCGATTCCGGCGGGTTCCAGGTCTTCTCGATGGGCCACGGCACGGTCGCCGACGAGATCAAGGGCCGTCGGCGGGATCCGTCGGGCCCCGCGGCCACGAAGTCGCACGCCCGGATC
>JADKLW010000845.1_pt1 | contig 9953 bp, 6 predicted proteins | sample 8641881 | NCBI WGS metagenome assembly JADKLW01 (sample SAMN16272185, study PRJNA661076) | feces metagenome | isolation source: fecal sample from diarrhoea affected cattle B | host: Bos taurus | place: South Africa: Lokaleng Village, Mahikeng | collected 2019-09
TGCCTTCCACTAGCTCCAAAATTTCGCCACAGTCCTTCGACAGAAACTTTTTCAGTATCTTTTTGAACTGGGCGAGTTCAAGCGGCTTATGGGCATCATCTGGATCAACACCGAATATCTGCTGATTGATCCTCAGGTAGGACTTGAAAATGTTGTCGGCATAGCGAACGGTGTCTTCAGAGTCGGCGGTAGCCCAAAGTGCGAGCAGATAGTCATGGCTCTTATGAAGCACAGCGCTGTCATAAGGCTTCTGCAAACGTCCACTAACGCCGATAATGGAGCGTGTAATGGCGGAATCAAAATGCCCGCGTTCGATTCGGCTGACTTCGTGCTCATCCTTGAACACCGACCAAAGGAGGTTCTGGGTTAACAGATGGACGAAATACGGAAAGCCATTACTGATGCGCGAGATGGAATGAACGATTTCCTCATCTACCTCAAGGCCAAAGGCGTTAATTGCACTGTATGCAATGTCTTCTCGGTATGACCAGTACAGCCGCTCCAGCTTCAAGGTGAAGAGTTGACGGAAGCTGGATTCGTGATCACCCAGCAATTGATAGAGCGAAGACGCAATGCCAGTGAAGATAAATTTTACATTTACTCCACGATCCCCCAAATCCTTCAGGAAATGGGCGAATTTGGCTCGCTCTGCGACAGATTCGATCAGATCGAACTCATCAATAACCACGACCGGGCGGCTAGAATGGACACCGACAACTTCCTCTAGGACATCGACCGCTGTAAACATTGAATCAATGGTCGGTATAGATATGCTTCGTTCCGTGTCCTTGATCTGAAGTTTATATAGTCGCAAGTTGACGGTATGGGTAAGCTCAAAATCGCGTCGCCCACCAGCGCGGCGCAGAATCCGCTCTGCGATCTCTTCGATAGTCTTATAGAAGCAGGTGTCTTGGCCGCACGGAATTTGAATGGGTTCGTTGTCACTGCTTTGGTACTGAACCGCTACCGAAGCTGCCAGTGATGACTTTCCCACGCCCCGATCGCCATAGATGAAGACGTGGCCTCCGTCGTCAAGAAGTGCCTCCTCAACCAGCTCTAGTTCTTTGTCTCGACCAAACAGGCGTTCGATGCTTTTCACTGGGGAGCGCACCGACAGCTTTGATTGCAGAGTCTCAACAAACTGTTCCTGCTCGAAATTCCGAATAGTCACTTACATTTCCCTAAGTGATGGCGCACTGGCTAAAGGCGGAGGCCAATGCTCGAGATTGCCTTATGAGACCCCGATAGATGAGCGTAAGGCGTGCCGATAATAAGACGGCTACCCCTCAAGGAACAAATCGCCACTGACTGCTTCTGGCCGATAGCTGCCACCCGGTGACCATCTGACCTATACCCCAACCAGACACCTCGAAACCCAGCCCCAACCTGTCCAGATAGGGTCGATTTTTCAATAATTTGGCATCTGTCTGGCTGCCTTTAGAATCTCAGCTATACACATTTCGCTGAGAGACGGCATGCACGGACAACGGATTGGTTACATACGGGTTAGTACGCTCGACCAGAACCCGGATCGACAGCTTGAAGGCGTTCAGGTCGGCAAGGTGTTCATCGACAAGGCGTCCGGCAAGGACACGCAGCGACCTCAGCTTGAAGCGTTGCTCAACTATGTCCGCGAGGGTGACACCCTGGTGGTCCACAGCATGGATCGTCTGGCACGTAATCTCGATGACCTGCGGCGCATGGTGCAGCAGCTCACCGGGCGGGGAGTGCGGATCGAGTTTGTGAAAGAATCGCTGGCCTTCACCGGGGAGGACTCGCCGATGGCCAATCTGCTGCTATCGGTCATGGGGGCGTTTGCTGAATTCGAGCGGGCGTTGATCCGTGAGCGGCAACGCGAGGGTATTTCCCTGGCAAAACTGCGTGGCGTTTATCGGGGGAGAAAAAAAGTCCTGAGCGATAGCCAGATCGAAGAGTTACGGCGTCGTGTTGAAGCCCGTGAACCGAAAGCCGCGCTGGCCCGTGAGTTCGGTATCAGCCGCGCCACCCTGTACGAGTACCTACGGACACCGCTATAAGACGTTATCCCCGGTAGGGAAAAGCTTTCCATCCAGGGGGAAGAGCTTCAAACCCCCTCCACCTCGATGCCATGCTCGGCCGGCGAGCTCTCTTGCGCTGGGTGTAATCGCGCATGGCGCGTTCCGGGTACGCAAACGTATAGAACTGTATAGAAACGTATAGCGGCTCAAATCAATTATTTCCCGGCAGGGTAAAGAAACATCATCGCCGCTTGCCATGCTTGACCAGCTTTTTTCAGCCAACGCAGGCAATTGCCAGGCTTGATCCTAGGTAAGCCGGCACAGCTCAATCACCGCCGCCTGCGCTGCTGCACATAACTCAGCACCAACCGATTGGATGAGATCCATCCGATCCCATCCGATCCCATCCGATTGCATCTAATCAATGTACCCATAGAGCGCATACGCGGAATTCGAGGGTGCGTTGATTCGTGAACGACAGCGAGAGGGCATTTCACTGGCGAAGCATCGCGGCGGAATTTACCGGGGAGAGAAAAAGCCCTGAGCGATGGCCAGATAGAAGAGCTGCGTCGTAGTGTTGAGGCCCGCGAACTGAAAGCCGCGCTGGCCCGTGAGTTCGGCATCAGCCGCGCCGCTTTGTATGAGTACCTGCGAGCACCGGCGTGGCGAGTACAACCTTAACCCTGGTAGGGAAAAGCTCTCCCATCCAGAGGAAGAGCTTCTGGCCGCGCTACACAAAACCGCAGTTCCATCTATGGCCGGATTGGAAGTCAACGCAGCAGCATCAAAGCGTGCACAAGCTGCTCAGATGTCCATAGCAAGCGAGAGCCCATCCGGTGGGGCTGCGGAAAGCGTGGCGTATTTCGACGGTGTCGGCGCAGGGTGTTCTCGCAGCGGCAAAGAATTTCGCATGCTTCTGTGTTGGTAAAAAAACGTTTTGGCATCGTGATTCTCCTGTGTCTAGGTAGGAGCACGATGGCGGATTCTGTCGGCAAATTGTGCGCTAATTCGACAACATTCTGGTAAGCAAAGCAAAGTCACGGGTGCAACCCTACACACTAGGAGTGCCCGCAGCATGCATCGGGGCGCGAGGCAACCCTCGCATCCGATGCCGTGTGCTATTTGATAAGCCGTGCCGTCTGCGGGTCGTAGGTCACGTCAGTGATGGAGCCATCACGAATACGCTCTACAGCCTCGTCGATCACGTGCAACGGCACCAGAAACCACTCTCTGGGTTTGACCGGATTACCAAAGCGATCAGGGATTGTCAGTTCGATCTGGGCAGGGCTGAAGAGGCGGTGGAAGAGGTTTTCCATTCGTGTGCGATTGATGTTGTGCAGCTTGTAGGTGGCTACCACATCAACATCTGCCAACAGGTAGGTGGCGTCCTTGTCAGCCCCCGCGATGCGCGTTTCCACCTTGCCACCTGTGACGCCGATCTTGTGAATCAGCTCGCGATGCTCAGCCACGAAAGGATGGTTTGAATGGCTGCGCAGTACATAAATAGTGCCACTCTCGATGTCGTCGGGTTCCAGGATATCGCCAAACAGCGGGCCGGCATCTGCATCGGTAATGCGGCGACCCGCGTCATCCTTGTATAGGGCGCGTTGCAGCGAACGGCGTAAAAGGTTGCTTTCGGTGCCGTTGGAGTAGATCACTCGCAGCCGAGCATCGCTCTCACCATTCGGAGCTTTGATGGGCTCACCGACCTCGGCGACATAAACCGTCTGCCCACCGAGAATGAAAAACTGGCCTTCCTCAATACTCGCATCCCGGATGAAGGTGCGGGTAACTCGAACGCCCGACTGCAGCTCGCGCTGCACTTGCTCAAACAGCGGCTGGAACCGCTCAAAGTCCTCGCAACGCTCGCGTTGTGCAATCTCCTCGGCCTCACGCTTTTCGGCATTGCTGCGAACGTGACGTAGGTTCTGAATATCCGACCCCTCGTCGTCGCCGGCCAGTTCCGCCAACAGTTCGTCGTCCGTCATGGTGTAGTCGCCTTGTGGCTCCCGCACCTCAAACGCATTCAGTAGGCCCTGATGGTCGAGAGGCATGAGCAGGGTGCGGCATTCTTCCTGATCGCGCAGGCGATCCAGGCGCACTGCATACAGCCGCTCGAAGATGTCTTTATCATCGCCGTGGCGCGGTGCATGGCCGTGCTCCTCAACAAAGCGCTGAATGTCTTCGAAGCCAGCGATGATGCGCTCCTCGCGAGGAGTGCGCCCCGTCTTCTTGCCTGAGTGGGCGAAATCGGAAAGCTCCGCTTCCAGCTCATCCAGATCAAATTCGTTAGCCATAACGGCCCTCTTTCTTGAAACGCATAAAGGCTGCAGCGCCTTCCGCCATGCTCCGCTCCCAAGGGTCTTGAGCAGTCAGGGAAGGTACTCGACCATGATCTTTCTTGAATTTTACCGCCCGCACGGCAAGATCTTTGGCCTCTTCTGGCGTCAGCCGAGTGCGCTTGGCACCAATCACTGCCGCCACCTGCTTGAGGCTGTCCTCGCTCATGGTCTTTGCAAGGATGGCGTACGCCTCGCTGAACGGATTGATCCGGTCGATCAGGTCGATATCCAGTTCGCGAACATCCATCGAGAACTTCCTGATTCCCTCGATCAGGGCTGTGCTGGCCGGTGCGGCACCCGCGCTCGCGCTACCCTGCAGATCAGCGCCCGCCACCAGCTGCTTGGCCTGCTGGGTCAGATTCAGCGCCGCGATAGCGTGTTGGCGGACAGCTTCCTGATCCTCAGCATCCAGCTCGGGGTACTTGTCGCGGATGATCTTACCCATGCGCAGTTGCGTCAGCTCTTCGGGAACCAGCTCCTCGTCGAACAGCCCGCGCTCAATGTTGGTTTTGTCCTGAACGAAGCTGGCAATCACCTCGTTCAGGTCCTCCTGGCAGATGCGGCTGGCTTCGGGACTCTTGGGCTCGGCCAGACCTTTGATCTCGATCTGCAGCTGCCCGGTTTCATGGTTGAAACCCACGTTGCACTTGTCGGGTTGATAGCCCGCATCGCCGTAGTCAAAGCCTTCCTGCGGCCCACTGGTGGGAGTTTTCGGCTTGAACTCAAAACGCGGCGCCAAAACCTGCTCCATCAGTAGGCTGGCGGCAATCGCCTTGAGGGTGTCGTTCACCGCCTCGGCCACCAGCTTCTCGCTGGCATCCGGCTCGGCGATCAGGTTGGTGAAGCGCGCCCGTGCCTTGCCGGGTGCATCGCGTGTCGCCCGCCCAATGATCTGCACAATCTCGGTCAGGCTGGAACGGTAGCCGACTGTGAGGGCGTGCTCGCACCAGATCCAGTCGAAGCCCTCTTTGGCCATGCCCAGCGCGATGATGATATCGACATGATCGCGGTTGTTCTTCTGAGCCGGGTCCTTCAGGGCAGCCGAGACTTTATCGCGCTTGGCCGGGTCGTCATCCACCAGGTCGGCAATACGTAGCACGCGCCCATTGGCGGTCTTCACCAGTTGGAAGCCCGTCACCGGGTCTGTGCCTTGCCACTCGCCTAGCTCCTCGATGATGTGCTCCACCTCGCGGATCTTGTCCTTGGTGCTCTCGCGGGAGTTCACGTTGGGGATGTGGAGGATGGTCTTTTCGTTCGGGTCGAGCACCTTGAGAATGTCGTCGGAGTACGCCCCCGAGTAGAAGTAGTAACCAATATCCAGCTTCTTCAGGTGCTCATAGCCGTTGAGCTGCTCGTAGTAAGTGTAGGTTACGGTATCGAAGCGAGCTTCGTCGGCAGGTGACAGTACAGCCTCGGCATCGCCCCGGAAGTAGGAGCCGGTCATCGCCACGATGTGCACCTTGTCACGGGCGATCAGCTGGCCCAGATACGTGCCCAGTCTATTCTCGGGGTTGGCGGAAACGTGGTGAAACTCGTCCACGGCGATCAAGCGGTCATCGAACGCCGCCACCCCGAATTTTTCCACCGCAAAACGGAAGGTGGCATGGGTACAAACCAGCACCTGGTCACTGCTTTCCAGGAACGCGCCCACCGCATTGACCTTACCGCCATCGTCGGTGCCGGGGGCATCACACAGGTTCCAACGCGGCTCCACATGCCAGTCGGCCCAGAAACCATGGCGGCTAAGTGGTTCATCATGAAAGCTCGAACCAATGGACTTTTCCGGCACCACAATGACGGCCTGCTTGATATGCTGGTGTGCCAGTTTGTCCAGAGCAATGAACATTAAGGCCCGGCTTTTACCGGATGCAGGCGGCGACTTGATTAGCAGGTACTGCTCACCACGTCGCTCAAAGACGCGCTCCTGCATAGGGCGCATGCCCAGCTCGTTGGCTTTGGTGGAGCGTCCGTTCTGGGCATAGGAGACGGAAACGGAAGGAACGGTTTGGGTCATGGCTATGCATCCATTCTGGGCTTCTTGCCCGTATATTTAAGGGGGCGTTCGAGACGCTCAACTTCCTTGAGGCCATCTTCCGAGCTTGCCAGGATCAGGTCCTTCATCGCTTAGCCTTCCCAGGCTTCTGCTTGGCCGTCATCTCGGTGTACAACTGGAACAGCTTTTCCAGGCGCTCAGTGTCATTCTTGAAGCAGCGACCGATATAGATTCGTTCCAACACTTCATCGTTGCGCTGGTGGGCGGTGCGAAGGTTTTCCGGCATGGTCTCATGATTGTAGAGATCAGCAATCGTGGCCGGGAAATGAGCTTCGCGGGCAACAAGAATATCTTCAGCACAACGAGTTAAATCCGCTCTGTTTTTTTCGGTCAACTCCGGAATCGGAAATGTATTCCAACCTAAAGTATTAGAGTAACGAAAGTCAGTCTTCATCTTGCCACAAACAGTTCCAATCCAAACCAAATGCATTCGAGAAGCTATGATGGATAAATTCCACATCGGTGCGTCATAAAGCGCAAAGGCTTCAGTAACCACTGACCTTTTTGGCAGCAGGCCTACCGGAAGGTATTCGCGATTTTCTGAGCTGACGCGTGGGACTATTATTGCCTCTTCATACAAAGGCGAGCGAATCTCGACAAAACGATGCGGATACTGGCTCCATTTTTGAGTTTCCTTTTTTGCGCTAGCAGCCCGTTCTTGAGCGACTTTCAACATTCTGTCTCTAACGAATGCACTCTGAGAGGCATATTCGGCTTGCTCGTCGTCAATCCATAGACAGTAACGCTGAACGCCCTGTATGAATTCTCGCGCCCCAAATATTGGCCTTACAAACTCCGCAGCAACGGAATCTAAATTCTCAATTTCGTGCTTTGAAAGAAGAAGATTACCACCATCTTTCGCAAAGTTACCCAACACCATTTCGGAAATCTTTGATATAGGCCTTTGACGACCAGCGACATAGATATTTTTTCCAGCAGTGAGATAAGGAGAGATATCCTCAACCTCACGCGACACATCACCATCAACCAGCTTGGCGACACCTTTGCTTGCAGTCGGACTCAAGCCAATAATCACGCAAGTTACGCCAGCATTGTTTGCCGCCAGATTCGCCCACCTGAAAGATAAGACAGCGAAGCGAATTGAAATTTCCTCTAATACCAGCGGCCAAAACTCAGCCACCTGCATACCCTGGCAAACTGAGTTAGTAGAAACCAATCCAGCTGACGAGTTTTCTGCGGCGCGCAGATATTCGGACGCTTTATAAACAAATCCGCAGATATAGTCGAAGGATCGCCACCTTGAGGTTTTTTTATCAAAAATTAACCTCATATCGTCTTTTTGGGAATCTGACTGCCTTTTGTCACCGATATACGGTGGATTCCCACAAATAAACGTCTCCCCACCCTCGTTTTCAAAATCAATTTGAGCCTGATCTAGAGGACTATCGAATAAGTCATCTGCATTAAGCTTTACTCCCACCCCAGTCGGCGGGCAGATCGAAAGCCAATCTAGTCGCAGTGCATTCCCGCAAGTAATCCAGTTCTGGCTGCTAAGCGGCAGAAACTCCAGCAGAGCTTCTTTCTGCCCGCGATAAAGCACATCGCATTGGTACTCAGCAATGATCAAAGCCAACCGAGCGATTTCTGCAGAAAAGTCCCGCAGTTCGATGCCTCGGAAATTAGTTAACGGTATATCGCTCTTGCGACCTAGCTCACCACGACGCTCATTGATCGTGTTTTCAATTTCGCGCAGTTGCTTGTAGGCGATGACGAGGAAGTTGCCCGAGCCGCAGGCCGGATCAAACACACGAATACGCGCCAGGCGTTTGCGCAAGTTGAGTAGGGTGCGTGGGTTATCGCCGGCTTCTTCCAGCTTGGCGCGCAAGTCATCGAGGAATAGTGGATTCAGCACCTTGAGGATATTGGGCACGCTGGTGTAGTGCATGCCCAGAGCACCGCGCTCCTCATCGTCCGCCACGGCCTGGATCATGGAACCGAAGATATCGGGGTTGATTTGCTTCCAGTCCAGCGCGCCAATATGCAGCAGGTAACTACGCGCAATACGGGAAAAGCGTGGTACGTCCGGCTCGCCTAAGAACAGCCCACCGTTGACGTACGGGAAAGCATCCGCCCAGCGCGGTAGGTTCGCCGACGCACGCTGCGCAATCGGCGTGTTCATCGCGCGGAAGATCTCGCCCATCACCTCATGCAGATTGCTCGCATCGCGGTCGCTCATCTGCGTGAGGGTGTCAGTAAACAAACCGGTGCCGTTGAAAATGTCGGTGTCTTCGGCGAAGAAGCAGAAGATCAGCCGCGCCATAAAATGGTTCATGGCGGAGCGGCGCTCGGCGCTGGCCCATTCTGGGTTGTCCTTGAGCAGCTCCACATAGAGACGGTTCAGGCGGCTGGTGGCACGAATGTCAAAGGAGTTTTCGCGAATCTGCTTGACCGTGGAAATACCTGCCAGCGGCAGGAAAAAGCCAAAGTGGTCAGGGAACTGCGGGTAGTCGCAGGCGACCGTCTCGCCGCTTTCCAGCTCCTCAGCTTCCAGCGTCTCGCCATCGGTAGCGAGCACGTACTTAGCCTTGGCTCGTGCCGTCGCTGGGCTGGCCTTGAGTGCCGCCAGGGTCTCGGTGACCTTGCCCGGCTCACACACAGCCAGGTGGATATTGCTGGTTTGCAGCACACCGCCCAGATCGGACTTGTTGGTTGAGCCCGAACGCAGGCGCTTGAGGGTGGTTTCCTTATTACCGAAGGCCTGCAGGAAGGCATAAGGGAACTCGACCCGGTCAAACGGCTGGCTAGCCAGGTCGGTGATGGCTTGTTCGATTTCTACGGCGTTCATGTGGGGCTGTTCCGGTCACTGCTGCCAAGGCGGGGGGATCTGCGCCCACCATCCATACAAGGTGCATGGATGATAAAGGCAAAGAGCATGCAAGGCAGGTGCTATTCACCCTGGCTGGGGTGCTTGGGCGCGGGGGAGGCGGGATGTTGGCTATGCGGCAGTGGACAGCATCGCTCAACTGCCAGGCTCATTTGCTGTCTTTGGGCCTCGGGCATTTCGGTTTTATACGCAGGGAACACAGGGAGTACAGGGATAGCATAGGCGTGGTGGCGCTTGCAGCGGCTCCCTATGGTAGTTTCCGGCAGGGAGCAGGGGGAATAAGTGCTTTCAGTGCTCCCGGCAATCCCCATGGTGATCTGGAATAGGGAGCAGACGCAGGCCGCATGGACGCTGGCTGATCCCGATGTTCCCTGCGTTCCCCCGCCAGAACAGAACACTGCAACTAGCCAACATGCTCCAAGCGTGCCGGATCAATCCAATAGAGCCCAGGATTGCTGCCGTCTGGGAGACGCTTCCTGTGCTGCAGCTTACCTGGCTCTTTCTTAATGATGGCCCCCACACAGACCAGTGTGCGCAGCACACGAGTCAGCTCGAAGTCTTGGGTAGCCTCCTGAAGGCCGCTGCGAGTGAATAGGTAGATGCGGCCGCTGGCGGTGCCCTCCCAATAGCCCGCTCGGTCACGAACAGCTTTTGCACCTAGGGCTGTGGACTGAAAGCGGCTGCCGCCGTGGCGGTCGATGAAATCGGCGATGGCG
>JADKLW010000846.1_pt1 | contig 9923 bp, 9 predicted proteins | sample 8641881 | NCBI WGS metagenome assembly JADKLW01 (sample SAMN16272185, study PRJNA661076) | feces metagenome | isolation source: fecal sample from diarrhoea affected cattle B | host: Bos taurus | place: South Africa: Lokaleng Village, Mahikeng | collected 2019-09
GCCCCGCGCGATCGGCACGCGACGTCCGGTCGAGCCTGCCGGGCGATCGTCGCCGTGCGCCGCACCCAACCGGCATTCGACTTCGCCGCGTTGCGCGCGCTGCAGTTCGCCGTCTTCTGCCAGGGCGCGCAGCTCGACCGCGACGAGCACATCGGCGACGCGCTCGCCCACGTGCCGGGCCTGGACGTCGAGACGGTGATGGCGCAGCTCGACGATCCCGAGAACGAGGCCGCGTACCAGCACGACAAGGCCGAGGCTCGCACGGCCGCGGGGTCGCCGACCGACGCCCAGGGCAAGGCCGGCAAGGACGGCGACGTGATCCGCTACTCCGCCCCCAGCATCAAGCTCGCGGACGCGGACGGCCGCACGCTCGAAGCGGGCGGCTTCCAGTCGCTGGCGGCCTACGACGTGCTGGTCGCCAACCTCGATCCGACGCTGCGCCGGACCGAGGCGCCGGACGACGTGCGCGAGCTGCTCGCCGCGTTCGACCACGGCCTGACCACGCAGGAGGTCGCGACGATCCTCGCGCCGCCGCTGGGCGAGCCCGACGTCGACGACGCCCGCGACCGCCTGCTCGCCCTGGCCGGCGAGGGTCGGGCCGCACGCGAGCCGTTGGGCGGCGACGGGCTCTGGCGCGCGGCCTGAGCTGGGCACGAGGAGCGTCGGCGGGGCGCCGGGCGAGCGACGACCGGCCTTCGCCCACCCCGCGCCGCGTGCGACGATCGCCGGGTGGTTGAACCCGATCCCATCAACGCCCTGTTCGTCGGCGGCCCGCTCGACGGCGAGACCCATCTTCTGGCCCACCGGCTGCCGTTCGTGCAGACCCCTGGCCCCGGCGAGACGTTCTTCGCGCGGTTGCTGATCGACCCGCCGGACGCGCCGGACCATCTCGTCTACGAGATCGACGTCGAGGCGACCAAGGCCCGGCAGGGCGGCGAGGCGATCCTGGTCTATCGCTGTCGCGCCGACCTGCGGTAGGTCACTGCCCGCCCCCGCCCGACTGCCCGCCCCCGCCCCACTCCCCGCCCCCGCCCCACTCCCCGCCCCGGACGCCGTAGCCTTGGCCGGCAGGCGTACGGACGACGGTGGAGAGCACGAGCGATGGCGACGGACGGTAGCTGGCGGAACTGGTCGGGAGAGCAACGCTGCACGCCCGTACGGACGGTGCGCGCTCGCTCGACCGCGGACGTCCGGGACGCGGTCCTCGTCGCCGCGGCCGACGGACTGCCGGTCCGCGCGGTCGGCAGCGGCCACTCGTTCACGTCGATCGCCCTGACCGACGGCGTGCAGATCGACATCTCGGCGATGGACCGCGTGCTCGCGGCCGACGTCGAGAGCGGGCTGGTGCGCGTCCAGGCGGGGATCTCGATCAGCCGGCTCTCCGACGTCCTCGCGGCGCTCGGACTGGGGATGGAGAACCTCGGCGACATCGACGTGCAGACCGTGGCCGGCGCGATCGCGACCGGCACCCACGGGACCGGCGCAAGGCTGGCCAACATCTCGTCCCAGGTCCGCGCGATCGAACTGGTCACCGGCACCGGAGACGTCGTCGAGCTGACGGCCGAGGGCGACCCGGACGGACTGCGCGCCGCCCGCGTCTCGCTCGGCGCTTTGGGGGTCGTCACCGCGGTCACGTTGCAGTGCGTGCCGGCCTACGTGATGCGCGGCGTCGACACGACCGAGCGGCTCGACGACGTGCTGGCCACGCTGGACGAGCGCAACGCGGACCACCGCCACTTCGAGCTCTACGCCTTCCCCTACGCGGCGCGGGCGCTGACCCGCACCAACGATGTGGTGGACGAGCCGGCCTCGCCGCCGAGCCGGCTGCAGACTGCGCTGCGCCAGGGGCTGCTCGAGACGGGGGCGCTGGGCGCGATCAGCGAGCTCGGGCGGCGCGTGCCGCCGGCGATTCCGCGCCTCAACCGCAGCCTCGTGCGGATGGCCGGGACCAGCGTGCGCACCGACCGTTCCGACCGGATCTTCGCCAGCCCGCGCCACGTCAAGTTCGTCGAGATGGAGTACGCCTACCCGCGCGACGCCGCCGAGCCGGCCCTGCGCGAGATCCTCGCCACGATCGAGCGCCGACGGCTGGCGATCAACTTCCCGATCGAGATGCGGTTCGTCGCCGGCGACGACGCCCTGCTCTCGCCCGCCTACCGCCGCGACACCGCGTACCTGGCGGTGCACGTCTACCGCGACATGCCGTGGGACCCGTACTTCCGCGCGGTCGAGGAGATCGCCAACGGCTACGGTGGCCGCCCGCACTGGGGCAAGCGCCACTTCCAGAGCGCCGAGACGCTGGCCGGTCGGTACCCCGAGTGGGAGCGGTTCCGCGAGGTGCGGGCGCGCTTCGATCCGGACGGGCGGTTCGTCAACGGCTACACCGATCGGGTGCTCGGACCGGTTCAGACCGCACCGGTGGCCGCATGAGCGGCGGACCACCCGACCAGCACCATCGGCTCGAGCGCGCGACCGAGCACCTCGACGCCCCGTTCGCGGTGGTCGATCTGGAGGCCTTCGACCGCAACCGCGCCGACATGGTCCGCCGGGTCGTCCTCTCGGACCGTCCCCCGCGCCGCAGCTCGCTCGGCGCCGGCACGCCGGCCCGGACCACGATCCGCGTAGCCAGCAAGTCGGTCCGCTGCCGAGCGCTGCTGCACCGTACGTTCGCGGGCCCCAACGACGACGCGTTCCACGGGATCCTCGCGCTGACCCTGCCCGAGGCGCTGTGGCTGGCCGAGGACGGCTTCGACGACGTCGTGGTCGCCTACCCGAGCGTCGACCGGCAGGCCCTGCTGGAGCTGGCCGAGTGGACGGTCCGCGAGCACGTGACCGGGTCGGGACGCTCGATCGCGGTGATGGTCGACGACGTGGCGCAGCTCGACGCGATTCGTGCCGCGGGAGCGAGCCGTCACCACCCCGTCGCCGTCTGCCTGGAGCTCGACGCCGGGCTGCGGATGCTCGGCGGCCGCGTCCGGATCGGGGCGCGACGCAGCCCGCTGCACGACGTCGACGCGCTGGCGGCGCTGGCGCGCGAGGTCGTACGGCGGCCGGAGCTGCGGTTGGTCGGCCTGATGGCCTACGAATCGCAGATCGCCGGGGTCGGCGACCGCCCGCTCGGGAGGCGGGCCTACGGCCGCGTGATCCAGGCGATGCAGACGGTCTCGACGATCGAGCTGCGTCGCCGTCGGTCGCGGGCGGTCGCGGCGGTCGAAGCGATCGCGGGGCCGTTGGCGTTCGTCAATGCGGGCGGCACCGGCAGCCTGGAGTCCTCGGCGAGCGAACCGGCGGTGACCGAGGTCGCGGCCGGTTCGGGGCTGCTGGCCCCCGCCCTGTTCGACACCTACTCGCGGTTCACCCCGTCCCCCGCGGCGTTCTTCGCGCTTTCGGTGGTGCGGCGACCGGGTTTGGGCGTGGTCACGGCGCTGGGCGGCGGCTACGTCGCATCGGGCGCCGCGGGCGTCGATCGGTTGCCGCGTCCCTGGTATCCGCACGGTCTGCGCCTGGATCCGCAGGAGGGCGCCGGCGAGGCCCAGACCCCGTTGCTCGGTTCGGCGGCCGACGCGCTGAAGATCGGAGACCGGGTCTGGTTCCGCCACACCAAGGCCGGCGAGCTCTGCGAGCGGTTCGATCGGCTCTACCTGGTGTCGGGCGACACGGTTGTCGACGAGGTCCCGACCTATCGGGGCGACGGCAAGACGTTCCTCTAGCAACCTGTCGATCGCGACCTGTTGAGGTTGTGCCAGCAGTGCAGGCATAACCTCAACAGGTCGTTCGCTGGATCGCTTGCTCAGATCCGCATCCACGTCCGCCGCCGTCGCGTGCCGTCGCGTCATACGTGCCCGGCCGTATCCTCTGCGCCGATGCCTCCCGCCCGTCGCCGCCGTCCCTCCGCCAAGATCGTGGAGACCCCCGTCGAGCAGCAGCCCGGCGAGACGCTGATCTGGACCGACGGCGCGTGCAAGGGCAACCCCGGCCCGGGGGGCTGGGCGGCGATCGTGGTCCCGCCGACGGTGGCGGCCGACGGCAGCCCCCTCGCCCCGGCTGAGGCGATCGAGCTGTCCGGCGGCGACCCCGCCACGACGAACAACCGGATGGAGTACACCGCGGCCCTGGAGGGCATGCGGTCGCTCCCGGACGGCAGCACGATCTGCATCGTCACCGACTCGCAGCTGATGCTCAACTCGATGACGCAGTGGATCGACGGCTGGAAGCGCAAGGGCTGGAAGACCGCCAGCGGCAGTCCGGTCAAGAACCAGGACCTGGTGATGGCCCTCGACGAGGAGATCCGCCGTCACGCCGCGGTCCGCTGGCACTGGGTGCGCGGTCACGAGACCGGCGACGAGCACGCCCACAAGGCGTTCAACGACCGCGCGGATCAGTTGGCGGTGGCGGCCGCGGCGGCGGTCTGAACGGAGGCGGCGGCGATGGTATGAACGAGCCGCCGCGGCCCCCTACCCGGCCATTACGCGCCCAGTCCGAGCGCCCGCCGCACGCCCTGCTCGATCTGGGTTACCGCCCACGGCGGGAGCTGCGACACCCGCTCGTCGAGTGCGGCCTTCGCAATCGTAGCCAGCTGCGTCACGTTGACCACCGAGGCGTCGGGCAATCGTGAGATGTCCGCCGGCAGCGCGACGTTGCCGGGAAGGGCCGCGAGTCGCTGCATGCGGGTGATCGCCACGACGGTGACCGTGGCGATCGACGAAGCGTTGTAGGCGTCAGCGCTCAGCACCACGACCGGCCGGCGCAAGGCGGGTGCCGACCCCTGGGGATCACCGAGATCCGCCCACCAGACCTCTCCCCGAGTCACCATTCGCCGTCGCCCCCATCGCCGAGCCGCCGCGCCGCGTCCCGCAGGAACGGCACGTTTTCGTCGCCTTCCACACCGGCGAGTGCCGCGTCGATCTGCTCGGTGGTGGCTTCCCCCTCGAGGTCGCGAAGCCATCGCCGCGCGGCCGTCGTGAAGAACGCGCTGCGGGAGACACCGAGCTGCGCCGCTGCGGTTTCGACCCGGGCGAAGACGTCGTCGGGAACAGAGATGGCGGTCTTCATACGGCGAAGTATGACCTGGTCATACCCTTGTTCAGAACTACGTAGCCAGATAGCAGCGTAGGATCAGTTCGTCGTCGAGCGTGAGCTTCATGTATTGCCGCAACGACATCATCGTCACCAGTGCCAGCGACCTGTCGCTCGCGTCGAGCTGCGAGTTCGGGTTCGCCCGCAAGCTCGACGCGCTGCTGGGGCGACTACCGACGCTCGACGTCGAGCGTGACGAGATGCTGAAGCGCACCGCGGCGCTCGGGGACGAGCACGAAGCGCGCATGCTCGCCCGATACCGCACCACCTTCGGCACCCAAGTCGTCACGCTGGACTCCGGTTTCGCCTCGATAGCGCCAAGCCAGGGCGTCGACGGAGCTATCGTCCGTCAGGGCGGCGTCGTCGAGATTCCAGCACCCGATCTCAGGGTTTCCGGGGCGCTCGACCAAGCGGTCCAGCTCACCGCACAGGCATTTTCGGCGGGAGCAGCAGTCGTCTTCCAGGCGACCTTCGCCGACGACGATCCCGACGACGCGTTCATCGGGTTCGCGGACTTCATCGTCCGCCAGCCCGACGGCCGGTACCTCGTGCAGGACACGAAGCTCGCGCGGAGCGCCAAGGTCACCGCGTTGCTGCAACTGGCCGCCTACGCCGAACGGCTGGACCGCATCGGCGTACCGGTAGCCGACACGGTCGAGCTGCTGCTCGGGGACGGCGCCGTGAGCGCTCATCGGGTCCAGGACGTCATGCCCGTCTACCGCAATCGGTGGCGCCGGCTGCGACAGCTCGTGCGACACCGGGTCGCCGACGACCAGCCAGTCCGTTGGGGCGACGAGCACCATGCGCTCTGCGGGCAGTGCGACGAATGCGCCGCCGCGATCAGCGAGCACCGCGACGTGCTGCAGGTTGCCGGCCTTCGCGTGTCCCAGCGTGAGCGACTTCGCCAGGCCGGCATCGAGTCGGTCGACGCGCTGGCCGACTCCTCCGTCGCGGTGCCCGGTATCGGAACGGGCACGCTCGATGGGCTACGGACGCAGGCGAAACTTCAGCTGCGGGCCGAAGCAGATCAGCCCCCACCGATCGAGCTCATCGACCCGTCAGCGTTGGCCGCGATCCCGCCCCCTGACCCCGGAGACATCTTCTTCGACTTCGAAGGCGACCCGCTGCACACCGAGGGCAACGCCGAGCGCTGGGGCCTGGACTACCTGTTCGGCCTCGTCGATACCGACGAGCAGTTCACCGCCTGGTGGGCGCACAGCTTCCGCGAAGAACGCGAGGCGCTGCTGAACTTCCTCGCGTTCGTTCGCGAGCGGCGCCAGAGGCATCCGCGGATGCACATCTACCACTACGCATCCTACGAGCGCACGCACCTGCTCTCGATCGCCGCGCGCCACGGCGTCGGCGAGGACGACATCGACCAACTCCTCGGTGAGCACGCGCTCGTCGACCTCTACCCGATCGTTCGCAAGAGCCTTCGGGTCGGCTCCGATTCGTATTCGATCAAGCGACTCGAGCCGCTCTACATGGGCGACGAGCTCCGCACCGCCGAGGTCACCAACGCCGCGGCGTCGATCACCGAGTACGCGAACGCCCGACAGCTCATCGCCGACGGCGACACCGCAGCGGGCGAGCACAAGCTCCAGGAGATCGCCGACTACAACCGCTACGACTGCGTCTCCACCCTCCGGCTCCGCGATTGGCTGCTCGGCCACGCGCGTGCGCACGGCGTCGAGGCCGCTCTGGTGCCGAACGCCCCGGCCGCTCCCGACGGCGACGAGCCATCCCGGCTCCACGGCGATCTGCTGACGATCGCCGGAGATCCGATGGCCGTGGACCGCGGAGTGGACGACACGGCCGCTGCCTTGGCGGCCGCCGCGCTCGACTACCACCGGCGCGAGAACAAGAGCTTCTGGTGGGGCCACTTCGATCGACTCGTCGCCCCGATCGACGAGTGGGCCGAGACCCGCGACGTGCTCGTGATCGAGGACGTCACCGTCGAGCGCGACTGGTTCCGCGAAGGCCAGCAACAGAACGACCGCCGCCACCTGCGCCTGCGCGGCACGCTCGCTCCGGGCAGCAGCATCAAGCCGAGCATGCGGCCGGGCCCGTTCGCACTCTACGCCCCGCCGGGACCGCTCGACCCCGACGGCCGATCGGCTCCGGGCGCGCGGGGAGCACGACGCGTATCAGTGCTCGAGATCGCCGACGACGGCAGCGTCCTGGTCTGCGAAGCGCTCCCGAAGACCGCCGGTCGCCACGACGATCTCCCGATCGCCCTCACGCCGGCGGCGCCGCCGAACCCCGGTTGTCAGCCCGAAGCAATCGGCGAGTGGGCGCAAACCATCGTCGATGCCCAACCCGGCTGGCCCTCGGACCCGGTCACCGACATCCTCCGCCGCGTCCCGCCCCGCACGCGGTCCGGCGGCCTGGCTCCGGTCGCCTCGGACGGCGGCGATCGCGTCCAGACGCTGACGTCGAGCCTGCTCGACCTCGACGGCTCGTGGATCGCCGTTCAGGGACCGCCGGGCACCGGCAAGACCTACCTCGGGTCGCACGTGATCGCCGAGCTCGTCCGCGACCACCGGTGGAAGATCGGCGTGGTCGCGCAATCGCACGCCGTCGTCGAGCACATGCTCGGCGCGATCACGAAGGCGGGCCTCGCCCAGCACCTGGTCGGCAAAGCGCGGAAGACCGGCGACACCACCGACGCAGCGGCGTTCCCGTTCACGGTGCTGCCGTCGCGGCAGCAGGCGGCGTTCGCGGCGGAGCACGACCAGACGGGATTCGTGCTCGGCGGCACCGCCTGGGACTTCAGCGACCACAAACGGATTCCCCGTGGCTCGCTCGACCTGCTGGTGATCGACGAGGCCGGCCAGTTCTCGCTGGCCTCCACCATCGCGTCGGCCGTCTCCGCCCGCAGCCTGCTGCTCCTCGGCGACCCTCAGCAGTTGCCGCAGGTCAGCCAGGGCGCGCACCCCGAGCCGGTCGACCAGTCCGCGCTCGGGTGGATCTCGGCCGGCCATGACGTCCTCCCTCCCCATCTCGGGTACTTTCTCGCCGAGAGCTACCGCATGCACCCGGCCGTCACCGCCGCGGTCTCCGACCTTGCCTACGAGGGACAGCTCGGATCACATCCGAGCGCTTCAGAACGGCATCTCGACCGCATCGCGGCGGGCGTGCACGTCGTCCCGACCGAGCACCGCGGAAACGCCAACGCATCGTCCGAGGAAGCAGCCGAGGTGCTCCGCATCGTCGAGGACGCGCTGGGTACGACCTGGACCGAGAAGGGGATCTCGCGTCCGGTGGCCGAGCAGGACATCATCGTCGTGACCCCCTACAACGCCCAGCGCACGATCGTCGCGGAGGCACTTGCCACCGCAGGCCACGGCCACGTGCGCGTCGGAACGGTCGACAAGTTCCAGGGTCAGGAGGCCGTGATCGCGATCGTGACCCTCGCCGCCTCGTCCCCCGCTGACGTCCCTCGCGGCATGTCCTTCCTGATCATGAAGAACCGCCTCAACGTCGCCCTCTCCCGCGCCAAGTGGGCAGCATTCCTGATCTTCTCGCCCGATCTCGTTGAGTACCTCCCGACGACGCCGGACGGCGTGGCGGAGCTGAGCGCGTTCATCGGCCTGACGGACGACGGAATGAGCGCTCAGACCGAAGCGCTCGGACCGTCTTGACCGGTCGATCCGTCCCCCGGACTCCCGTGCTCGGGGGCCGCTCGCGGGCCTGGGAGGCGGCGAGCGTCACCGTGCACCGGAGCCCGGGCCCCGGGTCGGGCCTCGCTTGCTTGCAGGAGGCCCGAGACGACGCCGGAGGCGTCGATGACCATCACCGCTCGTGGCGGCCGGCGTCGAGGTCGGCCAGCAGCTCGTCACGGTCGATACCGAGGTCCGGGAGATCGCTGAGGAGCGCCAGGTTCTCCTCCCGCCGCGAGGCCTCAGCCAGCTCCTGAACCGCGAACGCAGAGATGGACATCCTGTTGCGGCTCGCCAGACGCTCGAGGCGATCCGCCACGTCGTCGGGGACGTTGCGCAGGTAGAGGGTCCGCATACCGCAAGACGCTAACGGACGAATGTCCCCTCACCCACCCAACCGCCACGTGTACGACCCGTCCTCGTAGTCGACCCGGCCCGTAAAGCGGTAGCCCTCGGCTTGCCCGTCCTCGTGCTTGATGTTGACGGCCAGGCACTCGTAGGCGCCGTTCTCGGCGTCCAGATCCGTCTCGTTGCCGTCGCTGTTCTCGCAGCTGGTCGAGAGGATCGGTCCGTCGAGGTATCCCTCGCCCACCCGCTTGCGCGCGTCGGCGGTGATGCTCTTGCGCAGGCTGTGGACCAGCTCCCGTCGCATCTCACGTGAGATCCGCTCGATCTCGGCGGCCGCCTCCGCTTCTGCCTCGGCTTCCTCCTGGGCCTGCCGCTCCCGCTCCGCGGCGGCCTGCCGTTGCTCCTCGGTCCGGCGATCCGCTTCGGCCTGCCGGCGTTCCTCCGCCCGGTCGGCGCTGACCTTCAACGCGGTCGCCGTCCCTCCGCCCCCGAGCACCACCACTACGAGCGCCGCGACGACGACGATCCGCCTCCGCTTGGACCACGCACGCCAACCCCGCCGCCGACGCTCGTACGCCGTGCCGCACTGCGGACAGAAGTCACCGGACGTCGCCGAGACGGTGGCGCACTTGCGGCAGGCGCGTGGTGATGCTTCGGGGCTGGTCTCGGTCGGATCGGTCGAAGGTCGGTCGGTGGTCATGCGGGGAGGTCGGCAGTTGCCCACCGAATCTGACAACAAGCGCGAACCTCCACCGCTCACGTAGATTCGCCGCCCAAGCGGCAGGTTCGTTCGTCGCGAAGGACCAGGCTCTCTCGTCGGACCGCGTAGAGCCGTGG